>WLWD01006162.1_pt1 | contig 362070 bp, 271 predicted proteins | sample 6712731 | NCBI WGS metagenome assembly WLWD01 (sample SAMN12718690, study PRJNA576275) | sponge metagenome | isolation source: marine sponge | host: Mycale hentscheli | place: New Zealand: South Island, Marlborough, Capsize Point | collected 2014-11-01 | reverse complement strand
TTTTTTTTTTTTTTTTTTTGTTGACAATACAGAATATTGAAAAAATGTTTGGCTGTCACCAGGAATCAAACCCAGGACCACTTGCTTTACGCACAATCGCTCTGCCACTGAGCTATGACAACCAGCTAGAAAACAAACACTTCCATTCTTAAAGGGTACTTCTGTGCTACAGTCTCATGAAAAACAAGATTGACCAAAAATCTGGATTCCTAGCCTGGACTAATACTGGATCAAAGGAATAGCCATGCTCTTCCTCAAGCATGAATGCAGCCAGTATAATTGGCCAGTATTGTCCCGACTTACTCTATCTGGTTGGTCTTCCTACTAGGCAAGCTATCAATAAAAATACCACAAGCAAGTAAATTAATATTCTTTCCATAATCCAAGCAATCGTTTACATCTTTTTAACAGAGGTGAAGCAATTACATAGGCATGGCCAGTTAAGCTATGCTCATTTGGATTTGCATCAGTTAATCTTCCCCTCATATCCAGCAATGTAATCCAACTTTGATAGAGTTATAATTTATGATATCACTCTAACGTTAAAAAAAATGTGATATTTTTAAATAAATAACAATAATAAGACAATATATCACAAAGCAACAATATGAATGTTTGTGGACTCAGTCCATAAAGTGACCAAACTCCTCCAGTGCAACCTGGTCACTTCTTGAGGTGAGGACTTGTATTATTTCTCCGTTAGATAACTGAAATGACACAGCACGACCTAAGTATCTTCCATTAGCATGAAGTAATGGCTCAGGGCATCCTCGACAGGGAGTTGTAAGATGATGTCCAGGGAACACATGTTGTACTGGACCTACTTCTCTCCTCACTGCACTGTAGGCATTCATACTAACATAAGGATCCAAGTGGTATGGGTGGCCAGTGGTGGACTTCAGCCATGTTAGCCTTTCAAATTGATCTCTGAAGGTTAGCTCTCTCTCTGCCATCTTGGGGCTCTGTATGGGACACTAATACTGAAAATGACACAATCAGTTTATGTTTCAATATTCACTTTATATATGAAGAACCAATGATGGAAGCTTCTAAACCATGAATATATTTAAGTTCTTTGCCAAGTCATCATTGGTTTTATATAGTGAAAAACTCGCTGTGTCATTTTCAATATTAGTGTCCCAAACCAGAGACCCAAGATGGCAAAGAGAGAGAAAGAGCTAATAACAAACAGCTCCAAGCCCTCCAGTTAGGCCACTACATATAGTGGCTCTCTTCAAGGCCCCCACCAGAATAGCAGTTAATGAATGATGTAATCACCATGTGACAACCACTCTCCCACTTTGTGACCTTTCAGTATTCTCTCTGCTCAAGTTTTGAATACATCTTCCCTGTCAGTAATGACAATGGTGTGTATTCATGAATAATTCATGGTTGGTAAAGGGTTGTCAGTAATAATGCCAACACCGGTGGTGTGTGTGAATAAAGATTCTGAATAATTAGGGAGAGGCCCAGGTGGTTTCCCTGATATGCATGAGTAATATAAACACCAACATACAGACTGCAGAAGACAGTCTACAATTTCCTGCTCTGTGGTGAGTAAACTGAGGATTTCAACATTCTATAAATGGCTGATAGACGAAGGACAAGGTGTAGAAATTCTTACAGATACAACAGCTCTCCATATAGCCGATGGTCTGGAATACATGCTCAGCGTCAGGAACCAACAGAAGAGCTAACACCATGGCTGAGTTCTACCAGAGGCCATCCGTATTATTTGGATCTTTACTCTAGCCTGATGGCCTATAGCAGACTGAAGCAAGCTGTGTGCTCAGGACAGGCAGTTACACCTGAGCGGCATCTAGCTGCTATCAGTCCAGGATCTGAACTACTTCTTCAAGCAAATGGCCAGCTTTTGGGGGGTCTATAGTATCTTACCAAATGTCTGATGGTACAATAGCACAGGACTTCGCTCCACCTCCAGTGAGAAGGGACTGACTTTTATTAAAGCTAACAACAAATATTATTATTATTAACTTCAATATTATGTTCAGTTAGTTTATTTGTTTTGTGAAATAATATCGATGAATAATGTTGTTATATATTTAGCAGTATATTTATGCCTTTACACTGAATTAATTTGCTCTCGGAAGATTAATAATTGGGAAGAAAAAAAACCCTGTAATACTAATAAGTATTGTTCACCACAATTTTTGGGGGAGGAGACGAGTTTCAGACTCCAACATAGTAGTTTGGTAAAGGGTCTGACTCGAACACTAGTGTTCACTTGGACCAATTCTTCAAGTTTTCATGCCTACAGCAAGGCTCGTTAGTTATAAGTTGAAATGTCTCTTCTAATGGGAATAGGAGTAGATGAGGGTTAAGGTGGTGTCTATGGTTAAAGGCATATAAATCGATTCAGAACTTTAAAACTTACTAGAAACCAGTTTTAAGCTCTGGAAAGTATATTATCACCAAATTTTCTTAATGTTGAAAATTAGCACAAAAATAAACTTTTTACTAATGATAAAATGTTCTCTTGTAACTTTGTCATTTGTTAGTATTCAAATATCATTGATGAAGGCTATAGTTAATTGCTAAAATGCCAGAATATTATTATTTTTATGTATCAGATGAGTCAGCTGCTTCATTGTGAGGGGTTGGTGTTATTACCACAAACCCATTAGTGATATGACCAAATAAGGGCAGTACTGTCACACTTGAGTGAGGTACACTATAAACAATAACAGAAACATAATCATAGGCATTGTTAGTTACATATTTCTATATCCCTATCCCAAACTATTAAATCCTAGGCTGCAACTGTGACCTCCCTCATCTAATTCTAGTTTAACTTCACACCTTGGCTGCTCATTTCCACTTTTTTGTAAAGTTTCCCAGTCTACCACCCCGACCTCACTATATTACAATACTTTCTGATACATCAATGAAGCCAGTTACATCAGCAACTGTGTCAGTAATAGCAGCCATACTGTCTACAACCACCATCCACACATCCACAGCAGCGACACCATCCACAGCAGCGACACCATCCACAGCAGCGACACCATCCACAGCAGCGACACCATCCACAGCAGCGACACCATTATCAGCCTCAATAGCATACGGCACACAACAGTATAAAAATATATGGGGGGTGGGTGGGAGAGCACAGAAAGTTGGGGAAAAGCTTCCTGCCCCTCCCACTTGATTGAACTCTCTTTGTGAAGACTGCTTACCTGTAATGCCAGTCTGGAAAAGGGGGAAAACTTTCATCCAACAATTCTCTTATAATAATAAAGGTAATAGTTTGATCTATCATAAAGTAACTTCATAAATTTTTTTTTACATTTACTAAGTGAAAGGAAAATGGCATCTTCTAAGTTATTTCTCTAAACTCAAATGTAACTCACTGGAAGCCTCCAAATTATCTAGGACAGGTGATTCCTTTAAAACTGGAGCAAACTAGAGCACTGAAGTGCAAACCCTCAGCGCTAGTTAGCTAGTATGATAAAGAAGAGGAATGAATGAAAATAGGTAGGAAGAAAAGAAAAAGGAAGAAAAAGAAAGACAAACAGTACAGGAAAGAAAGAGGAAATGAAAGGAAAAGGTAGAAAAGAAATAAAAACAGTAGGAAGAGGAAAATAAGGCAAGAAGACAAAAGGAAAAAGAAAAAAAAACAAGATGGAAAAAAAAAAAAAAAAAAAAATACCGTCGAACCAGAGACTATTAGGTTAGGTACTTGCTCACTCAACGACTACGCAACGCAACACCTCACACTGAATGCATGTAATTGTTAGCTATTTAAAAGTGATTTGCAACCTGCAAGCTGGCTCACGTGACAAGCACGTTTTTTAAGGGGTGGTTCCCGCTGTAAGCCTACGATCGCACGGCTCTGGAAAGACTCGCTTTTTTCTGGAAAATGAAGTCCAAAATCAAAATTCTGGCATATTAAAGGAACTTACTTCGTGAAATACTGCTGCTTGATGCCGCTTTCAGAGCCTGGCTGGTTCCCACCTTCCAGAAGTGCCTGTTGACAGACAGAGTGACAGAATGACACTAGGACTACTGTAACCCTCTGGGCGCATGCGCGTAGTACGCCCGTTCTACGGTGCGAAAACCGGCACGTTATTTTGACTTCTATGTATATGCATACTTATGTTTTAAACAAGGTGGTTTGGTAGATTATATGCATATAAATACCTTACCCTCTGTCTTTCAAGCATCATTTAGCTTACACACTTACACCCACATGATTCCGGAGTAAGTAGTAATATGAATTCCCTCAGGCACAGCGTGCTCCTGCTTGCTACTCTTCAGTTTACATTGTTGACATACCAGTAAAAACCACTTGGGTTTCCCCACTTTGCAATGTTGCGCAATTCCAGCAACATATCATTATATATAGTCCCAGCACAGTATTCTCTAACTCAGTGAACAAACAAGCAGCCATGGGGACAGAAATGAGTACTTTTGAATCAGCTAATGTCAGTGGTTCTTTTAACTCTTATCCTTTTGGTGAAGGCAAGTTTAAATATGCTCACAAGGGACATTACCAAAGACATCCTACAAAGGCAGGACATCCATGTGTGGTCAAAAAGATGAAGAATCAGTTTGTTATTAGATCTACAGATTGGGACAAGACTATAGAAATGTACAGTTTGTCAAGAAAATTAGCAGCTTCTTTTAACCAGAAACATAACTGCAAGTATTCCATTCAATTCAAAAGTGTTGAAAAATGCCTTGTAAGATCCCCTGAAACACGCATCACGGAGTATGGCCTCGTGGAGGATTATCTTGAAGGGAAATTTACAAAATGGACTAACAATAACGGCAGCATTGACCCTGACTGTGATGATGTATTGCAGACTTTCATGCATTATAGCTGGGTTGAATCCCAAGGCGAGATGATGGTCGCCGATCTTCAGGGAGTTAGAAACAACCTTGAGTTTTTATTAACTGATCCTGCAATTTTGTCAAACTCAATTAATGGAGGTCTATACGAGGGATCGGATACTGGAGTTAAAGGTATTGCAATGTTTTTCTTGAAGCACAAATGCAATGACTTGTGCCGACAACTCAAACTCCCTATCCCCAAGCTAGATGATGTAATATCACACTTGGATGTGATGCAGAAGGCGGAAGTGGAGAGTGAAATTATGTTGATGAAATATTTAAACTCGTCCACACTCAATTTATCTAATGTGCTCCTTGAAATGTCCCTGAAGCAGAGGATGGTGAATATTTTCCCCAAGGTTGCTACAGGACACCCTGTACCTCCAGTGCCTCCATTCATCTCTAGCTTTGCTCTGGCTAACTCTGCATGGCCGATATTTCCCCAAGCTCCAAGCTGGTGTGGTTCTATCCGTTCTTCTAGGCAGTACCGACAGCGAGGGTCTCCTATGACTCGTGGGATAAGATGGAGGATTTAATTAAAGACAATTGCACACCTACACTTTCACTGACACTTTCACATGTTGTTGTTGTTGTTCTTATTGTTGTTGTATTTATATTTGCTTCTTGTCAGAGTGTGGTCATATTTGTATGATATAAACACAGCTATTTTTCATCTTTGGTTTTTATACAATATGGAATTTTTAAAATATTTGGCTTTCTCTGGGGATTGAACCCAGGACCACTTGCTTAATGCACAAGCGCTCGGCCACTGAGCTATGACAACCAGCCGGCAAACAAACACTCCAATTCTGTAGGGGTACAGCTACAGTCTTGTTAAAACAAGTTGGCCAAAAAATCTGGATTCCTAGCCTGGACTAATACTGGAGTAAAAGAAACAGCCATGTTCTTCCTCAAGCATTAATGTGACCAGCACAATTGGCCATATTGTCCCAACTTGCTCCATCTGGTAGGTCTCCTACTAGGCGAGACATCAATGAAAATACTGAGAGCAAGTAAATTAATAAGCTTTTCATAATGCAAGAAATCATTCTCATCTTTTTAGTACAGGTGAAGCACTAATTTGTATTTAATCTCCAATTTCCCCCCTCATTTTAGCATTACAGTCCAAATTTGATTAATATTATTTATAGTTTATGATATCACTCCAATATTTAAAAAAAATTGTGATATGTGTCAATAAATATTGATAAAATGAGACGAATCCGGTGATTTATCACAAAACAACACAACAATATGAATGTTTGTGGACTCAGTCCATAAAGTAACCGAACTCCTCCAGTGCAATCTGGTCACTACTTGAGGTTTGGACTTGTTTTATTTCACCGTTGGATTTTTGTAATAACTCAGCAGAACCTAGGTATCTTCCATTAGCATGAAGTAATGGCTTAGGACAGCTTGGACTGGGTGTGATAAGGTGATATCCAGCTGACACATGTCATCAGGGTCCAAGTGGTATGGGTGGCCAGTGGTGAACTTCAGCCATGGACTCTGAAAAAGACTGAGCGAGTTTATGTTCAAGTATTCATTACAATCATAATGACTCAATTATGACTTAACAAAGTTAAATATATTCATAGTTAGATGGTTCCAGAATAACAAGCTAATAAATGATGTAATCATCATGTGACAACCCCTTTCAGTATTAGTTAGGCAGATTAGTGTAAAAATATGCAATAATCGGTCACTTGATGATACAAGCATGAAATTTGGTATATTACAAGAATATGCCCTAAATAAAAAATATTAGCTATAGGGCCATCGCTAATTTGCACCTTGACCAAATTAGGATGAATTTCAAATGAATAAAGACAATTATTTTACATTTAAAGTGATATATAGACAATATTTATGATTATTAATCACATAGGCCTCCACAAAGGCACAAAGCAGTACATTTTAGAGCAGCCTTGACACATTTGCACTGATTCCTGCAGCTTTTTTTGCATCCACATCTCAGCAGTTCACGGCAGACTCGAGAAGCCTCAGGAAGTGATGTCCATTTCGCTTCCCACCCTCTATCATTTGTTTGCAGCCATCCCCATCCACTAGGTGGGGGTATATTGGGAACAGTTACAAACATTTGTGCCCAGATATGGCCTGCCTGATAGGCAGCTCTTCTTGTGTGCTCCACAAGTGCAGCCTGGGTAGGTGGAAGGCCATCCATTGCCCTACCTTTCTGTGAAAATAACTGTTTCCGTGCATCATTCACTTTGAACTCAGTGCTTGTGCGATCATAGAGGAGAACTACAAAGCGTTCTAGTAGGTCAAGCTGATCATTGACAGAGCTCGGATCTGGAGTGGATGCCAGAATGCAGAATGCTGGTGTGACTGCATCAAATACCCTCCAAGCCTCCCACACTGTCCTCTTGCCACGACCAGCAAACGAGGATACTGTATCACACCCACTGAAGGCATGTAGGAATGGTAGAGCAATACATTTTTCTGGACCTAGAGCACCTGCCATTTCATGAGCTGCAAGATACAGAGGACATCCTTGTGATGCGTGGAGATGACCTGTCTTTCTGTTCCCAGATTTGTTGTTTCCAGGCTTAAGAACGAAAACAACTCTGCTTTGTTGTCATCATTCCTCAGAAATTCCTTCCAGTGGGTAGAGCATTAGAAGGCTCCACACGCCTGCGGCTTCCCTTGCCTCTCCTACTTCGTGTATATACTTTCAAGCTGCCTTGCACATACTCATCCCACACTAAGTCGACTCTTTGCACGTTTTGTAGCTGTGCTGTGATGTAAGGCAAAAATACCTTGGAGGCAAAGTCTGAGAAAGTCTGTGCAGTGCCTGGCTTTAGCATGTTCACTATAGCCGCACCATCCAAAATAATAGCATCAACAGTAGGCATGTCAGCTATATTCATTGAGACATCTGAAGTTGAGTCATCCATTGGTGCCTGTGTGGGAACTAACCTTTCTAGGCGACTCACAATATCTGATTTTGTTCCCAGCCGCAGTTTTCCCATTATTAGACAGTGATGGTGGGCATGCCTGATTCTCATGTGCAAAAAACTCACTAAGGTCTCCATCACGTGTCTGGCAGGATATGTATAAACTGGAGAAGAGTGAACAGTCACTCTTCAATGATGACAGCTGGTGTTTTGCTCTTGACTTCTCCCTTACTATAGTATGTCCAAGTTGAGTTGGTGCGGTAAAAACCGTTAATAACTTTTAAACAGAAGTAGCTACGCTTCCGGGGTTTGTACCATTCGAAAGCTCATGCCGAAGCGGTCCAGAAAATTTCCTTTAAAAACTTTTGAGCCAGCGGGAAAGTGCAGTTTCAAAACTCAATAGAAAAGTCTATGGGAATAAATAAAACCACACGTTTCCTGCGCTACACGCGACGGGATTTAGTCACGCGCTCAAACCGGGCCAAACACGTGCGCAGTACCTCAGAGACAATTGTAAACAAAAAGCAGTCATAGTTTGGTGACTTCGTTTCTACCCTTCTGCTTGACATTCTGGTTCATTTTAGACTCAGGACTTTGTTGCTATTCAAGGCTACTTAACAAGAGCAAGCTACAATGTGAGGTACGTTTGTATATCACGGGTTGCTTGTCCACTCAGATTTTCTTACCTGTTTAAATAGGGCTTATTTATTTAGAAACTCAGCCAATTTACTGTTTGCCGACCAAGATAATAAGATATACAATGGGTAGACTATATTTTAGGTACTACACGCGACGCGATGTCGCGTCGCGTTTTCATCGCGATTCATCGCTAGTGAAACACTCGCTATTCCTCTCCATTAAAAACAATTGTTTGACAAAAAAGAGCAAATTGGCAGCCCTAGCCCTAGCCCTAGCCCTAGCCCTAGCCAACCCCCTAGCCATAGCCCTAGCCCTAGCCCCCAACTATTAGATGGTTAAAGGATAATGTGTTTTAAACACAAGGGATGGGTTAGTTGGGGGCTAGGGCTAGGGGGTTGGGGCTAGGGCTAGGGCTAGGGCTGCCAATTTGCTCTTTTTTTTAATAGTAGGAATCGCGGGGTGCTTTCGCGAAAACGCGACGCGATGTCGCGTCGAGTACCTAAAGTATAGTCTACCATATACAATTCATCATAGACTCTATATGCCACTATTTATGCTTTAGCTGTCCATTACTCCTCATGTCTATATAGGTAGTTCTCTATGGTTATGGTGATGCTCTTAACCACCCTCCAAATTCAACTGCTGCTTGTATCTACCACAATGTCATGTCATCATAAAATTATATAATATATATGTGACCGGTTTTGGGAAAATCGGCCTAAACGCGGCATCTAAAGTTTTCTATTTTATTCTACCAGTAGGCTGCACGGGGCATTGGGATGCCGTCCTCCTAATTTGGAAGCTGTAGCACAAGCCGTCTTCGCCCTATGCACTACAACACTTCAGTATTTTTGCTAAACTTATTATTGCTAAACTTATTATTGCTTATTTCGAAAAAACGTCGGGTAAAGGCGTTGCTAAGGTCAGGGGGCGTGCCTTGTGTCCGTATACTATTACTGCGTGTCTCCGGGACACTCTGGAATAAACCGGTTTCAGGCGGATTGAAAGAAGTCTAAAAGGCTTAATGCAGGGCCCCTTAAGAAACTATGATGGCGAGAATTGCGTGAGTACGTGAATTATGTAGAATAGTAAGTGAATTATTTAGCTACAGTTTTTTCCCGGCTGTTAGTGAAAAGCCCTCCAATAATTTCTTAGCAACTCTCCTCCAACTGGCTAGTGTTTCTAGCCTCCTAGTGTGAGTTCTAGAGCACGCCAGAGCTTACAACTGCGTCACAAGCTAGAGCTAATTGGTGTCTATCCATTTCTGCCATAAAAATTTTTTCGAAAAAAATCGACCCATAAGGCTTTACCTGGGGATACTGAAAAAATTGCCGCGTTTAGGCCAATTTTCCCAAAACCGGTCACATATTGTATATGTCATTATAAAATTATATTAATTGTCAATTTTTGTTTGTATAATTTAAAAAAAGTTGAAATTTAACAAGTAGATAGAAAATATAGTAAAATCATGAATAAAATGATATGAATGATTCAGTGTGAAGGACAAAGTAATACTGGAATGTGTGTGGCCATAGCTAACGGTGATGTGCTGGATTCTTCACATTACTGTTGAGTACTTCAGAAATTCGTCACACCAAGAAAGTAAGAATAGAGTTTAAATACACGCTTAAGCACACAACAATCAGACTTACTTGAGGAGGCGTTCAGCCGCGGTCCTGTGCTTCTTTTCCTCTAAGCTTTGCGCTATAGTAGCTCCAGATAACACTCCGCAACCTTCAACCAGTTTTAGCGCACAACTGGAAGCTCGTACAAACTATAAACTACGAGTGATTAGTTATAACTGGGCATATATTGAATACAGCCGCGGAAGAAACTGCCATAGCTTCTTTTTCATTTCAACAAGTAAACTTACGGTAATAATGCGCACCTTGAACCTGCCCCGTTTTTACTGTGGGCGTCGACATTTTCGCGCGTTTGAGCTACTACTGTCATGTGACCTTAATTGGTTTCCGATTTCGCCAAGTGCATTCCTCTTTTGCCACATTTGTGGTCGCGCCAACTCAACGTGGACATACTATAGTGGTCGACTGAAGAGCAGGATTTTGTTTCTCTTGATTGGGTCATTGATAGGTTGTGTTTGAGAAGACGTTCAGTCTCTGGTATCAAGGACAAGGAGGTCCTTACTTTCGTCAATGAATGGGTTTCCCATCTCCTCAATCACATTGCTTAGATCCTTCACCTGTTTGAGAAATGCCACCTGGATGCTTTTGGTCTGTTCATGATGCTGGCCATGTGATTCCTTGTGTTGTTCCTGTGGTGATATCGATGATTGAAACTCTTCAATTAGACGGGTCATCTCAGGTCCTGACACCATCCATCGTCTGAGGGCAGCTGGGTTCTGTGTGAGGCCAACAGCACCTCCATCACCCTCACACGAGCATTATGTTGCTCATGGGCCTGGTCTATGGCGATGTTGGAGAATGGACGGCCGGTCTTGTTCACTGTGAAGTTGCCATGCAGAAACTCTTGGTACACAGCAGGATGCTTTTCTGCTAAAGTAACCATGTCATGAAGATGGACTGGTATCCATCTAGCATAATGAATGTGGTCAAGTGAAAAAAAAACAAGGTACAAGCTGTGACAGTGATTCTATGTACAGATTGAAATCAGCCTCTCTCAGTGATCTCACAAAAATCATTACTTGAAGTTCCAGTTGTAGAATCATGAACCAGAAATGAAACTGTGGACTGGCTGTGGCTCTCTCATTGTACCATACTTCAAGTGGTGTTGTAATTGCAGGGCACGTTTTCTGACATGGGCATCAAGACCAAAGGTTGCAGCATGGCGCAGTGTCTCTGAAACACTTGCAGGTTTCCCACAAAAGAAGCACTGTTCTGCCTCATTAGAACTTTTATCTAGACTCCGACGAGTGTACTTCTGAGGAACATCAGCATTTTCTTCTGGAGGCATTTTTCGTTTTGTAGCTCGTTGGAGTTTGGTTTTGTTGTACTGAAGTCGACATCTATCATGCCATTTGGCCTTGTGGAGCTTAAGAGTTTCAGCGATGTCCTGATCATCCTTCAACCAGGAAAACATTCTCATTGGTAAGCAATCAATTTTCTTAAAGGCCAACAAGTTATCTACAAGAGTCTTGTACCCTGTTCCATCCATGCTGCGCTTTGAATCTGCTGGGCATTTCAGTGATTCACTAGTGACTTCTTGACAACGCAACATTTGTCCCAGTCTGTGTCCTTTTCTATTGCTGCAGTTGATGAGCTCAGCTGCTGAGGATTGGCTAGTCTATACATTACTGCTCAGGAGAAGACACTGATTCAAATAAAGCACACTAGCACATGGTGAATACTCGTTAATTTTGTTCAGTAGCTATCAGATTAACATCTTCATTATGTTCAAAAGTATTTAAATTCACACTATCATGTTCAAAGGTGTACAGAACAGAATGTACAGTTAGAAGGGAAGAATGTGTCGGCCATTTTGAAAACGGTTGCCACAGAGGTCAAAGGACAAATCTGTGATGGCCCTATATTTGCTTAAGACACATTCTTACTGTATATTAAATTTTATGCTTGTATCATCAAGTGAGCGATTTTTACACTGATCAGCCTCACTATATTTACTGTGTTCAATTTTTGTGTATGTATATATCTTCTCTGTCAGTAATGACGACAATGATGGTGTGTATTCATGAAGTTGAGGTTGTTGATAAAGGGTTGTCAGTAATAATGTAAACAACGTTGGTGTGCATAAATAAAGATAGTTAGGTTGGAGTAATGATGACTACAGTGGTGTGTGTGTGTGTGTGTGAGTGTGTGTGTGTGTGTGTGTGTGTATACATGTGTGTGTATACATGTGTGTCAAGAAAAGTAAGTGAGAAAATCAGTGGACTGATGTAACTAAGCCAAGTGGTAGAGGATAATAACAATGGATGGATAGCAATTCCTTATGCTACTCCATTCCTAATTGAGAAGTAATATAATAATTGTATTGGTCATAGTGATCTATCCACAACTTCACTGTACTTTACTCATGCAAGGTATAACTTCTGAAGTAAATCAAATATTTTGCTATACATGACATCATAGTAGTAGTAGTGATTGATAGCATTACACGGCGAGAAATTTTACTTTGCCTCGTAAAATTTACTCGTACCAAGTTTCCACATTATGGGCTATTACGCCTTCTACTCACAAAGTGTGACCTTACACATAGTAGGGTATTGAGTTATGGACTTTCCCTGGGTCTGTCCCTTCAGAGCCTTTAAAAAGCTTCACTGGTAGCCTCAGGATCTATTCAATCAGCTGTGGAGATGGAAAAACATATAACTTTTAAATCTAATCCATTTGCTGAGGGACGCTTTCGATATGCCTACAAGGGAACTCTTACTGTTCATCCTACAAAAAGAGTGGGACATGAAATAGTTGTGAAGAAGAACAAGAAATCTTTCATTTGGGATCGCACAGGCTGGAAGAAGACTATTGACATGTACAAGATATCGGAGCGAAAAGCAAAACTTTTTAACCAAAAGCATCCTAATAGAGCACTCCCGGGAGTACCAAGTGTCATCTGTAAGCATCCTCAGCTGCAAGTCTCCTGCATTGAACGAGTGGGTCATTGTAGAAGACTATCTTCCTGGCAGGTTCACCAAGTGGACCAACAATTACGGCAACATCAACCCTCAGAATGACCTCATGCCAGCGTTCATGCACTGGAGCTGGGCGGAGTCAGAAGGTCAGCATATGATAGCCGACCTCCAGGGAGTGGTGACAGATCAAGAGTACTTATTAACTGACCCTGCAATCATGTCTAATTCAGTATCCGGAGGCGTATATGGATGTACAGATACTGGAGTAGAAGGCATAGCCATGTTCTTCCTCAAACATACTTGTAACCAGTACTGTAGAAACCTTCCCAGACCAACTGAAGAAGATGTGGTACGCCATTTGAAACCTCAGATGCAGGATGAGGTGAAGGCTCAGATCTCGTCTCTGAATACTTCCACAGCGTACACCCACGAACTGAAGATTCCTTTGAGCCTGAGAAAGAGGATGATATCTACTTTCCTATCTATTGCCACTAAGCATCATGTCCCTCAGGCTACAGCTCCAGTACAGCCTACAGGATCTTCAAGTCTTTTGCCTACCACTGGCAACTTCTGGCTGCAGGCTGCTAGTCAGTTTGGTCCAGTTAGATCTGCCAGACGTTTCAATCAACCACTACGGTTTCCACCGGCTTCTAGATCAAGAGGAAGGTACAATAGACTCTCAACTATCCAAATGGCATTGGACCAGCTAGGAATAATGCGACCTAACACTTCTTCAGCTCGGCGAGGTTGGCATTAGCGAGGATCTGACATTTGCTGTTGTTAGCACAACTTTCCTACACTTCAGCTGCAATATATCTGCCTAACACATGTACATTAACTAGTGGTGTGCTTGAGCACAAATGGCGAGCGAGCCTAAAGACTAGACTATTTTTATTGACTTCTAACACTGAAGCTACTGAAAATAAGGTCCAGTTTTTAAATTTAGCATACAGGGTAAAGGGATTTCAGTGCCATAGTAACAACTCTCTGCAACTGCTTGAATTGAAGGAAAAAACAACAACAACAAAACCATACACGTTATTTAAAAGTTTTCTTTGTGATATTCTTTAGCTAAGTAGTGGTTGTAACACACAATGCTTTGACACAGCTGGACATGCACCTACACAGACTTACCTTCGCAGTAGTCTAGTGGACAATGTATTTTCAGGTAAATACTGTGCGCACGGCTTATAACCATGACAAAGAGCGCATTGACTTACCACCGCCACTAACTCGAATAGAAATGGAAGTCCCTTAAGTTGTCAAGTTTTAACTGCACCCGCAAAAGAATTCAAAACGGTAAACAATTCAATTTCTAGGTGATACGGGTACTGATCGATAAACAGAGGATTCTGTTTAGTGAAGTTTGGGACGGGGTCGACAACCGAACTAACACAAAAACGCGAGGGTCAAAGTACAAAAATGCCTTACGTACGTCCATACATATATACAAATAAATAAATAAACTAGTGGTGTGCTTGAGCACAAATGGCGAGCGAGCCTAAAGACTATACTATTTTTATATGAATGATTTTAACTTCTAACACTGAAGCTACTGATAAAGTCCAGTTTTTTTTATTTAGCATACAGGGTAAAGGGATTTCAGTGCCATAGTAACAACTCTCTGCAACTGCTTGAATTGAAGGAAAAAAAAACAACAAAACAATACACGTTATTTAAAAGTTTTCTTTGTGATATTCTTTAGCTTAGTTGTGGTTGTAACACACAATGCTTTGACACAACTGGACATGAACCTACACAGACTTACCTTCGCAGTAGTCTAGTGGACAATGTATTTTCAAGTAAATACTGTTGCGCACGGCTTATAACCATGACAAAGAGCGCATTGACTTACCACCGCCACTAACTCAATAGAAAAACTGCACCCGCAAAAGAATTCAAACGGTAAACAATTCAATTTCTAGGGTGATACGGGTACTGATCGATAAACCAGAGGATTCTGTTTAGTGCAATTTGGGACGGGGTGGACCACATAACTAACACAAAAACGCGAGGGTCAAAGTACAAAATGACATACGTACGTCCATATATATAAATAAATAAATAAATAAACAAACATCCCCGATTTTCGATTGTGTTACCCCTGTAAGTGTCTCGCTCGCTACGCTCGCTCGCCAATAAACAAACTGACATCCCCGATTTTCGATTGTGTTACCCCTGTAAGTGTCTCGCTCGCTACGCTCGCTCGCCAATTATATCGTTATTGTTGTTGTTTCTTGTATTTAAAATATCTTTTTGGCTTTTGCTGACTTGTTGCCTGTTTGTTCAGTAATATAGCGAGTCAACAAGTCTTAGACTTGTAAATGCAGCTGGTGGCTAAAGAAGACAGCTCTTCATTAATAAGCTTGAGTGACACTATACCTGGTTACACTGAAGGGACTCTCATTCAGACTGTGTTCTAGGATACTCTGGCATTCAAATGAAACATGGGAATCCACTTTCTCTAAGTTACATTTTTCATTTTATAACATGGTGCAGAGTTTATAATTCTGGTATAGTTGATTCCTGCAGCAATGCGAGATATCCTATGTAAGTCAGAGTGTCTCTTACATGTTTGGGACTGAATTTACATGAGTTGTTTATGTTTTGAAGAACTGAGCAAGACGTATCCGTATTGAAACTTAAACATTCATGCAGGGTTTCATACAGGATATTTGAGTGATAATATCAAACAGTGATTCAAAATGGCCGATAGACAGCAAGCAAGTGCTTCTGGTGGAACACCTTCTCAGTTTGAGGCATTGGAAAGAGAGAAAGAATTATGGCTGAGTTCTACTAAAGGCAGTCCTTATAACTTACAGCATGATGCTAGCTTGGATGCCTACTGCAGAGTGAGGAGAGAAGTGAATCCAACTAAAAAAGTTTCACCTGAACTTCATCTAACCAATTTAGGAGAGCAAGTACTTGTTCATGCTAATGGCAAAGATTTGGGGTCTATAGCGGCTGCTCGACAGTCTGATGGTACAATAACACAGGGCCTTACTACCCCTGCGAAAAGAAGGATCTGATTTTCAGTAACTTCAAAACTCTGTATTCCAGTTAGATTAGTTTGCTTTTTTTGTTTTGTTTTTTCTATTATTGGTTTTTTTTTGTTTTGTTTTTTGTTTGTTTTGTTTTATGAGTGATATTATTAGCAGTACACTATTAAATAATTTTAAAAATAATACTAAGTCAAATTTTTAGTGGTCACCAGTTAATTGTTGAGTAAGTGGAGTGAGGTGCTAGTAGAGGTGTAAATAGATTCTCGTGTTCCACAATACTGAGATTGGTTATATGTACTTGGCTGATACTGTGTAAGACAAACCAATCAATTCTGGGGATAATCACTGGTAGTCAGGATATCAAAATGGCAGTGCTAGATACAGGTGCTGAAGGAAATGACACATTCTTTATCAATTCTCAACCTACTCCATGTAAGGGATGGTCCTATGGTAAGGAACTGAGGCTCAGTATTCTATTAATCTTGTGCTGGTTTTATGATACTTGAGAAGGATTTGAAATTTGCTGCCATTTTGTTTTATTTCATTTTGGTAGAAAACGTTAAAGAACAGTAACACTCCTTCACTTCTTTCCTATCTATTAAATGATAGTGAATAGGCCAAAAACAACAGAGGCTGGCTTATCTAAAAACAACAGAGGCTGGCTTATCTAAAGTTGTATAATACTCAAAATGTTTAGTCTAAATTATGGAGGCACAAAAAAAAGTCCTGGGGGTGTGTGGAGGTGTGGTCAAACTTTAGGGAGTTTACAGCAGCTGAAAGGAGGGAAAGAGAAGTGTGTCCTTGCAGGAGAGTTTAGCAGTGCGTGCCTTCTTGAGTATATCTGGTAAAGTGTGGTTGAAAGTACAACACCATTCCATAAACAACACAGTTGCATACATATAGACAGTTTGACCACTTACCGATATGCCCCATTGTGAGTTTAGACTTTGTCCTGATCTCTATGTACAGACTTGAGAATTGTACACACAATTGAATGTATTTCTACATTTGAAGGCTCAGGGTTTCATACAGGATTTTCAGTTTGGGGGGGGAGAATTTTCAGTGAAACTTTCCCAGAAGTTTATAATCTGGCCAAAATTTTACTAGCACTTCCAGTTGGAACAGCAACCGTCGAAAGATCGTTTAGTCACATGAAGATGATAAAGACCAGGCTAAGGAATCGCTTGTCTGATGAAAACTTGACTCACCTTATGAGAATTGCCATTGAAGGCCCAGTCTTAAGTGAAGTTAATTTTAATGAAATTTTGGACATTTTTAAAGAAAAAAATAGGCGCATTGGACTGTAATTGGTATATTATTCTATTATAAAAGTTTGTGTAAAGAAATGAGTGGGGGGGAGAGATCCAGGGCGCCCACCCCCCCCACCCCCACCCCCCCCCACCCCCACCCCCACCTGCATGAAACACTGCAACTTGTCTGCTAAAAGTTTGAATAGCTGAGAATATATGATTTTCACCGCTTTGATTAAGTGTCTCTTTGTTTTGGGCATGAATTGCAACACTATTGTGTGTCTTCTTTGTTATCCGCTTGCCAACCAAATTCAAATTTATGTAAATGTACATAAATTTAACATTTTTAGCATTCGTACTTGGCTGGGATAATATTTCTCTAAAAATAGAACAAAGTAGGGAGAGCCCCTGGTGGTTTTCTCGGGGCACTATGTAAACATGTGGGGGTGTGCCAGTTAAGCATATTATCCTAAAACTGCAGAAGGCAGTCTGTTATTTCTCTGCTGTGTTGTGGGGATTTTTAACTGAATATTTCAGTCATAATATTAAAGAGAAACTGGAAATGGCTCAGAGAAGATCTAGAAGTTCTTACAGAGACATTACTAGCTGTCCCTATACCAGATGGTCTGGAATGAATGTTCAGCTTCAGGCACTGGTAGAAGAGCAGTCAGCATGGCTGAGTGCTACTGCAGGCCATCCATATCATTTGGATCCTTATGTTAGCTTGATGGCTTACAATAGAGTCAGGGGAGAAGTTTGTCGAACACAAAATGTGTCACCTGATCTTCATCTTTTTACACCCAGTCCTGGAGCGCCTATCTTTCTTCACGGCAGTGGCAAACCTTTGGGCTCCATAGTGATGGATATGGATTCGAGGGGAAGAATAGGACAAGGTCTCACTAAGCCTCAACCAAGGAGGGTCAGGGGAGAAGTTAGTCGAACACAAAATGTGTCACCTGATTTTCATCTTTTTACACCCAGTCCTGGAGCGCCATCTTTCTTCACGGCAGTTGCAAACGTTTGGGCTCCATAGTGATGGATGGGGAAGAATAGGACAAGGTCTCACTAAGCCTCCACTGAGGAGGGTCTGACTTTCAGTAAACTTCAACACTCTGTGTATTTTGTCCAGTTAGCTTGAGCAATTCATTTGTTTTGTTTTGTGATGTCACATGTTATTGCTCTCTATTTTTTTTTTTTTTTTTTTTTGTGAGGAATGTCATTAAGCAAAACAACCTAACCTTGCAATTTTTAAAGAATACTAAATCAACTTGAGGAGTTACAGGTTGTGTGGCTAAGTGTTGAGAAGTTAAGTATTCTATCACATACTATCAGGGATGTAACAAGTTCAAGCCGGTATGTGGGTGTGGCTTATTAATAAAGCAAGTGGATACACAAGTCTTTTCTTTTGTGTGTGTATTGTATCTAAAGTTGTTAAATATTACAGAAATATTGTGTAACTGTTTAATGCAATCTCTAGACTGAGTAATGGGGAAGCAAGGAGCAAGGGTAAGGTATTGAAGTTATAGCCGGTCATATACAGCAGTCCTGACACTGGCTTGCAAAAACGTTTAGCACAGGTTGGCAGTGAGCACAGCCAAGTTAGTTAGTTATATGAGTAATCTTATACAAGGAAGCATGTACTTCTTCTCTCCTGGATTTCTGTTCTATAGCCACCTGCTAGCTGATCGGTGGTGCTAATGGACACTGATTATCGACACTAGTCCAGTAGGTTCCTGCTCGTCCACTCAATCTTCAATCGTGTGCATCACACCCCTTTCCTTCTCCGTCAAACATTCACATCAATGCACTCTAGGCCAGGGAGGTCACCGGGGCTGGAAGAGTCGTTAACACTAGATCTGCTTGGATACTTGGAATGTTTACCTAGTCTCGCTCCTTACCCATCTGCTATGGGTCTGAAAATTTGACTGTATGCATTTCATTTCCTTGGAATTGTCAACCCCTAATACTGTCTCAATTGCTCCACTCGCTCGCCAACAAATATCTCAACTTGTTACCCCTGTATAGTGTCTCACTCACTCACCAATCACAAATTTTTCTTGTTGTCAAAGCAGCACAAAAATGAACTTTACACACACTATACTACTAATGATAAAATACGATCAACTTCTTCACTCTAACACAACTAACAGCTTTATTGGCAGCATTTTGTTTTTGTTTTTGTTTTGTTTTATCTGCTTGTTTGTTTGTGTGTGCTAGGTAAGAATGGGTCATTGCTGGTCCTTGGGTCTGCCAATGTGGATGAGAGTCTGAGGGGGTACCTTACCAAATACGACTGTTCCAGTGCGGACATCAACCCTATTGGAGGCATCAGTAAAAAGGATTTGCGGTCATTCTGTCGGTTCATGAGTCCGGAATATCCAGAACTAAAAAAGTGAGAAATTTATTTAGGACATTATACATACAAATTTATAACTAAAACCTGTCTAAGTGTTGGTAGTATTAATTTAATTAATAATAATAATAATAATAATAATAATAATAATAATAATAATAATAATAATAATAATAAACCCGCCACACATAAAAAAGAATGCAGTTGCATACGTTATTTTATTATTTTCTACCACTTGATTTAGTTACATCAGTTTCCCTCTCCAGCTCTCTCTCTTGAACCCATTCCTCTCTTCAGCTCTGTCGTGATTCCTTTATCCTCCTTCGTCTATCGACTTCCTTTTCTCTGTCCTAAAAAATTCTTACATCATAAGTGATGTTCATGTATTAGTAATTCTGAATGTCATATCATTGGTGGCCATTTATCGATTGTGTTTAGTATACTGAGTGCCACGCCCACTGCAGAGTTGGAGCCCATCACTGATGACTACACTCAGACAGACGAGGTGAGGGAGACAATGGCGGCATGTGAACTAATCTCTTACAAGCAGCGTACAGCCATTTAGCATCTTTGTGAATTAAGATGACATGCACTGTTTGTGGCGTCAACTCAATGAATTAGACAAATTATGCGTAATTAAGATTTATTTTTATGATTAAATTTTGCATATTACTCTTTATTGAATAGATTATGCACACAAAAAGGAACACTGAATATGTACACATATAAAAAGAGTGAGTTTAGTTTAGGTAAATAAGATAGTTTTGCGAAAGAAGTTTCTATTCCATAATTTGATGAGCAGAGAGACGTGACTTTGTGTATTATTGTTGTTGTTGTTGTTTTCTTCTTCCTGCTGTCAGGATGATATGGGTATGACATACGATGAACTCAGCACTTTTGGGCGACTGCGTAAGAACAAGATGTGTGGACCGTATGAGATGTTCACACGTCTACTGCACATGTGGCCACAGATGACTCCATCTCAGGTAAGGGGTGGTCAATAGCAGAAACGACATCTAATGTGGGGAATGTTGTTATTGAGCTCATACCAAGTTAGAACTTATTGTGTTTACAATGAAACCTCTCTACAGAGGCCACGCTTGGGGACAAGTATTTTGATTCTTGTAGAGAGTTGGCTGCTTTCAGAGGTTATTTTCTATTGTGGTAGATTGTTTTGTTCCATTCATGTTGGCTGTTGTTGGGAGTCGTTTTGCTTTTGGGAGTTATTTAGTTGAGAGGGCCCACAGTATCCTTGTACTGGTCATTTGTGAATTAGAATAATTAGCATGGACGCACACACCAAATGGTAAGTATTACTTAGTATTAGTGATGTGCTTGAGCACAAATGGCGACTGAGCCTAGACTACACTATTGTTAAATGATTGATTTTAACTTCTAACACTTAACTGTTGAATTGAAAAAAAAAAACAATGACAACAAAAAAAAAACAACAAGTCACGTAATTTAAACATTTTCTTTGTGATATTCTTTAGCTAAGTAGTAGTTGTAACGTACAATACTTTCACACAACTGGACATACCTACACAAGACTTACCTTTGTGGTTGGTCTAGTGGACAATGAATTTTCAAGTAAATACTGTTGAGTAGGGCTTATAACTGTGACAAATAGCGTATTAACTTACCACTGCCACTAACTCGAATAGAAATGGAACTCTGTTAAGTTTTTGAGTTTTAACTGCACCCGCAAAAGAATGTAAACAATTCAATTTCTAGGATGATATGGGTAATGATCGATAAACCAGAGGATTCTGTTTAGTGATGTTTGGGACGGGGTCGAACACTGAGCTAACACAAAAAGACGCGAGGGTCAAAGTACTAATGACATATGTACGTCCACACATAATATATAAAATACCCAATTCTCAATTTGACACCACTGTATAGTGTCTCGCTCACTTCGCTCGCTCGTTCGCCAATTCATTACATTTATTCATTTCATTACTATAGATAAAAATAGGTGTGGTTAATTAAATAATAGCGGTGTGTCATTAGCTCTGCTCACACACACATGCATACACACGCTACTATAAATTTTCATGAAAGGAAAGTTCTTGAATGAGAGCAGGAATGGAAGGAGATGGGAAGCCTTGAGAGCTCATCATTACTCCAAGTGAAAATTGTAACTCGAATAAGCCTATCCAGATATTAGAAAGCTATGTGTGTTGACTACATGCTACGTGCTACACTTCTTTAGCTCAATTGACTTGCTCAACAAGAAATTAAATTTAAAATATTTACCTTTGACGCTGCTACGTTCATTAAAATTACCCATTATATGTATAGAAATATTTTACTGAGTTATAGTAATCAAATGAATTTTAATGCAACTAATAGAAGATAATAATTACCATTTAATGTGTGGGTGTGCGCGTGTGATGTGTGTCTATGATTGACAGGTAGCGCACAAAGTGAAGCATTTCTTCCGCACGTACTCTATGAACCGTCATAAGCTGACTGTCCTCACTCCGTCTTGCCACACAGAGAACTACAGCCCTGATGACAACAGGTTTGACCTCCGACCTTTCCTCTACCCTACGGCTTGGAAGTGGCAGTTTGCAGAGATTGACAGAGAGGTTAGAACACAACCACCCACCCTTACACACGCACACACGAATACTTACACATACAAATACTTACACATACAAATACTTACACGCACACACACACACACACACACACACACACACACATACTTTATAGTATTTGGCATGTGTTATAAGAAAAACCTGTTATCTTGGAAAGGTTGCCAAACTGGAGAGCAGTTGTTCTGATGGAGACTGCAGTATGGAGAAGGAGTTGAGTATTGATCTGGAGCAGCAGGATTCTCCAGAAGGTAAGTTGTTTTGTGCAAGTAATGGAGCTATGGTAACTTGTAGCTGGACAACACGAGACTCTGTGTACTTGTTTAGTTGACAAATCCAACATGAGATGTTGTTTTTTAATGTGGAGAAGAAATATGTGGAGATAAATAGAATGTAAAACCAACTTCTTTTCTTAATGATTTTAACAACTGTCCAAATGTCAATTGTAGAAACGTAACACACACACACACACACGCACGCATGGACACACGCACACTCAAAATCATCAACAACAACCATACATTTAAATTACTAGTGGTGTGCTTGAGCACAAATGGCGAGCGAGCCTGATAGTTAGGTAACATAAAATGTTACTATTTTTAGCTTACTTCATGCAAACACTATAATAGCAGTTATGACATTTGATTTCAGCAAACAAATACAAAATCACTCTCTTACCGATTAATGGTAACTTTTGTGGTATCAAACATCAACCATTCTGATAATCTCAATCACCAGTAACTCTTGAACAAGCTCTCAGCTACGATAAAAAATAAACCAGTGTTATTATTTGTAATTTTAGCCAACAAATACGGAATTACTACTTACCTCAATTTCCTGAGTATTGATAACTTCTGTAGTATCAAATTGAAGTTACTTTGACCATCTGAATTACCTTGAATTCTTGACAAGCTCTCACCTACAAAACAAAAGACAATCAATTTTAGCACACAAATACAAAATTACTTTCTTACCTCATTTTCTTGAGCAGTGGTAACTTTTGTAGTACCAAATTTGAGCCAATCTGACTATTTGAATTTACCAGTCACTGTTGACAAGCTTTTAGCTACAAAAAAGAAAGGCGGGAGTTAATTTTGCATATTTAGCTAACAAATATGGAATTGCGTACTTACCTCAGCTTCCCTCGAGAAGTAGTAGCTTCCTTAGCATTAATACTACGGCATTCTGACTACCAACGGCTCTTGACAACCAACAACCGGCACTCCGTATCCCCCCATAAAACGGCGAAGTTTTGAAATTGAGTCTGGAAAAGGGTCTTCAATGCCATAGTAACCGGTCGAATCAACTTTTTGTTTCTTGAAAAGCAAGTATTTTCGCAGGAATTTTCTCACACTTTGGAGCTTAAGTATAAAGTAAGGCTTGCTTAATGCTGTAGTTTCAGAATAAACTGGGGTCAAGCCTAAAAAGCCGTGTTTTTAGGAGAAAAGAGTTCCCCGCGCGCGCGTTTAAAGGGCATACGTACCATCCCACATACATATATACATATAACATATACCCGATTTTGCATTATCCACCCCTAATACTGTCTCGCTCGCTCGCCAAATAACAAAAATTTAAAAAAAAGCAACTTTGTTAAACATAGGCCACATTATAAGAATGTACTTATCAATTGTTCCATATTTCAGATGGTGGCAATGGAGAAACAAGAACCACTTCTGTCCAAACTGACAAGGACTCGTTCCTCACTGCAAACACTCACCAGCATCTCTACCCAACTCTGAGGACAGAAGTCGTCAAACAGGAACCAAAGCAAGAAGAGGTAACTAGTAACCTTCGGTCACGGCGATGTTCTTCGAGTGGCAAAGCCAGCTCTCGAGGACACACCTCCAGCTCTCAGTCGGCTGTCAAGGTCAGGTCTACCACAAGCTCTTCTTCACCTTCTCTGTCAAGTTCTGGTAAAGTGACGTCACAAACTACTGGAGACGAATTCACCACTGCTCGTAGCAGCAGCCCTCAGCTCACCCAGCTCCTGACCACGCCTCCTTGTCATAATGATGCAACTTCATCCAGTGGAAAAGCCGGTACGAGCGACCTTGGAAAAGCAGTAGGCAGCAGTAACGGTCGGCCAACATCAGTTTCATTTCATCAAAAGCGCCGATCCCCGACTAGACAGAAGAGTCCTCTGGCAACAAGTGCTTCCAAAGCCCCTCAGTTGCTAACTACTTCAGGATGTAGCAAGGATCCTATACCCTCTGCTCCGTCCATAGAAGTCCTGCAGTCTGAGTTGCTGGGTAAGAGAGATGCTCAGTCTTTACAGGGAAAAGCCTCTCAACCTAAAAGGGTAAAGATAAGTACTCCTCCGAAACAAGGATCCGTTAGTTTGACGCCAAAAGGACAAGGAGGCTCTGTTAAGAATTCTCCTTCTCTGCCTCGAAAGGTTGTGAAGTCTCCTTCTGGCAGTGGCAATTTGAGTCCATCATCTGCTAGCCCTAGAAAGTCTCTATTAGCACGTGCTACTGGAACAGTGATAGGAAAGCTCTTACAAGCCAGGAGACCGTCACTCTAGTTTGAACTTATGCATGCACACATGCACCATTTATACATCATCATTAATACAATGTGTAAGACCTAATTATTTATTACTTTAATTAATTCAATTTAGAGTGAAAGCTATTGGCTTATTGAAGCTAAAGGATTCACAAGAATTTAATATTTTGCATCAAATGGCACCATTCAAATTTGTGTGTTAGCAGTAGTTACAATACTACAGTAGTATAGCTACACAGCAGTGCATTGATGAAAAGTATTAATTTGAACTGAAAGAGTCACATGTGTACTTCTTGTAGTATTGGATCTCATTTACATGCTCAGGTATTAAAAACATTGATTTTACAGGACATTGTCTCAAGAATGACTAACTTCAAAATATGAAACATTAAATAATTCTCTCATGCAGAATATATTACTTATTTTATTTATTTTTATTTTGTCACTGTTGTTTCCATGTGTTAATTAATTACTAGCGACGCTGTTTGGAAGTAAACTTGCTACAGCATGTAGCAGCAATGATGACTTTCTTCCATTTCTTTACTGAAGACTTCGCCTGCATTCTCCTAACACTGTGGATGGATAACGTCTTGGCTGGTCCTGACAGTAAGTAGGAGTTGCTCCTCACCCATTCCTGGGAGTCTGCAATAGCTCGCAAGTGAGTGCGTGTGGTGGATATCCACTTCTGATCTAAAGGAACTCTGTCATTTGAAGGCACCACAATTCCTCTTTGGGATTTATATTCCAATAGTTGGTGCAGTATTTTTTCAGAGTCTTTAAAAGTGGGTTTGGTCTTTGTTTTACTATCTAAGGGCCAATTCACTGGTTTCTTTTCTGTTTTTCTTTTTGACAATGATACATTCTTTTGTAACGGAGCTGGTTTGTGATTTCGTGGAGTGATGATAATAGGATCTTGCTGTGTCATTGCGTTCTTACGAACTCGTAGGGCAGAATGGCAACCAAACTCTGTCAGTAAGCTCACACAGGGCATATTCCGCTGCAATATGGCTTTATCAAGAGGGGTGTGGTCCTGGTGATTACGCACATTTACACTCATTGAGTACTGGTGCATTTTCTTCAGCACGGGTCTCATCACATCTATGTTCCCGTACTGTGCACACACATGAATCAGAGTGTTTCCTTGGATGTCTGACTTGTACAAGCTGCAGACAAAGTGATCCAAGATAATCTCCAACTCCTGCCTAAGTCTCATAGCACACGTGTACATTAAGCCATTCTGACCATAGATATCCACAAGCTCCGGATTGACTCTGTATTTAAAAAGGCTTCTGAATATGGCTAGTCTTGTAGTCTTGTTCTTGGCATGACAGGCCACCATGATGGGCCTTATCTTTTTGTCACCAACTGATTTGTTTGGGTCACTCCCCCTCTTTAGCAGAAATCTCACTAGGTGAATATCCTCTGAAAAAATGGCTCTCACTAAAACTGAGGTATTGGTGTACGACATATCTGGAAGATCAAAGTTTCCTTTCTTTTGAAGTCTCATACTTGTCATTGTCTTAGATGTCATACTAGCCAAACTCAAGGTGATGCTTTCGTGAGGCTGGGGTCAGGTGACAATTAAAACCACTAATTGACACTTTAAATTTTCACTCCTGAATTCCCAATTCATTGAATATACAGTTATTTTATGCTATTTGTATTCATTGACATGTCTGGAAAAAAAGAGTGCAATAAAAGTAAAATAAATAGTACTTATTACACATGTTATTTTCAAAGAGACAAGTGAAAATAAAGCCTGAGAGTGAAATATCTAGCCATTACCACTCTGACAAGTATAATAAGTGGTTTATTCATATCTACACTGTAAAGTTGGCCTAAACCCCCCAGCTGATATTTTAGCAGCTGCTCTAGCCAGGCCCCACAGAGGAAGGTAGCTGTAAAAAACACTGAAAACTGGTAAGAAGCCAGGCCAGTTGCTATAACTACTAGGGGTAATGAGTTTGGCAATACAGCCATGAGATAACACCATGTGGTAACATGAGTTCATGGTCACTACCTAAAAATAACACTGTGAAGATGTCTAGCATGGTATAAATAAATAACATAAAATGAACCAAGAAATTTTTTTTTTTACATACATTGTGCAAACCACCCTTTGATGCAATTGTTTTTACTTTGGTTACTTATTATCATTATCATCATCAGTATTGATTTTATGTGCTGTTACTTTTTTGGATTAATTTTTTTATATTATAAACAAAACAACAAAACAGCAAATCCCTGGATTGTTATCACTCCAAGAAAGTGATACAAAATTTTTACTGTTCCACATTATGCAACAAGAAATGTAGCACTAGAATAATATTTTTTCTCACTTAAATGGTCAAGTGAGAAGATTAGTTCACAGATTCTAGCTACTGGCCAAGAGCCAATGGCTGTCCCAAAGCAGCTGCCAGACTCCAAAGGGTTCTCCCTTCCGGACATGTCCTTCACTAAGACTTCAGTCCTTGTTCGAGCTATTTACTTTGAGGACACTTACCAAGTCAAGTTCCTTCTCAGGAATGGGTCCGACCCAAACAAGCTTGTTGGAGAAGGTAAGGTGCGACCTCTCATGGTGGCGTGTTTTGTCAAGCATGACAGTAAGCGGTTGATGATGATCCAGACTCTTCTACTGCATGAAGCTGATCCAACTCTGACTGATTGTTTTGGTCGCAACACCTTGATGTACGCCTGTGCTACGAGACTGAAGGATGAACTGAGGATTCTTTGTGATACCTGGAGGTGGAATTTTGATGAAACTGACAATTTTGGCAACACAATGGTTCATGTTTGCTCCAAATATGGCAATTCTGACATCCTCAAACTTGTGCTGGATACAATGTTGAAAACGTCTCCAGTGGTAAACATTAATACTTCCAACCAAAGTGGCCACACCCCATTGGACGAGGCACTACTACAATGGAACATTCCTTGTGCCAAAACCCTGTGTAGCATGGGAGGTAGATCGACTGTATCCGACTGTGACATCAGTCCTTGCTTTTCCTTGTTGGCCAGCAGAAGTGTGGGAGTATCACGGCTAGTGGATTTCAACTGTGTTAGAAACTTGCCTGTTGTACTGACTGCTAAACCATCAACACTTCTTGTCTCTTGTACAACAGCCAATAATGAACTACACTTACCAAAGATTCCCAACAATAATAATAAAGGTAGAAATGCCACCAACAAAAGCGAGAAGTCTACGGGAATGTCACTACCTCCTATTAAAGACAGACTATCTAATCGAACCACAGAACTATCACGTGGAGATCCGGCTACAGCTCTAGTTCTGCATATGAATGTTGAACAGCCAGATTCTCTATATTATGCAAAACTCAATAGCCAATACAATTGGCATAACATTGCCCACACCAGCACTACTTCAGAGTGGGAATTGGTAAGTCAGGAGGGTCCAGCAACTGACAGTTTGGAGACCAAGGTTCCACTCCAACAGATGGTTTCTTTGCGTAAACATCGTCTATGATGAAACAATTCTCGACATTACAGCAGAGAAGTACAGCATGAACAGAAGTGGCATAAACATAAAGCAATGCACATAATATGTAATGTACTGTTATCTTTGGGATAAATAATAATAATAATAAAAAAAAATTGAATCAAGTCATTTAGCGAGCTGGTATAGCTAATATAGAGTTATCTATATTATTTTTGCTGAATCAATATTGCCAGTAGTAGCTACAATTTGAGTATGATAATAGAATTGGAACAATATATACAATAACGTGTTAGCTGTCAATGGACACTTTGAATGAATTTTTTTCAAGTGAATATTATTGGAGCACCACCAGTGGAGTAACCCAGTCATTGCTATCATGAGTCATGGGTGTGGCATATTATACTGGTTGTTGAAGTTCTAACAGAGTGTTTGTAGTTTCAATCTTGTCCAGTATTTTCTACTAACACCTTTTTTGGGGGGGAATTATGATATTCATTGGAATTTTGCTGTGCATTAAATAGATAAGAGATCAAGACTCCATTCAAAATGACTTATTTTGAATATCTGAACATTTCAAATATCCGAACAACCCTCGGTCCTGAGGTGTTCGGATAACTGAGGGTCTACTGTACCTAGTTTCCTAGGTTTGCCAATGTGTTAAGGGTAGCTAGAAGCATATCAACTACTCAGTGTTGCCAACAGATCACGATGAAAAATCTAATTGATGAACTGTTGTTCAGGATGAAAACTTAAAATTTCCTACGTCTCCCTCTGTAGGATAGTTCACCTCCTTTCATCCTATACTCCTTATGAAAAGATGGCTCCAAATGCAATTTGGAACTATCCTCATAAGATTAAAAGTGCACTATTATACAGTTGGAGACATAGAATATTTTACTTTTGGTTCTACCTTTGAGGTGTGGCATCCCTTAATAAAAAAATAAAAATAAATTAATTAAAAAACAAAACAATAATAATTATAATAAAAAACAAATAAAACATTTTTTAAAACAATAAATAGTAAATAAATAAATAAAGACCTCCCACATTGATCAAAGTGTGCATAATGTTCTTCAGCTGCAAGGAATGTGTTCTCCATTTTATTAGCTACTGATGTACATGTACAGTGAATCTCCCATAATGACTCAATACAATGACTAGTGAAAATGGACTCATCACTCATTCCACGACATCTCAACTTGTTACTGCAATCATACACTATATTCCTATATTTACAATTAGAATAATTTGATAAATTTATGAAATATGACTCTTTTGGAATAACACATTGCTATCATTTTCAAGAAATAAAAAAAAAAAAATTCAAAACATTTTAGCATAATTTTGTGGGCCCTATTGGTAAGGAGCATTTCTTCACTATGTGGTTGATTGACTCTGCAGACCAGTAGCTAGAGTTGTTACGTTTCACTTATTCACGTGTAAAATCACTTGGAATTGTACTTACATCCTTTAGATAGGTACAAAACTTAATTTCTAGACTTCAGAATACAAATAGCTATTGTCTTGGGAAAAATAGTCCATCATAAGTCAAGCTCAGTGAATGCAGACCGCGTTACCTGCTAGTGGCTTGTTGCTGTGGTTGAGTCCTACCATGCCGGCATAGTATCTGGTTGCTCGCCACACACTAGCCGCGGGACGTCAACTTGCTGAAGCTGGGCATAGCTTATGGTGGGCTCTGGTCTCTTAAAAGTAGGTTATTATAATAATAATAATTATTATTATTATTATTGTTACTACTACTACTACTACTATTATTATTATTATATAATAAAATGTACTTTTTGCATTGACTGACAGAAAATTAAATGATTTTGCGAACAGGAATACCTTCAGTGACACCCATAAATAAAACTTGGAAAACATGGTTAAAGAATTCAGGATGATACTTGCAGGCTCGCACACAATCCGGACAATAGTTCATTTCCAATAGGCGTGGTTTCATGGTGGGTGTGGCATCTGGCTCTGATGGTATTACTTCTTCTAACATAAGGTCAGCAGCATAAATGGCTCGTGACTGCAATATATAAAATAACACAAGTTGGCGTACATGCAATAATTAATTTGGGAAAACATTGAACGCTCATGTGATGCAAAAATACTTGAGGAAAAATATCCAGTTATATTAGTGGTGTGCTTGAGCACAAATGGTAAGTGAGCCTCCCTAGTAAGGCTTCCTAAAACTACAGCATTGTTACATGATTTAACAAGTACTCAGATACTAAAAATGGTTCACCAGTGGACAACAAGCACTCAGACTCTAAAAAAGAAGAAGAAAAAAAGAAGCAACAACAAAAAACAAAAACAAAAAAAAACAACAACAACAAAAAACAAAAAACAAAAAACAAAACAAAAATGGCAGGGTTTTAAAAATTGCGTTTGATAAAGGGTTTCAATGCCATTGCAACCACTTGACACAGCTTGGGACTTAAGAAAAAAAGTTGTAAGCCCAAAGTTAAATTAAACTTACCTAGTTCTGTATGTAGTACAAGAAACTGGCAGCTAATGTGCATGAGTTTAAAGGGCATACGTACCAAATATACATATAAATCATACACCAAATTTTCAATTGTTGACCCTGAATAATGTCCTGCTCACTTGCCAACTAGTTCCTTCACAACCAGTAAAGATAACCCATGATATCCCATGATTGTTACACTGAATTACAGTCCTTACCCTTGCTTGGATACACTTGTTCGGGTCCGTTCAGACACCGCATTGATCACTACCAAACATCGTACTTTATTAATGATATTCATGTCACTTCCCATACCCAACACATTATATCACAAGTCATTAATCATATAATGTGATCATTCTATTGTCTATGTTCTGTGCAAAGTTTTATTATTCTGCAACGAGAGCAGTGGCCAGTTTGTGCATGACTAGTGCTCAGCTGCAGGCAGTCGAGTACCGTCAAAGCCGATAGTCATCTTTGTGAGCGGGACCTTCATAAAAACCAGCCAGCCCAGCAATTCAAGTCTAGGAGCTCCACCTCAGGCAGGCGGCCGGCCACACCTGCTCAACACTTGTAGTTTATAGCAACCATCCATATGGTGGATGCACTAGAACTAGTAGACCTTGACGATGAGGACAAGCGAGCTTGTAAATTCAGCTATGTGTGTTTGGAAACCCAGTAATGTGAGTTTACCCAGTAACGTAGTCATGTGAGTTAGGAAACCCAGCTAAGCCATGTAAGTGTGGCACTTCTATAATCCCGCTTAAATCCATGCACAACTTACTGGACCAAATGGAAATATTGCTCCAGGAGGAGTTCCAGAAGTAGCAGAAACTAGAAGTTCCTTCAGCGCCTGAATAGTTTCATCCTATGACATATTGAACAAAACCAAGCAATTGAGTCAAATAAGGAACTTTGAGTATGTAGAACAATTATATTATGATATTGATGAGAGAAAAGAACAAAATAAATCAACTTAGCAATACAGTCTATTAACAACAACAACAACAAAAAACAAAACTCAACACAAACATAAGAGCAATGCCAATGAAATAATAGTTGTTAGTCAGGGTTCTATTAAGAAAGGAAGCTTGGGCTATCCCATCACCCCTATAGATAAAAGGAAAGAGAAAAGTTTGTGTATTATGGTGAGTAATTATCATGAATTTATTATGAACTTCTTAATGGATTTAGCCTCGATGGCATACTGCACACACCATGCAAATATTAAGGGGAAGATGAGAAATTAGGGGGAGGGGGATAGACTGGTAAGATTGAGGGAAAAGCTCCTCCCCCCTTCCCACCAAATAGAACCCAAGTATATTTTAGATAAGTGGTCCTAATATGTAAGCAGCTTCAGCCAGAATTTTTTTTTGTCACCTTCTCTGAAAATGGTTTTGTCCACACCTGAAGAATATTTAACCCATTCACCGGCAACAGCGCCATATGGCACTCGCCGTTCATTCTGCACTTCTCCGATTTAAAAAAATTTTTTTTTTAATCCAATATAATGTTCTAGATTTTAGTTATATGTTGCTATGACGTAATACTTCCTGTAATAAAAAAAATTGGAAATGGAAACAGTGGTACTTAATTTCACAGATTAAAAAAAAATATGGCTGTCGAAACGCTTACCTTAGAGTGTCGGTTCGCCCGAAATTTATTTATTATACGAGGCTCTGAAGCTCAGAATTTAGTAACTAGAAGGTGAACAAGCCACACACTCTGTTTGATCTCTATGGCAGCATCACGACAGTCTGTAAATAAGTTTAAGTTCGAAACGGTAAGTCCGAATTTTTAGCCTTTCACGTATGGACAACGGTACTTTTTTTTTGGATACTAGGAAATAGGTTTGTTAACTTGCTTTAAATTTTTTTTCTCTTACTGATTGTTTTTACACAAAAAGGAATACATTTTTTTATACAATTATCAAGTTACCACAATGGTCGTCACAAATCTGCCTGTGAAAGGGTTAACCTTCTATGGAGATACTTTCCCCTAGTTTTCATTTATCTTACATGTAGATGCCAAACTACCCGGAAATTTCAAAAATATAGATTAGACCTTCACAATTTTTTTCCCAGAAAAATACTTAGTTCACTTTTCATGGTTTGCACATAATTAAGATGGCAGAGGACTTCTGTTTTAATCATTTGCAATCATCTTCATCATTCACATTTAACTTAACTTTTTTTGGCTTACAAAAATTTAAAAATTTAAAAATATTTCAAGGGGGGGAGGGAGGGGGGGGGGGGGAAGAGCACCCCCTGACCCCCCTAAATGAACCCCAAGTTTGTATATGTACAGGCCATTCAACAAGTGTAGGAGACACTCAGCTATGCATACCTCAATGGTACTCCACTTCTGTGTAGGGTACTGCTTCTCAAAGAGGGGGATAAAGTCATCATAATGAATCTGCACAAGAAGTAATACATAATAACAATAACTTAAATAAAATTACAACAAATGAAACTTTGGGGCACAGAGACAAATACACCATCGGTAATGACAAGATATTAGCACAATTCTGGATACCACGGTAGATGAAAGTATAGAATCTATAAATATATCTATAAGTTCTCACTTTCAACTCTACCGATTTCAAGACTTCATTAATTAGTATTAGTTTCTCCAATAACCTGCTTGAGTGGGGTGGTCGAATCATAGTTCATCACAGTGAAGTGGATCTCGTATTCCGACAGGTTCTTCAACTCTAAGTCGTAAGGCCTACACAAAACAATACATGCAACAATACCAACTCAACTAGAGCATCAAGGGTGCGAACCCTCAGTGCATTATTACACAACTAAGATTTCTTCAGATTACTTTAACTTCTAACTACCGAGGACACACGAAAAATACGCAAACTATAAGTGATCACGTGACCGCGGTATGATGTAAACCAATGTACGTGAAAGGTAAGGGTCATTGCATCTAGCTTGCGCTTGTTTGGAGCTGAAGTTTCTCTGCATTTACTCAAAAACTAGCTTGAAATTTGAATTTTCCTGCTGCATCAGGTCATACTTGTTTTAAAGGTTAGTTCTCAGCCATTCATGAAATCAAATGCTGACAGACAGACAGACAAACGCACTACTATAACCATCTCGCACATGTGTGCTGAGGGTTAACAATGCAGACGCAAGTGAACCAGCTGCTTCATATCCTCATAGAAGTTCTTAATGACTGGAACTGCTCATGGTAAGCCTACCAAGTGATTGGATTGTCCTAATGATCATTATTCATTTGTGATCGGTTTCAGGAAAATCGGCCTAAACGCGGCATCTAATGTTTTTCTTTTTTTCCTCCTTCTACCAGTAGGTTTCACAGGGCCTCGGGATGGTGTCTGCCAAATCTGGAAGCTGTAGCACAAGCCGTCTTTGCCCTACAACAATTCAGTATTTTCGTTCAATTTATTATTGCTGATTTCAGAAAGCTCTGTGTAAATGAGTTACTAAGGCTACGGGGTGTGTGTTGCATTCCGTGTACAATTACCGCGTGTCTCTGAGACACTAAACAAATCAGATTGCTGGCGGATTATAAGAAGGTAAGTTTAGGCATTTTCGAGAAACTACGCTCGAGTAATTAGGCAAGAATTGCTTGAGCACGAGGATTATGTAGACAAGTAAGCGAACAGGTTAGATACAGTTATTTGTCCCCATAGCATGTTCTAGAGCTAGCCAGAGCTCACAACTTTGCAATAAGGTAGAGCTAGCAGTTGTTTATCCATTTATACCCATAAAATGTTGTTGTTTTTAAATTATCAACAACAACACAAAACAAAAAACAACAACAACAAAACAACCAATAAGGCTTTACCAGTAGATTCTGAAAAATTATTCACCACGCCAAGGCTGGTTTCCCCCAAAACCGGTCACATTTATCAACCATTTAGTTTGGTAATGGTCGTCACAATAAGATTTATTTTAAAAAATAAAGAAATAAAACAAAAACAAATTCCGACAAGAGTCTAGGCTCTGTAAAACATGGTCTGGGAGTTGATTCGTAAACTCAGCTTCTCTATGAGAAACCTTCAAGCACTACAGTTAGATATCTCGTACATTTACGAGGCCTATCCTTTTTTTTAGATCCATTGTTGCCAGATTATACAGATGAAAAAATGACTAAACTTCAGCCCATCCCTCCTCTCCCCGTCCTGTCCCTCCTCTCCCCGTCCTGTCTTGTGACAGTAGCCTTACTTGTTGGCAAATCTGAGCCAGAAGACGTTGTACACATACGCCTCCAGTGGCTGTACTGAGCGGAGAAGAATGACGTAGCGATAGTCAAATTTGACCCAACCCACTTCAGGTCGGTGGAAGAGAACTGGATTACTGATGTACTTGCAACCAACCTACATGTACATATGAAAGCATGTTAGTTGTACATATAGTGGGAGGGAGAGGGAGAGAGAGAGAGAGAGGGAGGGATTTCCCCCAGAGTTTTGCTATCGTCTTTCTAGTCCACTAACTAGAGATTATGTGCTTTTAGTGGTTTTTGTATTTCACTTGCTAATTGGGATGCCGTGTCGAGAAAGACTCTCCCGCTCCTCACTCTCTCTTCCTTCTCTCTCTCTACTTTCTACTCTCATCTCCCGCATCGCGCCTTCGCTTCGCGGCTCTCTCCCATATCTCTCCTCGCGCTCCATCTCGCTCATCCCGGATCCTCTCTCTCCGTGCTCTCGTCGCCTTCTCCTCTCGCCTTCTCTCCGCTCTTCCTTCTCTCGTCTCCGGCGCGCTCTCTCCTTCTCTCTCTCCCGTCTCTCTCCTCGCCTTTTCTCTCTCTCGCCTCTTCTCTCTCTCCTCCATTCACTCTTTCTTCTCCTTCTTCTCTCTCCCTTCTCTACTCTCGCCTTGCTGCTCTGCTCCTTCTCTCTCTCTCCGTCCTCGCTCCTGCTCCGCTGCTCCTTCGTCTCTTCTCGCCTTGCTCGCGCTCCGTGTCGTCGGCCGCCTGCCTCTGCGCGCCTCTTCTCGCTCCCTTTCTCTCTCTCTCGCATTCGCGCGCGCTCCGTCGACTCGCCGCGCCTTCTCTCGCCTGCCCTTTCTCTCTCTACGCCGGCCGCTCGCTCGCGACCTTCTCGCCTCCGACGTCGCTCTGCGCGCCGTCTCGCGCGCGCCGTGCGCGACGCGCGCCGTCGCGCGCGCGCCTGGCTCGACGGCGCGCCTGGGCGAGGCGCAGGCGCCGCCTCGCGTGCTCCGAGCGGCCGGCCGCTCAGCGCCGGAGCCTCGCGCGAGTGCGCGCGTCCGCGCCGGCTATCCTCGCGTGCGCGCGCGCGCCGGCGCGCTCTCGCCGGCGCGCGCCGCCGGCTACGACGCCGCCGGTCTCGCTCGCGCCGGCGGCTCGCGCGCCCGTCGCGCGCCGGACCGTCTCGCGCTCGCCGCTCGCGCCCCGACGGTGTTCTCCGGCCCCCCTCTCGCCTGTTCCCCCTCTCGCCCCCCCCCCTCCCTCCCCCTCTCTTTTTCCCTGTCCCTAACTCCCCTCCCTCTTCCTCCTTCCTCCCCCCCACCGCCACCCTCCACCTCCGTATGTAACTTTGGACCAATTTGAGCCAAACGAATGATTGGGGATATGTTGCTGGTGATGTGGATGGCTAACTCTCCAATCCCTAAAAACTGCGGCCTAGGTTCCAGCGTCTGATGATCCAAAGGTTATCATCTTCATCACCTCTGAACCACAACTTATCTGTTACACAGTGCAAAATTTCATGCCTAATCGTGAAAATTAAATGGGGAAAAATATTAAAATATTTTTGACACTCAAAAGTGGATGTTACCTACTACTACTCTTATGTTACCAAAACAAAAAAAACAAAAGAACTACTCATGTGGGGTGCCATGAATTGTCTTACGTTTTTTTCTCTTCATGTTCACTCGTCGCACCGTTTTGTTAGGCACTCAATACAAAAAGGGTAAAAATGTCTGGTAGCCATAGGGTGCAATACCCTGTTCCTCTACTTGGCAACTGCAGAGGCCTCTTAGACCTTGCAAGTGATGACATGCCTCACAATGAAACGGTGTTTACTTACTGACCTGGACGAAAGAGATCTGCAAGCCACCATGTGGATAAATAATGCATGCTCCACAAACACACACATTAGTTCCACACAATTAGCTCTTATTTTTAGAAAATAGGGTGTGTGTGTGGCGCGCATGCCTGGCAAAACACAGGATTCAATTCGAATTATAAATAGTGAGACCTTGTTGGTGCCAACTGAACATAATGATACTATACTTTACCCATTAACAGTTGGTTTGCTTTTGCTCTTCTTTGAACAAATTGATTCATGAATCAACCAGAAATAATTGTCCTCGCTGGTGGAATCAATGATAATGTCATAGTCATATATCCATTAAACGTATTTATAATTTAATTCACTTGCTAAATCTACCTGGTTACAACCACACACTGCATATTAGTTAGTATACCTTCGGTTCCGCTAAGGCAGCAAACAAACACAAAACAACCAAAAAACAACAAAACAAACAAATACAACTAACAACTACAAATGATAGGTTAAAATGAGTAAGAACAATCCAATGCACATTTCCTATCGTGCATACGTTAATATTATTCCGACAATTAGAACGATCTCACATGTGTGAACAGCTCCACTCACTGAACATCTCACTAAACTCCTTGTAGTGTTCAGACAAAAGCCACAGTTGATCTTCCCCCTATGGACCAACCAGGTACTGAAGGCATGGTTTCATGTGACTCTCCAATCAACTATAGTCCATTGAACCCACTTGTAATTGCTCTTGGGGGCTGCTGGATAGGTAGTGGCACAACATCTGGATCTCATTGCATCGTCTCCTAGTTATCATAAGGAAATTTTTTTATGTGGTGGAACAGACACCTAACTACTCGTGAAATACACCAACAATAATGCAGCTTTTTCATAATTTTACTTTTAAAATCACAATGCTTCAATTATATTATAAACTTTGGTATCCCTAATTGACTTACAATTTGCTCAATCCTCAGTAAAAAACCATCCTTTTCCCAACCAAGTATAGTAAGATTTGGAAAAACAAAAAAAAACAAAACAAAAATAATAATAAAAAAATAAATAAAAAACAAACAAAACAACAACAAAAAACAACCACCACAACAAACCAAGAAAAAAAAGGAATATTTTTTGTTATGAGTAATAGTAATCGTACCGTTAAACTGTGTCCTATTCGGGATTAATAGCATGAATAATGCAATGGAAATACCACCAGGCGAAGCTCAATGCTATCTTGATTGCTGTATGAGTGCTATTGATCCCTAGTAGCACAGGTTACCCGTTAATACAGTGGTCCCTCTCTTGAGAGACCACCCTATGGTTACAGATTAATGCGGTCTTTCAAGAGGAGTGGTCTTTCGTCAGGGGGGGACAGAAAATTCTACTCTTAGTCATGCCAGAGAAATATTGTACCATTAATTACCAATTTGTTATATTATTTAAGAATTCATCTGGTTATCATCAACAATTAACAGAAAATCAGTATATTCCACAATTCATCTGGTTAACATTAACAATTAATAGAAAATCAGTATTAACTATTGAAAATTGCAATGGATGTAAATAATTAGTAAGTTTAATTTGCTTCATGTTTCTAGTATCACATATCATTGGTGCAACAATGTCTTTGCTTTTAGTAATGCATTCAAGCAGCTCAGAATTTTCTTGTCCCAAGGGCAAAGTCTTGAAGGTCACTTAAATGTGCCGTGGCTTTTTGATAATTTATGTGAATGAAAGTTAATTATTATTAATAATGAATGATTTTAAAGTCATTTGCTTTAAACTTGCATTTCTCTTGATGACAGCTAAATCTCTTATCTGCTTCAACAGTAGTGCTGATGTGGGAGTACTCTCCTGTTGTCACTTGCTTAGTGCACGAAACAGAGTGATGAATTAGATGACCTCTGGTGGATAAAGTTATGTTATGAAGCAGACCTAAAAGTTCTTACCACAGCAAGTATTTGTCAAGCATATCATATATAATAGCCTATAATTCAGTTAAAGTTGCTGTTCTGGTCTGGACTGGAGCTAAGCTCAGACAATTGTAACCCACAGATCAGCTGTAATGAAGTTTATCATAGCTAACCAGTACAACTTACCACCCACAGAACAGCCTCAGAAGTGCTAGACCTAGTTTGGGTGATAAAGACAGCAGTAGGACTGCTACAATTGAGGCCCAATATGCGATGCACAGAAGGTCAGAAAAATTGCTGATGTCAGCAAATGGTCGCTAATTTAAGCCTCTACACCAGTCGTTGGTCGCGTTAGCGGGGTGGTCGCTGGACAGAGGTGAGAAAGACTGCGGATGCTGTCGGTGCAGGTAAAACTGGTCTTATAAATGGAGTGGTCGTTGGTCAGAGGGGTCTCTCAAGAGAGGGACCACTGTAGTAGGCCAGCTTTATTTTTATTTTTTAATCATTTGCACTGTAGCTATGTAAGCTGTATCGTTCACTCAATATCTCCGTATTAGCTTACTCTGGAACTTCGTTTTCAACATACCATGCCATCACATTCAATAGATGTCAATGTCTGTGTGTAAAGGTAACGGAATGTACTCTTTGCACTGAATTTTGTTCCTCAAAAAACTTTACCAAACATTCAGATAAATAAAGAGCCGAAACTGTTTAAATCATGCATTCAGGAGCAAATGTAATGTTCATATGTGACCGTGCACAGGGAAATCAAGCATAACACAGCACTGGTAAAAAAAAATTATTATTTTTTGCTCTTATACATTCTTTGGCAACCAGGCGTGATTAATGAAAGAAGCCTGTGTATTGAAACGGTTGAAGAGAACTGTATTTTTCTACCTGCACAGCTTGGGGTAGAATTAGAAATAGAAAATACAATAGTTATACAAGCAGTAGGACAATTTACTCAAGGAAAATCCCTCAGTGAAGAAGTGGATACAAAATAGTGACATTAAAAAATGGTGATCTTGGTTTGAAAGTGAATGAGAATAGCATGGTTTACATACTTCTGCTTACTAAAATGAGTTCAGTTTTTTTTTTTTGGGGGGGGGAGGGGGGAGGGGACAGTTTCTATTAGTGCACAACACAAAGTCGTGCATGAGCTATCTATCTATCATGTTAGCTACACATGGCTCTAACTTTCTCAATTCAATTTTTACACTGAATCTAAAAAACAAAACAAAAAAATAAAAAACAAACAAAAAACCATGAGAGCGAGACTAGCCTGTGTTTGGTATTAGGTAAAGGGTGAATTGTATGTGTTTTAAACAAAAACAAGTAAAGGTCCAAATTTAATCAGTGTGACAACTTGCCACTCTAATGTGTGACAACTTGCCACTCTAATGATAGAAACACACACACACACACACACACACACGTACCTATTAGAAACAAAGTATTCATACAAAAAAAAAAGTAGGATGGATGGATGGTATATACATGTAGGATAAATTGCTTGGAGACAGAACACATCAAGCCACTCACCTCTATGTCAGGTATTTTGAAGTGGTCCAGGTCTTTCCACAGGGGACTATCCAGAGTGAGACATTCATCTGTGGTCCATGGGATACTGTGACAGAGGTACTCCAACCCAGGCTTCACGACACTCGGCAAATAATTGCAAGTAACGAGATCTGGTGACGTCAATTAATGTCATAGATGCCCATGTGCACAATATACATTATTAATTACATCACAGCATTATATAGGACTCAAATGTAATAAGAATAGTAGCACACCTTCTACATCATCTGTGGATGTATGTGGTGGCTATACCCATTTCTCTTATAGTCATAGATATCACTAAATTGACCAAGAGCTTAAAATCGTGACAACATCTGACAGTGTTACAAAACACACAAAAGGAAGGGGAGGGGCAGATGATGGGGCATACTTTTCAATCATACGTATGTATGTATACCATTATTATTCTTACAAACATTAACAGTGATACAGATTGTCAATGTTCAACTTTGAAAAGGGTTTCCAGCCAACTCTGGAGAATTAGTTGTCAATTTTGATCCAACTGTGCTAACATAAAAATCTAATACACTATGAGGATGTGTCACTGTTAGGTTCATCTATGCCAAGATTAAAAAAAAATAATAAAAATTAAAAAAATAAAAATCTATAATAATAATAATAATAAAAAGCCATACTTTGACCTTCACTGCATAAATATGTAGGTTGGACCATTCTGAGCAGGCTGCCCTCTGACTTTTGTGTCTAAATAAAGTATTAGCTATAATAATAGGAATTTTTTTTCTTCTCTTTTTAACAATTTTTTTTCCCTTTTATTATAATTATTTCAGCCGAGAATGACTGAATCATTGAAAGTATTAGTTGTGAAGCATGTAAATGGAAGTATTAGTTATGGAACATATCTTCACTTGATAAACTTCAGGTAGATAAGCACATTCATACAATGCCTCAAACAACAGGATAATGACATTAGATCAGAACACACTGCAGTCCACTACCACATTCCTCACATGAAGTTTTCACCTTTATTAAATCACTGCCCCAAGAAGATTACCTCACAGTGCTCTCAATTTCCAGCTAAAAAAAAAAATAAAATAAAAAAATAAAAAAATAAAAATAAATCAGGTGAAGTTGCTTGAACAATAATTAGCGAGGCACAGCAACTTTACTCACTCGGCCTTATAAAATATAGTGCTCAAGTGATGTGTAGTGAAGTTTATTGGCACAATAAATGGAAAGTTTAAGGATAAGAAGTTAAACACACCATGAATCTGAATGAAGGCAGATCAGTGGTACTCATTGCATACAAAGGATGCCCACATAATGCCATTAATTTTACGTATTAAGCTTATTGGCATTGCTGCAATTATATGTTATGTCCTCAGAGTTATGCCAATTTATGCTAGATGTACAGTAATATTACACTCAATCCCCTATTATTAGGGCACCCTGGGACATGTAGGTACCTGTATCTCAGGGAAAGAAACATATTTTTCCTTAACAACACTTTGAGACAACCCTTTTCAAGTTTTTTTCCCCCTAGAGGAAACATATGCATGCATTTCTTCTTCCACAAATAAATAATGGTCTTACTCCAAAAATGAATTTGATTACTTCAAAAGTATTGCTCTAAGATTGATAATTTTAATGGAATATAATATTACAAGTAAATTGTACCAAATGCTTAGTCTATGGTACAGGTAGGTCAGGATACCATCCATATATGTAAGATTAATGAATATGCATTGGCCTTAGTCAGTGGTCACCAACCACCGAATTACAATAATTACATAACTTAACTGGCACCTGTAGGCCAAAAGCCACAGCTTGGCTTGTACGTGACAAAACATGATGGGAAAATTTAGTTTGTCCTCTGCTCTTTTGTTTGTTAACCCCTCCTTTTTCCCACAAGAGATTTTTTTTTTACATCTTGGTCCATCTGTCCAGCCACCAACACATAGAAAATTTGCTGAATAAAGGACTTGTATGATGACATCATGTACATAATTATATTGGCCACTTATGGTATCGCTGACCATAGAAAATTTGCTGAACAAAGGACTTGTATGATGACATCATGTATATGAGCCACTTATGGTTATCGCTGACCTACCTGTACCATGGAAAATGTGGTTTATCCTACCGCTCACTCGATTCACTCTATTTCTTGTTGCAGTGGGCTCATAGCTTGCAGCAGAGCTACCAAATTACAGAAATGGATAGATTATGAAATTTCCAACACCCTCATACAAAAAAATATGGCCTGGTTCCTGGCTGTGTTGTGGAAAAATGGGGGGCAACTATTTGCATGCTCGAGATAGTTTTTCTTAGAATTCATTGACAGGTGTTGTTGTTGCTGGTTCTTGTTAGAACCAATGCCAAGAGTTGTTGCTGGGGTGGAGATAGTGAACTTGCTGTTGTATGTAGCTGTTCCTGGAAGTGACCTGGATCAGGATGGCAAGTATATGAAGTAGATGATTTTTCTGTGAACTACTCTGCTCTAACCACAGCTCTAGCTTGTACTGTTAGAAAAGTCAGTAAAAGTTGAGGGGTGGCTATACTTGATGAGTTCCAGGGTCTTATAATAATAACAAAAATTTATAAAAGAAGTTGTCTTTCTACAAGTTTCCCAAAGACAAAGTATTGAAAGATAAATTAGACAAATTCTTTTAAAAGAAAGGAATTCATTCCTTCAGTTAACCATTGTGTTTGTTCAAAACATTTCAATGATGGAATAAAGTGTGGTATGCCTGCTGCTATTCCATTTATTATTCCTTTGCTTCTTCATCCAAAAACTAGGAAGAGACCTGAGCACAGAGATGGTAATCCTGCAAGAAAATTGAAGCTGGCCTACGAACTGAAGTAATGTCTGCCTAAAACAATGTGGAGGAACTCGGTACAACTTAAGCTTTGTACTGAATTTCCTAATTGCAGCACTTGCAGTATTCTGTAAGTTTTTATGAACTCTTACTTTCTGCGACAGGTCAGCTTAACTATTGGGATACTGTGACAGACTTGAGGGTGAGCAATTGGCTTGTAGGGCTGCTATTAGCAAACTCCCACCACCCCAGAAGAGACATCAGCAGGAAGATGCCACTGTAACCACAGAAACGAGGTGGCTCCTGTGCCTCCTCTTGCAGGGCTCTCATGCCAATGTAACCACAGAAACGAGGTGGCTCCTGTGCCTCCTCTTGCAGGGCTCATTAGATATAGAAATTTAATAAAAATAATAAATAATTAGTGTTGCACCGGTAGACTTATTTACAGATTTACCGATATTCCCCTCTAAATACTGCCGGTACAGATGCAGATACCAATATTTCCTTTATAATTGAATCACTATTTTTAAATTTAATAAGTTTACAATATTGATATGAATATTTTAGAAAACACTGGTACCGTCACTTTCTCTTGCATTCTAAGTTGTGTTTTATAAATAGATGCTCAGGGGGGGCTTTTTTTTTTTTTCTTTTTGCATGCAGCCAGTAGCATCAGCTAGCTAGAGGTAGGAAATACAGCTGGAGGTAACCAGCCATGTACACCGGTGTACAGTTGTGTTACTAACACAGGCAGCTGCTACAGGTGCCCGGATGGGCTGAAATTAGGTAGATACCCGATACATATCGGTCATCTGTGCAACACTATAAATAATGGTATTGTTATGTTGTTATGATAACGTTATGGTGAGAGACCTATGGCTTAGTGTAGTAGCCAGAACTTTTAGATTAGATAATTAATGAGGAAAGGGTCTGGAAAGGTCACTACTAGCAACCCAGCACCCACTGACCTCAGGCTTTATTATCACTGGCCTCTGGCTTGTGAAAATAAATAAGCCTGCTCAGTGAAATATTTTGCCACATCACACTCTGACTCAAGTAATAAGTATTACAGTGGACCCTCTCATATCCAACCTATATGGGACCAGCCCTAGTTGGATAAGTGAATTTTCGGATATGTGAAGCCACTTAAAAAAATTGGTTTAAATGATTTTTAATGATTAAAGTAAATGACAGAGTTAATTAACTACAAGCTTCCTTTTTGAAGGTGTAGGGGTAGCCATTATTAGCCTACAGCAACACACACATTACATTCAAGCTCAGGAATTTACCATAGCTAGCTGCTTAACTGCTTACCAGAGCAGCCCAGGTAGAGTTAGATCTGGAGATAACAGCTGGCAGCTACAATGCTAAAGTAAACTTGCGGCCGGATAAAGCGGAGCCAAGCGGAGCAGCCAAGCGGAGCCGGTTATGTGAGGGTCTACTGTATATACATTTTATTATATATATATTAAAAAAAAAGCCAACTAAACAACCCCTTACATAGACCAAAAAGCTGAACAAACTAAAATTATAATCCACAAGGAAAAAATGTAAAAGAAAAAAAAAAAAAAGAAAAGAAAAAAAAAAAAAAAAAAAAAAAAAAAAAAAAAAAAAAAAAAAAAAAAAAAAAAAAAAAAAAAAAGGAACTGGAACTGACTCACCAGCTTCATTCTAACAAATAAACAAAACCAGTGTATGGGGGTGGACTTGATTTTACCAGTGACACATAGTTGACCATGTGATCACTGCATCAGGTGCACCACCACCAAGTAAGCAAGTGCAGGTGATTATTTCATCTATCCCATGGTATTTTGTCATTACAATACCTCCACACCACAGGGACCAGCTGGCCCAGTCAGCCACAAGGAGAATGCAGTCTAGTGAACTAGCCTTGGAACTTGCAGAGAAGTGGGATATGTACTTTATAGTTTTATCACTATCTGTCTCTGATCAGCTATCTAGCACATTAGATAATCAAGCTCCAGTGTTGGCCATGCATTCATTCAGATCAGCTTCACCAGCATCTATGGAGCTAGTGATCTCTTCTGAGTTTCAATTAGATCAGCACAGCTAACTGTTGTCATCTTTGATCAATTTTTTTTTTTTTTTTTTTAAATGCTTGGAATATTTTTATAGCTCAAGAAGTGTATCATTGCTTGTATGTATCCACTTTGTATCATGAATTTTGTGCATATAAGTAGTCAAAGATCAATTGTACATTAGTGGTTCTGGAAATACTATGATTGAAATACTATGATTGTTTGGCATCAAGGACTCCATGGTGTATTTGTGGTGAGCCTTAATTAGCTGACAATTCCCCATTGGGGACATCTGTTGCTTCTGTGCACAAACTTAAAATTGCCACAACCAAGTGATCCTGCTGTTTATCTATTTCGGTCAACCCGCAACATAGCTGCTGGACTCCATTGTGGCTGTACATGTATAGTGGCGGTCATGAATTGGTCAGTTTGTGGCAAGTGATGTTCATATTTGCGTGTATGAATGTTCCCATTTTGTGCCCAGTCATGATCCTGCCATTGAACTAATAGGCCCATCTGGTCTCCTATATTTTTAAAAATTGTTAAGTGTATATGCAATTCCATCCCAATTTTTTTCCCCTTGTCCCTATTGTAATTGCAGATGTGTAATTGTGCTATTCCAATTCTTTCTGAATAATCATCAGGCTTCTTTATTGTTTTTGTTATTTTATTATTATTACTAATTTGTTTCTCCTTGTTTGTTTGTTAGTTTGTTCTTCCTCTCAGACCACTAAGCAGTTATTGCATCTGTGTGGTGCTATAATTATAGTTCTTATGGTCATACTGGTTAATTTCACTTCATTTGTATTAGTAGTTGTAATATATACAACTAAAAGTCTAGACAACAATGGAAGTTTTCACCTATGTTGTCAAACACTGCGGGTACAGCCTCGATTAGCCTACTATTCCCAAAGACGTTGCTAATGACAATTTGGTATGATTCAAACTATCACAAACCACTCTGTTCCTGTTATGCTTTGTCCATCAATGCCCAGCAGTAGTACAGGACAAACTGTGTGGAAGATGCATTCAACTCTCTTGTATAGGCTGGGTTCCCCTAGTGGCTCTACTATAATTACAATTATCAAACAAGCATGCTGCCTTCCTGTTTTAAACCACAACAAGCTGAGAGCTGAGCTAACCAATGACCAGATCTATAGCTTTATATAAACATGAAGCAAACCATCACACAGACCATGCAGGTTCATGAAGTCCCACCTCTGCTCAGGTGTGAACCACACAATAGGATGGAAGTTCAGGTATGTAGTGCTTCTAAATCGGATTCTGAAGTTGTAGTGGTGGTAACCAACAAGTGAGTGACCCCAACTAAAAAATTTGAACAGATTTTGACAGATCTGGCCTAGAGCTGATTATTAAAAATTTCTTGTAAGATCTGCAAAATACGATCTGTAAAATACAAAACCAAACAAAAACAAAAAACACAAAACAAAACAAAAAACAACAACAAAAAAAAAACAACAACCCAAAACAACAAAGGCTGATTTTATCAGATAACAAAACTCATGAGAATGTTTAATCTTGAATGGGAGGAGTGTTTTATCAAAACTGGCTGAGGAAGCTGTATGATGCAAAACTGGTAAGGTGTTTCACATGCAGTAGTTAAGAGTTTCGCTTTGTAATGGATAGTACTAAGTAAAGATGTCTCCTCTAGTTATCGAATTCTAAATCAAGGTGTGCTGTGATTTCTGAAGCCATATATTCATGTGTAGGTCGTGCCTATGGCCATTTACTATCAATTTTGCCTAGAATCTTGAAAGGTCTGACTGAGATATTTTTTATGAATTTACAAGATAAAAACTTTCTTACCATTCAATTCATTTGAGTTGGAGAAAGAGCGAGAAAAATATTTACAAACTGAAGAGTGGTTTCATTCAAAGTTAGAGAGTATAGCTTGAAACTTCAAAGAGTGAAATTATTCAAGGATAAAGTTGAATGAATAAGGATCCTTCTAACCAGCAGAAGTGACAGGACTTCAAGGTAAATACATGTAAATAGAAATTCCTTTAGCTTGAAACAAGATATTGCTGGAGCAGACAAGTTTTTTTTTTTTTTAATGATCTTAAATTAGCCCCTTTGTATTTCTACATTTTTTTCACCATGAATCCAAGCCTTTTGTTTAGTATAGTGGCTAATTTTCAGACTATTCATATTCTCGATTAATATCTTTCTCTCCATGCATAAATCCCCATGGGCATGGAAATGGAGTTCCTGGAAATTATCTTTTAGACACTGTTTATTAGCTTAATACTAGATGGCACACACTTATATATTATTATTTCTATTAATAATAATAATAAACTAGTGGTGTGCTTTAGCACAAAATGGTGAGTGAGCCTCCCTAGTTAGGCTACATAAAACTACAATGTTGTTGATTAATTCTAACTCCTAACATTCCAGCCACTAAAAAGACGATCGAATTTTTATATTACGTATAATAGGTCAAGACGTTTCAATGCCATAGTAACCACTCGCCGCAACCAAAACCACAACAACAACAAAAAAAGGAATTACCGAACAGGTTTGCACCTAACTCTATATTAAGACACTGAAGTAGTATATGGAAAAGCTGTGTAAAGGAAGTTAATATATTTATTAGATTGTTAAACGTTTACTTTGTGCTATTCTTTAGCTAAGCAGTAATGTACAGCACTTTCACACACTATTTCACTGGACATACCAACACAACACTTACGTACGTGGTTAGACTATCAGACAGTGGATTTTCAAGTAAGGAACAACACTGTTGTGTAAGGCCTAGGAATGTGACAAATAGCGCATTAACTTACCACAGCCACTCATTGAAAAGAAAATGAACCCCGGGAAGTGTGTCCTAACTGCCCCACAAAAGAGAATTCAAAGCGGTAAACAATTCAATTCCATTGGATGATACAGATAAATGATCATTAAGCCAGATGATTCTATTCAATGTGGGACGGGGTCGACCACTGAGCTAGCACAAAAATACGTGAGGGTCAAAGCACAAATGACATACGTATGTCAAACAAACAAAAAATATCCCTGATTTTAAAATGTGTTACCCCTCATAGTGTCTCGCTCGCTCACCAATAATAATACAACAACTAACTGTAGCTAAAAGCAGGCGAAACCAGTGAGAAATGGACGTCACAAAGCCTAAATAGAAGGATGGAGAACTTGAGATGCAGGAGAGATAGACTAAGGGAATCCATGATTCAAGAAGAAAGAGTTGAATAGAGGAAAGCAAAAAAAAAGAAAAAAAAAGAAGAAAGAGTTGAGATGACTCAGGAATAAAGATAGTACGAGAGGGAAACTGATGCAACTAAATCAAGTAGTGAGAATTGATAAAGACCTTATGCTACTGCATTCATAATTTAAAATTACATCAAGCACCACTGTGTGGCAGGGTATTTACTAGTTTTATTATTATTATTATTATTATTATTATTTAAATATTATTACTATTCGGTAATGCAGTAGGTATGATCTTCCAGACCAGGCAATAACAGAGTATCTTGAAGGCCTGCAGTTGTGAAATAGGCAGACGGAAAGACTCAATCTTGATACCAAGCCCTAAGAAAGGTTGAAAACGGACCAAAAATGTGCATCTAAATACAGGATCATTGTTCATTGTATGACTGCAGCACTGAATAGTATAATAATTACAGCAAGCCCATTTGAAATGAAATTGAGGCAGCTACACTCCATAACACTTGCAACAAAACCAGAAAAGCAATGAACAAAACACAAAAATAATAGAAGACATTGTGGCATTATGACCCCTTCCCTGAAGCGATTGAGTAATATATATATGGTAGTAATGCATCAATCACTTTATCAATACATTATCACCTGGGCAACACATTATCACCTGGGCAACACATTATCACTTAGGCGGCACATCACCTGAGTAACAATTATCACCTAGGCAGCACATCACTTGAGTAACACATTATCACCTGGGCAACACATTATCACCTAGGCAGCACATCACCTGAGTAACACATTATCACCTAGGCAGCACATCACCTGAGTAACACATTATCACCTAGGCAGCACATCACCTGAGTAACACATTATCACCTAGGCAGCACATCACCTGAGTAACACATTATCACCTACGCAGCACATCACCTGAGTAACACATTATCACCTACGCAGCACATCACCTGAGTAACCCATTATCACCAGGGAGTTACCAAGGCAGCACCGTTCCGATACTACCATGTATATGTGTCAATCTCCTGGGTAACACATTATCTCCTGGGCAACATAGAGTCACCTCGCCGGCACAGTCTTGACACACTCACCTGGGTAACAGTGTTACCAAGGCAACCACAGCACACCAGCAACTACATGGAAACAGAACTGAGACAGAGGCCAGACTGAACGCTACATTTTTAGAAGGGGCCTGGAGTAGATATTGTCTCCTACAAACCTAGAGGCTATCACACCAAGCCATAGAAACCAGTGCTGCTACATGTATAGATTACACCACGATGTTGAGGTTCGTTTGAGATTAATACAACCAAGAGCAAAATAAAAGCCAGAGGATAATATAATTCCTGACTGAACGGAAGGGTGCAATTGACTTGTACCATGGCTCTAGGAAAGGCTTAAAACTAATTTTTGATTGGATGGTTCACTTGCAGTAGGTGCCAAAAAAAAAAGTTCTGAACTCCGAGTAGAACGGATGCCGCATGAATAAAACACGGGGGAAATGGTTGGCCGTTTGGTAAAATACGGCTGTTCCATTAGACCGCTTCACTGTTTTAATCCTTCCCATTTGCCGTATGCCTCTCTCTCAAGAAATATAAAAAAATCTTTTATCTAATAAAACGTTCCGATTTCTTGTTTACAGGCTTCTGGGGAGCTTTTGGGGTAAAAATAATTGAAGTTGTCCAATTATAAGTTATTTCGTGAAGAATTATAAGTTCGAGCACCGCACAGCATCAATGTAGTCTTGATGCTACGGGCTTAGATTTTCTACTGCTAGAGGTCCAATGGTCCGCACAGCATCAATGTAGTCTTGATGCTACGGGCTTAGATTTTCTACTGCGAGGTCCAACGGTAGCTGTTCGAGGGTCGTAAGTCCTCGAGCTCAAGTGTGGCTTAGTTTATCTTTTCGAAGGACCAGTCTCAACCCTTTACCTGCCACCAAATTCACAGTCAGCCCTATCGCTGTCACCTACGGCAACTGCAACAGGGCTATATGCAAAAAGCGGTGGACTAAACCCCTTGGCTATGTAAAAGCAGCTTTAGATTGTATGGTAAAGAACTTAAGAGCAAAAATACATTAGTGAACAGGTACATAAGGTAAAGCACGATAAAAAAGAACTGTGGGTTTGTGGTATGAAAACATTATGTGGGCAAATACGTTTGTGTGTGCGGAGGCAACTAATGAAATGTTCAAGGAAGTGAATGGAGTTCCTGCTCATTAAGCGGTTGTTCGACCAGAACAGTAGCCAGCACAAGACCTACATAGAGCAGACCTGGTTAAAGCAGTGTGCTCATCGGAACTTCAGGGTCGGCAAGCTTATTGAAGCAAGTTAGATTTTTGTAAGATTTGTTTTGCACTATCCCTGTAGCATTTAATGGGGGACTCAAAGCCTTATTGTGCTGATATAACTGTGGAAGAGTTTCTAGTTAGAAATTATCAGTGAATTGATGGAAAAACTTTTACCGTTTTAGTAAACGGCATCGGTTGTTGGTCAATACGATATGGTAAAAACTACCGTTTTACGGCTGTACATACTATGAAACGGAATTTGAAATACGCTCACCGAGAATTGAGCTATCTGACTGGACATTTGAACACACCATGGTACCAGGATTGCTAATTACCCATGGATGACTGTGGCACAACAGAGCAAACAAAAACCACACCAGCCAATGTTTCATACTGAGAAGGATGGGGAAATACCAACATTCATTCCCCTCCTCTGCAGAGAGCCCCCCACTTACTAATGTTCAGATGCATCTCCAACTATCACTGTATGCATGTACTACAACAGAATCCTCTAGTTTATCGATTATTACCCGTATCACCCTAGAAATTGATAGTTTATCGTATTAAATTCTTTTGTGGGTGCGGTTAAAACTTGAAAACCTACCTGAGTTCCATTTGAGTTTGTGGCGGTGGTAATTGAATGTGCTATTTGTCATGGTTATAAGCCGTACGCAACACTATTTACTTGAAAATTCATTGTCCACTAGACTAACCACGAAGGCAAGTCTTGTGTAGGTAGGTCCAGTTGTGTGAATGTATTGTGGGTCACATCTACTACTTAGCTAAAGAATATCACAAAGAAAGCATTTCAATAACGTGTATTGTTTTGTTTTTTGTTTTTTCTTTTCAATTCAAACAGTTGCGGCGAGTGGTTACTATGGCATTGAAATACCTTTACCGTATAAATGTAATTTTAACTCGACGTTATTTTTAGTAGCTTAGAGTGTTAGAAGTTAAAATCAATCATATGACTAGGCTCGCTCGCCATTAGTGCTCAAGCACATCACTAGAAGCATTAATTACTCAATCAGTGCCCTTTGTCTCTAGAACTCGATCATTCCCATCATAATTTTCACCACCCACCTCTCCATTCTACCCTTCACATAGAGAGAATTGGGGGGGAGGGGGGGAAAGGGGGATAATAACAATAGAACAATAGAAGAATACGGAACAGTTGCTACAATATTTATCACACCCATTAAAAAAATTAAATAATAATACTTACATGAAAAAATATGAAGTAAATAAATGAAATAAAAAATGTACAACATTTATTACACAGTCTAATTGCTTAAGTGCTTACCTCCTTTGGCAAGTTTCTTGATTGGCCAGATAACAGAGAAGGCCATCTGCATGGGGATGTAGAAGAAGCACTGCATGGTGACTGTAGGCTGTATGGACTGGCCAATCCTGGAGCCAAACTCATCCATAATGTACCACATGGGAACCAACTTGATTAGGACAACATCACACACACACACACACACACACACACACACACACACACACACACAGATTGCTCAGTGTAAACAGGAGTGACTAATAATTCTCTCTGGCCATTCCTTCAACTCGATCCATAAAGCATTCATAACAACAGCCTACCAATGAAAGAGAAGAAAAAACCAACAAAACAAAAAATCAATAAGAAACCCAGCATAAAAAAACGAACAAAACAACTTGCAAGAAATTATCAGCTCACATGATTACCACGTGACCAAAGGGGCATTACTAACAAAACTCGTACTCAGGCACAGCTGATAGCTTCAAATTTTCTCAAAAATCAGCCTGAAGTTAAAAAAGTAGCACCATAAAAGGTCTTAAAACATCGTTCTATGCAAGTTTCATATCAAAACCAACTGTTAATTGTCAGTAATCTCCAAAATCAGAATGTGACAGACAAGATGACTACTATAACCCTCTCACGCATGCAAGAAGAGGGTTAATAAAAGTATAATGTTTTTTGTTTTTTTTGTTTTTAAAAAAAGATATAATTGCCAGGTTTAGTCACCTGGACATTAATCCATTATCCTTAATTTCACACAGTACCTCTGTATACTAAAGCCTTCTCCTAACACTGTATATGCATAGTGTACTTACTGTGTTGCTGATGTGATAGGCGTGGCAATACCGCCACATCCCCGCCAAAATGGCTTCTGCAAGTTTCTGGTTGGGAAGCGATATTTTCACTTCACTAGTCTCTCCGCTTTGCTTGTTGGTAACTTCACACGTAGTACGAAGCACCTCCCTTTTTTCTACTACCTCCTCATCAGACGATACATCTTCCTGTTTCTTAACTTTCTTCTTGGTCTTATGCAACACCTTTGATGATGGTTCTTTGTCTGAACTGGTGGGAGGTGGGGTTTCAGTAGCATATGCCATTGATACATCCCCCAAGTCTCCCGAGTCATAGCCATCTTCTCGAAGTTTGAATGTCGGTTGCTCTTCAGATTCCACCGACTTCTTTTGTTCACTTTTACCGTCCTCTGCATCTGAATCAGACCACTCCTCCTTTTCACTTCCTGTGACAGCCAGTAATGATAATAAACATAACATGATTAAATATATGCTTATAAATATACGATAAATTCAGTTTATAATAGAGCTGAGGAAGCTATGGGGAGATATTTCAAGAGCACGCGAACAAGCATGAGAGTGAAATGTCATCCCCATATTGTACGACGAGTGTAATAAATTGTTTATTGTACATGCAATATTTTCCTCCAAAACTGTAAAATGGTTGTTTCAAAGCCTCGTTGTTCAGAAGTAACTCCGCCATACAGCTAAAAATACAGTTGACCAGAACTGCGCACAGGCACATAAGAGCGTTCAATACGGAAAATATTGTACACTCACATGATGCAGAAATATTAGTTTATGTATTCTGACAGAGGGACTATAAATTCAATTCCTTAGGGATACTAGCTCCCCTTCAGGGCATGGATTCTGTACGTACAGACCCTCTAATTGTGTTGTAGAGTGGTCACTATGTTCAAAATTTGTCAGGCCATGTGCTTCACCATTGATGGCTGTTAGGAACAGTTCCTAGTCCTAGTTCAGTTAGTTAGGCGCTGCACAGCTGTCATGAACTACCGTGTTTAGGATCCCACAAGCCCTAAGTGTAGCACCCTCGCTGTGCTCAGGATGCTACAGCCAAGGGCCTTCCCTCTGAGGCACCACCAAACTAATATACACATAATATAATGAGTATATTACATATGTAATAATAGTTAGGCATTGCCTCAATATAATTACAGTATTTATAAGATTAAAATTTCAGGAAGCTCAAATCAACATTATTTGAAATTACCATGAAATTGATGAAAATTAGAGAGGCAAATGTCTCCGTAAAGGTCACAATAATGGTGCAATGCCATAAAACTCGCTCCCCACCCTCCTTCCTTACTTCCCACCCTCTCTCCTCACCCACCTCCCCCTCACTCCCCACCCTCTCCTTCCTCACTCCATCCACCCTCTCCCCCCTCCCCCTCATCACTCCCCCACCCTCTCCCTCCTCACTCCCCACCCTCTCCCTCCTCACTCCCCACCCGCGCCCTCCTCATTCCCCCACCCTCTCCCTCCTCACTCCCCACCCTCTCCTCCTCATTCCCCCACCCTCTCCCTCCTCACTCCCCACCCTCTCCCTCCTCCAGTCCCCACCCGCTCCCCTCCTCACTCCCCCCCTCTCCCTCTCAGTCCCCCCACCCTCTCGCCCTCCTCCACTCCCCACCCCTCTCCCTCCTCACTCCCCACCCTCTCCTCCCTCATTCCCCCACTCCCTCTCCCTCCTCACTCCCCACCCTCTCCCTCCTCACTCCCCACCCGCTCCCTCCGCATCCCCCACCGCTCGTCCTCCCCTCATTCCCCCCACCTCTCCCTCCTCACTCCCCACCCTCCTCCCCCCATTCCCCCACCCTCCCCCCTCCTCCCATCCCCACCCTCTCCCTCCTTCCCCCCCCTCCCCCTCCTCCTCCCATCCCACCCGCTCCCCCCTCTCACGTCCCCACCTCTCCCCCTCCTCACTTCCCCACCCTCTCCCTCCTCACCTTCACTCCCCACCCTCTCCCTCCTCACTCCCCACCCTCCTTCCCTCTCACTCCCCAACCCCTCTCCCTCCTCCTCCCCACCCCCCCTCTCCCCCTCTTCCCCCACCCCCCCCACCCTCTCCCTCCTCAGGGATTCATACAGGATTTTTTGCTAGGGGGAGGAAATTTTGTCGAGTAGCAAAAAAACAGTTTATCTACATAAAAAGGTCAAGTCATGACCGTGAGACTGTGAAACAGATTTCAGATGAAACTTGACAAACTATATAATAGTTAGGCACCGCCTCCAAGACCATTTTTAGTGTCTTGGAGACATTAGTCTTTTACATCCCGAGCGCAGCGAGAGCACTACTTAGGGCCGGAGGGACCCTAAAAACAGTAGTTCACGATGAATGCACAGCGCCTCCACAGCGCCTAACTAATTTAGAATGTAGCAACTGCTCTTTACCAACGCAATAGGAGGGACTCTAAACGCTATTGGAGGGACACTAATTGACCCTGCCTTCAAATCAAGGAGACAACGTTTATAGTGTTCCTCTCTGGAGGACCTCAGCAATATAAAGTCTCTCTGTCACTATACAAAAACTACATCAGCTATGTTCTAGTATTGAAGGCCAGAACTAGAGAAATGTTGATAAGGCTATTTATTTGATCAATAATTTTTCTGAAGAATTCAGTTGGGGAAACAATTTTAGGGGGAGGGGGGGGGGGGGGGGGATCCTAGGGCTCCCATAGTCTGTATGAAACATTGCTCTTCACTCCCCCCTCTCTCACTCCCCACCCTATCCCTCCTTACTCCCCCCACCCTCTCCCTCCTTACTTCCCCCACCCTCTCCCTCCTCACTCCCCACCCTCCCCCTCCTCACTCCCCATCCTCCCTGTGGGACTGGAAAAGGGTAAGTCCTAAGTACGCCCATTGTTCATTTGTGTTGGATTTGGCTACCTGTCTGAATGCATGTATGTTCTATGCTGAACTTTCTATAAAAAAACTAAATCATTCGGCACAATAGGGGCTACACACACTTGGATCGCCTTTTCTCTGGTGGCAGCATACCTGGTTCTTAGGATAACCATCACCTGGCTCCTTAGAACTACCTTCCTAGGCTCTGGAGTTCTTCTCTACCTGATTCCAGACCCACATTCCCCCTCACTCCCCACCCTCCTCCTCCTCACTCCCCACCCTCCCGACCCACCCCCTCCTCCTCACTCCCCACCCCCCCTCCTCACTTCCCACCCTCTCTCACTCCCCACCCTCCCTCCCACTCCCCACCCTCCCGACCCACCCCTCCTCCTCCTTTGCCCCCCTCCCTCCCACTCCCACCCTCCCCCCTCACTCCCCACCCTCTCTCACTCCCCACCCTCCTCCTCCGCCACTCCACCACCCTCCCGACCCACCCTCCTCCTCACGTCCCACTCCCCCCCTCCCGTCAACTTCCCACCCTCCCCTCTTCTCACTTCACTCCCCACCCTCCTCCTGCCCTCCTTGCCCCCCTCCCCACCCTCCTCACCACCCCTCCTCCTCACTCCCCCGCAAACCCTCTCCCCCCTCACTCCCGCCACTCCTCCTCCCCACTTTCCCCAACCCGTCCCGACCCGACCCCCCCTCCTCACTCCCCCTCCCTCCTCACCTGCTCCCCACCCGTCCCCCTCACTCCCCACCCTCTCTCACTCCCCATCCTCTCCCTCCTCACTCCCCCCTCCTATCTCACTACTGACCAGATTCACTGTCAGCATCATAGGAGTCAGATTCACTACTGGCCTCTCTCAAGTTGGTCTCAGTGAGTCCCATGAGAGATCCAATCCTCTCGGCCAGTCCACTGATGACCTCCAGCTGCTTGTGTGCCCATTTGGATTGAAACGTCCAGGCGTGATCCACTAAAAATATGCTAGGAATATTCCAGACAACCACACACACACACACACACATATATATATATATATGATAGTATATAGAATTAATAAAAAATAAAAAAATCATTATTGTACTTTCAATGTATTATTATTGTATTTTGCATGTAATCTACCAGAGTGCTTCAACACACGAATGTCTAGCTAATTCCATTATGGCATTACATTTTTGCTTACCATTATTACTCATAAAGTTTTTTTTTGTTTTTGTTTTTAAAGTTACTAAAGATGTTGTTTTTTTAAAGTTACTAAAGACAAGAAATAAGAGCACTTGCTGAAGAGTGTTCCAGTCATTGTAGAATAGACATAAAACCAGCTATTTATTAACAGCTTTCTTACATTGAAGCTAAACTTGGCTGGATGTTTTAAAAGACATAATACCTAGCACTTGATCATAAACTATACAAGTTCCTAAAAATTAATGTGTAAACACTAAATACTCAATTTCCATTAATAGGCTGCTCAAGAAAACTCGGGAATAAAACAATTTCAAGCCCTATTTGCATGCTTATTGATTGTGAAAATACATCTGTAAAATTTAGAACTCATTTTCTTTATTTTATGATCAATTGTAAATGAGAACCCCAATGCTCTGCAAGAAAATAAACCTAAAGTTGTGTTAACCTAACAGGAACTGACTGAATCACTAAATCACATCACTTAAGGGCGCTCACACACTCTTTGAGCGCGAAAAACCCGCCAAATAGGCCACGGTTGCTAGGGCCTGTTAAACTTACTTCTGCTTTTCCCCCAAAATATTTTATTTATGCAGGCCAGCAAGTACTGCAAGGAGAAAGCACCTACCAAGAATGAAGACTGGAAGTCGATCGCATCTCAAGAAATACCCCGTCACCATTTTGGACTTCTTGGCAGTACTGCACGGCTACGGCTACCGCCATAGTTTAGAAGCTGATTTTTTGTATATCATTTTCTTACCCGTGCGTGCATGCCATAACGTTGAGTTTTTGTTGAATTTTATTTTACTTTTCTATTTACTCACCTTACTGCGTGAACTATTGTCGATTATTTCTGTGAAATTCCGTACATTAAAAATATCTCAATGTTCTAGGGTCGACCCCTTGTGGCCCTAAACCCTGGCAAAATGTGAACCATAGCAGTTAGTCCATTCCTGAGCGGGGGGGAGGGGGGGCAGCGGCACATGCTACTAAAGGCGCCCAGGCGTTGCTATGTGTGAGCACCCTTAAGACTGACTTAGATAACATGCCTGATCAACTCTCTATAGGGTGCAAAAAACATTCGAAGTGTTGATTACTTTCTAGAACTGAGTTTAGCACAGAGTTCTAAAATAGTGCGAAAGTTCGGTATAAATTGTGTGTGTCCCTAAGCTTCACTTTATTGATATATACATATATTGAGCTTTGTTTGCCCGTCCACAACAACAAAGTAATACAGAATGCCACTTTAATGGTGACTTAAAAATCATGTGATCTTATTATACCGACAATCTTTCATACCAAATTCTCTATTGTAAGATTTCGCAAACATATACACTGTAATTAAAAAAAAAAATTACCTAGAAGACTCATTGTCTGAGAGTCCTTCTTCACATGATACCAGAACCTGCCACACCCCTTCCACCAGTTCCATTCTGAAGCACTTACCAGCATCATAAACCTGTAATGCAACAAGCACCCTTTCAATTAACCTGGAAGACAATACTGGTAAAAAAGTAAACAATTATCTGTCTGTCTCTCTCTCTCTCTATCTATCTCAGGGTTCTAGCTATTGTTTATTGTTAGGGGGAAGAGAAATATTAGGACCAGTCCCCCACTCTCTACCCAAATTTATGAGGAAAAATTTAAGCTATTTTTTTACAATACAAAATGTGCCTATATTGTCAGATTAGATATGAGCTAAATGCTGTAATTAGGGCTCAGTCTCAACTGCACACATTGGAGAGGAATTTGAAAAGTCCCCCCCCCCCCCCCCCCCACCACTAGACAGAACCCTGATAATAATCTAAAGAAATATGAAAAGCAAATCAAACGTCTGTAGTTAAACAACCATTCAGTAATTGATTGTGGACAATGCAGGTTGCTTGCCTGCAGCAGTTTAGCCCCTTTCATTCAATAAGACAATACTCTCAGCACTTGGTAGGCTACCTCATTAAACCCTGTTGGTACGACTCTACTAATTTCTTTACAGTAACTACATTGTTCACCTCACATTGAAGTTTTTCATAAAGTGCTCTCCAGTAGCGGTTAGGAATTGAGGCTAACTGCGAACTATGGGAATGCTGGAACTGTTGGAAATCCATTGCATGAATTCCTTGTAACCATGCGAACCCTTACCTAACACGCGTCAGCATCCATGTGACGATTCCTTACCAACGGCCATGTACGCGAAAAGTGCACGCGCCCTTTCCGCGGGTATTTGACGTCGTTATTCTACGCCTCATAAATAGCTACATGTAGAACCGTCTCTTATAATTGTAGCCGCCTCAACATCAGAGTGAAACTACGTTTATCATGCAGCATTGAAGCGACAATAATCTAATATTTCTATTACTCTTAATGGAAAACGAGCACATTAAAGGTTGCAGAAGAACCCCTTAAAGTGGGCTTCGTGGTCAGACTGGTTAGCGGAATCCCACTTTCTCTAAAATCTTTTTTTTCTGCATCACCCTTAGCTAATTAGCTAGCTCTTAGGACAAAAATATAAAAAAGCAGGATACTGCAGTCATCGTAGATAAGGATCTTTTAGGTTGGTGGTGAGGAGAGGAGATGAGTGACCAGGTTAGGACGCCGCCAGTGCTAGAGTTTAAACCGGAATTGTACCAATTGGATGGCCCCAGCGTACCTGGGGTGGTCTATCTTCAGAGTTTCCCTTCGACCTTAAGTTCTGAATGGCTCAGAAATTCTCTAAGTGTGTATGCCAATTTGGAAAGAATCCACCTGCAGCCAAGTGGTTTGTTACTATTGCTGATTTAAATAAATTTTCTTTAAGCTTGAACTTCATTCCTGCAATTCATAAACTTATTCTGTGTATTACATGGCAGATAAAGAAGATCCTGAGTTGCAGACAGCCAATAAACCTCAGGAAGGTTGGATAGAATTTCAAAACGAACAATTGGCTATCAGTACAGCCAACTCACTCAACAATAATTTCATAGGAAATCTTAAAGGCACTATATTTAGTGGTGCTATATGGCGATTGCAGTATGTACCAGAAATTCAATGGGACGATGTAGTGCAATTTATGAGTAGGTGCAAAACATGAATTATCAATGGCTGAATATTCATACTGATGTTCTTATAGACCACAATCATCTGCAAGGTACAAGATACGATCATCAGCAACCAGATAGACAAATAAACTGAAATGGTAAGAACCACTTACTAGCTGTCTGATTTGAGGGGGAAGCTGATGTATTACTGGTATGATATTGGTTTAGTAATTTGGAACAATAGAGGTGGTAAACAACATGAACAACAATGGTTACCCCCAATGAATTGTGAAAATGAATTAGTCTCGCATAGCAAGGCACTTTACCAACTGTTAACCAGTCTATGGAGAAGGAAAGGATCTAGAAACATACAATTTGTTCACAGTGAGTGCCCCAAAAAGGGTTATTACAATTAGTAAATCCAATGTGCTTGAGGGACATGTAATATGTCATAAAGTCCTGGCATTGGTTGAGAATTGATCGGTGGTGACACTATTATAATATGCCAGAATTCATGGATAATTGGAGCGTTCTTTTTTCTTTTCTTTTTTGGGTGGGTGGAGAGGGCTCCAAGGTCATGCTTTTTGTGATCTAAAAGTGTTCATGTGAAAATTTAATTAGTTATTGTGTCTAAAAATTATGGGGTGGGGCTGTGGTTTCTACGGCACTGTTGGATGTTCCCAGATCCTTTCCTTACAGTTCCGTGTTCACAGAGTCTAGCCCTTCAAGACTAGAAAGAAATTTGTTACTATTAGTCTGGTAGTTCTACTACTTGATGAAGTGTCAGTTTAAATATTAAGTTGAAAGCACCTGGCTATTGATGCAATGTGACTGTTTTTTTTTTTCCTTCTCGTTTTTAGGCACGTCTTCATATTGTTGGAATGTTTGGTTCACTGTCTCCAAGTCAGAACACTGTATTTCATTTATCTGTTTTCACTACATGTTATGTTCTTTCTCCTGATTTACAATTTTGTATTTGTCTCTGGCGATACTAAAGTTGTTTTGATAAAAAAAATTCTTGGCCAAGTCACGCGAAATCCTGCGAGTTAGTTCCTCAGGTACGGATCGCCAATGCAATTGTGGAGTAGTCTGTGTATGTATGTGGCCGGCTATGGACGAAGAAGGCGAGTTAGAGTTTTGCAAGAATTCTGTTGAGCGCAATCCTACCAGCACAGATGAAGAGGGTGATGAGGATGCCGAAGAGGGTGTGAAAATTATCGAAGACATCATTCCTGGTGTGATATACATAAGCAGAATCCCACCATTCATGAAGCCTCACAAATTAAAACACCTACTCTCTCCTTATGGTTCTATTGGACGTCTTTACTTGAAGCCTGAAGGCAAGAGATTAATTTATTTGTTTCAGTTGACGACACTTTACCTTAAGTAAAGATGCAATGGTATTAGCCTTCCTCTCCCGAAAACCCTTTACCCAACTCCTGCTCTGGTAATCGGCGGCTATTATGATTTTTTTTAGTTCTTCCTCTCCTAATAATTTAAACCTTTCATGTTTACAGTCAGAATTACTCGGCCATGCATTAATTCCACTATAGCTGTTGCATTAAGACAGAAGACATAACAATATATCCGACATTGCCAATGAAAGATGGAGTTCCATAAGTATATTTGTACAGTGGTGTATGAAGGTGTTAAAATCACCTTGTGAGATAGTGTCCCAAAATTATGGGGGTGGGAGGGGCTCTAGCTCCCAGAGCCCCCCTTCCTACACCACTGTTGAAGATACCAATATTATATTTATAACTAGTGCAAATATCTTTCCATGTGTGTCATGTTGTGGCCCCTCCCCCCTTCTCAATACCTACACCTATTCTCCTCATGTTCAGGGAGTTAAGGTGATATTATAAATATAAATAATATATTCCACCCTAGATATCTTTACAATGATATCTTTAGGTACATGACCAGTGTGAAATAACTCATGAACATGTACTGTGCAAGCTCATTACCCTTGTAGTTATAGCAACCAGGCCAAACTGTTCAATTTTCTTGGGTTTTTCAGCTACCTTCCTCTGGTGTACCCTGCTCAACTGGGTCTGAGCAGCTGCTAAAATGTAGGCTGGGAGTGTGGGTAGCCCCTACAATCAATTTATCCTGTGAGTTACCCTTCCCCTAGTACTAACTACTGTAGTAAAGATATCTAGTGTAGAATAAACCACTTATTACACTTGTCAGAGTGATATGGCAAGATATTTCACTCTCAGGCTGTATTTTCACTCCTAGCTCATGAAAATAAATTAGCCTGCTCATGAAATATTTTGCCATATCACACTCTGACTCATGTAATGAGTAATACTTCTTCCTAACATCCACCATACTGTATTGCACTTGTATAGGAAATGAGTTTATATTAGATTGTCACGAAAATTGGTCAGAATCTATCATTAAAACAACCGAGGCCATTATCAGTAAACCACCTTTCATGGCTATCTCACAATTCTCTCAGTGTACTACCATTCTAACTAAGTCAGTGTTTAATAAGATTGTTGGGTTATAGAATTATTAATAATATCATGCATTGTCCAGATGAATATACGAGGCAAGTGAGAAAGAAGTATGGAGGCAACAAAAAGAAGAATTTTACAGAAGGCTGGGTGGAATTCCTTGACAAGAGAGTTGCCAAGGGCGTGGCCAGAGCTTTAAACAGCACACCCATTGGTGGTGTCAAGAGAAACTATTATCATGATGATTTGTGGAATATTAAGTACCTCCCAAAGTTCAGATGGACACACCTTACTGAGAAGATAGGTAAACATCAACAGGATAAGGGCAGTAATTAGCTACAAGCTGCTTTTATAAATAAATAAATTACACTGTGACTGGCCCTGGGAAAAGATACAACTTCACTCAATACAAAGTTATGTAGTGGAGGCAAAAATGAGAGTTTAGGTCAAATTATGAATTGTCGTTTATTGTTGTTGTTATTGTTACTTTTACCTTATAGCTAATCTGTATCCTTTCCTTCACCACTGGGCTAAATTCAATTGCTGTATTCAATGCTGGTTTATATCCTATCATTTGTGATTATTTACTTTTACTTTATGACAAACAAATTGAGGGCATACACTTTAGTGAATGTGAAGTAGCTTATGAAGTCTTTGTTGCTACCATTATGATTTTCCTTCTTTAGCGTATGAACGAGCAGTTAGAGATCAGCAGAAAAGAACTGAAATGTCTCAAGCAAGAAGAGAAAACAAACATTACTTGGCCAATGTTGACAAAGGCAAGGAGATAGCAGCCATCTTGGAAAGGAAGCAAAGAAAAGGAGTTGCTGAGTTAGAGGTTCCTCAGAGAAGCTATAAGCAAAGGCTTGTCCAGGAAGTGGATAAAAGAGATAGAAACGATGATACAGTGTCAACTGTCTCGTGTGGGAAAAGTGGCAAGAAGCAACTTAGTGATAGCCTTTTAAGAAAGGTATAATTTAATTTCAATGATTTACACTATAGTATAGCTAGCTATAGGTTGATTTACTTAGCATTCAATTTCCACTTTATTGGGAAGTCGCTCCTGGCTTTAATGATACAACCATCATGCTGAACTCAGTGGGTTTAACACACTTGATTAAACCTATAGCTACAAATCTACCTTGATTTTTTTTTATCCTCTTCCTTATTTTCCATTTATTCTCTCACATTCCTCTTTAAAATTGCCACTTGCAATAATGTGATCATTGCTTTATGTTTATAGATTCTTCCTCGTTGATCTGGTAATGAGAGTTCCTGCATCTTGGATTCATTGCCATTGAACAATCATTTGCTCCAAAACTTAAAAAAAATTTTATTATCATTGAACAATCTAAATTGAATCGTGCTCTCTTTGTCTTACAAAAAATAATAGCTTTGTGAAACTTATAAAATAACAAAGAACATTAACTGATTATGGTTTTGCAAACAGGAATACCTTCAGTGACACCCATGAATAAAACTCGGAAAACATGGTTAAGCATTCATACTTGCATACTACAGCATCGATCTGGACAACAATAGTTCATTTCCAAGCGTGGCTTCATGGTGGGTGTGGCATCTGGTTCTGATGAAAACGTCTAACATAAGGTCAGCAGCACAAATGGCATGTAACTGCAATTATGATTATATCCTCTCTAAGATAAAATTTCTCACAATCTCAGAAAATAACAGATTTTTTAATTGTGGCTAACTATACCCATCTAGCTGTAATTGTTTTGTTAAACAACTACATAAACATTGTGAAACTGGACAGGTGTTACAAACTTAGGATAGGAAGTACAATCATTAATTGTTTACAGTAAATCTATAAATCAATAGTATATTTTGTACCAAGGGGCGGGGCAGAATTGAAAGTGTTAATTAGTTATAATTACTATGTGAATGAGAAATAAAATATTGGCTAATGTGGTATAGCTATGTACAGCCCTGCTTCAGTGTGACAAAAAATTGTGAAAAGTATAGTAGGTGTAGAAGTTGTAGCTAAGTCTTTGTAGTATCTGTTGTCGCCTAGGTAATATCTCTTAGTTTTTAAAGTTTTATTAAAAGAGCTCATACAACAGACAGGCTGCTGACAGACTGACAAAAACAAGTATTCCACTGATATAAGAATGATGACATGCCATTGACACAAAACCAAAGTATACATAGGGGTGGAGCACAGATAAGACATAGACACAACAATGGTGATATCAAAGAAGTAGTCCAAATAGTCTGTGGTAAGATGCCACAGTCTTAAAAGTTTATTACATCTTTATTATAATTAGCTAATGTGTCAACAACTGATGGCTTCAGTTTTTTAATGACCCATTAGAAATAAAGCTAAGTGGATGGCAATGAATAAAACCAGTAATCCCCAAAAGCATCCAACTAGTCTGGCTTTCTATTAAAATTATAGATATCTACTATGAAAATAGTAAATAATTTGGTTATTGATGTCAACTGCATTATAATATTGTCAACTTTCTATTATTCCCTATTATTTTGCTGTTGAATAGTACTGCTTGCTTGTACTCAGACCACTAACTGTGTGCCTTTTGAAAAAGGAGCAAAAAATATATAATTTACCTTCTTCCTAATATCAAGTTCTGATCTTTGTGTGGACTTTTATCAATCAAAGAGTTTGAAGGGAAAGGTGTGTGCTTCAGTGTGACGAAATTGTAAAAGTATAGCAGGTGTAGAAGTTGTAATTCTTAAAGCTATTCTCAAAATTACATCTTTAATTTAATTAATATGTCAACAACTGATGATGGCTTCAATTTTTCAATGACCAATTAGAAATAATGCTAAGTGGATGGCAATGAATAAAACATTGTTCTTTACAGCCAGCGTCTTTCCAAACAGCGTCTTTCTTGCCGTCGTCTTTCCTCTCAAGCAGTTAAAAAAATAATAACATTCAACTATTCGGGATTCTAATTAAAAGATACAATGTACATAGTAATAATTTGGTTATTGATATCAACTACATCATAATAGTGTCAACTTTCTATTATTCCCTATTTTTATACGGTGATAAGCAATACATTTTCTATTGGAAGGCGCAAGCAGAAAGTTTACAAAATAGAGCTAATATTGCTCATTAGAGAGTTCATTATAGGAGGTTCCAATGTATTAATGTGTATAACTAGTGGTGCGCTCGAATAGCGCAAATGCATGGCGAGCGAGCAGACTCTTTTTACAGAAAAATAGGACAGAAATTACATCTAACTGATTAGGCATGAAGAGTTAACAATAACAGAATTACCTGAATAAACTTCGAAAGCAGTGGCAAAGAAGCGCAGCTTGACAAAGACTTCACAATTGTTTCAAGAAGAGAGTAGCTGTAAACTTTTTGGTTGAAACAAAGTTGCGTAAGGCAGTGCAGCAGGATTCTCCGCGCTCGATTGAAAAATACTGGAACTGTGAACGCTTTACCTAACTTACGTAATTAGAAGCGCGGGCGACTCAGTAATCATACATCATGACCTCCCTCAACTCTCACGTGTAATTTGATTGGACAGAACTTGTTCATGTGTTCAAACTAAAAAATTGTATAGCATCTGCTCTAAAGTCCATGAATTTTCTATCTGCCATTAAAAAATTATTATCACTTACTACATTCTGGAGTTCTCGGTTCCCATCGGGAAGATCTTGAGCACGTCAAGTTTACACTACCATCTAGATAGTACCAAAAAGAACAGCTGTACATAGCAACAGATCCAAAAGTAATGTCGTCGTCAATGAGATCAATTTGTCCTCTCTCAATTGAAGGTGGGTCACCACAAACTAATTCTTGGTGTAGAAAAAACAACAACAACAAATCAAAAACTAACAATGAATAACAAGTGATAATCATAAATATAACTTGTAAATTCAAGAAACGCAAATCGTAAGTGGACACATTAGTTAACTAACAAAAGGCAGCACTTACTACATTCTGGTTCTGTTCCACTCCATGATCCCTGTATAGTACATACACGCTTGCCTTGAATGCCTTTGGGAGATAGTCGGTGACGCAAAAAACATGAATACTTAGCAACTGAATAAACAGAGCTTCCATTAGTATTGACAATGCCATTTACAGGAGAGTGAAGTTCAAGACACTTGACTGCAAGATTAATGAAATAGTACATACTGAATTACTTGTTTCATCTTTATGATTGCTTACTTTTGTATAAAATTATTTCTGCACTGTCACCATTCCTCAATATATCATTTGATGTAGCTTTAACAAGTGTAGCTTTTATATATATATTGGCTGATCTGTTTTGTAGCTTGGAATTTATGACATTTAAATTGAACATCAATGAAGCACAGTGTTTGTCAGCTGAATTTACTCGGGAAACTCTAGAAAGTTTGGGAATAGTAATTGCCGGAGGACTGAGCTCATAAAAGTCACCTTGAGGTGGAAGTCCTAAGGATATAAATTTCAACTAGTGACAATAACCATTTCACGAGATTTGAAAGAAATGCTCATAAAAACAATATTAAAGTTTAATATATGGCTTTGGCAACTGGCACTATATTAAACACTGCATATTGGAACTATGTCTTTTCATGTGATGTTTGTGACATGATTAACACTACATACACTAGCATGTCTGGTTAAGTATGAGAAAATTCATTTATGTATGCCAGTGACTGTGTCGTCATCATATATTATATATTATACAATGCAGTGATTCATTTCTTTTTTATCTATTGTATCTAATACTTGTGGTACACTATAAGGATGTACTATGATAGCGGTGGTCTGTTAGTTTTATATTCAGTGTGACATCTCTCCAGAGTGTTCCAGAATATTCCACGAGATCAACACAGATGAATTCTGTAATATTATGTATCCTTTGTGTAACATCAATTTCCCTGCGTCTCCTCCCAGAAAAATCAAGAACAGCTCCTATATATATAATATATAATACTTATTACATGAGTGACAGTGTGACATGACAAAATATTTCATGAAACCACTTATTACACTCAGCAGAGTGATATGGCTAGATATTTCACTCTGGCTTGCGTGAAAATAAATTGGCCTACTCTTGAAATATTTTGCCATGTAATAAGTATTGTACATATATATATATATGTTTGAGTAATAGCACGGTTCCATGCTATTTGGGATTAATAGCATGAGTAATACAATTGAAATAGCACGAGGCGAAGCCGAGTGTTATTTCAATTGCTTTACGAGTGCTATTGACCCCTAATAGCACAGGTTACCCATGCTATCACTTGCTAATAGTAGGCTAGCTTTAAAAAAAGTCATTTTCAATTGTAGCTACACTGTATCGTTCACTCACTATCTCCTTATTTCAGGATTAGCTTCCGCTGGAACTTTCTGTTCAATGTACGACTCCTCCTAATTTGTTGTAAAACATTCCGTCTAATACGGGTAGAGGTTCTGTGGTAAAGAAGGACATTGTCCCCAACGAGCAACTACTCGAACTATACGTTTCCAAGGTTAACGCTCTACACGTGCTACTTACCCGTACTATTTCACTTAGCTACTGAGGTATTTAACTTAGTTTCCACTTAGTTACCGAGGTGTTTCAATTAGTTACGCGCTACTTCACTTTCCCCGTGCGATTTCAGCGATTTTTCCCATACATTTTTAATGGGCGACTTACGCGCCGTACTATTAATATATATATAGTACTTATTACATGAGTCAGAGTGTGATATGGCAAAATATTTCACAAGTAGGTTAATTTATTTTCATGAGCCAGAGGGGAGTGAAATTAAAGCCTGAGAGTGAAATAACTAGCCATATCACTTTGACAAGTGTAATAAGTGGTTTATTCCATGCTAGATATCTTCACTGAAGTAATTTGTTGGTAAATCTTGGTGTAAAGTTGGCCTTAAAACTCTCTAGGGGTTCCCCACACCCCCACCTGATATTTTAGCAGCTGCTCTAACCTGGTTGGGTAGGCTTCACTAGAGGAAGGTAGCTGTAAAAACCCAGAAAACAGGTAAGCCAGGATGGTTGCTATAGCTACTAGGGCAATGAGCTTGCTGCAATACAGCCATGAGATTCAAGGTCATGTACCTAAAGATAACACTGTGAAGATATCCAGTGTGGAATAGATGTATGTTATATATATATGTATATATTATATATATAACACTTTTTACACTAGAATGAAGTGATATGGCTAGATATTTCACTCTCAGGCTTTATTTTTACTCAGCCTCTGGCTCATGAAACTAAATTAGCCTGCTTGTGAAATATTTTCTATATCACACTCTGATTCATGTAATATATATTTATATGAACCGGACACCTCCCATATAATAAGGAAGTTATTCACTACTGAAGGAATTAATGTATAATATTATATAGAATATATTGGAAGTTACGAGAGATAATTTCTATTAGAGGTGCAAGTGGAATGTTTGCAAAATGAGTGAGCTGCTCATTAGAGATTTCACTATCAGAGGTTCCACTTTATACTCTATTCTGAATGGTTACCTCGTTCATCCCTTAGAATTATTGATGCCTTTCTTGATGAAAATGTCACTAGTTCATGATCCATTAAAGTCAATACATAGACTTTGTCAATTCCTACAGAAAAATCGTTTATGGCTTGCAAAGTAATGCAACTAGTACTGCTACGATTTACAAGAAAGGAGTCTCTAGATGGCCTGTCAATGTACTTGAGACCACCATCTGGAGATCCTGCATTATGAACAATACAGTAATATATGATACAATACTCACTAAATAAATGAAAACCAGAACAAAAAAATAAGTGAATTTAAAACTATTTGAGGAGATTCTTGCTAATGAATTTATACATGAATAGAAGCACATGAAATATAAAGCTTGGACACATTAATTACCGTATCTTCATTTACTTCCACTTGCACAAAATTACAATATTTTCCTACAGCTAATATAGTTAATGCTGCTGTGGTGTTTATGGAAGTATTCTTTATCAATTAAATATAGTGTGAAACGAATATTTACTTGTAGTATTTTTGAATGTATATGCCAAATTGAAATCTTCATTTGGTGCTACAACTCCATCCAGTATTCTTGGGCAAACCTCTGCGGTAGTTCGAGTGATAGAATTGTCAAGTTGTATAACTTTATTGGATAAATGTATACGTAGTTCTAAAATAAAGCCACAAAATATTGCGATATTATTATGCTTGAAATAAAAAATTGAAGGTTATGCCATTTGATTTCAATATTATGATATTTCTAAATAATTAGCCAGAAAAAATAAAAAATAAAATCAGCTTACTATCAACATTCAGAATTCTCATATCCTTTACTTGAACAAATGCTAGTGATACTGCGGCCAAACGAAGTTGGAATAAAAGGGGATGACTAGTGATAATGCCATCCCTTAGTATAACTAAGGGTGTGCATTTTGTTTCTTCATTTGTGAATACATATCTTTCAAATATAGGTTTAAAGTTGATAAATGCTGAAAACAAAAACAAACCAACATTTGCATAATTGTTTTTGTATAAAGCTAACTGCATAAACACTGACATTTATTCTTAATTACTGATGTGCATTAACTTTGTTTCTCTTTCCACTCATGAAAAGTGGTAATAGCTGAACAGTCAATAAAATGCCTATGCAGGTAGCTATATGAATATTCCCCCCTAAATTATATTATTACTGTTATGACGAGATATATAGGATTTAACTCAGCATATCTAATTATTTTGATGAGGGACTTGGAAATTGAACATCACATACATTTGGCTGTTGAATTTATGCTCTGTAGAAGAACAGATACTTCATCAGTGTTCCCAGCATCTGGTACATAAGTGATACATTGTGAAATGGACCCTATATCTTCATATACCACTTGATCTTGAATGTTACCGAAGAACGTTATATCTGATTAGAACAAGTAAAAAAAGAAAGAAGAAAAGCTCTACAATAATCACTAACTGGTATTAACTAGCTATTGAGTCACTAACCCCCCTGAGAGTAACCAGTATCGAGGCCAAAACATAATATTACCAATAAAAGAACAATCATTATTCAAATTTTAAGTGGCGTATTGCTCAACCGGCGCGGCGTACACTGAACTCAGCATAGTAGCCCCCCCCCCCCCCCCCTGGCAGCCTGAACACGAGTAGAACGTTAGGCTAGAACGTTGGATAGCAAAGCTTTTTTTCTTTTAAGCGATCGCTATTTTGCGGGGTTTTGCAGGGGTGAATTTAAGAGAGGTTTGTCAGTTTTCCGACGGAACCCCTTCTTCAGCTAAAATCTTGAGGATGCTATCACTTGTAATCAATTTCCAAACTGACACAGCTCGCTGACAAACCAGCAATTTTATAGAGTAATTTTCTTTTAGCGTAGAAGATGCGACTAATTAGAATAATGGAGCACCAAAGGTGCGAACCCAGCGCTACTAAACACAACCTAGCTAGCGATTACAATATAATCTCAGACTAAAAGAACAAGCAATCTTCTATTAGCTATTTTAATCAGGCATCAATATAGCTTGAGCAATGAAAATGGTACATGGAAACCTGTCTTCGTAAGAGAAGAAGCTAAACAGGCCAGAAACACTCACGGTTTACATTTTCAACGCGAAACTTCACTCCCTTCAACTCTGTTAACTACCCCGAGCATAAAGCGAGCGAACTACACCGCGGGCTGCAAGTGGTCACGACGTGGCGTTAGGGGGCGTTACCCACAAAAGCTGGTACCCCCGCGGAGCTGAAAGCTTCGGCGTTTTCTCAACAATTACGTAGCCCGAAATAAAAAACAGCAACAACAACCAAAAAAACAACAACAACAACCAAAAAAACAAACAAAACCCCCACTCATAATGGCTGTAATGGAAATGTACAACGAAAATAAACAAGTCTGAGTGAAAGAACCCTACTGATACAAAGTATAAATACAGTTTATATTATAAGCTTGGGCACAGACCTTACAAAAATGAAATGTCAAATCTTGCTTGACACAAGAGAATGCCAAACAACACAATTGTCAGTTCTCACAAATAATGTCATCCACACTACTCAATAATAGTTTATGTCTCTGTTCTTGTTGGGCTGGCCCCACAATTATTATATGAACATTCAGCAACTTTAATTTTGATAAAGACATAAATGATCATTTTCAATATGCACTTGCAGATACAATTATTTTTCATTGAAGAAGAATTATGAGCACCTAAGCTCAGAAAACTGTCCATTACCTTTGAAGTTAGCCCTTGCTGCTCTAGCTATGTGGATAAGGCATTTCCCCCCTAATATAATAATCATATCTTAAAAATAGCATGCACTCTACCTGTCACTTCTTGTGAGAAAGAGCAGAGGTTGTCATTCTTCGTCTTAGATTGATGACAAGCCCATTGACTTCTGTGTAATTGATAGATTTTGTACTTAAATGTAATAATTAGTATTTTGCATAATACTCTCAATAATGTCCTCACTTCATTATTAACACTCTAGCAGAACTTCATTTTTAATATAAACTTTGTAGTATAAACCTCATCTATATTACACATTGTATAATTCATATCATTAATATAATTATTTTAATGTAAGTAGTTAATGTACCATAACTACTCATTACTTCTCACAGTATGAGCATAAAATAAAGCTCATAATAAAAGTCATGCTTTTCTTTAAGATTTTTACAGACAACACCAAACATGAAACAAAAAATTACATTATAACTTCATTAGACATGAAAATGCCTGAGTGGGCGTGGCGTAAATGAGAAAAAATAAATCCTCTATAATAATATCTAAATTTGCCCTTGTCAGTCTCAACCTACTTGCATGCCACTTACCCGTACTATTTCACCATTGATAAGATAATTTACCGAATTAGAATCCTTTTAGGAATGATTTCACTTGGCTAACATGGTATTCACTAGTTTCCTGCTAGTTATGTGCTATTTCACTTTGTTAAATTGCCATTTTAATTAGTTACATGTTATTTCACTTTCACGGTGCAATTTCAATTGAACAGCAATTCCCCCCCCCCCCCCCCCCCCCTCTACATTTTTGAAATTTCTCATTTCAAAAATGTAGATATGGGGAAATCCCCATTTAAAAATGTAGCTATGGGGAAAATCGCTGTGTTCAATTAAAAAAAAAATGCCGGAGGAGAGCGTCACTTTATTAATTTCATCACCATTCTTACATATTCTCAAGCTAAGTGCATTTATTTTTTAGATGTCAGTTTTTCATTGTCCAACAGATCCTACAGGGTTGAACATTATTAGGTTTTTTCTTCACTATAGATAATATTAATGTTGTTTTGGTTTGAACATATATATTTCAGTTTTAGTTATAGTTTTTTTTGACAAAAAATAATATTTCAAAATTAATTTAGTTTTAGCTTTTCACTAGCTAATTACTACCATTTTTAGTTTTAGTTTTGGTTTTTCCAATGTACTAATTCAATTCTTTAGTTTTCAAATTTACTAACTTTCATTTTGGTCTTAGTTTTGTTTTTTTTAGAATTCAATTTTTTTTAAAGATTTAAGTCATATCAATTTTAGGGTTTTGCTTCCTGGGTAGATGTCAAGTGTGCTGGAGTGTGCTCAAATTTTTTTAGAATTATTTTATTTAAAAAAAAAGTATTATTCAGTATAATTATTCCATAAAATTGTCTTATTATTCCAAAATAGTGCTGATTGCAGTAGCTAAAGTTGGTACGTTATGAAATGAATGATGAGTTAACGTATCAGTCTCTCTTACTATTATACTTAATTTATCAATATAGAGGATTTAATATTGCTATTTACTTTTCAGTGAAAACCTTGAACATCCCCTAAAAATGTTCAATGAATGGAGTAAATATGCTCAATAATCGTACTGCATCAGAATTGACAAATTTTGTCAATTCTGATGCAGTACGATTATTGAGTTGCTCAAGAAGAAAACTGTTTAGCATAATTTCCAGATGACTTGCTGACTCTTAGCCTGAGCTAATAGCTCTCCCAGTATTTCAAACTTATTTTCATTGTGGAAGTGCAATTACAAAGTGGCCAACACAGACCAGCTGCTATATACATGTTGTAGTTGTACATGTAAAAGAAAACGAGAAATACAATGCATTATTGATTTTCCTATATAATTAAGGATTGTATGGACTGATTATTCTCATTTCCCTTTATTATTCTTTTAAATGCTTATACTATTCTAGAATTATTCCACTAAGCTATTTCATGTCTATTTTCCAGAAAAAATGCTAGAAAAAATACATGTAATCATATTATAGACATGCATACACACACTATTCTTCATTACTCTCCTATTCGCTCATAGTTCTCTGTTTTGTACATTAAAACCCAACTCAAACTACATGAAAAACTGGGTTATACATAGATTAGCTGGCTGATTAGCCTGGGGTCTTAGCTTTCTGGGTGTCAGAGTGACACTACAGCGGCATCTTTGGGGTAAAAGTGATCTGAATGTAGAAGAGGATATTAAAGTTTATATTCCTATCACTTTGATTCTGAAAAAGTGCTTGATGCCTTAAATCTGTTCATACATGCTATGCAGCCAATATTATAGTAATTAATTTTTGAAGTATTCTATGCTTTCAATTTATTAAAATCTATATACTTTTTCTTGAAATAAAAAAAAAATGGAATTGTTATGATATTCACCAATTTAATTTAAATGGACTAAACTGTTCACAAAATTGCACTTAAGCACTGAACATTAACAATATTATTATTAAATATGGTATTTCCAGTAGATGAATGCATGACAAATCTACAAAAAAAAGAATAATTGAGTGATACATAGGACATAATAGTATATACGTGTGTGCATGTGTGTGTGATCATAACAAAAGAAAGAAACTCATTTTCAACGTTTTCCCCCAAATAATATTAAGACAAATTCAAGTTGCATTTATCATACTTACTGCATTGCGGGGTAGGTTGTGACCATGTTGCATTTTCTCTACACAGTGCCATACTTGCACCCATTAAGCTAAAGCCACTTAGGCATGCATAGTGTATTTCTGATCCTGTTAATCTTGAATGTACATAAACTATTCCATTTTTTGGCCTCTCTGGCTGATTACAGCGTCTCACTGAATAAATTAATATAAAATATGTACATTAATTTTTATTCCATGCTAGATATCTTCACAATGTTATTTAACCACAATGTTATTTCACACTGTATTACTGTATTATGCAAGCTCATTAACCCTCAGTGCGCATGCGTGAGAGGGTTATAGTACTCAGTTTGTCAGTCAGTCAGTATTTCTGTCGCATGGATCTTGAAGATGATAGCCTCCTAAAGATTTAGGAAGAATCAAAGTGTTGTACTGGACATTTTAAGTCCATTTTATAAAAGTGCCAGAATTTATCGTTTTAAATATTTTTCTAGTTATTTTTAGTCTTACGATCGTAAAAGTGATTGTTGGTAATGATGTTGTACTCACGTGAGCAAATAATTTTTTTGCTGCTATGCTCATGGTAGCTTTGCATTACATTATTCTCAGCAGTTTACCGGAGTGCTTGGAGTCTCCCATTGAAACTACTGGTGAGGTGAGTGTCACTCGTATGTTAAGTTTCTCTTATGAAGACAACAGCATTAACTTCAACAGATTCACTGCATGAGTTGCATATCGACTTGCTCAAGCTTCACACATTGAGGTGCATGAACATTATTGCATATTCACATTAATATTACTTATTCTTTTGGCCTTAGTGTATAGTAAAACAAAGGGACTGAGGGTTCTCACCCTTGGTGCTTCTTGTGCAATACAGCCATGAGGTAACACTTGTGATAACATGAGTTATCTCAAGTGTCACTTACCTAAAAATAACACTGTGAAGATATCTAAGTGTGGAATAAATACATGAGTCAGAGTGTTTATATAGCTGGCTAATTTATTTTCACAAGCCAGAGAGTGAAATATCTTGCCATATTACTCTGGAGAGTATAAGTGGTTTATTCTATGCTAGATATTTCATTGCAGGAGTTGTACTTGGTTTAACTATTACATATATCATATATATAATATATATATATAAGAAAAAGTGAGAGAGAGTTTTAACAATTATGTATGCAACATACCACATTTTGGATCAATACCAGTCCATATAGATTCATTACAAATTCGCGTGTTAGAATTAGGAACCAAGTAAAAATCTTGAAAGCAACTATATGTTGCATTATACTCTGTGCCATGGCTACTTATTTGTACTGATCCATATTCAGGAGACTCCAATGATGGACACAACATGATAGCTAATAATAATTTAATTACATAATATTGCTATTTGGTAAAAATATATTAACTGCTGTATGTACTATGTAACTGAGTAATTAACAACATAACTGTAGTCTCTCAGTATTTATTACTAAAAGCTGTCTAAATTAGATCAAATAGACATAGTAGCCATATGACTTCAGCAGCTTCTTCAGAATTAAAAAAACGTATTTTATTCTTAAAGAAAAAAAATAACTCAAAAATATCTAAAAATGAATTTTAAACTATGCTCTTGATAATCTGTGACCATGGTTACAACTGCAAAATGAATTGAAATCATGGGAAAATTAGTCAGCCTATACAAGTATTTGTTATAGTTAATACATAAATATTTCTTACGTGGATTAGTGAACACTATTTTTATGCTGTGTTCATTATTTTGAAATAAATCTGGAGTGCTTGGATTAAAGAATACATTGGCCACTTCTGTCCTTCTGGATATTATAGGGAATTGTGAAAAATTCATGACCACACAATACTGTGTAAAGTTACCCCCAGAAGTTGGGGGTATGTTAATAGTTCTAGTGCTAAATATATTTCTGCTTTGAAATGGATGTGCTGCAGTAATGATAAACAAATAAGTAGCAACATTTATTATACTGGGAAATAGATAGATAATGCAAGCAACAATCAAACTTATTGTACATTGCAATTAGTTGTCCTGACAAAAACTAGTATCTTACGATTTAAATGTTCGTCAGTTAGGCCAATGGTAACAGTTAATAAGCAAAAAGTGGTAACATTTAATAAATTTGTAATTAGATACTAATTAGTCCATCCTTTATATATAATTAGAGGCAAAGATCTTACGATTGAAATTTTCATCAGTTAAGTTGACATGAACAATTACTGGACGAAGTACATCACCAGAGCTGGTAGGTCTTATGCAGGAAGTATAAGTGTCAGACTCTCTTGGGTCCACCATAATGGTCCTTGGTCCCATGATGCGTAATGTAACATCTACAATTTATGTATTCATAAATAACTAGTAGAATTGATATTAACTAATAAACTGATTATTGTCAAATAGTATATTTATACATAATTATACCCATGCTTTTTTAATAGGAGTACACATACTTATTAGAATATGCTGATGTTGCTTAATAATCTTCTGTCTATAAATAATACACTTGTGTGTCAGTAACGGTGATGACAATGACGGTGAGTGCATCTTCATGAAGGTGTTTTATCATGAATAATTCGTGAGCTGATTGGCAAAACATTGTCATTACCTGAAAGAGAAAAGTAAGGAAGACTAGTGGTGCGCTCGAATAGCACAAATGCATGGCGAGCGAGCAGACTCTTTTTACAGAAAAATAGGACAGAAATTACATCTAACTGTAGTGCACAGTATAACCCTTTCCATTCTCAGTTAGCATCAGAGAATCTAAAGTCTCTGGTCCCAGACTACGGAAGTGGACCCATGCATTGTAGCCCTCTTCTCTGGTTTAGCAGCTAAATAATAGCAATGATTAGGCATGAAAAGTTAACAATAACAGAATTACCTGAATAAACTTCGAAAGCAGTGGCAAAGAAGCGCAGCTTGACCGCCAACTCCGTTGGTCGCACACTTACCATTGAACCGCCCAGAACTAGCAATTTGGTTGAGCCTGGAGTGCATTATTAACATATTGTATTGTACCTGCTTTTTTCTTTCTTCATAGGTCTTGCCCTGTACATGTGGTTTGTATTTTGTTCCAGAATTAGAGGTTACTACATGGTAAACTATGCAGTATTTTTACAGTACACTTGGTAAAACAAGGCCAGGCAAGCAGTGCTATGAAGTCTGTACTATGAATAATTCATTTGCTGAATTCTGTTGGGAATGAGTTTTCACTAACAGTAGCAAACAATAGTCCACAAATCATGTGCAAAAGAAAGGCAGAGAAGCAGGAGAAAGCAAAAGTCAAGAAACGTAGATTCAGGTGAGAAAAGGTTGACTGATGTTACTGATTCAATGAAGAAGTGAAAGAAAATAATCAGAAAGGACAGAGATTCTGAGAAGTAGGAGAGACAGACTAAGGAGAAGAAAGGAATCTGTGAGTTGAGAGGAATAAGAAAACCTGAGAATGTCTGTGCGACAAGTCAACTGACTACAAAAATAGCTAGCTTTGTGACTTTCAAGTAGAGGGTGAGGGCCACCTGAGGTTGTAAGGCTCAGGCTACTAAGAGCTATCAACAAGTGGAATCTAACTCACTAACTAATAACTAAACTCAGAGTCACTCTATACAGAATCAAAGGCTATAAGGTCAGATAGCTAACTAAGTAACTAACTGCAAGACTGTCGTTATATTTAACTATAATTAATAGACAAAATCGACTACAAGCTAAGCAAGTGACTGAGGTGATACAGCTATTAGGCTGGAAAGAGGGTGAGAACAATGGAGTAACAGAACTGAACAAAGAAAAACCCTGCAACTAGCAGGAGCCTCCAGTTTATATAACTGGAGTCAGACATACTGTAGTAGGGCTCTGAGTATGAAAGAGGTGACAATGTTAATCAATTATCAAGTTCCTAATCAATTGTGAGTGAATTCAGGGCTGACTGTCTAGTTTGTGTTGTTGCGAAGAAAGGGTTGAGGAGAGGGAAACCATGGATAAATACATCTTGTACTACAGCATTCTTAATTACATCAAGCACTACAGAGTGGCTGGGTACTTGCTATAAAACTATAAATATGACTACCTCTTTCATTTTTACTTACAGTTTCCTTCAATAAAATTAATTTCTGCAGTTTGAACTTCATATTCAACAAATGAATAACCATGGGTTAATGAAATAGAATATCTGACATTATATCCAGTTATATTGCCATTACTTATGAGATTAAATAAGAGACAACTCTTGGTATTGTTCTGTCTTAAATTGAAATATTGGTTGTTATCTTCATTTTGCAAGGATATAGTTTTTGGATGAAAGTCTGCATAGTAATAAAATATCATTTAAAAGTCAGCTATTTTAAGTTTTATTTTATTTATTGTTAACTTTATCTCTTCACTACAAAGAGGAACTGCCAATGGCAGTATGAGAATTATCAATTAATTTAATTAAAGTGTCTTAAATTTAAATTTCTGGAGACATGCTAAATCAACACACCTTTTATCTACTTTGCATTTTTAGAATTTATTATATGGCATGTTCATATACTTAATAAGCTCTTTGTAACATGGTAACTCAACATTGTGGGAAAAGTTCTAAGTGTATGAACTAATAAAATGTTTAACAATATTTTATACCATTTCTTGGTACTAAATTGTAGCCAATGTTTAGGGAAATTTCTCCTGAAAGAATTCCTGAATATATTATGATGCAAATTTCAGTTCTATTTAATAAGACTCCATCAGTTGAAGAGAATATAGTTGCATTTTCGTAATAAGTATATTTATTTTGAATAAATCCGATGTAAATTTCTATCACAATTTAATATGACCATGTTATAATACATTGCTATACATAATGTTTATATTGAACATGAATATATAATAAGTACCTATACATAATATTTATATTAAGATGCATATATAATAATAACAAACATAGAGGTACACAAGAATAGAGGTCATTATATCTAATTAAAATGCCATAGGCAATGAATTGATCAATTAAGAGCAGTAGTGAATGAATATGCTATATAATTAATCTTAATTTTTTTGTACAGGAATGCCTTTTGGGAAGAGGTAGAACCAGTGTGTGAAGAAGAGCGGAAATTTCGGATCCTTCAAAAAAATTATTTAACAGTTATACCAAGATTGGATGATTTGATAAAAAATAGATGTTAAAAATTTTGGCAATTTTCATAAAGTTTACGTCATAATTTCTTCCTTAGCTTTCTTTTACTCATTAGATGTATTCTCTTTCTTTTACAGGCTCTTTTTAAACAATACAGAATTGAAAACATTTTAAATCCTGTATTAAAAAAAAATGACTATGAAAGAGAGAGAATACATATATTTATTTTACCTCAATTAAATAGGAATGTACACAAGACCTCCCTTATCAAATTAGTAATTTCATAGATTTTCAAGACATCACTTGATCTGAAGTTATATCTTAGTTTACAGTAACAATTTGATAAATTCTTAACAGCTAAATGGTAAGTATACTAGCTATAGCTAATGGGAATATCTGTTATATGAATTGTATTTATTATTTTGGTAATCAATACAAATCAAAGTGTAGATAAATGTGGAGAGAATAATTACACACATTTTATACAGAACTTTACTTGCAGAACAGAGTTAGAACAGAGTGTGACTAAATATGTCAATTTGATTGGTCCATTGCTTGAATCTAATTCACTTAGAATCACACCCTGCAGAACTTAGATAATACTCACCTGCGGCTATAGTTGCTACTTATTGCCAAGAAATAATAATTTTTGAAAATATCTTATGTTTATTTTTTACCGCTTTTGCGAAGCTGTGACAATTTTATTAGTTGACAATAAGTTACATTGATAATTATGTTAATTTATTAAGTGTAGCATTGATATATGGATTTGTGATGATTAGCTAATTTGGTAAAAGTTAGAAGTGGAATGGTGAGATTAGCTACTAGAATTGTCAATTTAGTAGTAATTCCTCGGTAATTGGTCCAATCTTGCCAAATTCTGTGGCAATACTTCATATCATCCCTGGTCTTTTTAGGCATGCATGTTTTTCTGGCTTCTTTGACTTCTTTCTGTGATTTTGGCGGAGCAAATCGGTTGGTTAGGGGTATTGTAAAAGACTTAATTACTAGAGAATTCATGTAAGCTGCACTGAAGAAAAATCTTATCATAATCAGGGTCTAAATCAAAATCGTCACTCTATTCTTTTTGCATTGTTGTTAATTCTAGTTCGCCAACTTCCTTACAAATTCCCCACGCTGAACACCAAAGTTCACCCAAGCAAGATGAGCGGTCAAAGTTAGTTACTTCTATTCTATCACTGTAGTATACTTTTAGCATATCCTCATGTTCTAAAAAGTTAGAGTGGGGGTACCATAGAATTCTGTGGGATTTAGAAACCCTCAGGCTCCTAGTAGCAGCCTCGCTACGCTCGGACCCTACAGCCCCAGGAACCTTCAAGTTTCTAAATCCCGCAGATTTCAAGGTACCACACTCTAACTATTATTTATACTACTCATCATTAATATCACTTTGTCATATGTAGGAATTTTTTTTTTGCAAATAATTGTAGGATTACAATATCTTTAACTGACTAACAAATATACTGGTGGTGATTAGGCTCCCATCTCAATTAAGTAATTTAGTTAGTGAACTATATAATCAATAGGTTTTTAAGTTATAAATGATTATAACTAATAACTTACTATCTATATTAAGAATATTTATATGCAACTCTTGATTTGGGCAGCTGTAACAATTGATGATAAAATTTCGACTGGTGTTTGTGGTCACTACAAAATCTCTTCCATAAAAAAAAGTCTTGCAAATTGTTTTGGTGGGATTGATTAAAGGAAAAATTAAGTCACTTACTGGGTTACCTGTAATATTACATATAGCAGACATTAAATAGGTATTGTTAGTATTTGTGAACTGAGCATTGGATTTCTACAGTGATATGCTTGCTAATGTTGGTCTTTATACTATTAACTACTTGTCATCCTTATTTTAGCATTAATATATAAGTATGTTTAAATCGTCTTATTTTTTATTTAGAAGCAGCTAAGTTATGATGTATATACTAATTCTGAAGTAATGCATACCATAAGCTATACAGGCAGTTATATTTTTGTGAGAAAATATCATAATTCTGACATGTACCACCTGATGGATCTTAATGATGTAAAGTCTATCATTTGATATTATTCTGAATGTTGAGATGAGTGAAAGACTAGTTCTATTTACTTTTGCGAGAGCCTCAGAAACATACAGTTTGAGTTGTTTAGTTGGAGACTATTATTCTTTATCGCAGTAGTTCTACCCGTATTAGACGGAAATTTTTTCAACAGATTAGGTGGAGCGTACGTTAAAAACAAAGTTCCAGAGAAAGCTAATCCTGTATTACAGAGATAGTGAGTGAGGATACAGTATAGTTACAGTGCAAATGATTTTTATTTTCAAAAAGCTGGCCTACTATTATTATAATAGCGAGTAATAGCACGGTTACCCATGCTATTCATCATACTAAATACATCTGAATCTGACAATGTATAATTTTGACTTAAGCAGTATTTTAGAGCTGTGTCATACTCTGCAAGTGAGATAAGTTTTGAAAATTGTATGCACTGACCTGTAATGGCATGATAATACTATAAATAAATGGACCCAGCCAATAAGGTTCAATCCACTGCAATGCATAAAAAATTACATGGCATATTCTTTAACAGCTAATACCCTGTAAATTTAGTATATTTTCCTAAAAAATCATGAAACTTTATTTTGCTACACATTATTAGATCATATATTTGTTTGCTGTGAAAGGGATCAGCTGGACATAGGCATCTTAGCAAAAACAAAATGATGTATCCACAATTATGTTTGAATTATGTTAATTGAAATGTCTTCAAATTAATCATGCAATGCATTACTAAATTTTGTCATAAAAGTTTCACATAAACATTATTATGTTTAAACTTACCTGCCATATTTAAAACTTTTAACCTTGCCACAGCACTTGCCTTAAGACCCAAAGGGTGCAACCCCATACAAATAGGAATGCCACCAAAATCTTCTGTAAAAAATATATCACTCCCATTTCCTGCAAGATGCAGAGTTGCTTCTACATATATGATTTTTATACATTTCAATGTCAATAAAATAATCTGATGTTTTGTAAGTATAAACATAGTCAGAGAACACATGTGAAAATATGTCAAGAAGCCACAATGTTTTTGCTTAACTCTCACTTACTATCTCCATCAGCTAAAATTAGATGTAAGACTGTACTGGGCCCAACAAATTTATCTGGTCCAGCATTAAAGACCATCATAAAGGTTTCATTGACTTCCTCTATATCATCTCCAATGATAGTGGCATTAGTACAGTAGATATCACTGTGGTGCTCAACAGTAAGTGCTGAAAATGTCCATGACTGACTATTGTAAAAATAGTCTTCATTATTTGCTAATGAGAAAGAAAACGATAAAGCATATTGAGATCAAATTACTCACAGGAATTTAAAAGAAAATCAACTATTAATTTTTAGGTAATAATCAATTTAATTCTAAATATACGAATATTATACTCTATTGGAATGGAACAACAGCTGTTTAGAGAAACATCTAGCAAATTTGGTTATTGTAAAAGAAATTCCTTTACATCAGTATGATGTTTTGTTCTTATTGGGATACATCATTCCTAGTAAAATTACCCTTTAAATTGGCTGGGCTGATTGTATTATTTGTAACTACAAATAGTTTATCAAAGTGAGGCTATTAAGTACAATGTGAGGAGCTGATGAATTATTTTTATTGAAAACAACATTGACAAGTGTGACTACATTAAACTTCATTGGTGATCAAATTTGAGCTTTAACTTGTTTGAAATATTTTTAATAATCAATTTTATATTATGGCTTACTTGTTGCAGAGTGATCAATATTTATTGCCACAACTGTTACATTTCTTTGTAGCGAGTCATTTGAGGCCAGACTACGAAAACAAGAGGTAACATTTTTGGTAGACCCAAAATTTCCTTCGAATTCAGCCATACCTACTGAGGCTATGACAAACACTGCTCCTGTGAAAAGTTAAATTAGTGAAAGTTAATGCCTGTGCTGCAGATATTATGGTCAAATGGTCTGTGTCCAGGGCACAGCCCAGAGAAGGAGCATTAGCGACTATAAATATCCAAGGCTAGCAGACATTAATTGTTTTTAACCACCTAACAACACATTCAAATTTTAAAAATAGAGAATCATGACACATAATTTTGCTGCAAACAGAGGGAATTACAACTCATAATTCCCTGGAGCTTATGGGAAAAATGTGTTAGGTGAGTAATACATATCATTAATATTTAGAACTTCACTAGCCATTTTTAATAGAATTTATAACATAAACGTTTCGACACACTATACAGTGGCCTTCTTCAGTATGAATATGAAAAAGATACAATGCATTAACCCTAAGGGTGACAGAAAATAAATAAGATACAATGCATTAACCCTAAGGGTGACAGAAAATAAATAAACAGCTTTAACAATAACTAAGGAAACAAGCCCTTAAGAGTAGTTAGAATTGTGAATGAGGCAGTTGTACACTGTAGGCAATAAACCCTCATCTCTGTTCATTGAACTATTTCTCTTTTTTATTTGCCAAGATTCCAGATAACATCTTTGGTATAGATTAGAATGAGAATCTATGACCTTTGCATTATTCCAATCTATGACATGGTTGGACTTTACTGCATGCTCTGCAACAGCTGAGGTGAAGTAGGTGCTATCCGGTATAATGGCTCTCTTATGTTCTTTTAGTCTGTCTCCCAGTGTTCTCCCTGACTGTCCAATATAAGTGTGATTGCATGAACCACAAGGTATTTGGTATACAATGCCTCTCTTTTCTGACATGGGCACCTTATCCTTTGCATGAACCAATATTGTCTTCAGTGTCTGATGTGGTCTGAAACATGTCCTGATGTTAAGTGGTGTTAATATTCTTTTGATGCTCTCTGAAACATGCCTGATATAAGGTAGCACTACTGTCCCAATGGGTTCGTTATTGTCACTTGACTTCACACTTGTTGACATAGAATAATTCATTTTGATGACACTGGATGGATAACCATTGGTTCTTAGAGCATCCACAATATGATTTTTCTCCTTCTTTTGGTCGTGAGGACTTGTACAAATGTTGTTAGCTCTAATAAAAAGCGTCTTGGCAACTGCTACTTTATGAGCTAGAGGGTGGTGTGAGTCGAAACTCAAGTACTTATCCGTGTGTGTCTTCTTTCTATACACACTAGTTGAGAAGGAACCATCAGAGTGATGTGTAATATTGGTATCTAAAAAGGCCAACTGGTGATCTTCTTCCATTTCAAATGTAAATTTGATTGAGTCCTCAATAGTATTGAGATGTTCATGGAATGAGAGGACCAAGTCTTCAGGTAATGCTGTAAAGACGTCATCAACATACCGTTTCCAGAAAGATGGTGGTGAGTGGAAAGTAGACAGTGCTCTTTGTTCAATATCTTCCATAATCAGGTTTGCAACAGTTACAGAGACAGGAGAGCCCATCGCTGTACCGAACACTTGTTGGTATACTTCACCACAGTATGTCAAATATGTTGCGTTAAGACAAAATTCGAGCAATCTGACAATCTCCTGTGCTGTTAGAATAGTTCTCTCTTCTAGTGTCGAATCATCTATCAACCGTTGATAGGCTATCTCTGTAGCACGTTTCACTGGAACACTGGTAAAAAGAGACACGACATCAAATGAAATTAATTTAGTTTCTTGTGGTAGATGTTGTTTTCAAGCTTTATTGTGGAACAACATCTACCACAAGAAACTAAATTAATTTCATTTGATGTCGTGTCTCTTTTTACCAGTGTTCCAGTGAAACGTGCTACAGAGATAGCCTATCAACGGTTGATAGATGATTCGACACTAGAAGAGAGAACTATTCTAACAGCACAGGAGATTGTCAGATTGCTCGAATTTTGTCTTAACGCAACATATTTGACATACTGTGGTGAAGTATACCAACAAGTGTTCGGTACAGCGATGGGCTCTCCTGTCTCTGTAACTGTTGCAAACCTGATTATGGAAGATATTGAACAAAGAGCACTGTCTACTTTCCACTCACCACCATCTTTCTGGAAACGGTATGTTGATGACGTCTTTACAGCATTACCTGAAGACTTGGTCCTCTCATTCCATGAACATCTCAATACTATTGAGGACTCAATCAAATTTACATTTGAAATGGAAGAAGATCACCAGTTGGCCTTTTTAGATACCAATATTACACATCACTCTGATGGTTCCTTCTCAACTAGTGTGTATAGAAAGAAGACACACACGGATAAGTACTTGAGTTTCGACTCACACCACCCTCTAGCTCATAAAGTAGCAGTTGCCAAGACGCTTTTTATTAGAGCTAACAACATTTGTACAAGTCCTCACGACCAAAAGAAGGAGAAAAATCATATTGTGGATGCTCTAAGAACCAATGGTTATCCATCCAGTGTCATCAAAATGAATTATTCTGTGTCAACAAGTGTGAAGTCAAGTGACAATAACGAACCCATTGGGACAGTAGTGCTACCTTATATCAGGCATGTTTCAGAGAGCATCAAAAGAATATTAACACCACTTAACATCAGGACATGTTTCAGACCACATCAGACACTGAAGACAATATTGGTTCATGCAAAGGATAAGGTGCCCATGTCAGAAAAGAGAGGCATTGTATACCAAATACCTTGTGGTTCATGCAATCACACTTATATTGGACAGTCAGGGAGAACACTGGGAGACAGACTAAAAGAACATAAGAGAGCCATTATACCGGATAGCACCTACTTCACCTCAGCTGTTGCAGAGCATGCAGTAAAGTCCAACCATGTCATAGATTGGAATAATGCAAAGGTCATAGATTCTCATTCTAATCTATACCAAAGATGTTATCTGGAATCTTGGCAAATAAAAAAGAGAAATAGTTCAATGAACAGAGATGAGGGTTTATTGCCTACAGTGTACAACTGCCTCATTCACAATTCTAACTACTCTTAAGGGCTTGTTTCCTTAGTTATTGTTAAAGCTGTTTATTTATTTTCTGTCACCCTTAGGGTTAATGCATTGTATCTTATTTATTTTCTGTCACCCTTAGGGTTAATGCATTGTATCTTTTTCATATTCATACTGAAGAAGGCCACTGTATAGTGTGTCGAAACGTTTATGTTATAAATTCTATTAAAAATGGCTAGTGAAGTTCTAAATATTAATGATATAAACATACCTAGCAACACAGGTCTATTTAGAGTAATACATATATAATATTATTCATATGATACAGAAATGTCTCACTAAGTCTGTTGGATCAGTATTTACACAAGTGCTGCAGCACGAGCTTAAATATAACCCATCAGGCGAGTGATATTCTGCAGTGTCCAATGAATAATAATTTTAATATAACATGTGGGAATACAATAGTAATGAGTTTATTGTGTAATAATTGTTGTATAAACGTAACAACCTGATGTGATAAATCTTAACACAGGTGATTTGGGAAAATATTGTCTTAGCCACACTCTTTTTACTTTAATGCATTTCCTATATGGCAACATGTATTAGGCCACTTTCAGTACACAATAACTGTAAATAAACATTCTAGTTTGTAATTTAGCCTATTTAAGCTATTGAAATATAATTAAATTATTAGTTACTAACTCCATATTATTGATCTGTAAAATCCTATGTGATCAGGTATTGTAGACATATTAATATAAGTGAGCGGGTCTGGGAAAAGGGACCTTACGGCGCAAAAATTGAAATTGAGATATAGGCTCCAGAAGTAAGTCATCGGAAAAGTTCTTTCTTTCTCCTATTTTTGTTTTTTGCAGAATTAGTCTTAGTGACCCTTACTCTACGTCTATGCCAAATTTTGCATGTCAAAACAACTTAAAAGACCCCAAGCGTGCCGTGAAAAGACAAGTTACTTTTTATTCTCTCTCATTCTCGAAGTACAATAAACGGGGAATGGGCGGAGTTTCTAGTGCTAGCTAAAAAAAACGGCATAACTTTGAGACTACTGCATGCACTCTACAGCTTACCTTTGGCTTAAAGTTTACCGCTACAGCGAATAGAGCAGCCAAGGATTCCAATAAGACAGGTCGTGAGACGCTCTGAAAGCTAAAAAGAACTCCACTCAAACTTCGTTAGTCGCCGAAAAAGCGGCTGTACGATTTAATTGCGTATGCTGAGTACGCCGTTAAGTATACGGAAACGTTAATTATACCGGAAGTGGAAATTCAATTTATGTTTTCTCGATTTCTAGCTCAATTGCTTTGCTGAATAGGGCCCAGTTCAACTGCCAGTTTCTCTGCGTGTCGAAGGTTTTACCCTCCAGTATTTTAGCACTAAGTTGAGATAAATTGTATCTTTTTATTAGCATAAAAAACTCAATTTTTTTGATTTGCGCCATAAGGTCCCTTTTCCTAGACCCACTCACATAATTTATTATTAATATTTAGAGTGATTCTCTCTAAATATATTAATATGTCCATATTATTGCTCCTCAAATAAAACTGCATCAAGAAAAATAGACATTTCATTGGGACAAATGTCAAAAAAATGTATTATGGCTATGGCAATGTCTAGCTGTGGTCAACATTGCTGCAACCGAATGCCAGAAATCCTGAGTGATTGGATTTTGCCAACTTTTGAATTAATAACAATTTCTTACTTTGACTGAAGTAATTTTTACATTACTGGCTATCATGATTGATAGTCCTCACATTCTTCTTGAGTACACATAAAATTAGGATATGGAATGATTACAGGAACTGTTAAAATATTTTCTAACTTAAGTTTTAAATGTAAGTTACATTATTTTTATGTCACCATTTGTCTGCATATACATTTTCTATACTTTAACTAGACTACATTGTTACAAATATAATTTAATTTACAACTCCACTCTCTTCGTTAAAGCTAACTGTACAGTATATACTTATTTTTGTTAATTCCATGCTATAATTTTTCTGGTGTTGTAAAATTAGATAATTTTATTTTTCGTGTGGTATTGAGATAGCTAAATGAATTATACTTACTGTCATCATCAATGAAGGAAATATTAGCCACTTTGTTCATAAAAGCAATTTGTATTATATCTGGATCTTGTTGTACTAATGCTACAGTATGAGTTCTATTATATCCAATTGCGCTATCATTATTCGTTCTGAATATCAAGCAGCTTTCATCCATAGTATCTGTTAACTGAAAATTTGACATGGGTTGAATGAGATCTTGGTATCCTATACAAAAACACAGTAATGCTATTTTAATATTATAGTTATCTAAAATTATTTAAAAAAATACAATGAATATGGCATAGTAGCCAAGCTAACCTAGCATGTTGTTTTCTTGTACAATGTTTAAAAAAGAGCCTCCACCAGCAGTTACTGACACAATAAAAAAAATGGTCACCTTGCTTCATGACTAGATACTACATAAAGTGATTATTTTTTTTACTGAACTTAACTGTTGTAATTCAATGAGATCATTTAAATATACTTTCATAGTAGTTTCCTCACCTAGACTACTTTAATTAATGAACTGTGAACCACTCCCATTGTGGGACTGCACTACAGCTTATAATTAGAAAGTATATTCTGAAATATCTTACAATTCAATAGCTCAATCATTAAATGTCGGATTATAGACCCCACTCACCGATCTACTCACAAACTAACTCCTCATATTTCCAAAAGATCTATTTATAGTCATTACAACAAAAGTTTTGTATTTTCCTATTATAAAATATTCTACTGCTGAAAGTTTCTATGACAGTAGCCCAAACATGTATGTGGCAACATTTGATAAAAGAATTCATCTGAATTGGAAACGCCCCATGGCCAATATAAAACAGGCGCAGTAACATTACGTGCGCATCAGTTTTTTTCAGCCTTCTCATTTTATTTTGTTTAGTGTGCAGGAGCCTGCAATGAGTTCAGAAATTGTGATACTAACTGCACCCGCAAAAGAATTCAGAGTAGTAAACACTTCAATTTCTGGGATGATATGGGCAATGATCGATAAACAAGAGGAAAAGGGTCTTCAATGCCATAGTAACCGGTCGCAGCAACTTTTGTGTCTTGAAAAACAAGCGTTTTAGCAGGAATTTGCTCACACTTCGGAGCTTAAGTATAAATTAAGGCTTGCTTAATGCTGTGGTTTCAGAATAAACTGGGGTCAAGCCTAAAAAGCCGTGTTTTTTGGAGAAAAAAGGGAACCCGTGCGCGTGTTTAAAGGGCATACATACCATCCATACATACATATAACATACACCCGATTTTGCATTATCCACCCCTAATACTGTCTCGCTTGCTCTGCTCGCTTGCCAACAAACATCCCCAATTTTCAATTGTGTTACCCCTGTAAGTGTCTCGCTCGCTACGCTCGCTCGCCTACTAGTCTAACTTCAAACCTGCAACTTTTGTTTCTTTTTTCCAACCAGTTAAAGAGATCAAAACATTTTTAGTTGAATGACTGTAGAGAATGGGTATTACTTGAATCACTGTTTTTTTTTTCATAGATAATAGTACGGCGCGTAAGTTGCCCATTAAAAAATGAATGGGAAAAATCGCTGTTCAATTGAAATCGCATGGGGAAAGTGAAATAGTGTGTAACTAATTTGAAATACCTCAATAACTAAGTGGAAACTAAGTGAAATACCTCGGTAGCTAAGTGAAATAGTACGGGTAAGTGCGCACGTGTAGAGCGTTAACCTTGGAAATGTACAGTTCGAGTAGTTTCTAGTAGGGGACAATGTGCAAGAGACTTTTTAAAAAGCTGGCCTACTATTAGCGAGTGATAGCATGGATAACCTGTGCTATTAGGGATCAATAGCACACTCGGCTTTGCCTTGTGCTATTTCAATCATTACTCATGCTATTAATCCCGAATAGCACAGTTACCAGTGCTATTACTCATACAAATATCAAGTAATGTTGAAATAATTATCTTATTAGGTATCTTGTCTTATGAGGCTCTGTGCAGGTGAGTAAACCAGCTTTGTGGAACCGTGAACAATAGTAGCAAATGTTACAAGCCTCAGATTAGCATTTTGTACAGTTTCTAGGGTACATGTGATCAGTTTCTAATCCCTGTAGGATTCTTTTATCAACAGTGGCAAGAATGAACAGATTTAGTTTGTGTTACTTTGATTTTTTTTAGAATTGTACCAGAACTTGACATGTATATGTTGTTTCCAGGGTTTTTACAACTACCTTTCTCAAGTGAAGGTACCCAACCAGGTTATAGCAGCTGCTAACACATCAGCTAGGGGTGTGGGGAGCCCCCAGAGAGTTTAACAGCCAACTTCACACCAAGAGTTACCAACCCTATAGAGTACAAACTACTTCAATGAAGACATTTAGCATGGAATAAACCACTTATTACACTGGCAGAGCGATATGGCTAGATATTCATTATCAGACTGTATTTTTACTTGCCTCTGGCTCATAAAAATAAATTATGCTCTTGAAATATTTCACCTGTCACACTCTAACTCATGTAATAAGTATTATATATATTTATATATGCATTTCCTTTTCCTACACTTAAAGTATTCTATAAATGAAATATACAGTACCATTTTGATGTGTTATGTTTGGTATGAGTACCAAAATACTGTCATCTGCCAGAAAACTATTAAAATTTTGAATACAAAGAGTAATTGATCCATCACCCTCTGTAGTAGTGTATTGAGCCTGTTGGAATCCAATTAGTGGCTCTAAAAATTAATAATACATTAAAAAAAGAACAAAACGTTATTCAATTGTAATTTAAGCAATTGATATTATTTAAAGTGATATGAAATCAAATAAGGAAAGGTTTTTCCATTCATAATGAAAATATATTTTGTTATTATTAATTTCATGTGGGCCTGTATGTAGAAGGAAACAGTTTTGCAACTAGAGGACAATAATATTGCTATTTAGAGCTTAGAAGACTGTAGATTAGTGGAAATTTTTATTAAGTAAATTTCATACTAAATACATGTAATTATCTGAGAGAGCAATAGCAATCTGTGTTGAGGGTTGATCCCCCTCCCCCATTGGAAACAAGACCCTAAAAATTAAAAGTTTTCAGGGAGCACCTATCTTTTAAAATGCTTGCTGAGTTCTAGAGATCTTAGTGAAGCTCCAAATAAAATTTCTAAGCCAGAACTTTCAAGAAACAGAGATATAAAAAATTTCAAAAAAACGTTTTCAAGAAGTTCATTGTCTTCATATTCTCCATGAGCTGGGCGATAGCAAAATTAGTAGCACTGACTGGGCTAAAAAATATGATAATCCTACTGTGTGTTACTCATACTACCTTTCTGTTTTTCTTTACTGCACTAGAACACCAACAAAACTATGTAGCCAAGGCCGTCTCGTAAGCTAATAATAGGTAGATTGTATTCATGTAAATATTGCTACCCTAATTTACTTAGTTGTTAAAGTTTTCACTCCTGAACTTCATATTTAGGGGAGCAGTTATGCCAAATGTGATATATGTAAGATAGTAAAACTAGGGTAAATATTTATGAAGTAATGACATAAAATGTATATGAAATATCATTTTTAGCAAATGTTTGTAACTAATGTTTGAGGGCATATTATACACTAATCATTATGAAGCACCACAGGTGCAAACCCTCAGTGCTGTTGTATACTAGCTAGCATTACTAATCATAGATATAAATGCTGTCTTCATTAGAGAACCAGAGACCCTCACTGGTATATATTTTCTACACGAAACTCCACTTAACTTCCCAGCATAAAGCAAAACTACTGCACGCAGCAAGAAATTATTTGCTCACGTAATTATAACATTACAATGGGTGCATTACTTACAGAAGATAGTACCTAGGTGGAGCTGACAGCTTTGAGTTATTAAAAAAAATGAGGCTGAGATAAAAAAGTACAATATAATTCACTCAATTTAAAACCTTTTATTATAAAAGGTCTTAAATTCAGAGTAAATTAATACCTTAAACAGTTAATAGTCAGTAATCTTCAAAATCAGAACATGATAGACAGACAGACTGACAAACAGACAGAAATACAACTATAACCATGAATACTATGTGTATGCTGAGGGATATGTTCCATATTTATGCGAGAAAAATGGTTCCCCAAATGGTCCACTCAGGTCAAGACAAATTAAGCAATGGTATAATCATCTATTGGGGGTGGGAGTATATAATAGGTATCTAGTAACATAACTGGACCAATTTGGCATTCTTGGGCATCCTTATGGAGCAGTTATTTCTTACTTTGAACAGATATAACTGACTTTAATCTTGTTGATAGCAATAATATTAATGTATTTATTATTGTATAAATGAAGCATGAATAGCAAACTTTTTACTTAGATACAGTATATACTATTACTGATTACTGATTCATCGATTTTGTAGGCTTTTAAAAAATAATGTGGGGTACACTGCATTATTAGCATATAAAACAACTATTTCTGGATGCAACTATTTAATTTGAGTTTTACTTACCAGTGGTATCCTCTATAGAAATAATTACTCTTGAGTCATTAGTTATTCCAATATTTGTGTTGTCACTAAACAAATTTACTGAAAATTTACGACGAGGATCCATACCACCCATTAAAATCTCAATTTCTACACAAGCTCGATTATTTTCAAATGATAGAGTAATTTCTTCTTCAAACGATGTGAAGTCAGTTCCAGCTATTGTAAAAACATTTATCTATGAAGCCCAATCTACTAACTCTAACTATGTGCTATATCACACTCAAAAAACACTTTAATAAAGTGGTAATTTTGCAAAAGAGAAAGTTTAAGTTAGAGTAAATTAAGTTGTACTAATAAAAATTAGCACTTGCTAATACATACACAATACATTTAACGCAAGAGTGGTGATCATGTCAAAAATCTCAAATTTGGTTCGTCAGTTAATCCATGTGTTTTCTTTTTCCATTATTTTCAGCAAACATGATAGGTAATGTATCTATAATATGTTGTTTACTTTGCTACAGTAAAGTAGATATTATTTATAATACAGGGCCTTAGCTAGGAAATTAATACCTATATGGTATTACAATAAACAAGTAATATGCATTTTTCATAATAGTTGCAGTTATATGAAAGTGTAAGATGATTAAAGGATAACTATGATTTATGGATGAATAGATGAGCAGTCTGAAGATTTTCTTGCTATGGTCATTATCAGCTACCATGTTAAAAATCCAGTTCATCTGACTGTGGTGTGACAACTGGGGAGATACAGTAGGCTGCCACCAGAGTTGCACAGTGCCAAGCTTGCAAACAACCCAGTACGCAGAAGTTTAAAGTCTGATGAGACAAAGGCACAATAATTGTACAAGTGCAGCACATGACACAGACCAGCCATATATATAGACAACCAGTCTGAGCATGCTCAGATATAGTCATGTGATACAGCACAGTGGTGACATGAGAATGGAATGTTTGGTTAATGTTGTATAATGAATGGAGGTGTGGATTAGCTATGGAAACACAACACTAAGAATAGGGAATACATTATTAAGAAGAGTCTGGTGTGTCCTGTGGGTGCAGTCTGCGAGTGTGGTGGGTGTTCCACCACACTGACATAATTCTTAGCTCAAAAACTACATTAGCTAAAAGTCTTTAATCTCTGATGTAGCATTTTTGAGCATATTATTATATTGTGGGGCGTTTAAAATCCCCTGCCTCTTGATCATTTAACTAGTAGCTCCTCCTAACCACCCTGGGATATCCAGGAAGTTACAGATGCAACTAATATTTTTGTTATGCAATGTCAGAAATGCAGGTGAACATAAGACTAACTAAAAGGGAGTGGACTAGATATGCAGTATGTGTAGCCAGTCCACCCATGGGTGTGATACATAAATATAATGTGCTACACTGATGTTCAATAAGTAAACATATGGGTGAATAGAACGTTCTAGAACAAGTTGAAGTGTCAAGTGTACCAATAACACACTGTCAGTTTATTCAGTGGGCAGTGTCCCACATATACATCTTTGAGCAAATAGGTCTTGATTTGTCATTATCTCAAAGCATTTCACTCGCAACATAAGCAGTGGAAACAGCTTAAACTAAAAGCAAACAACCTAGGTTTTGCCAATAAATTTTTGGTGAAAATGCAATATTAGTAAGTTGCAATGCTCTGTAGATTACAGAGCAGTGGTTTAGCAACTATATAGGCCATCATGTGTCTGTCATTTTGTGTTATTCATATGTAACTGCCCGATAAAAATTGGTTTTAATCCAATGATTCCCATATTCTCGTTACAGTTATTTAGTTCATCTGAAAGCTAAAACATAACTAACTTAATGTGAGCTTCCTTGGGAAAATAAAATATATTGTTTATGCTATTTTAAGTTGGTTAAGGTTACCTTCTGCACTCATAGCCACTGTTCTGAGAGTGACTATGGCTTCAGCTGGGCTGGACACATTAAGAAATTGCACACATACTTCTACTGTCCCAACAGTATCTTGAACAAATAAAGTTGAACCTTGGCCTTCGAGTCTAACAATGGACCCTGCAATAATCAAATGACAAAAATAATGAAGAATTAACTAGCTAATACATCAATAAAAAAAAACAACTAATCATTTCAATTGTATACATAATTAAGTAAAGTACTTTCGAATTTGATAATTTTTCATTTGTTACCAAGTTTTATTATTTATTGGCAGGGTTGATGCAAGTATGGGTGGGGACAACAGGAGTCACACTTCACACAGATATATTGCATCTTGTAAGTATGTCACCATTGGTCATTCAATTTGCAAAATAATAAAAATGAGCTGCTTAATACAATGACCAGTACAACCTAGTTAGCATTTCAGTTGTTTTCAGCATCTTCGGTTAAGAAGATAAGAATTAATGGTCATGACAAAATTTGTGGAACAATTTTCTTGGACTAAATCAATTAAAAACTTTTTTCCATCTAATTTTTCACTATGGCTTTAAAGTTTTACTTTTGTTTAGTTGATGTGAAATTTTATATTTTTTCTATGAAATAGAAAATAGTTTACATGAGATTATATTGCTGCGTACAATCCCCACAGCAATGTAGATGATGTTTGCCCTCCTCCTTTGATGCACTTAGTACTCAATTTCCATCTTCCAAAAGCAACCCAGGGGCAAAAGTAGTACCTTCAACAGCTTTCCTCTGTGTGAATTGACAACTGTACGTAACACAAGAAACAAACCTCTGACTAGCACTACTGTTTTCTGAATCTGTCAAGGTATGCCCAGGGTAGTGATGAAGCTGCTCTAAAAACACCACTGAACAGCCCAAAAAAGCAAATATTATCTAGGTTTGTCTATTCTGACAGTTCCAGAGCTACTGTTTGGAAGTTCAGGAGAGGATTCACTACCTCTTTGACGCAATACAGTAGTAGTGCGCCCCGAAATAAACTTAAATGAACAGCCATTAAGTTTTAGCTTAGGTAGCCTCCTGTCCAAGTTTTTAGACTCCATTGGAGCCTTCCTTCGAAACAAAGTGCCTTTACAGCTCCATGAAAAGCTTTTTAGCTCTTTTTTGGCTCCCATAATGCTGGATATGGCCAGAAATCCAGGAGACAACGATACAAAACTCATGCGAATTTCAGCTCTTCCTGTGTCCTTTATTTTTAATTGTGATGAGCTATAGTTGTAGACAAAGAATGGTGAAGATGCGCTATACAAACTGTAACAGTAAAGCATAAAGATTGGATTCTTCCTGGGCCGGTGTGTGTATAATAAGTAGGGATGACAAAAAAAATCATAAATAAATAAATATCCAATTGACTTGAAGCTTCGGACGCTGCATCAGAAATCTAAAACTTACAGAATAAAAATATAAAACAAAAAGTCAAAAAATAATTTTAAAAATGTTTTATGGTGAAGGCTGATAAATAGAGCCAAATCAAAATTAAGCTCAACACAATGCTATTGTAATAGCATTTTGTTTTTATTATACTAATGGTATGCTACAGCATTCTAGATTGTAATAAACTAGAATGGTTACGAATTGAACACATTAAGTTGTTTAATACATTAATTTTCTACTAATGTGCTAAGAAAGATGCACTTACTATTATTGCTACAATCAAACAGATTTAACTCCAATACGTTAATAAAACCTTTAAACCTGCAGTTTTTTTTCACTTCAAATATTTAGAAGTGCAGCTTTTACAGCACAGTGTTTAATCAAAGTTTATTCAATTATTACTGGTGTAGCGAAGTTGAAATGTATTTTGTGACACTTACTGGAGTAAATATGGTATTTACATATGGGGAGGGGGCACAATCATTACCGATAAATTAAATCTTATCATTCATAGACGAAATTTTTGGCTATGTCCAAAAAAATCATTGCTCTGTCTACTGTTTCTCTGACTATAAACCCAAAAGTGGCTCAGAATATTGCCCACCCATTCCTACTCCCCCCCCCCCCCCCCCCCCCCCCCCCCCCCCCACACACACAGTTCCTACACACATTTTTAATATAATATTATATTACAAGCATGGTAGTACATCTCACAGTTATATAGATTTAAATATGCTTGTAAGACTTATTTACTTATCACTTTGTGTCTATGGGATACAAAACACTTGTAGCTGTGGACATTTCAGTATCTGGGTCCATAATCTCTATTTTCAATAATGGAGGGAAAAAAAGAAGGATGGATAAGGGCATTATTCAGTACTAAGCAAAAGTATTAGAAAAAAAGCTCCTGGCTTCTATAAGAAGAGCTTCAAAATTAGATCTGTTTCCATTCTTGAAATTGTATTAAATGTAATATTAATGTTTTTTCTGACATAATATTTCCTAATTGTTGCCATTGAGCTACTGAAGCTTGAACGTAAAGCTGCTTAGAAAGAAAATACAGAACTTCAATTGTCTTATCACAATCAACATTAATGTTAACATAAACCTAACGTACCTTGTGCCATAATAAAGTTAAGGAGAAAAACAGTCAACATCAAATATATGGCTGACATCTTTTTGCTCTATCCGCGCGCTGAAGGAGTTACCAGGGTTTCACCGGGAATGCGCAGTTTTAAGAATTGCGATCGAAAGACGATCGCATTGGGGGTCACGCGTGCTACGGTCAAGCTACCCCACCCCCCGAGGTCTCTCTCAAATGCATTCACTAATAGTCTAGCGAAGCCTGACCTTGATTGATTGAGCTTGATCGCTACGCGAGGGAAATGCCACAAAGACCCTTTCCAACCAGCGTGGCGATCAGTGGTAAAGGTTTGGCTACTCCAGACTAATTCACAGCGCATGAGCGATAGGGCTATAGTACTCGGTTTGTCTGAAACAATGTGGAAGGGAGACAACAAAACATGATTGTCACTGCATTTTTAAAGGATACTTAGTCAGCCAGTCAAGCATAATAACTCTCCAGCAAGTCATTGCACCAAAGTATGCGCTTTACCACCATTAGTAAAGTTTCCTAATGAAGTAGGTATTTTGAATAGGCTTTACAGGGCTACTGGGTATGCACATTTTTGTCCATATATAATCAACGCAGATCAAAATACTGGCCTATACATTTAACGGTCAAACTCAGTTCCCAGCATGTTAGTTCCATTTAATGAAGCCACACAGCAGCAACGGTAATTTATTGTTAAATATACCAAATTATGAGTTCTCTATAAAACTGCATGTTGTATACACCATGAAAGATGACCCTTACTAGCCGCTATAACACAATAACAAGCAGTTGTGAAGTGCCTTTGTGAAGAGTTTTCTCATAAACCTACTTCTGAGAATATGTTATGAATTAATCATGTGGACATTATATTATGACAATAATTAATGTACGTCTTGAGTTAGTCTTCCCAGATCCAGGAAACTGCAAGACCAATAATTCTTGTGCCTGAAATCTATGTCTGCAAAGATTTTTGTGCAAATATGTTAATACCATCTAAGTGAAGAATTGTAAATGTAAATGAATCTCAGTTGCTTTCTCAACTTTTTGAAAATACCTTTACATACTTACCAATAGCTATTTGCTGCTGCAGGGTTAGATGAAAGCGTAAGCCATATTTTGTATAATGAACACTTCACTGCTGAGTGGTTCTTCCAGAAAAGGCTTGATACTAGAATATAGCTACCAGTAAATTCCTTAGGTATTAAGAAACTAGTATAATACTTAGCGGAGATATCAATATATAGCACATCAGTTTACTCATTGTAGTATAGCATGACTTGACTGTTCTAGTACCAGTACAGCTTAAATTAGTTCAATTTAATGGAATAAAGAAGTTTGAATGCAAACTCAAAGCAATGATGACTCTGATCATGTAAATATTCCTTCAACTTCCTTACTCTTTGTATGCACTGGGGTGTGACTTCAATGTTCCTCTAATGAAATGAGCAAGGCTCTTTTCATGGTGTTTCTCTTGGCATTTCTCCTATACTGCTCTGAGTTTATAATAATAATAATAATAATAATAATAATAATAATAATAATAATAATAATAATAATAATAGTAATAATAATAATAATAATAATAATAATAATAATAATAATAATAATAATAATAATCTCCAAGCAAAGTCCATTGGGAGGCAATGGATTAAACAGCCAGATGCTGATGTTTTTGAGAAGGACTAGAGACAGTGATGATCATCTCAATAATATCAGAACCAGAATAGCATTAAATATGTGGGTGCTAAACTGGCTGTCTCATTCATCACTGTATGTATAGAAAAACAGCAACTGTGGTCATCAGTGTAAAAAGTCAAGACTGTCTTAACGTACCTATTACCTTGAGCAGTTGTTGTCAGCCATCATCTTCACCAGCATCATTTTAGTGTACAGTGTAGAGATGAAAGTGGAGATTAGATGTAAGGAACCGGCAGCAATAGGGACGCTGATGGGAATTCTGATCTTGATATTGAAGTGAATGTGCTGATGTATGATATGATGAATGTGAATGTTCAAAATTCCTGTTTCACAATTGTATTAAAAAATTTCTGACAAAATCTCATCCATTTCAAACAACATGTTTAGCAAAGCACAATTCAGAAAATATGCATTTGAACATAATTATTAAGGTCTGTACAGCTGTACTAGACCTAAATAATTACTTACCTGTGAAGTATTCCTGCAATAATGTTGGGAATTACTTTTTGACCGCTCTCTGCAGAGGTCATTCACTAAGCTCCAAAAAATCATTTCTATTATAATTTCACTATGAGAAACTTCATTGCTAATTATTTATATACCTATAACTACGAATTGCAGGCATTCTTTTGGTAGCAAATTCATTGACAACTAGAAATAACGGGAAGAGAGATCATTAAAATTGACCATAGAATTTGCCGTCTTAACCAGGGACCAAGCAGAATGACGTAATCGCTAATGCATATTTAATAAGGCTAGTACGAAAGTGTATGACTTCCGGTTACGGTGGCAATTGGACTGTAACCACCACCCCCACATGGCTACCCACTGTGTAACCCCTCCCAAGCCACCTCCTGCCTCTAGGCTAACTTCCACATGGTTCTACCAACTACTACCGGCAGATAATAGTACATGTAGTAAATAATCGCAATAATGATACTAGTAATAATGATGGTAACAATGATAGCTATTGTAGTAACACAGACTAGTGGGATTGACAATTCCGTAGTTGCAGAATCAAAATTAGCTGCCTGAACTGAACAGACACAACTGATGGTGTCTGTTGCCCAGCAATGAAGAGTCACTGGGGGGCTGCCGATGATGGCTGCCTCTCACTAGCTGCAGTGCACGCAGATTTTCTGTGGTCTCCTGTGCAGCGAGAACATACGTGCTTGCACCTGCAAGGCATGGAAGCACACAATCTTCCATTGTTCCAGGTGAAACAAACCATTATTTCCTCTTCTTTCCCTTCACACTCTCCAAGGGAGGAGGCTGTGCAGGTTTCAAACTCCCTGCCGACAGGATGGCCTTACTGTAAATGGCCTGGTCCACTCTGCCAAACTCAGCTCTTTCCAGTGAGGGCCACTGTTGATTGAAGCAGCTTTTGTAAGTAACTTGCAGTTAAATGGCCAAATGAATATAGCTAATTGTTGTCAAGATTTTTCTTATAATACCTAGCACTTTACCTGTTATTGTTATTTAGAAGATTAGTGCAGCTTTAAGTTATGGCTTAGCCGATAGCTATAATATATTGTATTGGCAATGAATCATTCAAAATATCAAATGATTAATGTGTTAACAGTTCCTAATACTGATTTTAAACTAGGTATACCGGAGTCCTTTTTATACATTTTGCTGTAAGTTATGTTTTGTTGCTGTTGTTGAAATAAAGCATATAAGATGAGATACTGATAGCTGGGAGAATGATCTTGAATTTTCACGGCATGAAAGTTCACGAATTCTGGTAACCATACCCACCTTTGGCATATTCTTTATTGACAGCAAAGTTGGACTATGTAAGAATGCGTTGACTAAGCATGCATTATCTCAAATAGGGTGTTCATGAGAGTACCCATGAGCCCCCCCTTCCCCCCTCACCCTTGCCTACGGGCTTGATGTATATGTCTTGATGATCAAGGCTTACTGAAATATCTTTGCCTGGTTTACAGTGGACCTGCAAAGTTTACGAACTCTAGCTGGCTTTGTCCTGAAGTCGAGTATCTTCTGTGCAAACATTTGACAGTATATACATCCTGACAAGTAAAGTGAGATCAGAGATGTCTTGAACAAAGTTCGTAATCCAGGCACAAAAGTTTCTGCTATGACTGAGAGAAGCATGTTGACTCCAGGATGCCTGAAATAGATGATATGAACAATTTGAATAGTGGACCTCAAAAAGACAATCCTTGGTGTTTGGGAGCAGTATATAATCTCATAGAAGTACATTTTCTTGTGAAAAGTAGATGACATTGGTGCTATCTTCAAATAAATAGCTTGGCTATAAAATGTCTGTGAAGTAGAGAATGATATTTTTTGTTCATTATATGTCCAGCTGCCTGCAGTTGAAAATGAAACATCAAACTTAGTTCATTACTTTAAGTACCGAAGTATCCCAAAGCAAGAAAGCATTTGATGCAATGTAGATTTTATACAAAATGAATTTCATGACTTGATTCTATAGACTCCAATCAAAGGGTGAGAAATAGCTACTTGTGAGGTTGGTGAACTTAATTGGTATAACTTCCACTCCACTAGCTGTGCCATAGTGGGCGAGATTTGACTAGACAATTTATTGAAGTTGAAAAGTTGATTTTTAGCAAAGAAATCTGATGGCAAATATGACTTTTTTAATTGACTAACATAAAGATCCCACTCTCTGCATAGGCAAATTTTGAATATACATGTATTGATTTAAATTGCTCCCACTAATTCAGCAGTAGTGTTTCCCCATCGCAACGTTGTGGAGTCCCTGTGAAAATAGGTGAATTATCCTATTAAAAAGCTGTATAATATTTGGCTCTATCATACATTGAATAGGTAGGTCCCAGACAAAAACCAGCTAAGTGCTCAATATAGCTTGCCACACACACTGTGTAGTTTTCACCAATTATTGTAGTTTTTATGATTGAATTACAAGTAACCTACAACAGGTTTTAGTCAGGGAAATGTATAATTTATAGATCTTCTCTAGCCAATTACTGTTATTATTGTTGGAATACAATTGGTTGTGTAAAGAAGGCCTTATATACAACTCCTCTTGGGTCGAATCTACAATACTATGATATATATACATTACATTTTTAGTGACTAAGTTATTAGAAAGACTCAAAGTCTGTTATTTTGATCTATTCTACGCCATACAAACATGTTAATTTTTTTGAAGGGAGTTCGGAATGACACAACAATAAAGTACTCTTGGCGGCCTTTATTTAATAATTGTTATGCAGTATATGTTTCCTACTGTGTACTCTTACAACCTTAGAAATAGCCATCATGATTTTGGATTAGGTTTCGCATAAAATTTCCAGACAATTATTGAAAGGAAATTTTTCACTGATCTAAAATAATTTTTATCTGTGGTTATTAGTGATTGTCATGATCACAGTTAACTCAGTTTGGAATACCAGGGGTATAGTTTAGGCTAATGATCAATGTTCTGTTAGTGGAGCTTTTTTATATTCACATTGTAACCTAAACCTGTGTTTGCCTTTTTCATGATGCTGAAAGTATATTTAAGGTAGGATTTGTGCAATTAGAATAGAAAAAGCCACTGCATAGTGTAATACGAAATACAAAATGATCATTAGAGTTTCCAGTTAGACAATTTCAGTGACTTTTATCAAATACAATGTAGTACACTAGAGTTAGGTATATACGTGTACTTCATTTCATCAAAAAGGTATAATGTGATGAGGTAATTAGTCAATTAATTTTAGCTCTTTACAGCAAATTCTTTGAGAAGTATCTACTCTCTCCTTTGATTGTACAGTTTGACAAATATTAAAAGTATCACATTTCTTTTGGAATATAAAAAATAAGGTATTTAACTAAGTGCTTAATAATACAATAGGTAAAGCAAGCACAAAAATTATCAGTTGAATGTGAAGCATTTTAGAAGAATCTGGGGAAATGGTAAAAAAAAACAAAATGACCAGTGAGTACGCAAATTACTGGCATAATACTTACCACATTGTGGTGTAGGTTGAGACCATGTTGTATTTTCTTTACACAGTGCCACACTTGCACCCATTAAGCTAAAGCCACTTAGGCATGCATAGTGTATTTCTGATCCTATTAATCTTGAATGTACATAAACTATTCCATTTTTTGGTCTCTCTGGCTGATTACAACTTCCCACTGAATATGTAAAAATATTTACATATATTTTATACATAATATCACATTAAGATAATTATGCAACATACCACATTTTGGATCAACACCAATCCATGCAGATTCATTACAAATTCGTATGCTAGAATTAGAAGGTACCAACTGAAAATTTGGGGAGCAAGTATATGTGGCATTATACTCTGTTCCTTGGCTACTTATTTGTACGAATCCATTATTAGGAGGTTTCAATGATGGACACAACATAATGGCTAATAATACACAAAGTACATAACCTTGCAATTTTGGTAAAAAATAATCAACTATTTTACTTACTATGTAGCTTGAGTAATAAACATAATAACTATAGTCTGTTTAAATTAGGTTAAGTAAACATAATCACTATAATGACTGCTTCAAATTAAAAAAAACACGTATTTTATTCTGAGAAAAATTAACTACAACAGCAGCAATATTTGAAGGTTCTCAACCTGCTCTTGATAAATAGTGACATGAAGGAACATAATGGAAGTCACGAGCATTATATGTACAGAATGTCAGCTAAGAAGTCTCTAGAAGGTGGTCAACTGTGCGGTTTGTGGTGAATGTCAAAGTTCCAAGTGTATCTCTGGGGATATATTTTCCCTACAGCATCAATCAATACAACCTTTTACTATTTGTATGACAAGTACCGAGTGACAATGTTCACTTTAAGTTTCTTACTTGGATTAGTGAACACTATCCTTATGTTGTGTTCATTATTTTGAAATAAATCTGGAGTGCTTGGATTAAAGAATACATTGGCCACTTCTGTCCTTCTGGATATTATAGGGAATTGTGAAAAATTCATGACCACGCAATACTGTGTAAAGTTACCCCCAGAAGTTGGGGGTATGTTAATAGTTCTGGTGCTAAATATATTTCTGCTTTGAAATGGATGTGCTGCAGTAATGATAAACAAATAAGTAGCAACATTTATTATACTGGGAAATAAATGCATGCAACAATCAAACTTGCTGTACATTGCAATCAGTTGTCCTGACAAAAACTATTATAGTACCTCATGATTAAAATGTTCATCAGTTAGGCTGATGGTAATAATAATAAACAAAAAGTGGTAATATTTAATAAATATGTAATTATATACTTAATCCATCCATTATATATAATTAGAGGCAAAAATCTTACGATTGAAATGTTCATCAGTTAAGTTGACATGAACTATTACTGGACGAAATACGTCACCAGAGCTGGTAGGTCTTATGCAGGAAGTATAAGTGTCAGATTCTGTTGGGTCCACCATAATGGTCCTTGGTCCGATGATGTGAAATGTGACATCTAATTCATAAGTAATAATTGAATTGGTATTGGCTAATAAAGTGATCCGTTAAATATTCCATATGAATATTTTTTTTTAAATAGAGGCACACATACTATTACAATTGTGCTGATATTGCATACTATAATAAACTAATTACCATTTACATTTTTACTTACGGTTTCCTTCAATAAAAGTAATTTCTGCAGTTTGAACTTCATATTCAACAAATGAATAACCATGGGTTAATGAAATAGAATATCTGACATCATATCCGGTTATATTGCCATTACTTATGAGATTAAATAAGAGACAACTCTTGGTACTACTTTGGCTTAATGTGAAATAATTGCTGTTTGCTTCATTTTGAAAGGATATAGATTTTGGGTGAAAGTCTGCATAGTAATAAAATATTATTTAAGAGTCAGCTATTTTAAGTTTTATTTTATTTATTGTGAACTTTATCTCTTCACATTTATAAATCAGCTATGGAAGTATTTTTTTGTCTACTCTTACACTGCTCATGGCATTAAGAATATTTGAGTTATAATTAAGAAATATAATTTTAAATGGCAAAATTTCTCAGCCAATATTGTAAATTAATACTTAGTGAACATATTGGCTTTAATTATTTCATCCGAGAATGACTGAATCATTGAAAGAATATAGTTTTATTGAATTGAGGTCTCAAGTTCAAATTTCTGGAGAAATATCATATTATTGATATCTACATATAATACTTATTGCACCAGTCAGCTACAATATGGGGATATCTTTTAAATGCACCAAAATAATAGGGTTAAAATACCATTTCTTGCTTGTATATTGTATCCAATATTCAGTAAAAATTCTTCTGAAATATTTCCTGAGTATATTACAATGCAAAGTGTTGTTCTATTTATTAAAATTCCATCACTTAGAGAGAATGTAGTTGCATTTTCATAATAAGTATATTTTCTTTGAATAAATCCGATGTAAATTTCTATCACAAGTTAGTAGATATAGTTTTATAATAAGTATATGACTATACATCATAATAAGTATAATGAATATTCATTATTATTGTAACACAAAAATTTAAATACACTCTTACAAGCACACAAATATAAAGGTCATAGTGTGTCATGATTTTATATAATTGCATTTTTTTTGCAGCTGTAATTATTGTGCTAACCAGAAAAAATTATTTAGGAGTAAAAAGAAAGCAACACAAGTTACAGTGATGGTATTGATTTCATCTTCCATGCCATTTTTGCATTTTCTAAAACAGTTCTTTTTTACATCCCTCCCATCTCCCCTTCATCCCTATTATCACTTAAAATTGATTAAGCAGATAACCCTCACCCTCCATATTTTGGCTGTCATACACTTATGCCTTTACATAATATATTTATACTGCATAAAGCCTTGGCATATGACCAATAACAGTCTAACAACCTCACATGTAATATGAGTGATCTTTGTGTACTAATAGATTTTTACTTACTTAATTTTTTTACTAATAAAGGTGTTCATGATAGAAATACTTGCAATGGTTTTAATTAAGTTTGGGTGACATATATATTTTACATATCATCAAACATTACCATAAATATGGGTTGTTAAGCCCTCTCCCCACCCCCACTTATAACTTCAAATGGTATAATGAAGTAAGCGCTTAATAAAAAGGGCCTCTAAACAGCGAGTGGTAACCAGATAAGTTGAGTGCTAATTAGCAGTTGACAAGACACGTGGAGTGCCTAATACACAGTGCTAGAAGCCGGGAAGAAAACTGGCACTTAACAATAAAGTCTACAGAATTTTTAAAATTTGCTGACATATAATGAATAATTCTAGTGACAAACAAGATTTGCATACGACTACATGTGAAACATTTTTTATTTTAGCCAAAGGTTATTACAGCTCAGCCAATTTACAAACACATATCTATAGCTTTTCATTCACTATGTTCAGTTATAATACTCATTTATAAATACCAAATTGTCATCACGTTTGTAGCAATCAATTTAGCAAATTATTGTAGCATTTCAACATCTGTATGTATTTGGTGTTGATGAGGTTCCCATCTCGAAGTAATGTAGTTGGTAGTTGGTGATATTGTATAGTCCAATATGTTTTGTAATTGATGTTTTAGTTATAATTGGTTTTTAATAACTTACTATCTATATTTAGAATGTTTATATGCAATACTTGATTTGGGCAGCTGGAACAATTGATGATTAAATTTCGACTGGAGTTTGTGGTCACTACAAAATCTCTTCCTCCATAAAGAGCAATCTTGCAGAGTGATGTAGTGGGATCAATTATGGGAAAGATTAAGTCACTTTCTATGTTTCCTGTAGCTAATATTATAATAATAATCTTTAATAAGTATTTGAGCTTTTGATTATATCTAAATAATTGAGCATGGATTTTTATTGAAATTTTTTACAGTGATCTTGATAATTGATATTGAGTGATCAGCATGTAAATCAATTAGATAAATTGTGAGGTCAATAAGAACTTACCTGTAATAATGCAATTTTGTATAAAATAGCATGCAGTAGCAGTTAGTGCCAATTGCACATAAACAGTAAGAATTTGAGATTGTCAGACTTGAACAGTTGGAGGAAGAGAGACGAAGAAAGATAGAGGAGAGAGACTTAACACTTTTGTGTGCTAAAGAGTGAGGTCAGATTGGTCTGTATTTGGATAAATTAGTCATAATAATGATGGAGTGTGAGATTGGGGGCAAGAACTGGGTGTTACATTTGACAACTAAGCTGTGCCAGAATTGGACTGTTAATTGATGCGGGTAATGACTTTCAAGATATTAAGGCTTCCCTCGAGTCGGAGGGTGAAACTGAGTCCACCTTTGTCTCAAGGTTGCTGGCCCTAGGGGGATTCTGTTGTGTGATAGTGATGTTCTATGTATCCCCACTGATAGTGATCAGTATAGACTTGAGACAGATTCATAACTAGAGGTGATATTTGGATACCAGTTGCATTCTACTCCAAGCAGCTCCAAGGTGCCCAGTCTAGATACTTTGCCCAGGAACTGGAGGGTCTTGCCTTGTATCAGGCTATAGTACACATTTGCATACTACCTGTACTGTAGGAAGTTTACTGTCATGACGGACCACAAGATATTGGTGTCTCTGATGTCAACCCACCAACACAAAAGACGTCTTCTTAAGTGGGGCTAGCTAACTGAATTTGACTTTGACTTCGCTTCTGAGTTCTCTGGACTCTACCATCTAGAATAGAGAGTGAACTCTAAACATCGGGTACTGGCATATCTGATTGGGGCACCCTAGTATGCTTCTCTCAAATCAGCATTTGAAAATGTGGCCGCAAATACATTTTCAACTAGTCACGTATGGTTCAGATCTTGCCTTTTTTTTAAGGAGGTGTGGTACATCAGCCTTGCTTACTCATCTTCACGTATTTGGTCTGCCCACAAGATAGACTGATGTTCTGAGCAAGTTAACTCTGTTTGCCCAGGATATATAATTGTTGGGTAAAACTCCTGTTTCTGGAGAGCAGTACTAGGCTGCAGGCTGTGGACATTGAGCAGTTCTCTGTCCATCTTCTGGTGGACCTCAGCTATCCCGGAGTGAAGTTTCTTATGAACAGTCTGATTTAATATAATTATTGCTATTAGTTGAGCTATGTTGAACGTAGTATTCAATATTATCTGGACGTTTCAGACTGAGGTCCGAGTCGGTTTCCTGTAGACTGTAGTGTTGAGTTGTTGGTGTTGTCTACTGATGTTAACGTCCAGGAAGGGAAGTTTGCCACCTTCTTCTGTTTTTATTGTGAACTGGATGGATTCTCTGAGGCTATTGATGTGCTTGTGAAACTCCATAAGTTTTTCTTTACCGTGCGACCATAGAACAAATGTGTCATCCATGTATCTCAACCATAGGGTTGGTTTGTACTGAGCACTGTTGATTGCCATTTTTTCAAAGAATTCCATGTAGAGATCAGCAAGAACTGGGGAGAGTGGTGATCCATATGTTTGCTCATAGACATCATCTTCAACCAAGAAGTAAGTGGAGGTCATACATAGCTTGGTCAAGTGACAGATTGTTGCTGGTTCCATGTTAGTCCTGTCTTCCAGTGAGTCATCTTGGTTGAGTTTTTTTTCTAACTACTTCCAAGGCTTCTTGGATTGGGACCTTGGTGAAGAGGCTCTTTACATCTAAGCTGACCATAAGATCCATATTTTGTAAGCACACATTGCTTAACTTCTCCACAAAGTGAGCGGAGTTCTTGATGCATGACTCTGAATGTCCTCTGATGGGTCCAAGGATCCTAGCCAGCTCCTTTGCTAGATAGTATGTTGCTGAGCCAATTGAGGATACAATAGGACGAAGTGGAATCTCAGGCTTGTGGATCTTTGGTAGCCCATATAGCTGTGGTGGGTAACTGTGTTGGGGGAGCAACCTTCTTCCTAAGCATGGTATTAATCTCGCCTTTCTTCTCCGGTACCTGTAGACTGTCACAAATAGACTTCTCTAGTTTCTTAGTTGGATCTTTCTTCAAGAGAGTGTAGCTGTTATCATCAAGAATGTCTTGGATCTTTTTTAGATAGTCAGTTCTGTTCATGACAACTGTGGCATTTCCTTTGTCTGATGGTAGTATTACAATGGATTTATCATTCTGGAGTCTGGACAATGCTCGGGATTGTCTTTTGCCGAATTCAGTTTTATAGTGTGTTTTCTTGTATTTGTCAATGCAAGACTTGACACATTCTTGAAGTTCCTGTGCTGAAGGTGGATCTAGGAGCCTAGTTGTACTTTCTGTGCTAGTAATAATTTCCTTGATCAGTAGTTTATGTTGTGGGATGGCAAAATTCATTCCAAGTGATAGTAATTCTTTTTCATCTTCATCCAATTGTCGATTGCTAAGATTCCCCACTGCTTCCACTTTTTTCCCCAAGTTCACCTTTTTAATTTTCTCAGATTGATAAAGCAGTCGTTGGAATTTCCCCTGCTGTTTTGTCTTAGTGTCATTGAAAACTAGTATGTTAGAAGTTTGTCAGCCCATTCTAATACTAACCTGAATTTTTGTTGGTCTTGTTTGATTAGTCTTCCCAATTCAGATTTAGTATTTTTAATCTGATGGTTGAGATCTTGCTCCATCTAATATGTTTGATTCTTTCTCTGACTAATGCCTGTCCTGTCCTTTTGGCAATATTCTTTCCTTTCTCTGACTGTATAGGTGTTAGGACTCTCAGACCACTAGGAATGATCTTCTTGTTACGGCACTTGATCAAGAAGGTAAGGTGATTCTATTCTTTCTCATCAGTTGGTGGTGGTATGGGTTTCTGCGCCTATTTTTGACTAATAAATGTGGGAAATCATTGGATTCAAAGGCTTCTTGAAGGTAATTAAATTCTTCCAGAACCTGTGTACCTTTGAAACCAGACAGAAAGAACACAAGAGGGCAATCAGATATGATGACCAGAACAACGGCATTGCTGTTCATGCCAATACTGCATGCCATACCATCCAATGGGAAGAAGCTGAGATTCTCGCCAAAGAACAAGACTGGCATAAGAGGATTCACTATAATTGTATCACCCAGTTTTGTCTCCATTGCCTTGAGCGACACTTTGAGAGATAACCTGAGCTCTGTCCGGGGTTATAATTATGACTACCTTGAATATACTTTAATTAGAATTTAATCACATGAGGTCCCAAAGATTACGATACGATTACGTAACAATGATGTAATTTAGCAATGAAAGTTCAGCAGTTGCTGCGAGTAACTGCTTATGGTGAGAAATACACATAGATAGTAATTCCAAAACTCCTCATGCCGCCACACATTAGTCAAAGTTTCTTAAACAGCTGTGCAGTCAATGCCTTCGTAATATTATCAGCCACTTTATCAGAAGTGTCAGTTGTATATGACCAGCTGCAAAAACAATTACCATATAAAAAGAAACTTGATCGCAATGTATTTTTAGTAATACTATGTGTTTGCATTGTGCTCATCAAACATCTTCAAAACTATAGCTTCTCATTCAATAGGTCACTAATTAGCTGCAAAAATCACACAGCCTCTTGTCCTGCAGAAGCATCTGTGGTTGATAATGCCATACATGTCTGTATGCTGCTTCTCCAATTAACAAACAGTACAGATTGCTTCAGAGCAACTTACAGGAATAAGATTGCAATCAGTATTTGCTGGTGTGTGAACTGGCACATAACAATTCCAAAATAGCTAGAAAAAGGGCCAACTATGTCAATACCTCATGGACTTAAATACTAGTGGAAAGGAATGCCCACTTCCAGCAGCCATGTGGTAATAGAAGTCATGTGATTGCTTCAATATACTCTACAAACTAGCTAAGAAACTAACAAACACCACTGAAGTGTGAATGCTAATTGTAATACTTACAGTATATCTTCTTATAATATTATTGTAAAGAAGAATTGGAAACTCATTAATTCTTAGCTATATAGGGAAACTGCTGGACATAGGATCTTAACCATATCTCCAAATAGATGGATATCTAGCAGCTATCTTGTGACTTGTAGTAATTCAAGATTGTAATATCTGTAAACAATCAAGCATTAATTATGCATCACTGCATTTGTGATAAAATTTCATACAAATTATTAACATAATATTATTTAAACTTACTAGCTGTACTTATAACTTTTAACCTTGCTGTAGCATTAGCACGAAAACCTACAGGTACTTGTAGCTCCATACAGACAGGAATGCCGCCAGAATCTTCCGTAACAGATATAATAGACCCGTTTCCCACAAGATGTAAAGTCGCTTCTATAATGTAATTTATAATATCTCAATTTCGCAAAATGTAGTTATAATATTTAATATGCAATTGTAAACATAACCAAACTAACACATATGATGATAAGCAATACAATCCACTTTATCTTTGTTAAATATAACTTGCTGTCTACATCATTTCTAATTACATAACTTTTATCTCCATCATCTCTAATTACACAACTTACTATCTCCATCATCTGTGATTACATAACTGACTACAGAGTTCTGCATAAATTGGTCTGGTCCAGCATTGAAGGAGATAAAAAAATCCTCATCCAGTTCTTTTATATCATCTCCAATAATTTCGACTGAAGTACAGTAGATATCATTTTGTTCCATTGAAACTGCAGAAAATGTCCATGACTGAATATTATAGATATAGTCTTCGTTTGCTTAAAGGGAAGAAAATAAGTACTAAATGAAATTAGATCCCGTTGCTATATTGTTACTAGGTGTACTAACTTGGTAAGTGTGCACTATTTTTTGCCTTTAGCCATTTCTTCGAAAATGCTGATAAACAAAGTTGCTAGTGGCAACTGGGCATGCGTAAACGGGATCTAAAATAGTTAGAGCATGCGCGCTTATGCTCTAACTATTACTTGAGGATTAAATTAATTTTACTGAATTAATTTAACAGAAAAGAATATCAAGTACTTAATGTCATTGATGACTAAATTAATGTAGTCACACTTGTGCCTGCCAATGTTGTTTTTGATAAAGAAATACTTCCCTTGCAAATGACCACATTCTATACCGTTCCCAATTCTTACATTAACAAACTTTAAGTAGTTTCAAATAATTACTAAATACTTAAATAGCCCAGCTAGTCTTACTGTGTTTAAATTAAGTTTAATGATTTTGTATGTTGTACATATTGTTGTTTGCTGACTATAGATTATGTAAAATTTACTAGGAATAGCGTGCACATCAATATAAATACATTATCTCATTTGTTATTAGGAAACTTTTTCAGTTTATCATAGCCACAACTAAGATAACTGGTGTCATATTCTGTACTCTGTCCTTCTTCCAAATAGGATATAATCTTAGTACATTTGAATTCAATTAAATTGATTGTTACCCTAAATAAGATTTACTACTTTATTTTATTTCTGCTAAATAATGCTGCAATTAAATGTTCCATTAGCTTACTAGTTGCACTACCATCCATATTAGTTGCCACAATGGTTACATTTCTTTGTATCAAATCTATTGATGTTGTACGACGAAAACAGGTGAGTTCAGAACCAATATCTCCATAATTTCCTTCATTTATAGTATTGAAAATATTATTATTTAACACAAACTGTGCCTCTGTAAAGAGTTAAATCTGGTAATTACATATTCTAAATTGTATTTTAAACTATTAATTCAATCTCAAATATTTTAAGCTATAGGAATACAATTCAATTTTTTGAAGATAGTAAACTCTAATATTATATGTACAAATGAAACTGTATTAAAAATATGAGTGCACAAAAATGTCAAAAAGGTGTATTATGGCTAGTATGGCAATATTTAGCTATTTAGGATGCGGTGATCCTTGCAGCACAATCTTGAGTTGCTTGAATTTGTCAACTTTTGAATCAAGATTGCATGGCAGTTTTTTTTAACAGTGCCCTCCAAATTCTGTTGAAAGTCACCAAACCTAATTGAATGCTAATACCTAGACAAACAACTTAAATAGTGGACTATACCAGTTTTCAAGACTCAATGCTTGTATGCCAGATTCAATAGAAATGACATAATCATGCTGAAATTTGATGTGCACCACAAATGCGGGTGATATGCAAAACATGAGCAATTCTTGTTTCATCATAATAATATTAATGGCCATTTATACTGAACATTCTTTGCAGTTCACAATAGCTTGTTCACTGCAACAACAATTGTTTGTCCTTTGCAATATCTGTGACATCTTGAAAAACATACAGGAAGCCCATTCTAAATCCTAAACTAATTGGTGTCACACTCCCTTAATGACTTATAGGTGATGGCATATCTGAAAAAGTGATGTATACACTTATACCATTTTTCATTCCCAAAAATGGACAAAATAGGATAGACATAATATAGCCAGCTACATTATGTAAAAAAATGTAACAAACAAAAAAAATTGTTGAAGATTATTTTAGGCTAGCAGTCTCTCACTTAAGTTTAAAATAGATAAGCAACCGGAACTTCCAATTCTAATACTTAAAAAAATGTCACATTATTTTTTCTGACTAGAAACCAGTGCTTACATGACTTTTTCTATATACTTCAATTAGACAATATTGTTGCATAAACTGGCTCTCTATTTGTAATATTTGGTAAAACTTATAACTTACTATCATCATCAATGAAGAAAATAGTGGTTACTTTGTTCATAAAAATTTCTGTTCCATCTGGATTTTGCTGTACTAATGCTACAATATGAGTTCTGTTATATTGAACTGCATTATTATCATTAGTTCTGAACATCAAGCAACTTTCACTTATATTACTGTTGCTATTATGTGTTAAATTAAAATTTGAAGCGGGTTGAATAAGATCTTGGTATCCTATACAACAACAATATATAATTATTATGACCATCATAATTATAGTATACTTTCAACAAAGTTATCAAAATTTCATCTAAAATACTAAATGAACCATCTAGATGGTTAAAGTTACTTGAATTTGAGCTACAAATGAATATATCGGGTATAGCTAAGTTTGTGGTTTGAATACATTGGAAAAGAACAGTCATTAATTGTCTTGACATCACAGATTAAAAAATGGGCACATAACTTTCTGTGACTAGAACTGCATAATGTGGCTAATTTTAATTTCATAGTTTAATATTTTAGTAATTTTATCTTTATCTTTACAATCTCATAGATATTTTAACAGGTGTATTTTAATTTGATAAACTATAAGTAACTTTTGTATAAAGTATAATACTTGAAATATCATTCATTTTGATAGCAAAAGTAAGCCTAACATTTATTAAAAAGGTATTTATATAATACATACATATTTCAAATTCATTCACCACTTTGAACATTAAATAAAGTAGTATAATAGTAGCTACTAAGGAAGTGGATATAATATAATTGTGTGTCCACTCACCCCATCTCCACTCACCCCATCTCAGGTTTTGTTTGTGTTGCCTTCAATTACCTTTTTTTAATGTACCAGCTTCAGAGTTATAATTTAAATTCACTGTACAGAAGTATTTATGAACTGCTGTTTTTACCTTCTTGAAACAGTGTAAATATAAGATAAGTGAAGAAAACATTATTTATAGAAACAATTTAAAATTTATATTTCTCTTATCCTTGACTTACAGTGCAACAACTATAATGTTACCATTTTGATGAGTGACGTTTGGCGTCAATGTCAAGCTAAAACCATCTGCTAGAGAACCATTAAAAGTTTGAATACAGAGAGTAATTGATCCATCACCCTCTGTAGTAGTGTATTGAGGTTGTTGGAATCCTATTAGTAAAACTAAAACAAACATAACATAAAATGAATAAGGAAAACCATAATTTGAAATTCATATAAACACAAAACCAATAAGTCAGGTTTAAGGTAATGTTGATACACAGTTGCTCGAAGTGCTTTTTTATGTGATTATGAAGTTAAACAAAATAAGTTTATTATTGCATAATGAAAAATATGAATGATGCTGTTGTTATTAAGCATAATTATGTGTTGTATGTAGAAAAACAGTTTTAATGAAACTCAATCAAATAAATTAATTAGTTATAGTCTAGCAGATAAAGGTGTGTAGTTCTTAGTGGATGGTTAAAAAGTTTTACTCACGAATGTCATATTTTATGGGAATAATAAGTTATACCAAAGATTGTGTATTAAAATGGTAAAAAAGGAATAATATTGAGTATGGTAATCAAAGGCGAATGATAAAATTTTTGCAAAAAAAAAAAAGAAGAAATGTTTGTAACTAATGCTTGAGGTATTAAATACTTATTGTAATAATGGTTATTCTTTTCTACAAATTTATGGAAGATGAATTGTAGTTATATGTAGGTTTAATGAAGAAAGATGTGCCCACACATGATGTGCGCATGAGTTAGGGTCAACAAAAGATCTATGAATATTGAAACCATGTGCAAAGCATTACACGTGAAAAAGCAGTGGTGCACAGACACAAGTATCATATCTAACAGTTACTCATAGCGACGGCTTTCAATCCCATTACCACATTATTGTATGAATTAAAATTTATCGTAACTTACACATGGTTATGCGATTATTAGGTATATTATAATACTGATTCCTCAGTTTGGAAGGCCTAGATTGTTTTTAAACTGTATAGAATGATGTGGGCCACAATGCATTAGCTTATAAAACAAATACTGCTGGTATTATGCTAAATATTTATTTTGAGTTTTACTTACTGTCTGTATCAATTATAGAAATAAATATCCTTGAGTTTTGAGTTATTCCAATATTAGTGTTGTCACTATTTATAACTACTTCAAATACACGACGAAGATTTCCACTTGCAATGCTATTACGTAATATCTCAACTTCTACACAAACTCGATTAATTTCATGTGACAGAGTAATTTCTTCTTCAAGAGATACAAAGTCAGTTCCCGCTAATAATTATAATACATATTTATTGATGAAACCCAAATTACTAATGTGCTATGTTATACAAGAACATTATAGTGAAATGATAGTTTACAAATCATACTCTAGTGCACATGATGAAGTGCTACAATTAAATTACTTAACCTCTGCTCTGCCTTGGGCATAACACCCCTCCCCACAGCCTCCCTACTTCTGGCAGCCATGCGCACAGGATATAGCCAGGGGAGTTCGGGGGGGGGAGGGGTATTTGGTCAAACAACCTCTGAAAATTGAAAGAAGAAAAAATATACAATGGTACATCCATTTTGCTATTGTTTAAAACTATTTTAACTGCCTGAAATGAGTTAGTTATGGTAGCTTTAAAATATACAACAGGTTAAATTTAGCAAGCCAGTACAGAAATTTTGGTACAGGCTTATTATTTGTAAAGCAGTTAAATCAAGCGGGCTCAGTAATATTTGTGCACTACATACTACCCAGTAGTTATTGAATATGTAAAGCAACTTTAACTTGAGGTGAGCCATAGTTCTTTTACAAGTCGAGTAGTCATATCATTCAAAATTTCAGTGATAGATTCCGACAGCCTCCATTTATTTTCCCCCCTCTTATATTGAACTAGTAAATTATATTATTCTACTACTTACTCTTCTGCTGGTTACTGCCATTTGTTTGTTGCATTTGTTCTACTTTTTTTTTTTTTAAATACATGCCTCTACAACTATTTTTTATCATTAATCTTAACAAAATATTACATTAACAATGGTAAACATTTAACTCGCACAAACTCGATCTTCAAATGGAGCCCCCCTCTCTGAAATCCTGGCTACACCTCTATGTACATATATAATTTTATAAGTATAAATTATATGTATTATAATGTCACTTCTGTTTCATGCAAAGATTACTTCAGAAATGGTAGTATAAAATAATAAAGAGAGGATAATGTACTTCAAGCACCAATGTGTGGTTGGTTACTTGCTAGTATAATGAAAGAGACGATGATGCTAATTGCAAGTGTAAATAAAAGGTATAAATGTTATATTTGAAGTATTGGCTATTAAGAGTTACCTATTGCACTCCTCGACACTGTTCTGAGTGTAACTATGGCTTCAGTTCGGAACAACGCATTTATAAATATCACACATACTTCTACAGTCCCAACTGTATCTTGAACAAATATAGTTGAACCTTGGGCTTCAAATCTAACAATGGGCTCTGTAAAATCAAATGGCAGATAATGAGGTAGTATACTAATCATATTTGAGTAGATAACATAGTACACATTTTATAAGATTAATATACAACCAACTAGTAATTTCAATGTATACGTAAAATTTATTTGAATACATTGATGAATACTATTTCTGAATGACAATCAATAAAGCTGCTTAGAAGAAAAATACACTACTCAAATGCGTTTACCACAGATTACTAGTAATCGTTATACGATTAAGCCTAACTTACCTTGTGACATTATCAAGTCGAGAAGAAAAACAAAAAATATCAAATACATGGCTGATTTGTTTCTCTACTTGTGCGCTTAGAGAGTAACCTTGGTTTCACTTGGAATAAGGCTGTGGATCGTTGGTGCTCTCGTTGGCTCGCGCGGCGTGCTGGCAGCATTGATAAAATAATGCTACCAAGATTGGAAACGGATCACGTGCGCCCGAAAAATAGAGTGCTTGAAAGAGTTGCTACCCTTTTGCAGTCGTACGACCAACACTGTTATAATCCCTTTAGCTGGCTAGAAAAGAAACTTAAGCTGCATATTTGAAGCCAAACTAGTCCTAAATAAACAATTATACACCGTTGTGAACCATTTCAATGGACATAATGAAAAAAAACCCTTTAATTAAAGTGTGTAGTGTTTGTGTTACAATCCCTTCGCTAGATAGCCAACTGTTACTAATACAATAATAACAATTGAATCTTGTGTGTAATGTATTAGTAAATGCAATACGCATTATGATTTTGATCACTTTTATGGTATAGGGATATTCCTAGGAAGTTTACATTAACAAAGCTTTTTCCATTTAAATTTGTTCATGTGTACTTAATAATGCAACTGAGCAACCTTAACATTAATTACTCAATTAAATTTGTGATCATCTATGAATAGTGCACAATTACCTTCCTGGAAAGGCTATTAAATAATTTCATGACTTTCTATTGTGGATATATTTCTAGAAGATTAGTAAAAGACTTATTACTGACTCCAACTTCCTGATTCAGGTCCTAATGGTGTGCACTGCAGATATTACGGTCTCTGTGACACTAGCTATCGTTTTAAACTCAGCATAAAAAAATTGACTGAAGCTGAAAAAAAAAAAAGATTCCGCATTGTTACAGCGCCCGTTCTGTATTGGCTACTGGGCGTTTCCAATCCCGGTAAATTCTTTTATCAATGCTGGCCAATAGCTTGCTTGCTACTCCGTGTCTAGTTAGCAATGAGCGGTCACCTCTCCTATTTTTAAACCCCAAAAGTAAAGCACCCACACACAATAAAACGCCATTATTTTTCAGGCATTCTAGAATTTGTGACTAAATTCACTAAACAAAATATATAAGGCCATCACAATAATTCATCGATGAGCTTCAGCACAAATAGTGAGCGAGCTTGTCTGACTGAAATGTAAATTTGATTGCTAGCCGCTGTAATAGTAATTTGTTAGTTAAATAGTATATTTTGCTATTCTTTAACTACAGAACACTGGCATGGTTTACTGGAAAAAGCCACAGTTGTACTTGTACTTTGACCCTCTCGTTTTTGTGATAGTTATGTGGTCGACCCCGTCCCAAATTGCACTAAACAGAATCCTCTGGTTTATCGATCAGTACCCGTATCACCCTAGAAATTGAATTGTTTACCGTTTTGAATTCTTTTGCGGGTGCAGTTCAAACTTGAAAACTTAAGGGACTTCCATTTCTATTCGAGTTAGTGGCGGTGGTAAGTCAATGCGCTCTTTGTCATGGTTATAAGCCGTGCCCAACAGTATTTACTTGAAAATACATTGTCCACTAGACTACAATGAAGATAAGTCTGTGTAGGGGTGCATGTCCAGTTGTGTCAAATCATTGCGTGTTACAACCACTACTTAGCTAAAGAATATCACAAAGAAAACTTTTAAATAACGTGTATTGTTTTGTTGTTGTTTTTTTCCCTTCAATTCAAGCAGTTGCAGAGAGGTGTTACTATGGCACTGAAATCCCTTTACCGTGTATGCGAAATTTAAAACCTGGACCTTATTTTCAGTAGCTTCAGTGTTAGAAGTCAAAATCATTCAAACAATAGTATAGTCTTTAGGCTCGCTCGCCCAAGCACATCACTATAGTATGTCCAAGTTGAGTTGGCACGACCCCAAGCGCGGTAATTGAGGAATGCATTTAGTACTTTACCGGAAGCAATTTAGTCATGTGAATCCAAGTCAATTAATCGCGCAAACGTCAACGTTGCACGTGAAAAAGGGGCGGTAGCGCAGGTGCGCATTAATACTGTAACTATTGAAAGAAAGAAATTTAGTGAAGTTTATGGAGTTTTTCGGGCGCTGTACAGCTCATCTCGTCTGTTTTCAATGATATTTATGTTTCTTATGCGCAGATAATGTACAGCAGATGGAAAACGCAAACTGGTGGGAGTTCTTCTAAAGAGACAGGATTAAAATCAGTGGATTCTACCTACTGTGTCCCAACAAATATTCTGATGTTCACAGGATTCAGCAGTACAGCACTGTAAACTTGTAGCTAAAGTTACTAGACTTTCATGTTAAAATAAAATTATCAATTCTTTCATTTATTTATAATAAGGTATATGAAAATTGGTGAAATGATAGAATTTAAGTAGTACACATTCAAAAAATAGTTGTGATCCGAGTTGAAGGTGGAGTTCTGCCTGAGTTGGTCCTAATTCTTACAATAAATGGCATCTATAATAGTGAAGAAAAGGAATTGGCATAAACACGGCTTTGACAAGCACACAATTTAACGGCAAACAGCGTAAGTGTGGCTGCATTACAAGTTGCTAGCTAAATGATAGCTATATCACTGAAATAATATTGGCTATATGGCATTTGTTATTGAACAGGTAGACAAATACTGAGGGAATATTTTTAACCGCTTCGGCGCGAGCTTTCCAATGGTGCAAACCCCGGATGCGTAGCTGCTTCCGTTCTAAAGTTATTCAAGTTTTTCTTGCGGCCAACTCAACTTGGACATACTATAGTAATAATGCATATTGCACTCAATACTATAATGAAGTCATGTGCTTCGTGTGTAGACGGGATATTTCAGCGAGCCTTGGGGGTTTCGGTTGGCTCAATACGGTAAATGATAGTCAACAAGCGATTGTTGGTTTCAAGTGGGCGTGTAGTTTTCTCCGTGTAATAGTCTTGCTTCCTTCCGATGCTGGCCAGTAAAGTAGCTAGCGTTAATAACTGGTGCTGCCCAGGGTATTGGACTTGCCACTACCCAGGCTCCTGCTGCAAAATGGAGCTAAAGTGAGGAGAGAGGCCAGTGTGGCAGATAGCTGGACTTACAGCAGTGGTGGCGGAAACATTTTTTCATTGGTCAGGCAAATTCATACCTTCTATTTTCATAGCTCATTTTGTATTAAAGGAACAATGTTATTAAAATTTGAATTTGAAATAATAAAAGAAAATTAATGATTAGCTCAAGTTAAAATGATCCAAAAATTCTTCCTGCGCTCACTTCCACTAATACATTCATGTTTGCAACTTAACTGACTTCTCTGGACAGTACTGCTCCAGTACGCTACCGCTGGAGTCGCCACAGGATGCCATACCAGTTCAGGTCGAATTCAACTGGTAAGTATCGTTATATACAGTTCTATTCTATAAATATCACTGCGCATGCACATGAAATATAAAGAACATGAGCCGACGTAGAGCGGTTAAGTAAATAGTCTCGCTGGCTAAGATGTTAAGCTGATGTCACCAACAAGGAACAGCTAGTAAGTAAGAAATAATGAAAAAATTAACAATCATTTAGGAATCAGTGGTGTGGTGACTCTGCACGGTTTATGATGTCTGTGCATGTAACTGTCAGACAGCTGCATTTAAGAAGACAAAGGCTGCATTTGGTGGCATAGACATTGTATTGAACAATGCTGGCATAGGAGACGAGGTGAATTGGAGGAAAACTATAGACGTGAACCTATGTAGACTAGAATATATATTATATTGGAGTAGGATCAAATGAGCAGATGCAATTTGTTGTTGTTTTGTTTCTCTTTTGTTTTAAGGTTGTGTGATTTAGTAAGATGAAACCAAGCATGAACACAATAAATTTAGTTCCAGTTTGTGTGATTTAATAAAGCCCCCACTAAACAGGAAATGAATGATGTATTTGTGCTCCAGATTGCAGTAATTGAAGGCACATACTTGGGACTTCACCACATGTCTCCTGACAACGGGGGACGTGGAGCATGACCTTGTGTTCAGACACTGTCACAGTGAACTGCATCTGTCCGGAGTTTGTCAACACACGAATGGTTACTGATGTGCAAATGGATGACAACACCAACAAGTTTATCACTGCTAAAGGATTAATAGAGTAAGACGTCCTTGTTTCTTAGATATGCTATATGCACTGTAATTACACTATTTTGGGGTACGCGGGAGGGCAGTGGTACAAAGACCAACCAGGTCATGTGACTACTACATATGGCCATTGTTCTTATATGGCTTCCAGGCTAAGGAAAGTCATAGGTTCCCCCCCCCCCCCCCCCCCCCACCAAATGGTTCAGTGACCCCATTTTTCCATCATCATGTAGTTACTATAATATGATGTGTAGAGCTGAAGAAGTCGCTATGGGAGTATTGGAACTCATTCAAGACACCAGTGCAGTGGGCAAGGTCATGACTGTTACCAAGGCCAAAGGTCGAAGATTCATTCACTTGCTAGGTGAACCTAAACCAAAGCTTTAATAAATTCAATACTCTAGTAAAACTCACTTTGGTTTATTTTTATATTTATTAGTCCATGTGACATGTATAGAACCCTGCTACCATTGTTTACCTCCCTCCCCAACACCTACATGGTTATAGCAAACAATTATTTTCTCAACCAATGATATCATAAGCTGGAGGGAAAAAAATGTTTGTTTTTTTTTGTTTTTTTTACCCGTTGTTTGAATAAATAAAGAAAAATGTGATTGGTGGTTTATTAGGATAAACAGTTGCTGACACAGCACAAATAATCTGTTCATGAACGACTTTTCTGCACATATTCCCACAGTTCTTTCTTCACCTACACAGTAATGAAAATTTACATTGAATCTAGTGCGGGACCACATACCCACACCCAAGTCACGCCTACTTACTGCATCGTCCTTTATTTTGAAGCTATTGCTGACAAAGTTGTTGAATTTGTCTATTTTTTTAGGCACTGTCATCTAGAATACCACAACAAGAGGTTTTGTACCAACAAGCACACCACTTTCAATTATTAAAAAGACTGACCTTAGTTAATTTTTCCTTAATCTCATTGATATCAACAGCCTACATACATGAATGACAGGGACAGTAAGACAGACATTGATGAATGAAAGAGTTCATGATTCATTGTTCACAGCTAGTGCTAGTCAAGAGGGACTGACTGGTCAGCTAACTGGCTTTCTGTTTCTTCTTATTAGAAATAGGCTTCATAATTTTAGACTGTTGGAATAAAATCAATACAGACAACATTATCATACAATAAAATGATAATACTTGTGATCAATGTAACAGGTTTAAACCAGATATACAACCAACTGTAAACGAGGCCCACTTATTAAAATAGCAACACACACAAACTGCTTAACTGATGTTATGCACACACCTTTTTCTCTACTATTTTCTTCTTCTCAGGGGCCGACTTTGGCTAAATATTTACAAATAATAATTATTATTGAACCAACCCACTAATTTCCACAAATCTTACCAGAACTGATGATGATCCTTTTTGCAGCAACTTTGTCTTTTGCAAGGGCTGGGGAGTCTTTGACTTCTGAATACAAAGTATTAATACTAGTTGTAAGATGCTAAAATTAATCCTAACATAGGTAAACATTTCAACTAAACTAGCAGGACTATTAGCACAGAACGCATGTACCAATACTTACACTATAAATGGTCAAACTTACAATTGGCTTTTCCTTCAATGGAGTCCTAGGCTTCCCATTTATCTAGACACGTACACCACACATACATAATTGATACACATGTCTTTCGTGACCGTAATGATTCAATCTACCTTGGCCTTCTTTGGAATAACTGGCTTTGGCTCCTCTTCTATTTCCTCATCACTATCATCTTCGTCTTCATCCTCATCATCATACTAGAACCAGCAATTAAATTAAAGTATTACGAGAGAATTTCACCAGTGACTAACAGCTGACTGTGATGGGGATTGGTGCATTCAAACCAAACAACAATGCTTTAAAAAAAATTATAACATCCACAAACCTCATCGTCGTCGTCGTCATCCTCATTTTCTGCATCTTCAGACTTCATACTCGTGTCAAACTCATTTCCCTTCTTGGCAACCTGCAATACAAAAAGACGTTGAACTAGTCTTGCTAATGGATAACCCCTCCCACTGTGCTACTTACTTTAGATGCTGGTGGCTTCATTCCTGGAGGGGCCGCTCGTTTCTAAATAACAGGTAACCACCCCCACAATTCACTTTCACAACAGAAAATAGGACATTCAGGCATGGTACCTGTGGCACGCCCAGCATAACTTCCTCTTCTTCCGACTCGTCATCATCATCAGAGTCATCATCACCCAGACTGATGGCTAAATAACAATAACAAGGGAAATATATTTAAATGATGCCATCTATGTTTTTATTACTGTAGCTCTAAGTTCCACTTTTATTCCCATGATATCCCAGCTGTTGGATACTATGCTGACATAAAACAAACTCACTGTCAGATGTTGCTCCTACGATACTGACCGGACCACTCCCTACAAGAAACAAAAGGACAGGACAGTTCTTTAGTGGGTTGTAGTACACCGTAAAAAATTAGGTGTGCATAGCACACCAAATCAGCAGCACACCATTGGTGTGATTTCACACTCAATTGACGAAGTGTTAGTAGCACACTATATTTGGTGTGAACTGAATGAGCACACCATATTTAGTGTGCAATGTAATGGCATGCCTTGAGTGTGCATTGAACACGTAATACAGTTGTATTGAACCACATTTGTTTGTTGTCATATAATCATTAGTGCTGGAATATAAACAAACTGGCATTATTACAAATTAGAGGTCTTCAATGAGATGATATTTTAATGGAACAACAAAAATGTTTTGAACTGGAAAAAGTGATAGTGGGTGATAATCCACTAAATTTTTAGGGGATAATGAAAATAAAATTTGAGTTTTCGTGACTTCATGATAAGCATGATAATGATGAAAGAAGCACTCGGTATTGTATAATTGTAAAATAAATATACAATCCTTGATATTATACACTAATATTTCAATAATTTCTCCAAACTTGGGAAGCAACTTATTTTCAACAACTACGAAATGTTTTGGCTTGTACGTCGTTGTTCCAAACTTCACCCAACTGACTCTACAAAACATTTACATACAACAGTAGAAATATAACATGTTTTTTTTTGTCGTATGTATTTATCAATTGAAGAAATCACGGGATTCACTGGGTAGCTTCTTTACTACAAAAATTACCAAATCTGACGTGTTCACAATTTGGGGATAAAAAGTACATTTTTAATCACCACTAACAGAGCGAACCGTCAGTGTCAAATGTACAATACAGTGCTAATCATAAACATCATGGCAGTATAATAACATTATAAGAGAAAGAATAAATACATGACAAATGAGCGAAATGTAAATTTAAGGACCTTGAAAAAAAGGAAACAATCAAATACAAATAATTATTATTGCACCAAAAAAAGCAGTTTTCATTTAGTGTCAGCATGGCTGCTACCTTCAGAAATTCTATTGACAGAATGAAATCATACCTAACCATAAAGAATGACTTTATGTTACATACTTCTCAAACACCTTCGAATATAACCATATAATATATAATGTGAGTGGTCTCGGAAAAGGGACCTTACGGCGCAAAAATTGAAATTGAGATATGGGCTCCAGAAGTAAGTCACCGAAAAAATACTTTCTTTCTCCATTTTTTTCTTTACAGAATTAGTCTTAGTAACTCTTACTCGTGTATCCCAAATTTCAAATGCCAAAACAACTTAAAAGAACCCAAACGTGCCATGAAAAGACAAGCTACTTATTATTCTCTCTCTTTCTTGAAATACATTGAACGGGGAATGGACGGGGTTTAAAACTAGCAGCAACAAAAACCTGGTATTGCTTTAAAACTGTTGCATACATTTTACAGCTTACATCTAGGTGAGAGTTTACCACTACATCTGGTAGAGTAGCCAAGGATTCCGACAAGACCGGCTGTGAGATGCTATAAAAGCTAAAAGAACTCACACAAATTTTTGGTAGTTGCCGCTAAAGTGGCTGCAAGATTTAATTACGCATGCAGTACACCATTAAGTATACAGAATTCAATTTATGTTTTCTCGATTTCTGGTTCAATTGCTTTGCTGAATATAGCCCAGTTCAGCCGCCAGTGTAGGTGAATTATAGCTTACTAAATACGTTTGCGCCCCATAATGTCCTTTATTCAAAACCCACTCACACATATGTGCAACAACTTGCACGTTGATGTCAGTTTTTATGTCATCCCATACATCTGATGACACCACACCCCCATGTTCATACACCTCCTTTCCTACACATTGTCCGAAAAACAAACAAACAAACAAATGTTTAGAGGCTTTGACCTTTGAATGATTTTTTATTAATTGCAATATTGTAGCTCGTTAACTGCTCATTGAAGCAAAACCACGCTACTCTCTGCCGAGCATCATGAATATAATTATACTTGTGTTAATTGGACTGTGCAACAACATACAGTCTCAAGCAACAAAACACACATGACAAAGACATATACAAACAACAACAAAAACACAAGTGTACCACAGACACACGTACCACAGTACACGTACCAGACACAACACGTGTACAAAAGATGCACACACATACCGTAACCAATGATTTCTAGGCAATTGACAGAGGAATATCAAATGGTGTCAGGTACTGTAGCTATTTTTCTTCAGAATGCATTAATAGGTTTTATAATTTTTTACAGTACTATTAAACTTGCTTGAAAGGTACATATGTTTTCTCATTTTTTTAATTCTCCCTCATGTACCAGTACAGTATACCTAAGCCTATTCAGTTAAATCCCAAACTGTTACTGACTTGTACTATTCTTCACAACGCTTGTACAAACACAACATGATATATCTTACTTAATTGTTCCAAATTCCCAGTCTTTTCAAAATATCTCCATCCAATGAATAATAACACATTAAGTTCTGATGACGTTGAGCCAATGTTTTAGCAATATTTTTATTTTTTATGCACCACATTTCACCACAGATAGTCACATATCTGCACGATGCATTCATAATAATAAATATACCTTAACAGCCATTCTGGAAGATGAATCATATAGTTAAGTTTTGGGGTAATTGGAGCAGATGAGTATAACTTGCATAAGTTCACATGATGTTCTTGGATCGCTTCTTTCAAGTAGGGTATAAAATCTTGAGAAACCGTAGGCCCAAATATAAAATCAGTAATACTGAGTAATAGTAAAACATTTTCTCAATGTTCCTCATGATGAACTGCCCAATCATTAAAGGAAGCATTTTCGCAAGACACCAGAGTTGGCTGGCTACAAAAAACACACAACAAACAACAATACATCATTATGCATTGATGTATAATGTCCATACCTGTGTACATATATGTGTGTATGTAAATGTATGTGCACACGTGTATGTGTGAAAGTGTGTGCATATGTGTGTGCGTGCACTTGTGTGTGTGTGTGCACTTGTGTGAGTGAGAGTGTGTGTGTACGTGTGTGTGATAGTGCTGGGCGGTATACCGATATTTTCGGTAAATACCGGTACTTCCCGATATACCGTTATCGTACCGTAGTTGTTTTTCAATATCGGAATACCGAATACCGCGGTACCGCCAAAAAAACAACAACAATAATCGCTCGCGCGCAACACCCGTGGTAAAAAAAGCAGCTGACGGAGAAAATGGCTGAAAGTTACGATTTTAGTGTGGAGCTAAAACCCAAGAAAAACCCTATGAAGTCGGCGGTATGGGCTTGCTTTGGGTATACTGCGGATAGCTCCGATGCGGCGGAGAGTCCAGTCTGTAGGCTGTGCTGGAAGAATAGAGTGTGCAAGCGAGTGAGTAGCGGTGGTGGTAATACTTCGAATTTGTTTTCTCACCTGCAGCACCACCACCCGCAAGAGTTTCTCGCGGTAAAGAATCAAGGGGCCAAGCAGCAGGGCACCAAGAAAAAAGACTCACCGTCACCAGCACCAGCCTTAAAACAGACAAGCTTGGCAGACACCAGTAAGTACTCCCGGTCTAGCCATCGTTGGCGTGTGGTTACTGATGCAGTAACATACTGCTTAGCTAAAGACATGATGCCCCTCTATTCCTGGAAAAGGACGGATTTAGAAGACTCATCCATATCCATCGATATTTAGTAATTATCACGATAATTCTTCCTACGGTATATCGGTGGCTAAATTTCAATACCGCCCAGCACTAGTGTGTGAGAGTGTGCACTTATGTGTGTGCATTTGTGTGTGTGCACTTGTGTGTGAGAGTGTGCATGTGTGTGTGTGAGTGTGTGCATGTGTGTGTGTGCATGTGTGTGTGTGTGCACTTGTGTGTGTGAGTGTGCACGTGTGTTCACTCAAGTGTGTGATGTCCATATAGGAAATATTTTTAAAGAGATCTTTACTTCATGCCATTTTATCCACATGTACATTTCAAACACACATAAAGTGATTTTTCTATTGAGCAAGCTCAAGGTGATGGAATTTCGCTCCAATATAAAGTACTTCAGTAATTCTTTCAATTCGTATTGTAAGCTTCCCTCCAAAATATCATGCATTATGTCGGAAGCTAATCCCTCGGTTACATGGAAGTATTCAAAATAGAGTCACGGTCGACACCATATGTGGTAGCAATATGATCGTGTAAAGAACCCTTTATTAGTAAAGTACAATGACTAGAGTGGGTTTCTCTTGTTCGGCTCTCAAAGTCCTCAGACATGAACTAAATCAAATAACAAGCTATTGATGAAATGATACAAGGTAACTTAATGATTTTTTACCTTGGATTTCATGTCTTCACCAACAGCCATACAAAATCGGCACTTTCTTAAAGCACTAGAGAGACATTTATATCCTCCAAGACTTCAACTTGCTAAATTATCGGCACACACAATACTGATTGTCCCTCTAAATCTGAAGATCTGACCATGTATGTTAAACTCCATTCCTTCATCCTAGAAATTATACACACACAATGAGAAAATGACAAACAATTGAAGAAAACGAGATTGTAGCATGGTTATCTTATAATGACTATTAGAATGACTTACACTTTCAAGCAATTTTATATCATCCATAAAGGGCTCCAAGATTTTATCTATCCCATAATCTTTGATGAATGAATGCCTGACCAATGTTACAAGTTGTATTACCTTTAAAGAAGATCGAAATTCTGGCTTTAAGTTACCAAGTAGATAGTAGAATAGTCCTACACAGAAAATACATACATTGATTAGGATCGTTTATAATGTTTCATAATTATAATCAAAGATTCGACATAATACATAAATCATCCTCAGAAAAATGTAAACACCACAGAAAAACAAGTATTTATATTTGTGACTGTCTACAGCAAAATCTGAACAAATAAAAATATTTTTGTGCTTTTACATGTGACCGTCTACAGGAAAACCGGGCACAACGCGGCACCCTTTGAAAAAAATTTTTTTGTTGCACTTACAGAGTTGGCGGCGTCCAGATATTGAGCTCTCCAAGTTTTATCGCTGTAGCTTAAGTTGTTCCCACTATAATAGACCTAACCGTTCCCTTCCGTCGGCTTGAAACAATACATTTTTAAGAAATTGATCGATCTTTTCTCGATATTTACGCACGCCGCGTTGTGCCCGGTTTTCCTGTAGACGGTCACATATTTTGCAGCAGTATCACTCAGATATTAAGTTATTTAAGCTTTAGCTTCAGATGTTACTGATATATGCGACCAAACTGTCTCGTTTTGCAGGCTCACTTAATAAAATTTTAAAAATTAAATTGATCTTTTTCAACCGTTATGTGCACCGTGCTGTGCATCTCATATAATATGTATACATAGTATTTATATAATAGTACTCAATATGGAAATGAAATGCTACTGGGTGTTAGTATAGGTTACATCACGAGGTGGAGGTCGGTATGGGATTTACACAACCGAGGGCCGAAGGCCCGAGGATAGTGTAAATCCCGTACCGACCGCGCACCGAGCGGTGCAACCGACTTGTACCATGGCTCTAGGCTATAAGAAACGCATAACAACCTTTTTTTCTGTAGCCTCATTGGTCGCCGCTTCGCTTAGCTACAGATTGTAATTCTAGGCCACGGGCAAAAAATATTCACCTCCTAGGCGGTGTATAAGTGATTTATTCACCCCGAATTGAGAAATCTGATTGGACGGTTTGAACGAACCATGGTATAACTTCACGTCATGTATTAAACAAATTACACACCATCCAAACATCATAGTCTACTTATGACCAACTAAACTTGCTATAGGTAAATAGTTGCTCAAATCTATTCTCTCATAGCCCCAGGCCTTCTGTGCTATGCATATTGCATCTACAACACCAAACTACTTCACACACCATGCCATTTTGACATACCCAATTTGTGCTTTTTCACTTTCGAACCAAGGGGATTACACATCTCTACATCGTCATAGTAGAGAATTATTTGTAGATGTTTTTTATCTTCAGAGAATAAGCCGTGTTCTCTCATACTAGATCCATCACAGTAATCACTTATATGTTCATCACATCTTTGATGTCCGTGCATCACCTAACAATTAAAATTAATGCAAAATAATGCATTGTGTACAGTTTGTTTACATAATAATTTACCTCCTTAAAAACTAAATCATTGCTAAGAAGCTGCTGAAGAGATTCTTTCAAAGGAATGTCATAAGCACAATCTGACTTTAATTTAAATCGATGGCGTGAAGAGCTAGATTCACCAAAAGATGATCCCAGGATTCGCTCAACAGGTTGCTGTAAATACATAGCCTAATCACAAGGGGAGCTAATATAAAGTTTAATAATTAAACCTACCACTAATCCCAATGAATGAAATGCTTTTTTTCTGTAAATATTCACTTTCCAATCCCTCAAAAGGCTTGTGAAAACAACATGCTTGAAGGGCATCTTCTAAGCCTTCTACAGCGATGTTACTACATTCCAAAGTGGATCTAACTTTACTTGATATACTTTCTAAAGAATTTTCCACAAGTAGAGTGATGTCAGAAATGAGATCATTTAGAACGCCTTAAGACATTTGTCCCACTTCCTTGCATTTTAATAGAAATTGTGTACTATTGAATTTGCTCCAACAAGGAATGTCAGAATCTTGAACTTCTTCATCTTCTTCCAGTGAACAAAACTCATTAGTCTGAGTAATTGAAGGCCTTGAAGTTAAAATAAATTCTGAGTGCTTGCGACGTAAATGCTTCCTAAAGGAACGGTAATTGCTGTAAGCTTTCGGACAGCCGTCTACTCCACATACAACGCGAAAGTGAGGCTCATGAGAATAACTGTACCGATGTGCCTCAAGACTGCATTCACTGAAGACGCTGCATAATGCTGGCAAATAGTACAACGATAGCCTCGTCCAGTTACTGCCGACATGCCTGAGAAACCAATCCTCTCTAGAAAGCAGAGATCGGTTAAGCGTTCTACCACAACCCCGGTCAACTACACTTAACTTGCCTGCCCACAAAGCCCAAAATTTTGAAAACTTGCGAATTGGCGCGAATGCACACGTGGGTTCGGGCCGAGGTGAAAAGTGGAGAGAAGTACGAACGTGTTAGTCTAGAATGTCTACTATTGAAGCGAAAACAGTTCTGGTTTGTTATAATGGAAATAAAAAACCTATCCGTGTGCCTCCTGGGGAAAATGAGATGAAATTTTTGAAGAACAGGTGCAGTTCACTTTTTCAAGTTTGATGACAAAGTTCGATTACACATAACCTTCCAAAAGTTCGATAAAGATTGGGATGAAATGGTAGATCTGGAAGAGGATTCTGTAGTCTGCCACAAAGACAAGCTGAATATGGTGGTACAGCCTAGTTTAATGCCTATAGAGGTAAGCCTTTCTTTTTTACTTATTTTGTCATTTCTCTCAACTCTTATGGTCTAGTAGTGAAAGCTTGTTTGTGCAAAATTAGTTGAAATGTGAATTAAGCTATTGAATAAACCGTAGCTAATAAGTGGCCTATATAACATTAAAAGTTCTTTGTGAAGAAGCTATATTACTATTTTTTCTCGTGATTTCTTTTTGTAACTGATTCGTACGCTTGCATTCTTATGTATTCTTAGAGTTCTCCACTTCCCTGTGATTCTCCAGTTTTGTTTGAATCCACTTCAGAAGTCTGTAGTTCTATAGGATTTGGCAACGACTCATCAAATGAAGTAGTTGGGCAGAAGAGAGATCGCCATGTAGATACAGATGATACACAGAGTACTTCTGACTATTCAGCCACTAAGAAACTGAGGCTTCCTGGCAATGTAGAAAAAAAAAAGGCGATGATGAAACCCCTATTCCACATCCTTTCCCTTTCCCCAACAATTATAGACGAGATGTTCGAGTTTGCCTAAAATCTGGAAGAATGACTTCAGAGGCCAGGAGACACTTTCTGTCATCAATTGCTTCTACTATGTTTGCATTTCGAAGGTAGGCATGAAAAATTCACATAATAGTGTGCTTTGTAAATTAATAATATTCTGTAAAATTAAATTTTCTCTGATCTGATTTTGGAGTAATTGGAAGCACTAACTGATGACTTGCAAACTTCTCTGAATGGGTAGAGGATAGTCCCATAAATTAGACTGGTTAAAATATCTTGTAAATAGTAGCTTGACTTTCTATAGAATGTTCGTAATACGTAAACCTGTTTGCAAATTGTGAGCTCCATAATCAAGGAGGTTGCAATAATAAGTAAGGTGGAGTACTGCCTGTATGTCAAGTCTCAGGTGCTGATTGTTTGTTGTTAATGGTTTTATCATTTTGAACTTTTTTTGTTACGTACCATTTTGTGGAAAATATTACACGATTGTTGGTTGTTAACAAGAATCTAAGTATTATTTGTTTAAATTTTCCCGTTTTAAAATGACATGCTTAAATTTTAGGTATCCAACTAAAGAAGACTTCACGGCAGTAGCTATGGAGATAATTTGTAAATATCCATTTTTGAAGTCAAAAGTGTCACCCGCAACGTAATTTACACAATTTGTTCTAGAAATTGTTATAAATCTTTCTGTTATGTGTATGCAGGGTGCTATAGTTCAAACTCTTATAAATAGGTTCAAAGAATTTCGTCGCAATAAGATCGCAGTCCATTGAATTTTGCAATTCCATCAAGATCACCATCACAGGACATCCAAAATAAACGTCCGGGAGAAAGTGTTGCGATTCCGGATATCCCAGAGGGCAAGGATGATACTTCCTTCGAGCGACACAATAAGGCCATCAAAATGGAATGTAGCAAGAAGGGGAAGCGCAACATGGCAGTTATTAAAGAATTGGTTACTGTGTCGTTTGCTATGCGAAGACGGGATATTAGAGATAGTTCTTGTCATGTCAAAGATATTGTAGTGAAATATCCTTTCTTCAAAATGCTGGACTTAGTAAGTTAGTTAATTGTCATTACATAGTAGATGTGATGTATTTATCGTGTACTTAACTGTACCCAACGACTGTTGCCCCATAGGAACAAATATATATTTTTTAAATTAAAAAATTGCATAGGGTAGTATTTTCCCATATCCTCTGTGTTCTTGATTATTCTCCCATCTTGAACGCTTTGTATTGAATGCGCCAGTGCGTAGTTCTGGACAACTGTATTTTTTAGATGTAGTATTATTGAAGCACAACTGTTATGGAAGAATATACAATGTACTTATTACACTTGTCATACAATACGCGGATATCATTTCATTTTCATGCTTGTATTGTCACTCACCTTCAGCTCGTGAAAATGCTTTACATTCTTTTAAAATATCTTTTCATATTGTATGCTGACATGTGCAATACACATTATATATAATATACATTTGTGTGTGTTCTGAATACATAGTTTTTCTTTGAAGTGGAAAAAATATGTGAGGTTGATCGTTTACGAGTGACAGCACGAGAATCCTGGGAGACTACTTGGGAAACCAAAATACTTCATCAGGCAGACTTGGAAGTTGGTAGCAACATTCGGTTAAGAGGATTTATGGCTACATTTCCAAGTGAGTTTGTTTCAGAGTTTGTCCATCTATAAGTAAGTGTTTCACTCAATGGCATGATGTACATTAGTTAAATGTGTTACAGAGTTGTAACATAAATATTTCATAACTACCCAGGCTGCTAGGGATATTTTGACCGGTAGTGGTAAAGAAAGGGAGAGCGATTATATTTATTAAATTCATTGCCCACAGAACGTTCAGGTATTTGTTATAGGGATACAAACTAGTGCTTAGTTGGTCTTCGCTATGCTGTGATTGTGTGTGTTTTCCATTCTATGTTGTGTTGTGTAGTGCAAGTTAGCTACCACATGCTGGTTTTGATGCTGGAGTTTCAACTAGGTTGGTAGAACAGTCTATAAATGTGACAGTCTACAGGAAAATCGGGCACAATGCGGCCCCGACGAAAAAATTTTCCCCCGCACTTACACACTCCTCGGCAAGCAGATATTAAATACAATTTTAAGAACTAAAGTGATCTTTTTGCGACATCTACGCATGCCGCGTTGTGCCCGATTTTCCCATAGACGGTCACAAATGAGTATACATTCTGAATTGAAGGAAAGGGAATACAACATTTTCTTAAAAAGCGTAGTGGAAAAAAAACAACACTCAAATAATGGGGCTAGAGTAAGCAAAATCTTCCCTGTGAAGCATAACAAAGAAAGCATCTTGCAGAAAATTCTCTTTATTCTCTTGTGTACAGTTCATAGTGGGTGTGCATTAACTAGAAAACTGTAACATTTTGAATAATGAGGCTTGTGTAAGCCAAATCTTCCCTGTGAAACATAACAAAGAAGAATATTCTCTTTAATCTCTTAGTGGTGATTCATTAGTTATTCACTTTTTTTTTTTTTATAGTTCTTTGTTTCATAATTTATACTCATTTTGTGATCTACTAATCCGGTATGTAATCTTCTTTTAAGTAATGACAATTTCTTGAGGTGATTATAATCGGACACATACATGCTAGTATTACGTAGCAGTGATGTCACTCGTGATATGACCATGATATGGTGGCAACTTCTCGTTAATAGTCAAGTGTTGCATTGCCTAAATATAAAGTCTGGGAGCAGTTTTCAAATACTGCTTCAATACATGATTAGCTGCAATATGCTATTGTATGTGCAAACTCTTCTGCGGTTATTCCTTGTGGTTTTCCTTGAATAGCTATTTTAATTGCTTAGGTTACTCCCTGTGGTTTATCACATGCAAATCTCTACTGGATTTCTGATTTCTTAAATTTGAAAACAAACTAACAAATTCTTTATTAATTTAATATCATTTTCTCAATTTATTCTTTATTGCAGATGCAAACAAGTTGGTGTTGTCTCTGTGTGTACTTCCGTATATGCTCCGGGATGCTCGCTGCAAGCCTGACCATGAGAAACTCCTCTATTTTTGTCCGGTAAGAAATTTATTTTATTGTTAGCATTATTAATAGGGGGGACAAACTTAATTTTAATCCTCAAATCATTTTATCATTTACAGGATGTTGCTTACAACACAATGCATCCTCATCTGACCCTGTTTGGTCGCATAGCTTGTACTAGTTGGATAAGTAAAAAAAAAAAATCTGGATAATCTGGATAATGAAATCAATTACGATACATTAATGTAATTTTTCTCACAACTTGTTTTTAATTTGGGTGCTAGTATTTAGATAAATGACAGTCAGACATGCAAAGAAGCACCGGCTGTGGTCCTAATCATCGATGATTGGATTTTTTGACTTTCCCCCTTTCTTGCCTTGCCATTTAGCTTCTTTTATCCAGTTTTGTGAACTATCTTGTGACTTTTTGTTTGCTTTTTCTCCCCTCTTCTGCACTTTTACAAAAAAAATTGTAATAAGATGCAATGCCATTATTTACTTTTTCTTTTTTTCTTCATGTTTCCCCTATTTCATTCTCCGTTTTATTTCACTCGTCTCTCTTTCAAGGTATTTATTTAATTGTTCTTATTGTTTTCTGTTCTCATATTCATTTCTTTGAGTGTGTAATGTTGTGCCAAGGGGAACTTTCTTTTTATTAGTTTATGTGCTGCTATTTTTTTTTTTAGTTTATGTGCTGCTATTTTTTTTTTAGTTCATGTGCTGCTATTTTACTTCTACTTTTAGTCCTTATTAGACATACCACTACTATTTTCGCAGTTGTATAATGGTGTTCAATTTTAATGGCAGTGGTGGTAGTTACCAAACAACTATACTCCATCATAATTGTGCCAGCTTCATGGTTATGATAATATATTAATGTTATATAGGAGTCGTGTGATCTGGATGATGTTATATCTAAGAACCAAAGTGAGCCCTTTCTCCTTTTAACATCAAGTATGGAGGAGCCAGGACAGTGTTTCTTAGTGATCGATCAAGAGATCATATTTGAAGTGGATATCAAGGATAGTGCACTGTGTATCATATCAGCTTTTTTCGTTTTTTGATATTTGCTATACCAAAAGTTTAAACAGTGTTTGCCTTTTTTTAGAGAACATTTTATTAGGAAAAAACTCTAAACTTCCAATTTCTGTTTCTAATTTTATCTCGGCTCTGAGTTAATTTCCTTGGATTTCATGAATTACTTTGAAATACATTCTTGGGAATGATTGAATATTGGGCGAGGTGTTACACCACACATACGTAAACCTTGGTGTTCTTATACACCAGTGGTAGTGTAATTTTACACTCTTAGTGGTGTGTATACACACTTTATTTGGTGTTCAAAGCACACCCTAATTTAAGTGTTGTTTCACACCCAATAAGGTGTGCTAGACGGGACAAGTTCAGAACACCACATTTGGTGTGCATAACACACTTTATTTTTTACAGTGTATGCTTTCCTTTAGACATACCTTCAACAAGCTTGAATACCACAGGAGGGTTAAGACTATTGAGTGGTACCATTGCCTACACACACACACACCATCGAGTTACATGTAATATATTAACCAAGTTGATGTAAACAGCTGCAAAACTCGATGTCATTGCCCATGGCAACTATATAAACTTTAGAAACAAGTTATGTTACCTACTAGAGCACCAGCAGTGTGAAATGTTTGGACCTAGTTGTTTATGAAGTGCTGTTAAAGCTATTACGGGCAAAACCACTACAGGCTGAATCAAACTTGTGTGATACAAGTGAATGGCAACAGCGAGGCAAACTAATTGCCCACACAATTAAAAAATGATGTCACTAAAATTCCATTGAAATCCTGAATGAATGCACGACAGAGATGACTACTATAATCCTCATGTGAAAGCGCTACAATTAACCAACTTCTCTAAGTGAAAACTATACTTCTGTATCAATAGTTTTGCCCATACAATAATATAGCAACAGCACAGCTTGCATTTGTACTTCAATAAAAACAAGATTATCTCAACCCACTAAGTTAGCATAGCTCCATATGTTGTCATTTGTGGGTCAAGTTGCCCATACAGCATGCAAGAGTCACTATGAATGACAGCTTCTTCTCAGTTGAAAAGGGGAAGGGCTATCTATACCCAATGTAGCTGCCGTAATTGAAATCTCCACGTGACTACAGACACACATGGAGACCAAACTGCTAACAGCATATTGTTTCATGTAGGCCGAATTCAGGATAATAATGCCATAGCAACCAGCACTACTATGGGATATCAGCCAATGAAAGACAGTTAAAAGTAATGCATTCAAATCCTCTCTTATCCAGGAACCTCAGGACCAGACACTGCCAGCAACTCGTAACTAGCTATATCATGAGAACATAAATCCTGATAGCTAGCGAGTTGCATGATTGGTTTATTGTGCATCAAATAAAGTTTAAGAGCTCATACAGAAGTTGACACATTGACTTATGACATCTACTTTACCAAATTAATGTAGGTAAAGGATTCCAGGCATCTGCAAAGATCACACTTTGCATTAACAAGATCACTGTGTAACCCGTAAAGGTTGCCGGTAGAGAAGTGCCTAGATTAGAGACAGCTTGATAACAGAGGATTGAGTGCACTACCTTTTTTACACCAACAAGTTTCTGCCAAAAAGGACCATTGTTTGCATACAAGCCTTTCCCTTCTATACAAATTCAATATATCACATAAAAACAACAGAGCTCGTCTTCTTAGAGAAATGCTGTAGACCCTCTGACCAACCTGTCTCTCTGACCAACCTGTCTCTCTGACTAACCTGTCTCTCTCTCTGACCAACCTGTCTCTCTCTCTGACCAACCTGTCTCTCTCTCTGACCAACCTGTCTCTCTGACCAACCTGTCTCTCTGACCAACCTGTCTCTCTGACCAACCTGTCTCTCTCTCTGACCAACCTGTCTCTCTGACTACCCTGTCTCTCTGACTAACCTGTCTCTCTCACCAACCTCTCTCTCTGACCAACCTGTCTCTCTGACCAACCTGTCTCTCTGACTAACCTGTCTCTCTGACTAACCTGTCTCTCTGACCAACCTCTCTCTCTGACCAACCTGTCTCTCTGACCAACCTGTCTCTCTGACCAACCTGTCTCTCTGACCAACCTGTCTCTCTGACCAACCTGTCTCTCTGACCAACCTGTCTCTCTGACCAACCTGTCTCTCTGACCAACCTGTCTCTCTGACCAACCTGTCTCTCTGACTAACCTGTCTCTCTGACTAACCTGTCTCTCTGACCAACCTGTCTCTCTCTCTGACCAACCTGTCTCTCTGACCAACCTGTCTCTCTGACCAACCTGTCTCTCTCTCTGACTAACCTGTCTCTCTGTCTCTCTCTCTTACCAACCTGTCTCTCTGACTAACCTGTCTCTTCCTGACTACCTGTCTCTCTGACCAACCTGTCTCTCTCTCTGACCAACCTGTCTGACCAACCTGTCTCTCTCTCTGACCAACCTGTCTCTCTGACTAACCTGTCTCTCTGACTAACCTGTCTCTCTCACCAACCTCTCTCTCTGACCAACCTGTCTCTCTGACTAACCTGTCTCTCTGACTAACCTGTCTCTCTGAATGGTTGATGTTCGATACTACAAAAGTTACCATTAATTAGGTAAGAGAGTGATTTTGTATGTTTGCTGAAATTAAATGTCATAACTGCTATTATAGTGTTTGCATGAAGTAAGCTAAAACATAGTAACATTTTATGTTACCTAACTATCAGGCTCGCTCGCCATTTGTGCTCAAGCACACCACTAGTTTATTTGTATATATGTATGGATGTACGTAAGGCATTTTTGTACCTTGACCCTCGCGTTTTTGTGTTAGTTAGGTTGTCGACCCCGTCCCAAACTTCACTAAACAGAATCCTCTGTTTATCGATCAGTACCCGTATCACCCTAGAAATTGAATTGTTTACCTTTTTGAATTCTTTTGCGGGTGCAGTTAAAACTTGAAAACTTAAGGGACTTCCATTTCTATTCCGAGTTAGTGGCAGTGGTAAGTCAATGCGCTCTTTGTCATGGTTATAAGCCGTGCGCAACAGTATTTACTTGAAAATACATTGTCCACTAGACTACTGCGAAGGTAAGTCTGTGTAGGTGCATGTCCAGTTGTGTCAAATCATTGTGTGTTACAACCACTACTTAGCTAAAGAATACACACAAGAAAACTTTAAATAACGTGTATTGTTTTGTTGTTGTTTTTTTTCCTTCAATCCAAGCAGTTGCAGAGTTGTCACTATGGCACTGAAATTCATTTACCAAGTATGCGAAATTTAAAAACTGGACCTTATTTTCAGTAGCTTCAGTGTTAGAAGTCAAAAATCATTCATATAAAAGTAGTATAGTCTTTAGGCGCGCTCGCCATTTGTGCTCAATCACACCACTAGTATACATGTATTGTCCTAGGTCAGACCAACCGCGCCTGCGGGAACGGGTAACGTCGAGGGTCGCCTTCGTCGATGTCTTTCGTCGATGTCTTGTGTCGATGTCTTCGTCGAGTCTCAGTTGTCAAGTGAACGTTTAATGCACAAACTTTTTCATTCACCTGTCTCTCTGACCAACCTGTCTCTCTCGACCAAACCTGTCTCTCTGACCACCCTGTCCCTCTCTGACAACCTGTCTCTCTGACTAACCTGTCTCTCTGACCAACCTGTCTCTCTCTCTCTGACCAACCTGTCTCTCTGACCAACCTGTCTCTCTGACCAACCTGTCTCTCTCTCTGACCAACCTGTCTCTCTGACCAACCTGTCTCTCTGACTAACCTGTACTATAAACTCCTTTGCTTGCTAGGCTTACACCTCCTCACCTGTTCCATTAGTCCTGCCCTGAGGGAGACTATAGAAAAAGTGGCAGTTTTTCCCGTCCCATCATCCACAGTGACCTGCACAATATTTCTTTCTTTCTCCTTGGCACCAGGTCCCAGGCAAGCCTACATAACATATTCACAAAGTAGACATATGTAAAATTCATTGCAAACACACGAGGTTTGGACTATTCACAAAGAAAGGTGACCTCATCTTTGAAACTTATGCACATGATGTATGCAAGTTATGTATAAGGCATATATCCTGTTTTGTTCCCTACTTGTTAAAAAACAATGCAGTTAGTTACACAAGCATTAGTGTTAGTAGATTCACTTAACCAGTGATCAATGAAAGAATCTTGAAGTATGTTGTGAGCCAAAATAAATGATTGTTACCAACGTATTCTTACCTGGCTTAGCTGCAGTGTACTATTAGAAGTACAGGATAAGTCTTCTTCATCGTCCACATCCCACGTAGCGGTATGCTGATCTTTAGTAAGTTCTATCCCTAAAGCACAGTATTCAGTCATATGTCAGAACGTCCATAACTCCTAAACGTCAAATACTTTAAAGACTTTACCCCAAAACTCTTCTATCACTTCCGACTCCATTGGTAATCCTTTCTCACAACAATCCATTTCTTCCATAGCCAGCATGTATAGCGACGCCACGTGTGTGGGGTGAGGTGTGTGCGTTGGTGGTGGGCGGGTATACAAGCTAATGGCGCGCGCGTTTTGTGCAAGGCAGAGAGGAAAGGCCATACTTCTTACAGTAATCGTTTGCAAATTTCAGGATGGTTGTGCTGAAGAATATTCGTCGCCTCAACTTCTCTCTGTACTAGCTCGAATGGGGCATGGAGATCTGATAGGTCAGGGGGGTCGGAAGCAAATACAAAGTGGTGAGGCCAATATTAGTCAAGAAAATTTAATTGATATTTACAAATAATCACTGCCAATTATTAGCCAAGAAAATTTAATTTATATTTAAAAAAAAAAAGTTTCAAACATTGTTCAAGAAAATTTAATTTATGTTTACAAATAAAAAGTTTCAATCACATTGTTGCCACAAATTTCCCAAAAATTTGTTCTCTATGATCACTTCTATGAATAAATTGGTTAGCACACAATCAACAGTAAGACCTCAATGAATGCAAAGTCATGATGTGATTCAGCCTGTCTTGAGCAATTGTCGAACACAAATACGTTTTCACTCTTCGTAAAGCACTAAAGGACCTTTCACTGACAGCATTAGTTGCTGGTATTACAAGTAGGAGTTGAAACAATTGACACACTTCAGATAGAAGTTCTCGCTGACCTGGAGTCATTGCTTTGAAGAATTCAGTAACATCAGTGATTTTAACAGGGAGTGAAATTAGCTCTCAGTATCTCCAGCTGAGTTCTTAATAATTCATAATAAACTTATGGAAGTCTACCTGCATACAATGTTTTTTCTTTTTTCCTGTGTACTTTACTTTCACCACCCCACCTTGAGCATACCTATAAAACTACCAGTCATTCAGTCATTTTTTAGTTGTTGTTCTTGTTCTAGTTGTTGTGATTACATTATATTGAAGAACCTCGTGAACTAACCTTACCACTACCTAGCTAACCACCATTGTGAGTGTAGCCAGAGCTAAAATACAGTCAACTAGCTACTAAAGTTTTGGCTGCATTCAATCATCCATGAAGCCTAGAAAGCTGCAAGTGCCAGTAGTTGGAACAGAGCCGCACCAGCCATCCTCTCCTCCATTCAAGTTCCCAAGGAGAGAATTTGGGAAGAAAAATGTCGTAAAAAGATCGTTTTTGCTACGATGTCAGGTAAAAATGCTGGAGTAGTTGCTAAAGTATTAAAAGAATAGCCTAAAGCTTTGTACACACACTGCTATGGCCATTCACTCAGCCTTGCATGTGGAGATGCAATCAAACATTCTAAAATTATGAAAGATTCACTTGATACAACTCATGAAATCACAAAACTTATAAAGAAGTCCCCAGTTCTTTGTCCAACAAGATGGAAAGTAAGGGCAGACTCCTTAAAGAGTATCTTAGACAATTTTGAAGTTCTTCAAGAATTGTGGGAAGAAACTATTGACTCAGTGAAAGACACTTTTTTTTTCTTTTTTATTTTTTATTTTTTTTTATTTTTATTTTTTTATTGCTTTGCTGATAAACAGACAGGAGAGGCCAACTAGCTCAAGCTATTCTTAAGGCCTTCCTAACATAAAGGGGAGGGGAAACTCACTGAAATGAAGGCTCGTATAAATGGAGTTGCATCTCAAATGAAGACATTTGATTATTATTTTGGAATTTGTTTAGGGCATTTGATTCTTAAACACAGAGATAACTTGAGCAGAGCATTGCAAAAGAGTGACATATCAGCCTCAGAAGGTCAGGAAGTGGCCTCCATGACTTTGAAAGTTCTTAAATCTATACGTTCTGATGACATGTTTAAGTTTTTTGGGAAAAGATTTGTAAAGAGGTTGAACATTTTAGTATTTCACCACCAGGTTTACCACGTCGTCGTAAGCTCCTCGAAGATTCGAAGAAGGAGATGCAGAGAGTGTGTTTCCTGAAACACCAGATGACTACTACAGACCTATCTACTTTGAAGCATTGGATCTCATCACCACTTCTATTACTGATCGATTTAATCGGCCTGGTTATAATGTTTTTCATAATGTTCAAAATCTTATTCTAAAAGCAGTTCAAGGACTGGATTATGAAGCTGAGTTAAAGTGTGTGGCTAATTTCTATACGACTTATTTTAATAATAAATTGAAAGTGTGAATAAATTGAATAGAATACTAATTTGAGTTTGGTAAACAAAGTCAATGGTGTGGAAAATTAAGTAATCATAGTTCACCTTTGGACTCCAACATCGATGCCATCTTACCTAAGCTAAAAAGCAACGTGATAATAAGCGCTCGCGCAAACAAAACCACACCCACTTCGGCAAAAAAGTGGTGAGGCCGAAACCTCACCAGCCTCAGCGGTTCCGACGGCCTTGTAGGTATAATTTTATGACTGACATGTAACTAAGTAAAGCTAACAGAGTCAATTGAAATGAAGAGGCTTGTGATCGCTAAAAGAAGAATATAAGTGTAAACATGTATGTACATTCTCCCTGTGTGTATGTGTGTTGTTGTAGTACTTGCAGATGCAAATTTTCCAAGTGCTTCTATTTGCAGCAATGGGCCAGAGCTGGTCAGAGCTGACGGCAAGTCTTGATAGCTGTAAAACTCCAACCAGGGTAAATATTATGTCAATGTCTAGGTCATGGAATACCTCCACTTCTCTCTGCTGTGACTAAGCTGCTACCATTAGACACTTATGTTCCAGCACCAGTAAGTAGCCTGTTCGTGTATTGTATGAGTGTGTACACACATGAATGTATTAATACAGGTAAAATTGATGGATCTGGTGCCAGATACAAGAAGAGAGGGTTGCAAACACCTATTTGGGGGGAGTACAAGAAAATTGTTAATGCAGCCGAAGGAAAAGATGTGTGTTAGATGTAATTAGCTACCAGGGAGACCAGTTGGTTTTCTGGATTAGTTAAATTTCCTTTGTTGGAGAAGTGGTTATGCACTCATTTATTAGTTATTACATTCTGAAGACTAGAGTAAGAAATTTTTATTTCGGTACAATTTTGAAGAATTGTCTGTAGGCATTTTTAATAGGCTAGTTCAATTCAACATTATATTTGTCTTTATAGATCAACGTTGAAATGATTGAACGATTTTCCTTTTATGAATTAGCCAAGACTGCATTTGCTGTGGTAGCAACTGGGTATGTATGCATTCATACTTGTCATCTTGAATATTGATCTTTATTAGAGAAGGAGCTCTGTATGGCAACATAATACTTCAGAAAGGAGTGATTCCAGCTAATGAAGACTAACTATTGACAATGTGTTATTTGTGCGATGTATTATTTTTTACTTCTTACTACAAAATAAATCCATAAAATAATCACTATTTGGAATCATGCCCCTGAAGTTAAGAATCTGGTTAGCAGTGATGCTATGAAAATCTTAAGTGACTGTTTGGCAAGTTATTTTGTGCTTGCTCCAATGACTCGTGAAGGACGTACCTGTGTGTTTAGCACCAACCCCCCTAATGCTAGAGAAAGAATTCTTGCCTATGAAAACTTTATGGCTCCGTTTAACAAACAATATAAGCCGAATTACTCTAATGATCGTTCTCCTTATAAACCCAAGCCTAGTTTTAATCATCTCAACATCCAAGTGAGCGTTCTGGCAATTGTAAGGGAAATTCTTATACTAATTCTTACCAAAGCCCCAACCAGGAGTTTATAAATAAATCAGACCGTTATGCTCAGACTGGACATACTCCCTCTTGCTTCAATTGCGGTGAAATGGGGCATTTTAGTAACTTGTATCCCAGACCCCGCCAGTATAAATCATATGACCCAAATAAACAACCCTCCAAAAAGGAACAATCAAAAGAGAATAAAGTTAATTTTGTTATGATTTTAGGCCAAATGTTGCTCAGAGCTCTAACCGAGGTAGGCCAAAGAAAATTGAATACTGCCTAAAAGGTAGTGTGAATGGGAAACCCAGTGTTTTTTAAATTGACTCTGGAGCTAGTATTGTGTCCCCAGATCTGGTATCAGCTAGTGATTCAGTAATGGGCTACACATCAATTAGTGGTTTAGGGAGTGACTCTGTTAAAGTTCCTTGTGTAAACCTCCCATGCATTATCAATGGGGTCCATAGAGTTCTAACTCTGGCAGTACATAAGGATATGTCTCCCAAAACTGTACTCTTGGGGAGGGATTTAGGGACCCCGATTTTCCTGATTTTTTTGCTATGGCAAGTGACTACGAAGTCCACTTGACCAGAGGTCAGGCTAAAGCCCAAGCCAAGGCAGAAGCTGATGCTGAGGCACAACAAATCATAGACAGAGGTAAACCCAATAGCCTAGAAAATTTCCAAAATGAGTTCACATTGAAGTCCCCCACAACCCTGCCTATCACGGAGCCTACCATGTGCTCTGACTCAGATCCGTCCAATAATTGTGCTGGACCTATTTCTTCTCACCCTGTTACCCATGATACCAATGATACAACGGTACCTGATTCACAGGCCAATGAATCTCCATCTGCAGAACCTACAGCTATCGACTCTCTTTCTGACTGTGAATCTTTCTCTATTCCTGAACTCAAGCCTGATGGCATTGACAAGAAAAAATTAATTTCATTACAACAGAGTGATACATCTCTCTCTGAATTGAGAGAAAAAGCTAACCAACACTCCAGTAATATATTTTATAAAGACAGCCTCTTGATGACTATTTTAACTGACCATGGTTCAGAGCACCATGCTATCATTCTCCAAAATCACTCAGACAGTCTGTCCTTAGCCTGGCTCACAACCATGCAGGTCATTTTGGGGTTGGCACCACTAAATCTATTATCAATCATCATTTTACGTGGCCTGGCTTACATAGTGACGTATCCTCATTTATTAAGGCTTGCACGCAGTGTCAGGTGTTCTCCAAAGCAAATCCAAAGCCTGCTCCTTTAAAAGATCCTGAGATTATTTGTGAAAGATTTCAAAAAATTGCATTAGATGTGGTGGGACCTCTAGATCGGTCTAAGTCGGGGTTCCGATACATCATTACTGGATGGACTTAGCGACTTCATACTGTTTTGCCTTCCCTATGCGTACCTTTACTGCTAAAGAGACAGCTGACAACTTCCTCAAAATCATTAGAGATCTTGGTGTGCCTCACTTAATACTTACAGACCAAGGGACTAACTTTTTATAGCATAACGGATAAACGGGATTGGCCTAAAGTACTAGATCTTGCAGTTATGTACTTATGTAACATGCCTCATAGCAGGAGTGGCTATACCCCCTTCGAGCTGATGTTTGGTACAAAAAACCCTAATGTAATTGCCACTCTAAAATCGTATTGGACAACAACAAGTGATTCACCTGTGAAAATTACTGATTACCTTGAGAACCTCCAGCACAATATTAACACAACTTTGGAGGGCTTGAAATCTGATATGGCTGATAAAGCATGTTTAGAACGTAGTAAACTTGACAAATCTAATCTTAGATCCTTTTCTGTTGGAGACTTGGTTTTAAAGAAGGTGCCAGGATTAGCCTCGGCGCTAGACACTAGTTGGGAAGGGCCCTACGAAGTGACTAAGAAAATGTCTGATCTCAACTATGCTATTGTGCCCCAAGGGAAGAAGAGCAAGTCTAAAATATACCATATTAACCAATTAAAAAAATTTGTGCATTCCTTCCCATATCACCGTGTGCTCACAGTAGTTGAGCCTGAATCAGGCGATGCACCAATAATATGTGCTGTTCCAGATCATTTTAAAGGACCTGAGTTGTCCAGCTCCCAGAAAGTTGAATTGGACCAATGTCTCAGTTTGTATAAGGATATATTTTCAGACTGCCCGGGTAACACACAGCTGGCCTAACACTCCATTACTATTACGGATCCTACCCCAATTTGGACTTCCTCATTCACCCTTCCTCTAACTATTGAACCTAGCTTTAAAGCTGAACTTGACACCGTGATCAACTCTGGCATTATTGCTCCCAGTAATTCCTTATGGTCAAGTGCTCCCATACCTGTGAAGAAACGAGATGGTAGCATAAGGATTGTGGTAGATTTCAGAAAATTAAATGAAAAATCAGTAGCCGAACCATTCTATATGCCCACTTGTGAGGAAGTTATTGCCCGTCTAGGTCCTGCAAAGTTTCTCACTAAACTTGATTTGGCTAAGGGATTCCACCAAATCCCCATGGCTCCGGAATCCCGTCATTTGACAGCCTTCTCATGCAAGAATGAGAGTACCTCCGTATGCCATTTGGCTTGAAAAATGCTCCAGCAACGTTTCAACTTGTCATGCAGAAGTGTCTAATTGACCTGGAGTCTTTCAGCTCACCTTATATAGATGATATCATTGTTTTTTCAATCACCTGGGCTGAACACCTCAAGCACATTGCAGCTGTTTTGGAGAGCCTAAAAGAAAATGGGTTTACTATTAAATTGAACAAGTGTCTTTGGGGATGTTCAGCCTTCGAGTTTCTTGGTTATGAGGTAGGAAAAGGACAGCTTTCTATTCCTGAAGCACGCGTGGAGCTATTTCGAACCTACGCTAGACCACGAACCAAGAAGCAATTAAGATCTTTCCTGGGACTCTGCGGCTACTATCGCAAATTTGTTCCTATGTTTGCAGATCTGACTAAGTGCCTCACATCATCACTGACTATGACTGCTCCCAACATGGTTGTGTGGAATGACGACATGATTACATCATTTACATGTATCATTAATTCTATTTGTGACTTCACAATATTATCCATTCCTATGCGTGGAGATTTATTTTGTGTAGTTTGTGACGCCTCCTTTTATGGGGTAGGCGGGGCACTATGTGTATATAGGGACAACAAAGAACTTCCAATATCCTTTTATTCTCGCCAGCTCTCAAACCGAGAACGTAAATTTTCTGCAACAGAGGTGGAGGCTCTGGCACTCATAGAAACTATAAAGCACTTCGCCTTCTATTTGTTTGGTCAGCACTTTGTGGTCCACACAGATCATCGTGCTCTAGAGCAGCTTTTCAGTTCCCCCAAACTAAACAATAGACTCTGGAGATGGCGATTGTATCTTATGGATTTCGATTTCGTAATTCGTTACAGACCTGGTCCGGATAATACACTGGCCGATGCTTTATCAAGACAGGGATGGAATGCAGCCGACTAATCTTCGAAGGAGGGGAGATGTGGCGATACTGCTGCCACATTTATTAAACTTATGAGTCACCTCTAACTCTCACTAATTAAATTCCCTTAACATATCTATTACCCACCCACTATTCAGACCCTACATGTATCTCACCCTCATTACAATTCTCATTACACTCTGAACATTTCCTTTAATCAATTACCCCCTTCCCTCTTATGGCAGAACCCTTTCTTTATGATCATTCCTTACCTTAGTGCTTACTAAGTGCTGCCAGGTGTTTGAAAGCCCTATTCCTAACTCAGACTTATCATCTAAGTAGTTGGTTCTCATCCTTCCTGTCTCTTCTTCGGTTTTATCGGCCCCAGAAGAAATACCCCTTACAAGGTAGCAGCCAAGGAACCTGGTGGCAGCGTACATCTACCTGTCCATCTCGGCCCTTGTACCCTTACATTGATGCTAGGGTGGAATTATAGCTCTGCAAAGGAGAAGAACAGGGTACTGATTGTTGACTAGAAGATGTTGAAGTATCATTAGAGTTGCAAAGTCTAGGAATTTTGTTGTACAAAATGTCTGATAAAGCTTCTTTCTGTTGTGAAGATGTTCTTTTGTAGTTCCTCACTCCTTCCAAGCTTCTGTGTCCTGTTCTCTCCATCACTGGTTGTTCATCGACTCCACTTTGATACAGCCTTGTTGCTGTAGTGGCACGTAGTGAATGATTTGTCTTGAAGCCTTCAATACCAGCACTTGCACACAACTTAGCAATGGTCTTAGTTAATGTGTTGTGTCCCAGAGGCCTTGTAGTATACCAGCAATCTTGGGTTGGTTTAGTGGCAGGCTGCAAGTAAAAGGCATCCAAATCATTAGGGGAATGACACATATTGATATATTTCTTGAATAGTCGTACAAAACAGCGATCGGAATTGTCTGAGTTGGCATGATGTATTACTACTTTTGGTTTAATCTTTCTACCTTTAATCCCACCAGGTCTATTTTTAGATAAATCCTCAATATATTTCAAATATGGCCTTTCCCCTTCCATTTCAATAAGTTCAATTTGGCAGGGTCTCAACCGGAGCTGCCTGTGTTCTCGTCCACTTCTCAAAGCGAAATAAAGTCCATTGATGTGGGTCCTTATCTCCTAAAAGTCCGTTCTCCCACAATATTTCTTCTTCATCAAGTGATAAGGGTTCAGCCTGGCGCTTCTTTGACCCTAAGCCTTTGGACTGTAGTCGTTTCATTTCAGCATCAAGAGATTTCTTGAAATCAGCAAAGTCATGATCGGCGAAAAAAATCGATTTTTGGATGTCCATTCCAGCGAAGATGCCTCATCAGACCACAAACAATGTGGTGTAAGGTATTTGGAGGAAACTCTGCTCCATCTTTCTTGCGCACCTTATTTTAGTACAGTATAGTAAATAATTTTTTTAATAAACTTACATGATTACTTTTACCTCTAAAATGAATCTGGTTAGCCAATACTGAATATTCTCCCTACTCAATGACTCAATTGGTCCATTGTCTCCATTCTGATTCTCCCTGTAGAAGCTCCAGGAAGTCCACAAACCACAGCAATATTTGGTGTCTTCTTTAGTTTTCTTGCATACCAGTTTCCCTTGCCCTGTCAACTTCCTCATCAGTTTTTTTGCAGCAAAAAGTCTTTTGTTGCCGAAGGAAAGAGGAGAGGATGCTTGAGATTGTTTCTTTGACGGCGAGAAAGATTGACCAGTGGTGGTTTGTGGTAGGTTGGAGCAGGAAGCTTGGGAATCTCGCTCTTTAGGTTCCTTAATAATAGAATTGGAGTATATTTTCTCCTCTTCAGGTACTGCGGTAGCAGCTCTGTCCATCATTTCACTACATATTTCCCAGGCGCTACACCAAGGTTCTCCTAAACAGGTAGGATTATCACAAAATTCTGTAGGTTCTTCCATCTCCCTTGAAATATCTCTCTTTTCCTTATAAAAAAAAAAGTTAGCATGCTGGGAGTGGAAGTACGTTGGAAGCGCTTGGAAACACTCGGTTGCTATGTTCTAAATTAGTTAGGCACTGCGCACCCGCTACTGTGTTTAGGGTCCCTCAGGCCCCATTAGTAGCGCCCTCGCTATGCTCGGGACGCCACAGCTTCGGGACCCTAAACACAGTAGTCTTAGTGGCAGTGTCTAACTATTATATATGATGCACTGCCCCCTTTATCTCTATCCATCTGTCCCCCCAAGTTTCTCATTACTAACCAATGTCTAAAACGTTTATTCACAAGTGGAACCTATATTCACATAAGCACTTCAATAGATTTGGGACTATAGTGGTTATACAGGGGAAAAACAACAACAACAACAAAAAACAACAACAATTAAAATGAACAAAAATAAATAAATCAAAATGTTGAATTGTTGAAGCCAGTTATGATCAATGAGTACATCTAATCAGCCACGCTGTAATTGATCCTGACATCAGCATGCATTGATCACTCTTTAGTGCTGGCCATGATGAGATATTTTTCTGAATGTTTCCAATGGCCACTTTCACATAACCAGCCGGTAACTCATGTCCATGTAAAACTGTTCCAGCCATTGTAAGTCCAGTGCCAACAACTTCAGATGTAGATGATAGCAGTTTCACATTGCTACCATACTCAATAGTTTCTTTTGGAGCAGGGGAAGAGACACTTCATTCTCCACCGAAATTGACAGTGTACTGTGGACAATACTGCTGATTTCTGGTTGAGGATCCACATGGTTTGAGGACGACTTGGCATATCGATGGTGGTCTTGAATAGTGGGCACAGCATTTTTACTAGGAAATACTCCTATACAGAGAGGGAAAAAAAGGAAGAAAAAAAAAGGTTATGTGAAAAGAATATAATAGCTAAGAACCCAGCTCACCAACAATTTTTTTGCTGTCAATGTGCTCATATACTTGCTTTAGATCCTTCTCTAAAAGTAATGAAGGATGGCACACCTTCACCGATGATGGCCAGCCAAGCAAATTGCTGTGCATAAGTTTACTAAACTGAACTTTATCTTGGGGACAACCAGTGGCAAGTGCTACAAAATAAAACACAACCATCACAAATTCTAGGGATAAGTTATTTGTATACAATGTTTAAAAAAAAAACACCCTGCTTATAGCTACACAGTAAAAAAAAGTTCTTGTGAGAAATAAATTATCATGCAAGTAGAACCATGGTTTTAAAAATGAAAATAATGTATTGGTCACTAATTCAACAAAAATGGGAGTGGTTAAACTGATTATAAATAACTTTTTCTAGTCATTTATGTCAGCTATACGAGTATATATGAAGAACACACTATACTTGTCATGCTTTAATCTGCATATAAGAATAAGCATCGTGCTATTTTTTTGTATCAACACATGTTTGACATCAGATACGAGATGAAAATTTGTATAAGCACACTTAGACACAAAATATATAATTGGCGAGCCAGCTTAGCGAGCGAGACACTTACAGGGGTAACACAATCGAAAATCGGGGATGTTTGTTTATTGGCGAGCGAGCGTAGCGAGCGAGACACTTACAAGGGTAACACAATCGAAAATCGGGGATGTTTGTTTGTTGGCGAGCGAGCGAAGCGAGCGAGACAGTATTAGGGGTGGATAATGCAAAATCGGGTATATGTTATATATATGTATGTATGTATGGATGGTACGTATGCTCTTTAAACGCGCGCGCGGGGAACTTTTTCTCCTAAAACACGGCTATTTAGGCTTGACTCCAGTTTATTCTGAAACTACAGCATTAAGCAAACCTTACTTTATACTTAAGCTCCAAAGTATGAGAAAATTCCTGCTAAAATGCTTGTTTTCAAGACACAAAAAGTTGATTCGACAGGTTACTATGGCATTGAAGACCCTTTTCCAGACTTAATTTCAAAACTTCGCCGTTTTATGGGGGGATACGGAGTGCCGGTTGTTGGTTGTCAAGAGCCGTTAATAGTCAGAATGCCGTAGTATTAATGCTATGGAAGCTACTACTTCTCGAGGGAAGCTGAGATAAGTACGCAATTCCATATTTGTTAGCTAAATATGCAAAATTAACTCTGGCCTTTCTTTTTTGTAGCTAAGAGGAGTTATAGTCAACAGTGACTGGTAAATTCAAATAGTCAGATTGGCTCAAATTTGGTACTACAAAAGTTACCACTGCTCAAGAAAATGAGGTAAGAAAGTAATTTTGTATTTGTGTGCTAAAATGGATTGTCTTTTGTTTTTGTAGGTGAGAGCTTGTCAAGAATTCAAGGGAATTGAGATGGTCAAAGTAACTTCAATTTGATACTACAGAAGTTATCAATACTCAAGAATGATGTAAGTAGTAATTCCATATTTGTTGGCTAAAATTACAAATAATAACACTGGTTTATTTTTTATCTTAGCTGAGAGCTTGTTCAAGAGTTACTGGTGATTGAGATTATCAGAATGGTTGATGTTCGATACTACAAAAGTTACCATTAATTAGGTAAGAGAGTGATTTTGTATTTGTTTGCTGAAATTAAATGTCATAACTGCTATTATAGTGTTTGCATGAAGTAAGCTAAAACATAGTAACATTTTATGTTACCTAACTATCAGGCTCGCTCGCCATTTGTGCTCAAGCACACCACTAGTTTATTTGTATATATGTATGGACGTACGTAAGGCATTTTTGTACCTTGACCCTCGCGTTTTTGTGTTAGTTAGGTTGTCGACCCCGTCCCAAACTTCACTAAACAGAATCCTCTGTTTATCGATCAGTACCCGTATCACCCTAGAAATTGAATTGTTTACCTTTTTGAATTCTTTTGCGGGTGCAGTTAAAACTTGAAAACTTTTTCTATTCGAGTTAGTGGCAGTGGTAAGTCAATGCACTCTTTGTCATGGTTATAAGCCGTGCGCAACAGTATTTACTTGAAAATACATTGTCCACTAGACTACTGAGAAGGTAAGTCTGTGTAGGTGCATGTCCAGTTGTGTCAAATCATTGTGTGTTACAACCACTACTTAGCTAAAGAATATCACAAAGAAAACTTTTAAATAACGTGTATTGTTTTGTTGTTGTTTTTTTCCTTCAATTCAAGCAGTTGCAGAGAGTTAGTTGTTACTATGGCACTGAAATCCCTTTACCCTGTATACTAAATAAACAAACTGGACCTTATTTTCAGTAGCTTTAGTGTTAGAAGTCAAAATCATTCATATCAAAATATTATAGTCTTTAGGCTCGCTCGCCATTTGTGCTCAAGCACATCACTAGTATACATGTATTGTCTAGGTCAGACCAGACCGCGCCTGCGTGAACGGGTAACGTCGAGGTCGCCTTCGTCGATGTCTTCGTCGATGTCTTCGTCGATGTCTTCGTCGATGTCAAAGTGAACGTTTATAATGCACAAACTTTTTCATTCACCTTAGTTACGCTACTTTATTCACTTACTATTGTTCTAGCATGTTGTACTCATATTTACTATCGTGATTTAACCAATTGAAACTTATTTCTACTGCTCAGTGAATTATCACAGAGCAGGTCCTTCGATTACTATTTCGAAACCAAGTGTTGGGATTTACGACCCCAACATGTATATATATTAATTTTGTCATTCATGCATCTCATGTAGCTAAACCCTTTACCACTCGCTATGCAGGAAAAGGGTCTGGTAGACTGGCATTGCATAGCCTGTTCAGTTCCCCCACTAATTGGGGAGAACACAAACAACAGGTGACCGGATATCCTGAGACGTCAGACAGCTCAAACTTTTGCACAACTCTCTGACAGTCATGCCAAAGCGCTTCCTTTATGATACCATTATTAATGATAAGTAGCGACTTGGACTAGACTCTTTAAGAGGTCTGCACATCAGTGTCATTAAATCGAGATCAGCAACATTTCCCAGCACAGTTTTGCATAGGGAACATTTCTCCATGGTAATACAGAACCAACTCTGCAGACTAACTTCTTGGCTAGGCCCACCCAACAATATGCTAAATTTATTCCCTTGCTTCTAAGTATTTGCCATTTCAAATTCAAAACAACACTGTAGTATACGCCACAACTATTGTAAAAAAAGCTGACTAAAAAGAAAAGAGCGAACTAATGTTGAGCTACTTCATACCTTGATCTCTTCCTCACTTCTTTTTTATTTCTTAGCCAAGGTCTGAATCTGAAGTAGATTTTCTTCTTTAGTGGAACATAAGCTTTCACCACACGTTCTTTTTAAGAGCCCTCCCTTCCTCGCTATACCGTGCACACGTGGAGGTCCTGTATCTAAAGTGATGTTAGTCGTTAAAACGCTGAATCAGCGCTCACTCACCGGTAGCTGACACCAGGAGACAGAGGCCCTCTGTCTCCTGGTGTCAGCCACCGGTGAGTGAGCGCTGGGGGATAGACAAAATGTACCTAATGGCTTGCATGCTGATAATGCCCGAACCGCCTGTGCAGATATAGAGCACGGTGGGGAGGCCTTATAGGGGTGGAGCTCCTGTCCCTAGGACTGTTACTCCGGGTGGGACTCCCCGTCCTTAGGGCCTCTCTTCCGGGGGGGGGGGGGGGGGGGGGGGGGAATTGTCGTGCGGAGCTGTGGTCCTGTGACACCGGCACAAGTCGTTGATAACTAGAGCTACCAGACCCTTTCCTTCCTCTCCGCCCACCAATATAGGGAAGGGAAAGGGTCGAGTAGCTGGTTGAAAGAAGATTTAGGAGAGACAAAGCCGTTTTGTAAATTTTATCTCACCAATTGAGCTGAAATGCGAAAAATAGGTAATGCAGATGGGTGGGCTGGAATGTTCTCTTTGACAGAGTTCGCTGAAAACGCAGTGATATTGATTCTCCTGACTCTAATTCCATTACTTTCGCCGGTTCACTGGAGTCGAGCGCACTGGACACCTCTTCGTAATGTCTTTACCGTCTTTGTCGTAGAGTGTCAACATAGAACAAAGGAGGGAAAATATTATTTGGTAACTAAGGCTATAGTTGCTACGTTCTAAAACGAAATCTCGGGAACTACCGCCTGTCGAACCCCTCGGGCCGCTAGTATCGCCCTCGCTACGCTACAGTCCCGCAGTTCTTATCAAAAAACTCATTTCATTGGTTAATCGAATCATGTGACCAATTATAGCGCCGCGCGTGACCAATTATAGCGCCGCGCAAGGGCTAGGGCTAGGGCTAGGGACCAATCAGAAGAATTCTTTGATAAGAACTGCGGGATGGCTCTCGCTACGCTCGGGACGGTACAGCCTTTGACCCTCGAGGTTCTGTGGGCGGTAGACCCCTCGATTTCGTTGTCAATCTATTATGTAGTGGAGGGAGGAAAAAAAAAAGAGTGGTGTAAAATCGCTCTTAGTCTTCTTTGGGGCGGCCATTGGAGAAAGCGGTACGAGCGTGGTGTAGATCGTTTCAGAAATAAAAGCATAGTAGAAGCTGTTTTTGTTTTTATAAAGTGGATAAAGCACCCGTTGATCGTTTTGGACAAGCTGCCCCATGAGACTTCTGTGAAACGTACCCACTCGTAAGTTGTTAGTAGATGAAGTGAACTGAATTAGCTAATACATTTATTCTATTGGTTCTTTTTCAAGTCAATGGCCATGGCAAAGGTTGTAAAAAAAAAAAAAAAAGTGGGAAACTATAGCTAGTTGTAAAAAAAAAAAGGAAAAAAAGCAATATTTCATCACCTCTAAATGAAATAAATAAATAAAAAATAAAATTAAAATTAAAAGAAAAAACATTTTAGTATCTCTTTGAAAAAGTTAAGGATTAAGAAAGACAAAAAGTCAACCTAAGTCCCATGTGTTTGACAACTTTAGAATTTTGTAAGTTGACAAATGGCAAGGCAGTGATTTAGGGGTGTAGAATCTCCGTTCTCAATTTGGGCAAGTTTTGTAATGCTTGTTTTTCGAATTAACACTTTGGCTTTAAAATTCCTTGTTTCCATACATCTTAGAGCAACCTTAGATTTTTTTTTTTTATTTGTGCAATGTTAGTTGTTGTTGTTGTTTTTTACAAGGCTTCTTGCTAATTTGGGCCATACAAGAGTACAGCAAGAGTTATTTTAGTGAGAACAAAATTCTGTAAAATCAATTACTTCTAAGTAAAAATAATCATACTAGCTAGTTCATTTACTTGCATAATGTTCAACTAGCTAATTATTAAATCTATATGAATAAAATGGTAAAGTGAATCTCAAATTGTTTTATATAGTAATGCTGTTAGGAATCTTCTCTGGTAGCAGATAAATGTATGGTATATCCATAGTAGCATTTCTTGCCTGCACACCTTTCTCATACTCCTTCAACTTTGCTGAAAAGGTAGAAATACTTTCCAAAGCTCCAGATTCTAAGAACCTTTTTGCAGGAAACTTTCCAAGTGATATCTAAATTAATTACAATGTTATGCAATATTAGCATCTCAATATTTTGCACATGAATGTGATCATAAACATATTTAAATATGTGTGCTTGATGCTCTTACCTCGTCAGGGCTGTACTGAGATAAGGTATATACTGTGGAAATGCTTATAACAGCAGTAGCTTCAACTGGTAGAGTTTTTATAAGGGTAATATTAGATGATTTTCCCTTCTCTGCTGGAGGCAGTCGAACCGTAAATGGAGCATTTGGCACGTAACTGTAGATTACATATTGACCGAAGTTGACAGCTGCATGTTGGCAGGATCCTGTGAACATGATGCGAGTACACTGCTTCATCAACTCGCTCTTAGACGTGATGTGCTTAGGAAAGCCTCGGCCTGGGGAGGACCCCTTGTATTTAGGAAACCCATTAGTGTACAAGTCATCTGCCCACTTCTTCAATTCTTCGTCATCATTCACTTCAGAATCTGACTTGTAGAACTCATCTATTATTGTAGAAGTAAAACTCTCAAAATACTCCCACAGCTTCAAGCCATCGTCTCGATAGTAGAACTTCGGAACCGATTCCAATCCTCGTTCTTCAATGCTCTGCTTTATGTTGGTGATGTCTACAGTATACGCCTCAGAAGCCCTCTTGAATAGATCAACCTTGCCTTGTCCTCCAATACTAAATATCTGATCTATCACTCCACCTTCATTGATAAGAGAGGATCTCGCACGAGTGTTGATAGCTATGGTATAGCGAAAGTGAGGACGCAGTAGCTTATTAACAGGATGAGCATCAGGAAGATTTCTCATAGTAGCCACACAATAGGTTTCCATAGCAGCATGGCAGGAAATATAATGAGAAAAAAGTTGATGATGCTAAATGGCAAAGAGAAAAAGAGACAAAATAGGAATATTTCTAGAAGCAACGTAATATGATGATAATATAGTGTGGCAATTGATTTTCTGGTGCTAGCTATACTAAAATTCAGCTAAAAAAAAAAAGTTAGCAAAAATAGTTACTTGCCATAATACACACCTGGGCATGAGCATTCTGGTAATAGATTTTAGCAAGTAGCCAATCCGTCCAGCTGTCACTGGGAACATAAATAGGATTAGGAGTTGATATGTCTTCCTCTCGTACTCCCTGTCTGACCTGAATAGCTATGGGAACTAGGTCATCATCACTGTTCACATACAAAAGGCAAATAGGGGCCGGAACAAAGCACCCCTCACGTGCTGGCAAGCCGTCCATTATTTCCAAGTCACAAATATAGATGCGACCAGCCTGTGAAAGTAAAAATTGAACCTTTCATAATTGTAGTAACTTAAAATATATTTAGTACTTACCTCAATCTCTTGCTCTAAACTTAGACCCCTAGTAAGAAATGGCTTAACTATTTCATTGGTCACTGGAAACTTTGAAGGCATCTCGGTGCACTTTTTAATGACCATTGGGTTGACTCCATTGAGAATTTGACGACCAAATTCTACGTCAGAAGTCCAGCGACCATTTTCATATAAAGGAGTGCTCTCATCTGGATTAATAGAACTGGCAAATTTGGCATAGTCACTAAGATCATTAACATCAATAAGTACTCCGGTCAAACCTAATTTTGCTAATGCATTTACTCCATCTAAAGTAAAGTCAATATTTTTGACTCGATTGAATTGCTCATCAGCAGGAATACCGTCTTTGGTGTCATCAATTGCAGACGGAACTCCAGTATCTGAAAATATCTGCCATTGATATCTCTTACGCCTCTCATTCAATTCAAACTCTCTTTGTTTCACTAGAATTTCATCTTGTTCTGCATCTTTAAGTAACTCTGTTACAAATAGAATTAGATCATTTATTGAAAATAATTTGACATGCTATTGCTTTCTTAAAGCAAATACTGCTTTCTTATGTTAAGCATTATAATTGAGAAACACAGTTGACTGTTTTAGATATGCAAAGTAGCTATGCATATAGAGAACATTGTGTTGACTGTTTTAGGTATGCTAAATAGGCATGTACAGATTATGGCTTAGTTTAAGTAACAGATCACAGGAATATGTCTGGTTACAGAAACATCTATATCAGTATACTAGGAGTGTTACATGGAATATTACAATACTGTATCTTACTTGTAGCAGATGTAGTAGCAATAGCTTCATTGTCTCCTATCCAATGGTAGCAAGGAAACTGCTTCTTTTCTGCAATACTGGTATCTCTGTATCGGTAAATGACACTGTAATTGACAAACCAGAAGTCATTGGTGGGGAGAAACCAATTTTGCTCATTGCCAAAAATGACAATTTTAATATTGCCGAGATCAGCATCAGCCTCAACGAGAAGATCTTCACTTGTTCCTCCTTCAATGCTTCCAAAATAGCCTAAAATGTACAGCTTTGCAGTTGCTCCTTCATCTCCTACGAGAGTGGCATACACTCCGGTGTCAACAGTCCCAGAGCCACTCATTGATCCATTGACTATGCGAATTCCATAATAAAACTTGGAAGCTGCAATTTGTCAATAAACACACAATAAAGATTATTATAATAGTCATAATTTTTTTCAATTCTAATGAGCAATACATGCTTAATTAAAACTTAACCTTATGTTTCAACTTCTTGCTGAAGTCCTCTTTACATTAATTAATTCAGCTGAGAATGACTGAATTAATAAAAATTATATTTGTTGTAGTATTGCCTATGTCTAAGTTTTTAGTAGCAGAAAATGAATTGTTTAGTGCGCAAATGAGATTTGACCAAGATTCTGTTAATTACGAGGAAAAGTGTATTACACCACACTTTTTTCACAGTGTAAACAAAATCCTGACAATTGTAAGCCTATAGATTAATAGGTTATGATATCAATTGTTCACCATGTGCCAATAGGTCATGTACTATCACCAGAGAATAAACTATCTGTGAACATATTGGTAGGAAGTCAGAAACATAGCTGTTGAAATTATATCAGTTTGATTGGTTAAGTTGTGTCCTGTTACACCCTAAAGGTCATAGTCATAATAAGTCAATCTTTATAACGGCTTCTTATATTGGTTAGAGTATGATGTGGTAACAAAGTGTCACTTTGTATTGAGATAGCTGTAGACTCAGTCTTTTGGTAAAAAACAACAAATTTTTTTATACAACGAAATCAAGGCTTGCATCTTCTTTTTCTAATTGACCAATACACTCAATTTACATGAAGTATTGGCTGCTCTATGACAAAATGTAGAATTTTAAGGAATACTGTTAAACTAGTGTTGGGTTGTTCATGATAGAAAAGTATTATGCTGGTAAATTTAACAAGACTAACTAAACTAAGTATTGCTATCAGCCTAGGATTTAGGAGGTAAAATTTTAAACACATTTTGCACTTCTCAGGAAAAGTTTAGACTACACCACCAATTGGCTTTCACATGTTAAATTCTCTATATTCTTTTAAATGGTCACAGTCCTCCTATTTCATATGTCCAAAATATAACAAGCTTTAACTCATTTTCTCAGCCTGTGTAGCATATACATATACACCAATGCAGTTTCCACAATAAAATGCTAGAGGTAACTTATTACATAGTCAAGTAACCTTTCACATTTTTACACTGAATTGCTATATACCATTTTGGCTGTAGGCATTTAGGTTAAAGGATCCTCCACTGTCTGAGCTAGGGTTGGTCTGATTGGCCACTATTCTTGAAGAGATCTCTGGTACTCCATACTTCGACGCCATTTTCTGTTTAGCCTCCAATAGAGTGAAGATATCAATTGTTCCTCAACTCTTATAGCAAAACTAAGTCATTACTGCACATGCTCAGATGGTGAATTACTTATAATAAATCATAGCTGTGTCTCTGGTTAATAAACAAGGAAAAGGAAGTGAAGGTCAAATGTTTGGTAATTCTCACATGCATTATATGAACACTTGCTATTGGTTCCTGTGGCTAATGCACAATTAGTCAGTCACAATATCCTGATTATCATTCCACCTGTATGAGGATTCTATGATGTCTAAGATTTATAACATGTCTACAAAAAATGGTTTTATAAGTTGCCTTGGATTGTTATTCAAATTTTTGCAAACTAAATCTAAATTAGGGGTATCAAATCCAATCAACATTGCATAGCTATTTTGTTACCAGGGTCAACTTCCCCACTCATAGTGACCTCTGCCCTGATCACTCACCCCAGTGAATTGGCTAATGAAATTGACATGTTGGAAAGTTAAGAGCCAGCTAAAATGGTCAGTGTAGAGCCCTATTTCAACAGATTTTTGTACATTGGTCACAGTTATTCTATGCTTCCTCAACTATACTGCTAAAAATAAGGAAGGAAGGCTGTTTTAGTTGTTTCATGAGGAAGCTACTGAATAACACAAGTTGTCTAACGGAGACCACATTACTGCTCAAATATTGCCACTTGTTTTAGAGTCACAGAAGATATGTATTTATATATATATAGAAATATATATAGCTCTAGATATATGCTTGCACATATTGATACCTGCCATAACTAACACATATAATGCTAATAGTAATATAGCTATTACAAGGGGGAAAAAAGAATAATATAAGCAGCATAATATAGCTAACTGGTAATTGATTGGAAGATCCAAATTACAAAACAGGTTTTTGATAAACCTGAAAACAAAAAATGGTTGAAAGTTTAACAACTTCTCTTGCTAGGGGGTAGTAAATGAGTTTGGGAAGCCATCCAAGACTCCAATAATAAGTAGAAAAAGTAAAAGGAAGCAGCAATTGACTGCAACCAGGTAAAAAATCCATCTAGATGGTAATTTTTTTTGTTTGTTGTTTTGTTTATTAATTCTCAGAAGAAAAAAAAACCATCATAGGTTTTTACCAGAATCTACAGGTAATCAGGTTAGAAATGAAACTAAATAGTTTTTCAATAGAATGAAATTTATAATATGAACTAAACGCTAGAATGAGTGATGTCACAACAGCAAGCTCAACATCAATAACTCATACTGAGCCCTAGGGGGCTATATTCAACCAGGAAGCTGGCTCTTCTCATATAGACCAGAATGCTGCATTCTCCTTTCTGGAGAGCCAGGTAATTTCTTATTCTGGAGGTGTGTCTAACCAGGGAGCTGTTTTATCTCCTCCTGGAAGTGGAACTGCATTCTCTCCTGTTGGAGGTGTGTCTGGCCAGGGAGCTGTGTTCTCTCCTGTTGGAGGTGTGTCCGGCCAGGGAGCTGCGTTCTCTCCTGTTGGAGGTGTGTCTGGCCAGGGAGCTGTGTTCTCTCCTGTTGGAGGTGTGTCCGGCCAGGGAGCTGCGTTCTCTCCTGTTGGAGGTGTGTCCGGCCAGGGAGCTGCGTTCTCTCCTGTTGGAGGTGTGTCCAGCCAGGGAGCTGCGTTCTCTCCTGTTGGAGGTGTGTCCGGCCAGGGAGCTGCGTTCTCTATAGTAAATGTTTACTGCAAATACAATGACCAAACAGGCAGCTTGAATTTCATACTGGTTGTGGAGACCCATGACAGAATAATGTGTGAATATAACTGCTTTATAAATCTATAATTCTGACAGTATTGTGTTTCTCATCTACTCACAACTCAAGGTTATTAGTTAATTTAACTTAATTCCTCATTAAGTTTCCTGTTTCCTCGTTATTGCATTTTTTATAGTTATGATTATCTTAGGTTCACCAGGCTTCAGTTGTATTAAGCTAAGACCAATATCTTGGTTTTTCTTACTTGTGTATTACTGCTGTCATTGCTTATGTAACTTTTGAAATAAAAGTAGATATGTTTTTTCTTTGGTGTCGACTGTTTGTGCTACCAAACAGGCCCCAACTTCACTGGTTTGTCCTTTTTACCATCCTGTACAGTATGCAGGAACCAGTAATATAGAAGAGAAGCAATTCCTTGTTACAAATAAATAAAGAGAAGACTGAATGCTACAGCTGAGCTAGTAGACAGTTAATGAGAGAAATCACATAAAAAAGGGAATGACAACAATATATCAATGTATTGTGGAAATGCGGTGATAGGCTTAGGAATGTCCTGTTTGATGTTGATATAAGAAATAATTATGAAATTATATCCTTAGACAGAAGCTTCCTCCCCCCAAAAAACTGACCAAAGTGCAGGACTTGTGTCATAGCTAATGAGGCAGAGATCCCGGATCCCATGTACTTGTTGTGTGGCTATTTCCTTGCAGAAGTAATCAAATTTAGTACTCCTAATTTGAACTTTACCCTGAAGGGGTAAAATATTTGAGGTTCTATTGAGTTGCTCAGGGTGCCCTTGTCCCAGCAAAAGCCACAGGAAGAGGAAGAAGGATTATAATCAGGGGAAAGGCTGGTGGGTAGATCAGAGCAGTGAGGTGACATGTAAAGGCTCAAAGTTCAAATGAGCCCTGTAGGGCTAGGATACCATTGTTTCATCAAAACATCCCTGGCAAGGGGGCGGAGGGGGGAGGGAGGGGTCAAAGTAGAGATTGGCAATGTGAGGGGTAAGGAGAAGCAATCATTTTTCTTGTTATTTTGAATGTTGTCTATTTGGCTTTAATCTTCTACTACCTTTTCAATTCCCCACTTATGTAATCAGTATCATCAGCTACCACAGGAATGAATGCTATTGGTGATGAACATTCTGAGAATGATAATATAACCCCTATACATTTTTTGCCATCTTTGATATAGCTATCGCCATGCCTCTAGCACAATGGCTATTTGAATACACAAATTAGCAATACCACCTAAAATTTAACTTCAACAACCAGTCACTCCTATTGAAATTATGAGTTTTAAAAACTTGTGTTATTATTGATGATCTTTTTCTCACCTGTAGCTTAAGTTAAGCTAGCTATAGTTAGCTTATCTCACTCACACCAGGGGAGGCTCCACAGGAAGAGGAAGGTGAAATTGATATACCTATGATTTTGTCAGGGTAGCCAGTGTCTTTCAAAATTGTAATAGAACTGTGTGGCTTGAATAAATCAGTTACTACCACACCTTACCATTCTCAAGGAAATGTAAGCGTATGCAGGCCACTTTCTATGAAAGCGTGATTGTGAGACTGACTGGGATTCTTCACTATTTTTGTTTCTTCTTAAGTCCTTCATGATATATACTGAATTGAATGGGTGCAGAGCTCGAATCAAATGCTAGATGGTGTGAGGGATTTTGCCAAAAGTATAGAGGATAAAGAGTAGAGCTACAGTGGGGAACATTATGGTAATTTTATAGCACTTACTGTTCTTCAATTATTCTCATAGTGCCTTGCACAGTATCTGATTTGACAGATTTACTGAGCATGTGCAGTAAGTGCTATAAAATTTAGCTTTCCAAAGCAACAATTTCATACTGTGTGGCAAGTAGTTATAATCATGGCATCCGACTACGGAGTACCAGAGATAACTTTAAAAATTGTGGCCAGTCGGTCAACTTCCTACTTGTCAGGAACAACAACTGGAGCAGATTTTAAGCTGGATTATGATAGAATCAGTAAGAATATCCAAGTACAGAAGTCATGTCTTGTTTTTTACATGTTATTCATTTATGGTGACTAATTTAATAGATCAAAAGAATTTATGTAGAGTTAAGACTGCAAGTGTCAAATTATTTGTAAAAATAAAAGCTGATACATATGAATTAGTTAAGAATGTAATGATCTATTCAAGTAAGATGCTAGGAAACCTGTTTCGTCATTAATCACCCAACTCATACTTTGCAATATCCCACATGAAAGGGAATAGTCAATCTAAAAGATGAGGTGACAAAAGCTTTAAAGAGGGCAGTGAATAAAATAACTTTTTACTTAGATTAAAAAAAATGGCATGTGAATTTCTGCTAATAATAATTTGTAAGATGTGTGTCCATATAAATGTGGCAATTAACCCAAAATTGTCAGGTAAAGGTCCATTTTTAGTGTGTCTGGAGGTGTTATTCCATGAAATGGTTTAACCGGTGTCCTAGCTACATCATGGAAATATGGAGTAATGTGTGCTTTTCTATCATTTATAAAAGTTCTGTTTATCTTCCTATGCTTCCTATTTTTATTCACGCTATTCTTTTCTTTTTCTTCTATTCAAGTATTCAGCCGTAAAAGTGAGTTTCATTCCCTCAGTTCCACCAATAGATAGACATTAAGTGATCTGTGTGGAGCCAAATGAAGCATTACTACAAACTTCTTTTATGCCTTGAAATAAAAACAGTAGTACTGATACACTTTTATGTAAGAGTTATGATGCATATGTGGCTTTGAATATATAATAATATGAATAAATTAAAATTATTAAATTTATATAAATTAAACAAAAGTTTAAGAATAAAAAAGTGACCTTTACAATATAATTATATTATAACCCTTAAGTACATGAGCAGTTTTTACAAAAAAAAAGAAGCAAGGTTTGTAATATTATTTGTTGCAGGCCAATAAAGCAAGGGGAATACTCAGAAACAACTAGAGATTATTATAAAAATATTGAATTGTATATAATTGTTACTGGCCCCCTTAATTAAATTATTTAATCTAAAATATTCCGATTTTTTTTACATTCCAATATTTATCTCGATAAACACAGCCTAGATTTACTAACTAATAATATCATTGGAAGAAGTTCCAGGTCTAGTAAAGCCAAATACAATTTCTGCAACATATTCTTCGCCTACTTCACTACTGCTGGAGCAAGAAAGCGTTGGATATTCCCGTTCGCCAGTAATAAGGCTAAGAACCTCAGCAGCGGTAAGCTGTTTCTTGGACATTTTTTTTTTAATGGGAAAAAATTTCCGATCTAATTATACATATTATAGTAAAGCAATCAAAAGGGCCTTAGAAGCACGGGCGACAAGATGGTAATATTGAAATGAAGCTACCGTTTGAAATCGCGCTAGAAAATATTCTTGAAAAATGTGTATTTAAAGTTACAAAATCGATTGGCTATGTACTTAAGGGATAAAGATTAATTGAGTGTTTTTATTTTAAATGAACTATAGAGTCAAAAACCTTTTAAAAACATTAATCCCATATTTTTTCTGTCATGATAATACATTATAGCAAATGTTTGCATTACTTTGTGTAACCTTTATCAACATAACCACTTTTCTTTTGCATAGCATTAAAAATATACCAAGTGTAAAAACTGTATGCATATTTTACAAATGAGTTTTAAAGTAATTATAGTTTGTTCAATGTTTTAGCTTATAATCTTGCCAAATATGTAGTTGTTTTTTACCAAAATTGCTGTTTTTTTTGTAGAATCTAAGTTTTATTATGGAATTCGCATTGCTAATGGAGAATTTTATGCAATTTCATCTTGATTACTTTCAAAATGATCATCTATACAATTATGCTTACCTCCACCATTGGTATGGCATTTATTATGCCCATGGGTTTCTATTACAAGAGTCTTTCCAAGGACCATAAACTTCAGCAGAATAATCTCTGGGGTACATAATTTTGCCGTTAAAATATGAAACAATTCCAAATTTTAGCACATTCCCCCGCCCATTCCCATATTGTTCTCTTACAGAAATAAACGTGTAGTCCAGTAATTCTCGTCAGAAATGAGTTTACAACAAAATGTTTAAGGTTTTAAAATTTTCTCCGATAGCCAGTAGGTAAAAATAATGTTTAAATGCTTGGTACAAAAACGCTTCCAGGACATTCCCGGTGAGTCACAGGAAATTTGATCTGTGTGGTTTTTGGTAGAGGACAATATTGGGATAAATAAAAACTGTTTTCCTTCAAACTTAGTACATCTAGCGCTACTGTGTGGCAGGGTATTTGCTACTAGTTTGTATTATTATTGAAATTGTATAGCTATAGCTTATGTTTATATAAGTATTGTCATGTAGATGTAGATATTATCCAAACATGAATGGACAATGATTATGTCACAAAAAATAATGTTTGTAAAAACAAGTTCATTCATGGCTTGGAGTTGCTACACAACACATTAGACACTTGATGGGTGCTGAAAGTCTTCGTTTGGCTTTCCTAAGCCTTGCAAACCACTTCTGCCTTCTTTGTATCTATATTAAATTTAAAAAATATCATGAAAAGAGCAGGAATGGTAATGTTGTACAGCAACCCACCTCGGGAACTTCTTGAATATGTGTCACACCAGAATTGATCTCATCCAAGTCATCATCAGAAATGGCCACTGAACATGTAGGACTACATTCCAAGTCCTCCTCACGTGCATCTAAAGTGGTCATACTGGGCTCATCCTCATTCTGATGCAGTCTGTCCAAAGATGTAATGGAACTTGTGGTGCATTCTTTGCTTCCATTCTGTGTAGAGCACTCATCCTCCTCTAAGATAGTGCTGAGAGCCTCATCTGCATCAGTGGCAATCACATTTGAACATTGCTCAATGGAATTGTCCTTCATCTCTATGCTAGCTGCTTGGCTTGAACCTGTGCTGGTTGAATATGCAAAAACACGAATGTCATTGCATCCATGAGAGCGTGTGACGGCTTGACCAGAGAAGCAGTAACCACTGTGAGATGAGCTTGCATCAGAGTCAGTATCCACTTCTTCCACTGTGAAATCTGAGCTTGTACCTGTGTCAATGTCAAATTCTTCGTCCCTTTCAAATTCAGCTTCCAATTCTTCACTGTCATCAAATTCTTCATCCTCTTCAAATTCAGTATCAAAATCATCATCAATATCAGAATCTTCATCTTCATCAAATTCTTCCCCGTCAATATCCTCGTCAGATTCCTCATGTCTAACTTCTTCCTCCACTACATTGTCATCCTCATCACTCCTTACATCTCCATCCTCATTACTCTCATCCTTGTCTGTTTCTTCTTCCTCATCCACATCTTCTTCCTCCGTTTCGTCCTCATTAGTTTTCTCGTCCTTGTCCATTTCCTCATCACCGTCAGTTTTCCTGTTCTCATCAGTTGTCACTTCCACATTCCATTCATCATCACCCAACTTTTTGTATTCAGTGATATTTTTAGCATGATTCCCAAACTTATTTTCACATACTATTTCATGCTTATTTCCTCCTAATTCTTCCCCCATGCTGCTGTAATCATAGGGAACTCCGTTGTATTCTCTCCTTTCCATCGTGTGTTGCTGATCTTCGAACACGGTTTGAAGTGTTGCCTGCTCATGATATTGTGGACATTTCTCAAGCTCGACCACTTCATAGACTTGTCTAACATTATGTGTGTGCTCTATTTGGTAGTTGGCCTCGGGTGTGAATTCCTCGTACTTCGAGATTGAGTCTGTATAAGTTTTAAGAGGCATAGTTGTACATTCCGTAGACTGCTGCATATTGGAGGCTGTGTCCAAGTAGTATTCTGCTTCAACACATCTGTCATGTGATAGTTGGTCCGTTGATGCTGTGAAGGGCTGATGGTTGAGCTCCATGCTGTTAGTATTCACATTTTTTACCACCTCATCCACAAGCTCATTCACATCTAGGTCCTCGTGCTGTGTTTCTTCAAGATGACTTGTGAAGAAACTAGTGGGAAGAGCTTGAGGAGGTGTCTGCTTAGAGGGCAACCAATGATGAGCACTTGGAGGAGATAATGTGAACCAGTGTCCATGACAGTCATTCTCAAAGCGATGGTGAGAGCTTCCTTCATTTGATGTTTTCCAGGCCTGGTCATCGTGCATTGTCTGTTGGGGACACTTTTTCTTCGTCATATCCTGGACTAGTTCACTCTCCCAATAATCTTTGTACTGGACTTCATTGGCATTGACATGGGAGTAAGAAGTTGGTGGAGGATGCACAGAAGAGATATCTGTATGGTCAGCAGAGTGGTGAGTATCTGCAGTAAACAAATAGTCCCAACCGACACTCTCTGGCTTTTCCTGAGTTGCTGTGCCTGGTGATGTTGTCGAAGGGATTTCAAGATATCCAGCATTGTGAGTGCTCTGTTTCCCCTCCAACTCATCTCCCATGTCCTTACCATCATGAATTGTCGAATGCTTAGAGAACAAGGTAAAGGGAGTTTCAGAAGTTGCATCCCAGCTTAATGGTGGGGAATTCTGACTGCAAGCCGTTGCCCAGCGATCACGATAAAAATAATTCATGTTTCCTTGAGATTTTACGTGCAGCAGTGATGTTGTTGAGAACACATCCTTTGATGCCACATCATTACCATTCTCTTCCCATAACATACCAGTGTCAATCTGTCCCTGATAGCAGCCTCCTTCCTGTTCAACTGACTTCACCGGAGGAGGAATCCAGAATTGGGACATCTGGTCGGATGTAAGACTTGGCTTGGAGGGAGAAACCGAAAATGGCTTGGAGGCCTCACTGTTGACAATAGCATCCTTCACATTTCTTCTAGTAGTCTCTTGCTGTGAGTGTGATGTTGCCAATTGGTTGGCATCTAAATATAAGTAGCTTGTGTTGTCCTTCAATAACCAGTCGTGGGAAGCACCTCTCTCATCCTCCATCATATACTGAGCAAAGGAAGGGGTGGAGCACTTCTTTGTGTACTGGGTAAGAGGAGATCTTGAAGTTTCATCTTGGAAAGAAGTGCAGGATGTTTTGAGCGAATTAGGAGTCACTTGATTCCAATTTCCTTGGAATTTTCCTCCTGTTTGTTGTGGTAGACTGTTGAACCCGGTGTTTCCTGCATTCTCTTTAGCCTCCTTGACTGTTTCTCCTTTGGGATGGCTAGAATATTGGTCAGGAGGAATTTGGTAAGGCACATTCCAGTAATCTGGATAGGTAGAGTCCATTTTTCCAACGAACTTCTCAGTTGAGTTCTGGGTCTACTTTTTACCCTATTTGTTTACAGTTTATCCGCTCGTTAATATGCTTAACCAACAAAATATCTGAAAGAAATCTGCAATATCCTTGTGGCGTCCGAAGATTTCCAGACTTCGTAATAAACAGCGAACGCCAGCCTTTAGTAGTCTCGCGTAGCCAGACCCTTTACCAACCCTAACCGCTACGCGGGGAAGGAAAGGGTCTGGGAATATACAATACAACGACTTGTTCAGCAGCACCCCAAAAAGGGTGCTCCAATTATCACATTCCAATGCTTGCAGTAGCCAATGACGTCACGGCTACGGCCGGGTAGCAGCTCTCCTATTCATGCTGGTACGTTTATTGCTTGCCAGGAGTGCTTATAAAGAGCCTACGAAAACAATTTCACCAGTTTGACGAAGTCACGCAACGTTCTCACCCTCCCAGATGTGATGTTGACGTCACACAGTATACCGCAAGCTTGCTGGAATGTGATAATTAAGCACCCTTTTTGGGGTGCTGCTGAACAAGTCGTTGTATTGTATGTTCCCAGACCCTTTCCTTCCCCGCGTAGCGGTTACGGTTGGTAAAGGGTCTGGCTACGCGAGACTATGCAGAAAATGGACAAAATGCTTATCTGAGGTGCATTATATAGTTTGCTGTTTGACAGAGCTGTCGCTTACCTATATACCTGAAGTATAAGGCAAGGCATACCCAAGGAAGTAACTAATTCTCTAAAGTTACAGGATATTATTCCAGTGTAAATAAATCATCAGTTTTTTAATATACTACTCTTTGCAGTCACTCAGCTACAAATGTTGATAAACAAGGGTGTGTAGGCACCTTTATAATAATGATAGTCATAGATTTTGATACAATGTAATTAAAACAAGTCGCATATTTAATTTACAAGTCTTGATATTATAATCCACAAGGACTCAGCTGCATTATCATGAGATAGTCTATTATCTACTTTTAAAATGAAGAGACAATGCCAATTCAAAGATACTCAATCTTTTCAAGCAGCCTCATATATTCATAGTACTGTGCATGAGCATAGTGGCTTCATTATTTATATGTGGTTCTATCATCTTTAGTAATAGCCAGATAGGTACTCTTTGTTCTGCAGTGCTCACTAGAATCAGTTCTTCAACTAACCAAAAAATGCCATTTGAAGAAGTTTGCTTTTCGATAAGTTAACTTCGGAAGTATGCCTATTTAAATAATTATGTTAAACTACCTAGTATTTTTCCAATCTATTATGTTGCATGACAGTAACAGAAATTTTTATGTGGCATCGCTGGACAAGTTCCTTTTGTATCGATGTAGCCCAAACTAGATGATGTTTTATAAACTATACATGAGATAACCCACAATATTAAATCACCAAAATTTGCCATATTCTTTTGCAGATTGTATCTGCTAAATTACCACAATAAAAAAAATTAACAAAGTATTATGCTGCCTAACAACAAAACACAAAAATTGTTTGTATTTTTTATGTAATTATGAAGTTATGAATCATTGGTGTAAAAGAAGAATTATCATGAGCTTAATTGCTGAACTGTTTTATTCAAATGCCTTAATATGGCATCATTGGAGTAACACTCATACATCAAGTGATTGTAGTGTTTCTTTTAGCCATATCTCTGCTTCCATATATACTTGTGCCTTGTTAATAATAAAGGCAACCTTTGGTTCTGGCTTACTTTTAAATCTGAGCTCAAATAATCACTGGGAATGCTATCTGTAGCTTGCTGAGATTCTTCAAGGGCTGCTACATTCTTACAAGTAAGTGCTGTAGCTCCAGTAAACTCAAACGTGTTACTGTTGAACTCTTCGCCATATCTTTATCACCTTTTTCGCCCAAAATTGCTGTCAAACAAAATGTTTTCACACCGTCTGCACCAACTGCCGCATCTGCATACTGAATGCCTGATGTCAAGATTTCCTACAAGACGGAGTAGCTGAACAAAGAATACGTGTAATAAAGCTAAGCTTTAGCTATATTTTGATGCTCGAAGGAATAGTACCTACCGCCATGTGGCGTTTGCACTGTACCTAATCTGTGCCGCTCACTCACTATCTCTAATTTTCAGGACTAGCTCCCCCGGGAACTTCGTTCTCGACCTATGGCTCCTAAATCTGTTGAACTAACCCTACTCTATACAAAGAGAATTTATGCGCTAAAGAATGACATAGTCTCCAACTAGAAAAATTCGAACTGTAGGTACAAAGGCTTAGCACAACACTCATGCCCACTTAGCTACCTGCACTATTTTCACTTAGATCCCGTTGCTATATTGTTACTAGGTGTACTAACTTGGTAAGTGTGCACTATTTTTTGCCTTTAGCCATTTCTGCGAAAATGCTGATAAACAAGTTGCTAGTGGAAACTGGGCATGCGTAAACGGGATCTAAAATAGTTAGAGCATGCGCGCTTAGGTACTGGTGAATTTAGTGCACACAGCCCTCAGGCCTACGGCCCTTGGGATTCAGTCACTAAATCCACCAGTACCTAAGCGCTTATGCTCTAACTATTACTTAGCTACTGAGGCATTTCACTTAGTTTCTGTGCTATTTTTGTATGAGTAATAACACGGGTTAACCGTGCTATCACTCGCTACTAGTAGGCCAGCTTTTTAAAAAGCCATTTGCAATTGTAGCTATATTACTATATCGTTCACTCATTATCTCCTTATTTCAGGATTAGCTTCCGCTGGAACTTCGTTTTCAACATGCGGCTCCTCCTGATTCGTTGAAAAACATTCCGTCTAATACGGGTAGAGCTTCTGTGGTAAAGAATGACATTGTCTCCAACTAAAAACTACTGGAGCTGTACGTTTCCAAGGTTAACACTGCACGCGTGAGCACTTACCCATACTACTTCACTTAGCTACAGAGGTATTTCACTTAGTTTCCACTTAGTTACCGAGGTATTTCAATTAGTTACGCGCTATTTCACTTTCCCCGTGCGATTTCAGTTGAACACCAATTTTTCCCATACATTTTTGAATGGCAACTTACGCGCCGTACTATTAGTATAAGTAATAGCATGGGTAACCGTGCTATTCGGGATTAATAGCACGAGGCGAAGCCGAGTGCTTTTTCAATTGCTTCACGAGTGCTAATAGCACAGGTTATCCGTGCTATCACTCGCTAATAGTAGGCCAGCTTTTTAAAAAGTCTCTTTCACATTGTCCCCTAGTAGAAACTACTCGAACTGTACGTTTCCAAGGTTAACGCTCTACGCGTGCGCACACACTCGTACTATTTCACTTAGCTACCGAGGTATTTCACTTAGTTTCCACTTAGTTACTGAGGTTATTTCAATTAGTTACGCGCTATTTCACTTTCCCCGTGCGATTTCAATTGAACGGCGATTTTTCCCATTCATTTTTGAATGGGCAACTTACGCGCCGTACTATTACACTTGGCTACATTCTATTCTATTTCAGTGGAACAGCCATTTCCCCCCTACATTTTTAATGGGAAATTGCGTGCAGTAATAGCTATCCATTATTGCTGTTAGTCAGATCATGTCTTAAAACATAATGTTTGTAGAAACCAAAATAAATAAGTTTATTCTTGGCTTGGTATTGCTATACAGCACATCAGACATCTTATAGGTGCTGCAAGTTTTTGTTTGGCTTTCCTAAGCTTTCCCAACCATTTCTGTATTCTTTGTCTAAATTGATAAATGTATACAATGAAAAGAGTAAGGATGGAATACATTGTAGATCAATGAACCGTGGGAACTTCTTGGGTATGGATCATATAAGAATTGATCTCATTCAAGTCAGCATTTGAAATGTCCTCTGAATATCTACGACTGTATTCCAAGTCTTCCACATGTGCATCTAAACTGGTACTACTGGGCTCATGCTCATTCTGATGAAGTCTGTCCAAAGATGTAATGGAACTTGTGACGTGTTCTTTGTTCCTGCTTTGCGACTCATCCTCCTCTAAGATAATGCTAAGTACCTCATCTGTACTTCAGTGACAATCACATTTGAACATTGCTCAATGGAATTGTCCTTCATCTCTAATCTAGTTGCTTGATTTGAACCTGCGCTAGTCAAATATGCAAAGACCCGAAGTCATTTCATCCCTGGGAGCGTGAGATGGCTTGACTAGAGAAACAGTAACCATGTGAGATGAACTTGAACCAGTATCAGTTTCCACTTCTCCCACTGTGAATTCTGAGTTTGTGTCTGTGTCAATGTCATCATCCCTTTCATATTCAGTATCAAAATCCTCAGCATCCTCTTCAAATTCAATATCGAAATTATCATCATCAATACCATCGGCAAATTCTCCATCTTCATCAATTTCTTCATCAGTTTCCTCGTGTCCAATTTATTCCCCTACTTCATTGTAGTTCTCATCTATTCTTCCATCATTCAGTACACTGCACCTGGCCTGATTCCTCTGTCGGGAGATCTGTTGAAGTCTTCCATTTCCATTTCAATGGTGTTTTGTCGGTCTTCAAATGTGATTTGATCTTCAATCTGCTCCAAGTCATATCTAGAGACTTTTCCCCTCATATGACTGACTTCTATTTTATAGTTAGCCTCATTCACAGGTGTTAAGCACTGGTACTTCGAGAAGTCTGTACAAGTATTGAGAGGCAAACTCATAGATTCTGCATACTGCTGCATGTTGGATGTTGTGTCCAAGTAGTATTCTGATTCCCCACATCTGTCATGTGATAGTTGGTCAGCTGTTGCTGTAAAGGGCTGATGGTTCAGCTCCTTGCTGTTAGTAGTCACATCTTTTATCACCTCATCCACAAGCTCACTCACATCTAGGTCCTAATGCTGTGCTTCTTCAGTTGTGAAGAAACCGGTGGAAAGAGCTTGAGGAGTTGTCTGCTCAGAGGGCAACCAATAATGAGCACTTGGAGGAGATGTTGTGAACCAAGAACCTTCTTCATTTGATGTTTTCCAGGCCTGGTCATTGTGCACTGTCTTTTGGGGACACTTTTCCTTTGTCATCTTCTGGACTAGTTCACTCTCCCAATGATCTTTGTGCTGGACTTTACTGGCATTGAACTGGGAGTAATGAATTGGTGGGGAATGTCCAGAAGAGATATTTCCATAGTCTGCAGAGTGGTGATTATCAGCAGTAAACAAGTAATCCCAAACAATATTCAAATTTCTGTGTAAATCAGTAAGTAAGTTTCAGACACTACAACAATACTTAAAGGCTGAAACTGTAAACAATGCAAGCATTCAGTATAATAATAATAACAACAAAAACAAAAACAGTAATTCAGCGAAGCGAGCGAAGCCAGCGGAGCTGATTCTCTAATGAGTTCGCGATATATATATATATTTCAGCGAAGCGAGCGAAGCGAGCGGAGCTGACTCTCTAATGAGTTCGCGATATATATATACTAGTGGTGTGCTTGAGCACAAATGGCGAGCGAGCCTTAAACTACACTATTGTTAAATGATTGATTTTAACAACTAACACTCAAGCTACTAAAATAAAGTTCGAGTTTTTAAATTAAGTTAATGCGGTAAAGGGGTTTCAATTCCATAGTAACTGCTCCCAGCAACTGTTTGAATTGAAAAAGAAGCAACAAAATCAAGTCAAGTTATTTAAATTTTTCTTTGTGATATTCTTAATAGTAGTTGTAACGCACAATACTTTCACACAACTGAACATACCTACGCAAGACTTACCTTCGTAGTTCGTCTAGTGGACAATGAATTTTCAAGTAAATGCTGTTGAGTAGGGCTTATATAGCTGTGACAAATAGCGTATTAACTTACCACCGCCACTAACTCGAATAGAAATGGAGCTCCCATAAGTTTTTGTGTTTTAACAGCACCCGCAAAACAATTCAAAGCCGGTAAACAATTCAATTTCTAAGGTGATACGGGTAATGGTCGCTAAACCAGAGGATTCTGTTTAGTGAAGTTTGGGACGGGGTCGAACGCCGAGCGAACACAAAAATATGGAGGGTCAAAGTACAAAATGACATACATACGTCCAAACATATATCTAAATAAATAACAAACATCCCGATTTTCGATTCGTGTAACCCCTGTAAGTGTCTCGCTCGCTACGCTCGCTCACCAATTATTGGCGAGCGAGCGTAGCGAGTGAGACACTTACAGGGGTAACACAATCGAAAATCGGGGATGTCAGTTTATTTTTTTTTGTAAATATGTATGGAAGTACGTAAGGCATTTTTGTACTTTGACCCTCGCGTTTTGTGTTAGTTCGGTTGTCGACCCCGTCCCAAATTGCACTAAACAGAATCCTCTGGTTTATCGATCAGTACCCGTATCACCCTAGAAATTGAATTGTTTACCGTTTTGAATTCTTTTGCGGGTGCAGTTAAAACTTGAAAACTTAAGGGACTTCCATTTCTATTCGAGTTAGTGGCGGTGGTAAGTCAATGCGCTCTTTGTCATGGTTATAAGCCGTGCGCACAGTATTTACCTGAAAATACATTGTCCACTAGACTACTGCGAAGGTAAGTCTGTGTAGGTGATGTCCAGCTGTGTCAAAGCATTGTGTGTTACAACCACTACTTAGCTAAAGAATATCACAAAGAAAACTTTTAAATAACGTGTATTGTTTTTGTTGTTGTTTTTTCCTTCAATTCAAGCAGTTGCAGAGAGTTGTTACTATGGCACTGAAATCCCTTTACCCTGTATGCTAAATTTAAAAACTGGACCTTATTTTCAGTAGCTTCAGTGTTAGAAGTCAATAGTCTTTAGGCTCGCTCGCCATTTGTGCTCAAGCACACCACTAGTTTAGGTCTAGAAATTGTTTTTGTTCTTGCGTGGGCGTACGTGTGTACCCTTTCTCCTACGCGCTTGCGCGGGCCGGGTAACCTTCTTAGCAACATTTTGTTTTGTTTACCCGCTGTACGAAGTAGCGATGCCCAGTGACAAAACGTTCCCTTTATCCTACGCGCTTGCGCGGGGCCGGGTAACCTTCTTAGCAACATTTTGTTTTGTTTACCCGCTGTACGAAGTAGCGATGCCCAGTAGACAAAACGTTCCCTTTATCCTACGCGCTTGCGGCCGGGTAACCTTCTTAGCAACATTTTGTTTTGTTTACTCGCCGTACGAAGTAGCGATGCCCAGTAGACAAAACGTTAGAAAGTCAAGAGCTTTGAGGGCGTTAGGAACTCCAGAAGAAAAAGTAGTAAGGAGAGAGATAAGAAATGAAAAGGACAGGGCAAGGAGGAGGAGAGCTAAAACGAAACAGAAACAGGTAGCAAAGTAAATAATCTTTCTTTTTGAAAAGCCATTAAATGTTCCTAATTTATTTATTAGACTATTCCTGAGGATTACTGTACCAATCAACTTTATACAGCTGTAGACTCAACTACTCTTGAAGACACTGAAAATGCAGCCACACCATCTGAACAAGAAGCTAATATCCCCACTACTTTTTGTACTGCAAGAGGAAGGAAAAGACATCTATCAGAGGACATCCATTCTCATATACACCCAAAGCAGCAAAAAAAGTTGCAGAAAATATAACTCAAACAATTTCGATACCGCAAAGCCTTTCAGCTTATCAGTAACAAATGCAAGAGGTAAATATAAAATAAAATATATACTTCAATAAGTTAATACGAGACATATTTTCGTTTAGGAAACCATTATGCAGAGAGCAACATCTACAACTAATGTCACAAAAACAGCAAGTCACACATTTGTTTGAAAGTAATAGTGAAAGAGATCACAGGCTCCACTGTTTGTCCACTAACCAACTGTTGAGAACAGCAAATGAATCTTCATTACAAAATTCCTCTAGATTAGAGCAGTTGTCAACTAACCAACAGCAGAGATTGGCTGATGAAACACCACTTCAACGGGAGACTAGATTGTCTCAAGTTAGGGGGAACAGGTCAAGACAACATCCCCAGGTTCCATTGCACCATATTATTCCAGCATTTGATGATCCTCAAGTTCACACAGCAATGCGTAATTTTCATGCTAAAATCTCATTGATTACTATCCCAGTCTGCATAACGTGTATGGAGAAGTTTCCAGGAAATGTTGTCGATGTAGCCGGGATAAACATATCCCTAAGCTCTATTCAGCTCAAAATAACATTCAGCTCAAAATAACATTCATCCTGGAAACATTCCTCCACTTGCAGGTTAAATTTAATGTAAAACTATAAAAATTAACCTAACTCTATTATCAAACTATGTAGTCTAAGATCTACTTCCATTTAACATACTCTGCTCTCCCTCTGAATATGTTATAGTACCCAAACAAACTCTTTTATTCTTTATTTTTATTAAACCACAAAGTTTACATCAGCTATAACTGTAATGATGTTGTATGACATTTTTAATTAAATAGCGGTATATTCTGTCTAAAACACCAGCCAATAACTTTGATGGTAAAATAATTCATTATTCTTATATTATCACAAATAATATAACATTTAAACTTTATTATATAAAGCAATACTATGTAGCTGATTACGAATTACATTAATAAAATAAATAATAAAATAATTCATTACTCTTGTTTTACCACAAAAAGTATAACATTTAAACTTTATTATACATAGCCTAAATTTTATAACCTTCATCATACAGTGGTATAGAATAGAAGCACCAATGAATCTATATAAAACAACAGACAGACATAACATTAACAACATCAAAATAAATAACTGTATCTATAGCTGCAATTACAGGGAACATGCATCGCTCGCTTCGCTATTTTGCGCTATTCGAGCGCACCACTAGTTAGGTCTAGAAATTGTTTTTGTTCTTGCGTGGGCGTACGTGTGTACCCTTTCTCCTACGCGCTTGCGCGGCCGGGTAACCTTCTTAGCAACATTTTGTTTTGTTTACCCGCCGTAAGAAGTAGCGATGCCCAGTAGACAAAACGTTAGAAACGCTCGGTGAAGAGCTTTGAGGGCGTTAGAAATTCCTGAAGAAAAATTAGTAAGGAGAGCGATAAGAAATGAAAAAGACAGAGCAAGGGGGAGGAGAGCTAAAACGAAACAGAAACAAGTAGCAAAGTAAAAAATCTGACAGTATTTTGTAGCCACACCAAGCATGCATGGAATAGCTGCAATTACAGGGAACATGCATCGCTCGCTTCGCTATTTTGTGCTTAGAGCACATCACTAGTTATTATTATTATAAGAAGATAAAATATTGGTAGTATTAAATTAAATAGAATGACAACCATATTAAAATCATACTAAACAAATTCTGTAATGCCAATTGTATCATGTGATTCTACATGTCTATGCTATTAATTTTTTAATTTTGAATATGTGACTGATGATGGTCAATGTGTCATTTGTAGTGAAGTAGGTAAGGTAGAGTACAAAATAAAGGCAGTTCTGCAGTATTACAATATTTAGCACCACCTTATATTCTAGGCTTGGTGAATTAGTGTACATTTGTTGTGAATATTAATAAAGAAATACAAAGCAAACTCAAACTCACTGACTTAGGCAAGAAACCTAGAGAAGAAAACTTGTCTATTTGAGCCACAGTCATGTTTGAAAAAATACAACTGCACATACTTAATAGAGTTGATATTTCAATGCTGGAAGTGATTGGGAAATGCTTGAAGAAACTTGTAGTCTGACTTCTAGACATCACATTTGAGGGAAGAAAATAAAGTGTAATTTAAAAAATGTGATGGACTTTGCTTCTAATACCCATAAATTCCTAAAGATTTATTTACACACTAAAACTATGTGCTCAGTCATTGCCACGGTAACTTAGTGTTTTTTTGTAGTTACAGGTTAATACCCTACATTTGAATAACATAATTTGTGTATCCAAATTATAGTTTGAATTATTATTATTAATTTGAAGCATTCCTGACTTAACTGATACCAGTAATAAAAAATAAATGTTAAAAATGTAAAAACAACAACAATAACAAAAAAAAACAATTTAATATTGGGGATATAGTGTTACCCAATGGGAATTAGCAAAGTTGCAGTTGCTCTAATAAGTATGAACACAGTCACTTGCCTCATGTGATATCACAAATCACTGCTCTAAATTAAAACTGATAAAAGTATAATCACATTTTTAGCTTAATAATATTTAGTGCTACTGATTATGCTCTAGCCTGGTTCATGGAAAATATGAAGATGGTGAAATTATGATATGGAAAGTGTACCATTATGAAAAGTGCTTTCTTAAGTTTTTTTTTATTCCTTCATTTTTGTATGAATTTGAATTGTGCTTCACTGGTGTCTCAAGAACAAAGCAAGAATTTATGGAAAAAAAGCTGTTCTCTGAAAGCTGATGAAATCTTGAGGCATTTATTTTTAAAAGGACGCTAAACTAATGCATAAATCTGGAGTAACCCCTAAATAATGAGAACCACCACACTCTCTGATATAATTGACGTAATTATTATTTATCACTTGAAGATTGCCAGTTAAAACTGATGTTATCTTGATAATTTCAGTAACGATCATGTCATGATACTTCATAATGTTTATAGAAACAAAAATAAATAAGTTTATTCTTGGCTTGGTGTGGCTATACAGCACATCAGACATCTTATAGGTGCTGCAAGTCTTTGTTTGGCTTTCCTAAGCCTTCCCAACCATTTCTGCCTTCTTTGTATCTAAATTGAGAAACAGATACAATGAAAAGAGTAAAGATAAAAAAACATTATAGCTATAGCAAACCAACCTTGGGAACTTCCTGAGTATGTATATCACCAGAGTTGTCCTCTGAATATATATGACTGTATTCCAAATCTTCCACATGTGCATCTATACTGGGCTCATGCTCATTATGATGAAGTCTGTCCAAAGATGTAATGGAACTTGTGACTTGTTCTTTGTTTCTGTTTAGCGACTCATCCTCCTCTAAGATAATGCTGAGAGCCTCATCTGCACCAGTGGTCATAACATTTGAACATTGCTCAATGGAATTATCCTTCATCTCTATGCTAGCTGCTTCGTTTGAACCTGCGCTGGTCGAATACGCTAAGACGCGAATGTCATTGCATCCATTGGTGCGTGTGATGGCTTGACCAGAGAAACAGTAACCACTGTGAGATGAGCTTGCATCAGTATCAGTTTCCACTTCTCCCACTGCGAATTCTGAGGTTGCACCTGAGTCAATGTCAAATTCTTCATCCCTTTCAGATTCAGTATCAAAATCCTCACTGTCATCCAATTCTTCATCCTCTTCAAATTCAGTATCGAAATCATCATTACTATCAGCGAATTCTTCATCTTCATCAATTTCTTCATCAGCATCCTCGTGTCCAATTTCTTCCCCTACTACGTTGTAGCCCTCATCTATTCTTCCATCTTCATTATCGGTACACTGCACCTGGTCTAATTCCTCTGTCTCGTTCTTGTCCATTTTTTCGTCATCGTCAGTTTTCTTGTCTTCATTCGTTTCCACTTCCACATACCAAATATTTATCCTCAATGATGTTTTTAGCATATTGGTCAAAATCATCTCTACCATTTCCTGGTTCATTCTCATCCACTACCAGTATATCCTTCCTGTTATTGTAACTGTTGGGAGATCTGTTGAAGTCTTCCATTTCCATTTCAATGGTGTGTTGTCGGTCTTCAAATGTGATTTGATCTTCAATCTGCTCCAAGTCATATCTTGAGACTTGTCCCCTCATATGACTGACTTCTATTTTATAGTTAGCCTCATTCACAGGTGTAAAGCACTGGTACTTCGAGAAGTCTGTACAAGTATTGAGAGGCAAACTCATAGATTCTGCATACTGCTGCATGTTGGATGTTGTGTCCAAGTAGTATTCTGATTCCCCATATCTGTCATGTGATTGTTGGTCAGTTGTTGCTGTAAAGGGCTGATGGTTGAGCTCCAATGTTGTTAGTAGTCACATCAAATTAAGCGTGAATCACTTGTAACAATAGTCACACCAAAATATGGTGTGATGCGCACACCTCATCGTTTGGGTGTGAAGTACACACCAAATTTAGTGTGAGTTCTCACCATAATTATTATGAACTCATACTTACATTAGTGCTGAATTATTTTAAGTTACATTGATTCTAGTATTACATATCAACATTTTTTTCCAAAAAGGGATTGGTATAATCCCAGATCTCATTAATCAGACGACTAAAATCTTATAGTCAACTCTCTTATCTAGCACACAAGTTCACTGTAAACCAAAAGGTGTGTAGTTCACACCAAATTAAGCGTGAATCACTTGATGTATACATATTACGTACTAACAAACAAAGTACTAAAAAGAACGACATTATATTGTAGCAATATAGCATATTTCTGTGGCTATTCAGTTTGAATTTGTCCGTATCAGCCAAGCTGATTCTAGAATAATTTCATGACCTTATTCTGTTCTTTTAGAATTTGTATTTTTTTTAAAAAGTAGCCCATTCGACAATAGCTTTGAGAACAAGGCAACAGGTGTTTCGAAGATGTATCCATGGAGGTAGGACTGAATCCCTGTGACACTCACAAACAAACACTCATGCATGCTATGCTACAGTCTCACTCTCTCTTTTTCAAAGATTCTTTGTATTTTGTAGAATTTTTTCCTCCACTAATTAATCACTTCACAATTTCTTTTCTCAGCCTTCTTTTACTCATTAGATGTATTGTCTCTTTTTCACAGGCTTTTTTTTAAACAATACAGAATTAACTATAATTATTATTATTATTTAGTAGCTAGTAACCTCACAAAAATATAGGTTGTTTCTTCAAAGTAAATTGTACTCTTATTACATCATTTTTAAGTTATTTATTGATAAAATTCCTTATATCTTAAGTTTAATAACCAGAATCTTACAGTCTATTTAGTTTCTTCAATTATCTTTAGTCTCTTCTACTCTCTACAGTCTCATTTGTCTCTTCTATTCTCTACATTCTCTTTAGTCTTTCTAGTCTTGTCAGTCTCTTTAGTCATCTCTTCTAGTGTCGTCTCTTCAGTCTTTCATTTTCTTTAGTCTCTTTGGTCTCTTTTGGTGTCTTTAGTCTCTTTTAGTTTAGTCTTTTCCAGTCTTTTTAGTCTCTTCTAGTCTCTTGAAGTCTCTTCTAGTCTCTAGTCTCTTTGATCTCTTTCCAGCTTTAATTACTGCAGTAAAGCAGCTGCTTACAATTATGAAATAATAGTGGTGTTGAACAGTCCAATCGGGTATTGAACAGTCCAATCGCCACGGTGACCAGAAGTCATAGACTTTCGTACTAGCCTTATTAAATATGCATGAATGATTACGACATTCTTCTTGGTCCCCGGTAAAGATGGCTAATTCTAAGATGAAGTTTAACGGTCTCTCTTCCCTTTATTTCTTGAAGATGAACTCTGAATTTGCTACCAAAAGAATGCCTGAAGTTTATAATTAAGGGAATGCTTAACAGCTGTACAGACCTTAACAATTTTGTTCCCATGTATATTTTCTGAATTTTGCTTCCCTAAACATGTTGTTTGAAATGGATGAAACTTTGTCAGAAAATTTTATTAATACAATTGTGGAACTAGCAATTATGAATGTAATACAGTTCATGTCCATCATCATACCATACATCAGTTCATTCACTTCAATATCTAGGTCAGAATTCCCATCAGTGTGCCTATCGCTGCTGGTTTCTTGCATCTAATCTCCACTTTCATTTCTACACTGTACTCTAAATGATCAATATCCATCTCAGCCATTGTTATTGATGTGCTGGTGAAGATGATGGCTGACAACTGCTCAGGTAATAGCTATGTTAAGACAGTCTTGACATTTTACAGAGAGGACCACAGTTGTTGTTTTTCCTTATACTTGCAGTGATGAATGAGATATCCAGTTTAGCACCCACATCCTTAATGATATTCTAGTTCTGATATTATTGAGATTGTTATCAATGTCTCCAGTCCTTCACAAAAATATCTGTATCTGGCTGTTTTATCAAGTGCCTTCCAATGGACTTTGGTTGGAGATTATTATTATTTTTAACTACTACTATTACTACTACTACTACTACTACTTACCTTCTGTCTCGTGGATATTTGCCTGTTTTTTGTTCTTATTTTTTCATTCATCCTGAATTTCTCTTGTGCCTGTATGGCATGCCGTTTGTGGCCAATATAAGTTACACAGGACTGAAATGAAGCACAAAGGGTGTGAACACTTAGTTTCGTGGGCCAGCTCTCTAAGGCAGCATACTGGAGACTAGCGAAAGCAGAGGTATTACTATATACTAGCCAGCTATTACAAAGACCACAAAAATGATATATTTGGATGAAACGATAGACGTTAATGCAACACACACCTCAACAGTAGTTTTATTTTTGGAGCATTGTCCCCTGGTCCCCGTTAAAAGAATTGTATCACTTTTATTTGAACAAAAAATATTATAGAACAATAAGTATTTAATTTAAGTGTTTAATATTACAATAGATAACACAGACATGAAAAGCAGCCGTTGAATATGATGCATCATAGAAAAATCTGGAAAATAATTACAGAAAAATTGAATAATTAATGCTCGACAGTTTTGGCTAAAAACTTACTGCATTGTGGCACGGGATGTGACCAGGTCGCATTTTCTATACACGATGCAACACTTGCACCCATTATATGAAAGCCATGTTGGCATACATAATGTATTTCTGATCCAACTAAAGTTGAGTGTATATAAACTCGTCCATTTTTGGGGCTATCTGGTATTCTACAACTTCCAACTGATTAACATCAAAATAGGCATGATTATATCAATATTATAATCAAATATTTACATACATTTGATTTTAATTATGACATTATTTAGTATGTTATTGGAAATTATACTGATTAATTTTTTTTAAAGATAATGTGAAAAAATTATAGCTAATATCTAAAGTAACTTCTATGACTGAAAAGAAAAAAAATCAGTAAAACATACCACATTTTGGATCGACTCCTCCCCATCCAGATTCATTACAAAACCGAATATCAAAATTGTTCGGTACTAATTGAAGATTTGGAGAGCAAGAATATGTGGCTTCATAGTGTGCACCTTGGCTACTAATTTGTACAAATCCATTTTTAGGAGGTTTGAGAGATGGACAATGACTACGGCCTAGTACATAGTATTGATATTACATACATACATCATGTGGGCATGTATACATACATACGTACATACAGTCATACATACATATAGTCATACATACATACATACATACACACACACATACATATTATACATACATACATATTCTTATATTAAATGCCAAGTTTAGGAGATAGCAAGGCAGGCCAGCACTACTAATTTGTACAAATCCATTTTTAGGAGGTTTGAGAGATGGACAAAGACTAAGACCTAGTACATAGTATTGATATTACATACATACATCATGTGGGCATGCATACATACATACATACATACGTACATACAGTCATACATACATACATACACAGACACATACATATATACAATGCCAAGTTTAGGAGATAGCAAGGCAGGCCAGCATTATGTATAAGCAAATATTACAACATATTTAAAAATAGTAAACTCTTGATGTATTATACTTTGGTGTAGAACCATGGGACTGATATTTGTAGTAATAGCTAAATTCTTTTCTAAAAGCATCATCTTTTGCCTAACAAATCTCTTCTGCCTTAACACTAACTTACCATTTGTAGGGGCAAGTAGAGCCAGGAAAGTACTGCTAAAGGACTAGCTATTTAATATAAAATTATAAGTGCTATTTTTTTGTTGGGTTAGTCTTTTAAATAGTCTGAATGGCTTAATTTTTACTACAACTCAGGAAATTCAGGTAAAATAGTAATGACATATTAATTGTAGCTAAAACACAAAGCTACTTGTAACTACTTGCAGGAATGAATGGACTGAATGATGCCTTTCAAACTAGGTGATCTGGAATAAGAGGTGAAATGAGCTACTGCAAGCAAACTGAAAAAATGTAGCCTTGTTATTTTGCATGCAGTGTGAAGGCGAGAATCAATTTCTATCAGATTAATTTAGCTACTAGTAGTTTGAATTACTGGTATACAATAGGTTTTATAATGTACCAATATTTGTTCTGTAGTTACATTATGAAAGTTCTGTACAGTATGAAAACCAATTGTTACATTCATAGTTTATAATTTGAATCTTATTTTTTTAATATCCAATCACAATTTTAAACTTTTTTGGTTTGACAATTAATTCATGCTGATTAATGATTACAACAGCGCTATTAATAACAATACTTACCAGGATTAATCAATACAACTCTTATGTTGTTTTCATTATTCAGAAAAATGTCTGGAGATTGCGGATTAAAAAATACTTTCACAACTTCCATTTTGTTAAATGTTGGAAAGATTGAAAAATTCATGAAGATACAATAGTCACTATAACTGCCATTTGGAGCTGAGGGTACATAGAGAGTCCTGTTGCTAAATATATTCAAACTTTGAAATCTGTGTGCTGAAGAAAGACAAACATTTACCAAAGTAAAGCCACAGAAATTGTGTATCAACATTGAGCTACTATGGCTGGAATGAAATATAAAATATCATTCCTTACGATTAAGGTGCTCATCGTAAAGGTTGACATGAATGATAACTGGGCGGACGACAATGTCTAAACTTGTCAATCTGATGCATATATACAAAGTTTGAGAATCTGTAACATCCACCATTCTAGTCCTGGGCCCAATGATGACCAATGTAACATCTACAGTTAATTTGGGAGCAATTAATAATAATCAAGATATGTAATTTAATTATAATTCTTGATAAAGAGCATTGCATTGATGTTATTGCAATTTTAAAGACAAAAATACTTATTCTATGCTATACACAATGTTAGTTTTAGGTACGTGACCCATCATGTTATCATTCGGGTGTCCTCTGACCATAATGGCAAGCTCATTTTCCTCTGCAAGTGCGTAGGAAGTTAATTTTGACAGGTTATGCCATTAATGAATACATGTATTATTAAGAGTTTGTGTTTTATTAATGGCCTTGGTATTTTATTATTAAATAATAAAATACCAAGACCATGACCATTAATAAAACACATACTCTTAATATAAAAAATATTTAGTTCCCTACAAATTTTTAATGTGAAAAACGTAACACTGATGTAAGACTTGAATAAACAAAGTGAAGTACTTATAATAAAATTATCTTGTGTTGCTTCATTGTACCATCAGTTGAATGAGTAAAAAAAGAAGCCCGAGAGTCTTTACTGCTGCCACATTTATTAAACTTACGAGTCACCTCTAACTTTCACTAATTAAATTCCCTTCATACTGTTTTGCCTTCCCTATGCGTACCTTTACAGCTAAAGAGACAGCTGACAACTTCCTCAAAATCATTAGAGATCTTGGTGTGCCTCACTTAATACTTACAGACCAAGGGACTAACTTTTTATCCAAGGTGCTTAAGGATGTTTGTGAACATTTAGGTATAGCACAATTGAAGACAAGCCCTTATCACCCCCAGTCAAATGGGCAACTCGAAAGAATGCTGTCTTAAGAAGAAGTATAAACGGGATTGGCCTAAAGTACTAGATCTTGCAGTTATGTACTTATGTAACATGCCTCATAGCAGGAGTGGCTATACCCCCTTCGAGCTGATGTTTGGTACAAAAAACCCTAATGTAATTGCCACTCTAAAATCTTATTGGACAACACCAAGTGGTTCACCTGTGAAAATTACTGATTACCTTGAGAACCTCCAGCACAATATTAACACAACTTTGGAGGGCTTGAAATCTGATATGGCTGATAAAGTATGTTTAGAACGTAGTAAACTTGACAAATCTAATCTTAGATCCTTTTCTGTAACAGCTGCAATGCGCTTGAGGTGTTCAGCCCAGGTGATTGAAAAAACAATGATATCATCTATATAAGGTGAGCTGAAAGACTCCAGGTCAATTAGACACTTCTGCATGACAAGTTGAAACGTTGCTGGAGCATTTTTCAAGCCAAATGGCATACGGAGGTACTCGTATTTCCCAAACTTGCATGAGAAGGCTGTCAAATGACGGGATTCCGGAGCCATGGGGATTTGGTGGAATCCCTTAGCCAAATCAAGTTTAGTGAGAAACTTTGCAGGACCTAGACGGGCAATAACTTCCTCACAAGTGGGCATATAGAATGGTTCTGCTACTGGTTTTTCATTTAATTTTCTGAAATCTACCACAATCCTTATGCTACCATCTCGTTTCTTCACAGGTATGGGAGCACTTGACCATAAGGAATTACTGGGAGCAATAATGCCAGAGTTGATCAAGGTGTCAAGTTCAGCTTTAAAGCTAAGGTTCAATAGTTAGAGGAAGGGTGAATGAGGGAGTCCAAATTGGGGTAGGATCCGTAATAGTAATGGAGTGTTGGGCCAGCTGTGTGTTACCCGGGCAGTCTGAAAATATATCCTTATACAAACTGAGACAGTGGTCCAATTCAACTTTCTGGGAGCTGGACAACTCAGGTCCTTTAAAATGATCTGGAACAGCAGATATTATTAGTGCATCACCTGATTCAGGCTCAACTACTGTGAGCACACGGTGACATGGGAAGGAATGCGCAAATTTTTTTAATTGGATATGGTGTAATTTAGACTTGCTCTTCTTCCCTTGGGGCACAATAGCATAGTTGAGATCAGACATTTTCTTAGTCACTTCGTAGGGCCCTTCCCAACTAGTGTCTAGCGCCGAGGCTAATCCTGGCACCTTCTTTAAAACCAAGTCTCCCTTTGGAGAGGCTAAAAGTAAATGGGTTTATTATTAAATTGAACAAGTGTCTTTGGGGATGTTCAGCCTTCGAGTTTCTTGGTTATGAGGTAGGAAAAGGACAGCTTTCTATTCCTGAAGCACGCGTGGAGCTATTTCGAACCTACGCTAGACCACGAACCAAGAAGCAATTAAGATCTTTCCTGGGACTCTGCGGCTACTATCGCAAATTTGTTCCTATGTTTGCAGATCTGACTAAGTGCCTCACATCATCACTGACTATGACTGCTCCCAACATGGTTGTGTGGAATGACGACATGATTAAATCATTTACATGTATCATTAACTCTATTTGTAACTTCACAATAATATTATCCATTCCTATGCGTGGAGATTTATTTTGTGTAGTTTGTGACGCCTCCTCTTATGGGGTAGGCGGGGCACTATGTGTATACAGGGACAACAAAGAACTTCCAATATCCTTTTATTCTTGCCAGCTCTCAAACCGAGAACGTAAATTTTCTGCAACAGAGTTGGAGGCTCTGGCACTCATAGAAACTATAAAGCACTTCGCCTTCTATTTGTTTGGTCAGCACTTTGTGGTCCACACAGATCATCGTGCTCTAGAGCAGCTTTTCAGTTCCCCTAAACTAAATAATAGACTCTGGAGATGGCGATTGTATCTTATGGATTTCGATTTCGTAATTCGTTACAGACCTGGTCCGGATAATACACTGGCCGATGCTTTATCAAGACAGGGATGGAATGCAGCTGACTAATCTTCGAAGGAGAGGGAGATGTGGCGTACTGCTGCCACATTTATTAAACTTATGAGTCACCTCTAACTTTCACTAATTAAATTCCCTTAACATATCCATTACCCACCCACTATTCAGACCCTACATGTATCTCACACTCATTACAATTCTCATTACACTCTGAACATTTCCTTTGGTCAATTACCCTCTTCCCTCTTTACAATAGTTAACTAAGGCCCTATCAAAATAATTTCTTGTTTATCATCCGAAAATTTCAAAAAATTGGAGAGGGTGGGAGGCTTTTTTTTTTTTTTAAGTTTCAAAATTACTTTTTTTTTAAGTGAAATCACAACCAGATGTGTCTGGGAAAAGAAAAAAATGGTATATATGACAGTTGTTTTTTAGTCCTTTGGTTTAAACTGCCGTGTTCATTTGGCTGGGGAGCGTTTGCCACACGTTGCTCTTCTAGCCACGCCAGCTCCCTGTAGTGCCAGATTAAGAAGAGACATAATTCGCTCGGCTGGATTTTTCCAGATATTGTAAGGTGGAGTTCTGATAGCACAAAGAAAATCCAAATCCAAATGAAGGAACAAGCAGATCATTGCAATTTGAACAGAAGGATAGTTACTGCGATGGTCTGGACCACCATCTGTGTAGAGCAATAGGATGGGATTTGTGTTTTCGGTTTCCAAAATCTTGCACAGTTCAGTAGCATGGCGAATAGGCGATGAACTCTGAAAAGCACTTCCCTTAAGACCAGCAAAAACCCTCCCATGGTAGAAAATTCATCCAGCTGTCCTGAGCTATAGCTAGTATAAAGATCAGCTATGCTGCATCCCTCTGTTACACTGCATCCATACCAGGGTTTCAGAATCTGGGCACCATTTCTGATCTGAACTCTATGACAAACGCCATGCTTTTCTAATTGGTGCACACTAATATTCTAGTTAGAGCACACCTTAAGCATGCGCAGTAAATTAAATAAATTTTTTTTCTTGAGTCAAAAATTGGAGAGGGAGGGGATGATAAACAAGAAATTATTTTGATAGGGCCTAAATCACATTCATGCTATATCACCACACCTTTTCCTGTTCTGTTTTCTACATTATGGCAGAACCCTTTCTGTATGATCATTCCTTACCTTAGTGCATACTAAGTGCTGCCAGGTGTTTGAAAGCCATATTCCTAACTTAGACTTATCATCTAAGGTGTGATAGCTTAGCTAGAGTTATCCTCCAGTTGGCACTACTACAAGTCTTCCACTTCAGTAGTTGGTCCTCATCCTTCCTGTCTCTTCGGCTTTATCGGCCCCAGAAGAAATACCCCCTTACAAGGTAGCAGCCAAGGAACCTGGTGGCAGCGTACATCTACCTGTCCATCTCGGCCCTTGTACCTCCCACACTTTTGTAGACTACTTTTATTCTTGTATGTTGTAAAACCCATCCTTGTTGCTTGTTTCACCTTTCCTGTATTGTTATAGCTCTTATATGCATACCTGCTGGCAAGATTACAGATTTCTTTATTTTCCCAGTTGACATTTATGAAGAGCAATAATTTGGCAGGTAAAGTTTCTCTGTTGATGATGCTTTCCTCCAATGAATCCTATTTAACCAGGTTAGACCAGCTGCTAAAATATCAGTTGGGGATGTGGGGAGCCCCAAGAGTTTACAGCTAACTTTAAGCAGTGAGTTATTAACCTACAAACTACTGGAGTGAAGATATCTTGAATATATATCTTGAATATAATATAAACTTCTTATTACATTCTAGATATTTCACTCTTAGACTTTATTTTCATCACATCTGGTTCATGAAAATAAATTAACCTGCTTGTGAAGTATTTCACCATTTAACAATGTAATAAGTATTATATATACAGAATCTCATAATAATATTATATTAAACTGGCCAGTGCATTTTTTTTTAAAAACAAGTGCATCAATTTTTCAATTAAATGAGACAAATCTATACAATTAAAATCAGATTTCAATATTTCCTGATTTCATTGAATACAGCTAGTATAAACCCTTTCATTCTGCTAATATTAATATTTTAATTTTACTATTGCTTCAGCACAAAAGGTGTGCAAGGTAGCCTTAATAACTAACTATGAGCTACGGCTTTTGGCATAATTTATATAGTCGTTGAAATTAAAATGTTTTAACTTGACTACCTATTCAATGATGACAAAGAAAAAAAAGTGATGTTGGGTCTACTATGCTTTTACAAAAGTTCTGCTCCAAGACTACATGCGGCTTGCGTTTCAAGGCCAGCAACTCATGATATGGTCAACAGGTACATTATTTTGTTACTGTATAACGTCGTTTTACCAACTTACGGAATCAGTGGGAAAAAAATCGCATGTACTATATAAAATAAGCAAAAACATAAAAAATATAAAAAATATTTAAATAAATTGCAACAGAATCTTGATTGTGTAAAAGTCTCGTTCATTTCGTGATCTAGCCAACTGTTGTTTTAACTTACAATTTCCTTCCTTGAGGAGAATTTCTGCTCTTTGAATTGCAAATTTTACAAAAGAGTAGTCATGTTTAAGGGAAATAGAATAGTTTACATTAATTCCCGACACATTACCATTACTTTCAATTTCATATGAGAGGCAACTTTTGTTGTTATTTTGGCTTAATATATAACTTTGATTGTTTTGTTCACCATGAAACGATAAATATGCTGGATCATAATCTGAAAGTAGCAATAAGTACATCAAACATAAACTAAGAATTGCTATCATAAAAATTGGTTACAACCGGATGACTAGATAATTTTTTTCTTCAAGCCTAATATCAGGTAGGTATCTGCTAAGTCTGTAGAAACATTATCTGCATTAAATTCTTCATTTATTCAAATAATTACCCACAACTATAGATATACTTATAAATGTATTCACTTGCTTGCAGTGCTTATTAGCTAGAGCCAATGTGATTATTTGTATTGAATCTCTGAAGACTGAAATAGCAAAGCTACTTTATTCTATTTGCGAAATTATTGTAAATAATATAACTGTATCTCTCACATTTTAATTTATTTGATAGTGTCTGCAAATGGCTGTTAGATACTGTAAGAGACTAACAAAGAATAACACCAAGCAATACAAAAAAATAATTAATGTAATAACTGTGGATAATTGTATTATAAAATGAGAGAGAAAAAAATACAATGACAATAATAATAATATTCTACTTGTAGTGTAATAAGACTAGGGTTACAGCATATCAATATTGCAAATATGAAATCATGACATTAGCTATATGAAGTCTAGGAATTATTTCTATTTATTTTTAATTACTCATACCATTTCTTGGTTCCAAGTCATAGCTAATATTCAATATCAAGTCTTCAGAAATAACACCTGAATATATTTGAATGCAAATTAGAGTCTTATTAATTCTTCTTCCAGATTCCAACAGTGATAAAATAACTTCATTCTCATCATAAATATATTCATCCCTTGTAAATCCAATGTAAGTTTCTAATATGATTAAAATACATTGTACTTTAACATCAAATTAAATAAACTATTAAAATTTATATAATAATAATTATGTATGTATTTATAGGTTATACAACAGCATATTGGATTTACACCAAAAGCTAAAGGCCTGAGGATAATGTAAATCCTGTATTAACCAAACGAAGTGGTGCAGCCAACTCATACTGTGGTTCTAGGCTATAGAAAAGGCATGAATACCAATTTTAATATTGATTTAGATTTACTTATTCAACTCCTAGGAGGTGTATGCAAAATATGTTCATCTTGAATTGATCAATTTGTTTGAACAGTTTGAACATACCCTGGTACAAGTATATAAATATATACAGTACTTATTACATGAGTCAGTATGTGATATGGCAGAGAAATATTTCATTGAGCAGGATATTTTATTTTTATGAGCCAGATGTGAAGCCTGAGAGTGAAATATCTAACCATACCACTCTGACTGAGTGTAATAAGTGGTTTATTTCAGACTAGATATCTCATTCCATAGTTTGTAGAGGACTGGTAACTCACTGGTAAAGCTGGTTATAGGGGCACCCCCACACTTCCTCCAGCCTCCCCCCCTCCCCCCAACAATTTAGCAGGTGCTCTAACCCTTTGAGGTACATGAGAGGAAGAACAAAGAAGTGACAAATTTGGCAGGTTGCTATAATACTAGGGTAATGAGCTTGCAACCAGTGAGTGAAATATCTTGAGTGAGGTCATGTATCAAAGTTATCATTGTGAAGATATTTAGGGTAGAATAAATACACACATATTACTTATTACATGAGTCAGAGTGTGATATGGCGAAATATTTCACGAGCAGGCTAATTTATTTTCATGAGCCAGAGGTGAGTGAAAATAAAGCCTGAGAGTGAAATATCTTGCCACATCACTCTGATAAGTGTAATAAGTGGTTTATTCCACACTAGATATCTTTACTACTGTAGTTAGAGTATATCATGAAATACCATACTGGTCATATACCTAAAAATACTATTGTGGAGATATATACAGCATAAATATATATATATGTGTTTGCATGATAGATTCTAAGAAAAGGTGTGATTATTTCAGCAAACAACAATTCCAGGAGACCTTGCATAGGCAGGATTTTTCAAAGGAGGGTTCAGTAATACTAAAAAGTAAAAACACACTCATTTACAAAATGACACTAATTCCACAAAAGTCATACCAATCTTTCATTTCAAAATTAAAAAAATAAATTGGTACTTTCAATATACAAGGATTTTTGTCTAGATATAGTTTACAAACACTATCTATGTCTTTTTCTAGGCACTTTGTTAGAGAAGCATCTGTTCACTTAGTTCCATTTCATCTTGCAATTATAAATACATAGAAACCTTGAGCTAAAGTTTATTTAAAATTTATTTATGACAAGCAAGAGAGAATTTCGGGTGACAAAACAATTGGCATTCAAAGTATGTAAAGTGAATGCGGTTCTCATACTTCCGCATACTTCAGTTGGTTTTTGTAGAAAGAGATACGGTGTTGCACACTTAAGCATGGTGTAATAGTATTAAGCCTAAGTGTGTTAAGAACCACACTATTTACTCTTTAAACTGGACAAATTATACAATAATACTTATTACATGAAACAGAGTGTGATACATGGGTAAAACACAAAAAGTGAACTGATTAACCAAGTTGGTAGAGATAACAATGGATAAAAATACCTTATTGCAGCTGTATTGTAATTAATTTGCAAAAGTTAGTATATCTATCACCACTGTAAGGTGGGTACTTGCTACGACACATTTGTCTAGAATTTAATACACCTATATTAAAGGTGAAAGAATTTTAGGGGGAGAAAATTAATCCTTCTGTTTACTGTGACCTTTTACCACACAATTAATATTTGCCTCAGGAGATAATTTTTTCTAGATATGACCTTGTACTATAGAGCATAGTTTTAAGCTATTTATTATAGTCAAAACAAATTTATCAGTAATAGTTACTATTGGACCCCTATTTAAAATGACAATTACCATGTCGTTTATTACTTGGGAACAAAATTAGCTAAAACACTTTTTACAATGGAACACTAAAGATGCGAACACCAAAAGCCATCTGAGACCAAAAGAATAATTTATTGGCTATTCTTATCATGCATCAATATAGCTCAAACAATGTAAACTGTACATGTAAACGCCGTCTGCATAAGAGAAGAAACTGAACAGGCCAGATACACTCACTAGTCTATATTTTCAATGCAAAACTCCACTTCCAGCACTCTGTTAACTTTCCAGCATAAAGCAAAGCCACCAGGGGCAGGTGATTAAGAGATGGTATTAGGGGGTGTTACACAAAAGCTAACCTACGTGGAGCTGAAGGTTTCACGTTTTCTCAAAAATCAGCCTGAAATTTAAAAAAGTAGCATAATGAAAGGTCTTAAATCACCATTCTCAATAAGTTACACTATACATAAATCAATGGTTAAATTTAAGTTATCTCCAAAATCAGAGTATGACAGAGAGACAGACAGACAGACAGACTACTGCTAAATGCTGAGAAATGTTAAAATGTGTTAAACAGAGCTTTAATGGCAAGTTATAGCACACCACGTTTATTTGTAATGCAAATAGTGTCCAACTGGCAGTGTTTGCTCTTGATAATACACGTACTCGTGAATAACATACCATCTGTGTTTTGAATATTAATCCGAAATGATTGTTCTGAACAGCTTGAACAATTGACAACAACATTATGACTATTGTTTCTGGTCACTACATAATCTCTAGCAATAGAAGCAGTCTTACATTGTGAGATAGATGGAAATATAACAGAAATAACCAAACTGCTTATTTCATTATCTAAAAAGTAAGCATAAATACTGGTTAAAGTGGTATATGAGTAGATCAAAAGTGTAACCTGTTGTCATTATAACTATATTATAAACACAAACTAGAAAGTCTAGTTTCTTTATAATTTAGAACTCATAATTATAGCATAAAAAATTAGTGCATCGATATATTATTTGATTAGCTGTAATAATATTGAAAGTAATACTAATTGTTTTAATGTATATGCTTTGGTGGAAAGCACTACTGTCTAATAAAAGAAATTAAATAAAATTGAGCTCCTTTGGCTACAAACCTCACTTTCGTAACAACACAAGTAAAGCTAGCAATGTTGCATATTGATTATATAGCCTATCGTATAAACGACTGATGTGCTTTTTGTGTACACTCACTGTATTGATTGGTAGCCTGATAACACTAGAATAGTAATAATGTGCAAAAAGTTTACTGCTTGTTACTTAATAATCAACAATGTTCAGTGAAAAGATTAAATCATTAGCTATAATGTGGTTCTTTTTTTGTTTTGCGTTTTAATTATTATAGATGAAAAGCAAAGGAAGTAAAAGTGGATGTGGTATTTGTTGTATTTACAAAAGTTGAACCTCCTATTCAGGTAAAGCCCGAGTGAAGGGATAATTCCAAAAATTGCTATAAACTATTTTATACCATAGTTACCATTGCAAAATTTCCAAAATATAATTAGTAACACATCTCTTGCAAGTACAATCCAAGATACTGGAAATCATATGAACTGTTATATTTTATGAGGCAAGTAGAAATTATTATGTTATGCTACTTAAGCTGCTTGTTAAATACATTTTTTATGTATTCAGTCGGCACTGTTCACTTCAAACTACTATTATTTTATCAATAGAGTTTACAAAACTGAATCCTGGGAGATCTTGGGTTGTGGACGCCTGCAACTGATAATAAAGTGCAAATCATAAATGACAATTGTGGTGACGAAATGTATTTTAGATATGTGAGCGGGTCTGGGAAAGGGGACCTTACCGTGCAAAAATTGAAAGTGAGATATAGGCTCCAGAAGTAAGTCATCTGGAAAAATTCTTTCTTTCTCCAATTTTTGTTTTTTGCTGAATTAGTCTTAGTGACCAAACTTATAACTTAACCGATTAACGCCGGAAATTAAATTCCCGATTACGTGCGCGCACTCCGAAATTGTTTACAAGAAATCGTGACCGTCACCTCGAGGCTTGAACCGCCTGAGCTTTTTCTTGTCTAGAGGCAATACGCTTCGAAGTAACCGACGGCGATGTATTAACTGATTGAAGCTAAAGCCTTCCTCTACCCGCGGGCTAAGTTTTGTTTAGTTTCTAGGCGTTTGAAGTGTATGAAGTGCGCACTCATTGGAAACTACAAGCTTCAAGGTAAGTATACCATTGTTAGCATCAGTATTGTAAAAGTTTAGGCTAAGACCTCATGTTTCATAGCTATATATTGTTGTTTTAAATGTTCACCAGCCGCTTGCTTTGAAATAATTCAGCAACTATGGATTTTGGCTGTTTATTTTTTTTTTGTGTGAGCCATATACTAGAATAATATAATATATTATAACATAACAAGCAATTATATAGACTACTGTGTTTGCAATTCTAGGATTTTTTTCTGATAATACTATGAAGCAGTCTGATTGAACTCCCATGGTGACAAAGCCACACCCCATAATCACCACTGTACCGTACCATGATGTGTCTGTTGTTACTGTTCTTGACATAGATTGCACATCCTTCTCTTCATACCTGAGAAACTTTCTCCTAAGAATTCCATTTTATGGGCACCTTCAAGTAGGGGAGAACTGGGAGGAAGAAAGTCTGTATCCTCATGCAATAATAACTTGACCTTTTTGTGGTTAGTGTTGTTCAAAATCTATATAACCCTCTGTGTATGAACAAACGAAGCTAAAATAGCTTGCCTTTTTCAACCTTTATTTCTTCCAGATCATCAAATTCTTCATTGCTGCCCTCCATGAAGACTTCTTGGCCACGGACCTCTACACCTGAGAAGTCTTCTGCGTTATTCTATCTCTATTTCTTTGATATCATAAAATTATTCATCACTGCCCTCTATGAAGACTTCTTGGCAGTCTTTAAATTTTATTGACAACTTTATATCATATTAATAGTTGATAAATATTTTTGTCTATTAGTTATAGCTATACATATTTTTTTTTTGTAACTTTGATTTTCTTTATAGACAAACAGTGCTACAATTTCAATCTACAAATAATAAAAAAATTTCTATGGTAAGGGTCATTAAAACCTTGCCTCCCTTACACTTACCTCACAGGAGAATCGCTACGGCGTTGTGGGAGCTCTTGAAACACTTGCGATTGCTGCTGGTAGCTAATTGAAGCGGGTACTATGGCGGTTACGCAAAAATGCGTAACCCGCGCTGTGAAGCACCCTCGTACTTGACGCGGAAACGCGTAATTCGGCGATAATCGGTTAAAAGACCCCAAGCGTGCCATGAAAAGACAAGCTACTTTTTATTCTCTACTCGTTCTCAAAATACAATAAACTGGGAATGTGTGGAGTTTATAACTAGCAGCAAATAATAACAACAACAAAAAACGGCATAGCTTTTAGACTATTGCATGCACTCTACAGCTTACCTCAGGCTGAAAGATTACCACTACATCCCGTAGAGCCAAGGAATCCGACAAGACCGGCGTTAATTATACCTGAAGTGGCAATTCAATTTAAGTTTTCTTGATTTCTAGTTGGCGAGCGAGCTGAGCGAGCCAGACAGCATTAGGGGGATAATGCAAAATCGGGTATATGCCGAAGTCCTCTTCAGGGGTCAACTGAGGTCGAACTCTCCATGGTGATATAACTAGTTGTGTGCTTGAGCACAAATGGCGAGCGAGCCTTAAACTACACTATTGTTAAACGATTGATTTTAACAACTAGCTAACATTCAAACTACTAAAATAAAGTCGAGTTGTTAAATTACGCATATGCGGTAAAGGGGATTCAATGCCATAGTAACCGCTCCCCTCAACTGTTTGAATTGAAAAGAAGCAACAAAATCAAGTCACGTTATTTAAAAATTTCTTTGTGATATTCTTAATAGTAGTTGTACCTACGCAAGACATACCTTCGTGGTTTGTCTAGTGGACAATGAATTTTCAAGTAAATACTGTCATGTAGGGCTTATAACTGTGACAAATAGCGTATTAACTTACCACCGCCACTAACTCGAGTAGAAATGGAGCTCCCATAAGTTTTTGAGTTTTAACTGCACCCGCAAAACAATTCAGAGCGGTAAACAATTCAATTATTAGGATGATACAGGTAATGATCGCTAAACCGGAGGATTCCGTTTAGTGAAGTTTGGGACGGGGTCGAACAAAGAGCTAACGCAAAAATACAGAATGGCCAAAGTACAAAATGACATACGTACGTCCAAACATATATATAAACTAGTGGTGTGCTTGTGCACAAATGGGAGGGAGCCTGATAGTTAGGTAACATAAAAATAAGTATTGTTACTATGTCTTAGCTTAGTTCAGCAAACACTATAATAGCAGTTATGACTTTTTATTTCAGCAAACAAATACAAAATCACTCTCCTACCTGATTTGTTGTTAAAAAAAGATGGTACCCGCACGAGCGTTTAAGGTGCATACTACAATCCCATAGTTGCCAATGGCAACTATGCAATCCATACATATATACATCGAACATATACCCGATTTTGCATTATCCACCCCTAATAACTGTCTCGCTCGCTACGCTCGCTCGCCAATAAACAAACATCCCCAATTTTCAATTTGTGTTACCTCTGTAAGTGTCTTGCTCACAACGCTCGCTCGTCAATAAACTAGTGATGTGCTTGAGCACAAATGGCGAGCGAGCCTGCCTAGTTATGCAACATAAAACTACAGTATTGTCTATGTTTTAGCTTAGTTCATGCAAACACTATAATAGCAGTTATGAATTTTATTTCTGCAAACAAATACAAAATTACTCTCTTACCTGATTAATGGTAACCTTTTGTAGTATAAAACATCAGCCATTCTGATAACCTCAATTACCAGTAACTCTTGAACAAACTCTCAGCTACAATAAAAAAAAATCTGTGTTATTATTTGTATTTTAAGCCAACAAATATGGAATTACTACTTACCTCAATTTCCTGAGTATTGATAACTTCTGTAGTATCAAAATTTAGTTATTTTGACTATCTGAATTACTGTGAATTCTTGACAACGAGCTCTCAGCTACAAAAACAAAAGACAATCAGTTTTAGCACACAAATACAAAATTACTTTCTTACCTCATTTTCTTGAGCAGTGGTAACTTCAGTAGTATCAAAATTAAGCCATTCTAACTATTTGAATTTACCAGTCACTGTTGACAACAAGCTCTTAGCTACCTAAAAGAAAGGGGAAGTTATTTTTGTACATTTTTAGCTAACAAATATGGAATTGCTACTTACCTCAGCTTCCCTCGAGTAGTAGTAGCTTCTTTAGCATTAATATTACAGCATTCTGACTACCAATGGCTCTTGACAACCAACAATCGGCACTTCGTATACCCCCTAAAACGACGAAGTTTTGAAATTAAGTCTGGAAAAGAGTCTTCAATGCCATAGTAACCGGTCAAAGCATCTTTTTGTGTCTTGAAAAACAAGCGTTTTCACCGTCAGAGCTTAAGTTCAAAGTAAGGCTTGCTTAATGTTGTTGTTTCTGAATAAACTGGGGTCAAGCCTAAAAAGCTATGTTTCTTGGGGGGAAAATGGCATCCACGCGCGCGTTTAAAGGGCATGTACCATCCATACATACATATAACATATACCCAATTTTGCATTATCCACCCCTAATACTGTCTCACTCGCTCCGTTCGCTCGCCAACTAGTGGTGTGATTGAGCACAAATGGCGAGCGAGCCTGCCTAGGTTACATAAACTATAGTATTGTTACATAATATAGTTTAGGTTAGTTCATGCAAAAAAGTATATAGTAGTTGACCATTAATATTACATAGTTGCCAGCTGTCCCAAAAGCTCTGGGACAGTCCCAGATATATCACTTAGCTACTGTCCCACAACAGATTGTACTCTTTCTATTGTTTGTCCCAGAAATAATAAACTTTGTATTTGTTTACTATGCATAATCTGCCAAACTACTAAATGCTTCCACTGTTATAAAAATTTGGAGTGTTTATTGAATGGCTTTCTTTCATGAATATATTGATTCAATCTGAAGAAAAATGACTGTGCAGACTTCTGAGACCACTACCTATTGTTGCCGGTTGCACAAAATCACATTAAATATATACTTTTAAACTATCATGTTATCATTGCTTTCTTATAATTGGTGTGATTTTGGGTGTGGTATGGGGTGAGGCTCAATATCCCTGAACTATGATTAAAAAAAAGTTGGCAACTATGATATACACAAAATACAGAATTACTCTCTCACCTCAATTTCCTGAATAGTGATAACTTCTGTGGTATCCATTTAAGCCATTCTGACTGCCTTAATCACCAGTAACTGGTGAACAAGCTCCAGCTCTTCTAAAAAAAAACATAGCCAGAGTTATTTTTGTAATTTTAGCTAACAAATATGGAACTACGTACTACCTCAGCTTCTCCCAAGTACTGGTGGCTTCCTTCGTTTTAATATTTAGACACTCTGGCTACCAGTAACACTTGACAACTGACCAACGGCATTGAGCATCCCCAAGAAATGACGAAGTTTTGAAATTAAGTCTGGTAAAGGGATTTCAAGGCATAGTAGCCAAACGCATGGACTAGAAAAAAAAGCGTTTCGCAGGAATTATCTCACAATTGGAGCCCAAGTTTCAAGTAAGACTTTAATGCTATACTATCAGAAGAAACAGGGGTCAAGCCTAAAAAGTATTGTTTTTAGGAGAAAAAGATCCTGCCCGCGCGTTTAATGGGCATACGTACAATCAATGCATATACATGTAGCTATACTAGTGGTGCGCTCGAATAGCGCAAATGCATGGCCCCAGCGAGCAGACTCTCAAAGCAAAATGGAATAATGAAGAGTTTGGGTACTTTAATACAATTACTAAGATAGCTAACGCTATACTTTGCTAGTTGTTTATGTTCTGGCTATAAAATAGCTAACGCTATACTATGCTCGTTGTTTATATTTGGGCTATAAAATAGTTATAAACCAAAATCATTAGGTTTGTATTTCGATTTATAAATCCTCGCCACTCGGGCTGCGCCATCGTGTCTCGGAGTTTATGAATCGCATACAAACCTCAATTTTGGTTTATAACTACAGTATAACCTAACACTCAAGCTACTAAAATGAAGTTGAGTTTTTAAATTAAGTTAATGCGGTAAAGGGGTTTCAATTCCATAGTAACTGCTCCCCGCAACTGTTTGAATTGAAAAAGAAGCAACAAAATCAAGTCACGCTATTTAAAATTTTCTTTGTGATATTCATAATTGGCGAGCGAGCGTAGCGAGCGAGACACTTACAGGGGTAACACAATCGAAAATCGGGGATGTTTGTTTATTTATTTATTTATTTATATATATGGACGTACGTATGTCATTTAGTACTTTGACCCTCGCGTTTTTGTGTTAGTTATGTGGTCGACCCCGTCCCAAATTGCACTAAACAGAATCCTCTGGTTTATCGATCAGTACCCGTATCACCCTAGAAATTGAATTGTTTACCGTTTGAATTCTTTTGCGGGTGCAGTTTTTCTATTCGAGTTAGTGGCGGTGGTAAGAAGTCAATGCGCTCCTTGTCATGGTTATAAGCCGTGCGCAACAGTATTTACTTGAAAATACATTGTCCACTAGACTACTGCGAAGGTAAGTCTGTGTAGGTTCATGTCCAGTTGTGTCAAAGCATTGTGTGTTACAACCACAACTTAGCTAAAGAATATCACAAAGAAAACTTTTAAATATCGTGTATTGTTTTGTTGTTTTTTTTCTTCAATTCAGGCAGTTGCAGAGAGTTATTATTATGGCACTGAAATCCCTTTACCCTGTATGCTAAATAAAAAAAACTGGACCTTATCAGTAGCTTCAGTGTTAGAAGTTAAAATCATTCATATAAAAATAGTATAGTCTTTAGGCTCGCTCGCCATTTGTGCTCAAGCACACCACTAGTAGTAGTTGTAAAGCACAATATTTTCACACAACTGAACATACCTACGCAAGACTTACCTTAGTAGTTCGTCTAGTGGACAATGAATTTTCAAGTAAATGCAGTTGAGTAGGGCTTATATAACTGTGACGAATAGCGTATTAACTTACCACCGCCACTAGCTCGAATAGAAATGGAGCTCCCATAAGTTTTTGCGTTTTAACTGCACCCGCAAAACAATTCAAAGCGGTAAACAATTCAATTTCTAAGGTGATACGGGTAATGGTCGCTAAACCAAAGGATTCTGTTTAGTGAAGTTTGGTAAGGGGTCGAACGCCGAGCGAACACAAAAATACGGAGGGTCAAAGTATGACATAATTGGCGAGCGAGCGTAGCGAGCGAGACACTATCAGGGGTAACGCAATCGAGATTTCGCTATATTTATTTATCTGTTTATGGGGTACGTGAGACCTCTGTTTTCGCCCACGCTTCTAATTACGTAAGTTAGGTAAAGCGTTCACAGTTCCAGTATTTTTCAATTAACTAGCTCTGAGAATCCTTAGTGGCGGTGGTAAGTCAATGCGCTCTTTGTCATGGTTATAAGCCGTGCGCAACAGTATTTATTTGAAAATACATTGTCCTCCACTAGACTACCGCGAAGGTAAGTCTGTGTAGGTGCATGTCCAGTTGTGTCAAAGCTTTGTGTGTTACAACCAAGAATATCACAAAGAAAACTTTTAAATAACGTGTATTGTTTTGTTGTTGTTTTTTTCCTTCAATTCAAGCAGTTGCAGAGAGTTGTTACTATGGCACTGAAATCCCTTTACCGTGTATGCGAAATTTAAAAACTGGACCTTATTTTCAGTAGCTTCAGTGTTAGAAGTCAAAATCATTCATATAAAAATAGTATAGTCTTTAGGCTCGCTCGTCATTTGTGCTCAAGCACATCACTAGTTATTATATTTGTATATATGTATGGAAGTACGTAAGGCATTTTTGTACTTTGACCCTCGCGTTTTTGTGTTAGTTCGGTTGTCGACCCCGTCCCAAACTTCACTAAACAGAATCCTCTGTTTATCGATCAGTACCCTTATCACCCTAGAAATTGAATTGTTTACCGTTTTGAATTCTTTTGCGGGTGCAGTTAAAACTTGAAAACTTAAGGGACTTCCATTTCTATTCGAGTTAGTGGCGGTAGTAAGTCAATGCGCTCTTTGTCATGGTTATAAGCCGTGCGCAACAGTATTTACTTGAAAATACATTGTCCACTAGACTACTGCGAAGGAAGTCTGTGTAGGTGCATGTCCAGTTGTGTCAAAGCATTGTGTGTTACAACCACTACTTAGCTAAAGAATATCACAAAGAAAACTTTTAAATAACGTGTATTGTTTTGTTGTTGTTTTTTTCCTTCAATTCAAACAGTTGCAGAGAGTTGTTACTATGGCACTGAAATCCCTTTACCGTGTATGCGAAATTAAAAACTGGACCTTATTTTCAGTAGCTTCAGTGTTAGAAGTCAAAATCATTCATATAAAAATAGTATAGTCTTTAGGCTCGCTCGCCATTTGTGCTCAAGCACATCACTAGTTTATTTATCTGTTACAAACTGGTACGCGAGACCTACAGTCCCGCAGTTCTTATCAAAAAACTCATTTCATTGGTTAATCAAATCATGTGACCAATTATAGCGCCGCGCGTGACCAATTATAGCGCCGCGCAAGGGCTGGCTAGGGGACCAATCAGAAGAATTCTTTGATAAGAACTGCGGGATGGCTCCGCGAGACCTCTGTTTTACCCCGCGCTTCTAATTACGTCAGTTAGGTAAAGCGTTCACAGTTCCAGTATTTTTCAATTAAGGAGCTCTGAGAATCCTGCTGCACTGCCTTACGCAACTTTGTTTCAACCAAAAAGTTTACAGCTACTCTCTTCTTGAAACAATTGTGAAATCTTTGTCAAGCTGAGCTTCTTTTCCACTGCTTTCGAAGTTTATTCAGGTAATTCTGTTAGTTTAGTCTGGGATCAGAGACTTTAGATTCTCTGAGACTAACTGAGAAAGGAAAGGGTTACACTGTGCACTACAGTTAGATGTAATTTCTGTCCTATATTTCTGTAAAAAGAGTCTGCTCGCTCGCCATGCATTTGCGCTATTCGAGCGCACCACTAGTTTATTTGTATATATGTATGGACGTACGTAAGGCATTTTTGTACTTTGACCCTCGCGTTTTTGTGTTAGTTTGGTTGTCGACCCTGTCCCAAATTGCACTAAACAGAATCCTCTGGTTTAGCGATCAGTACCCTATCACCCTAGAAATTGAATTGTTTACCGTTTTGAATTCTTTTGTGAGTGCAGTTAAAACTAGAAAACTAAGTGACTTCCATTTCTATTCGAGTTAGTGGCGGTGGTAAGTCAATGCGCTCTTTGTCATGGTTATAAGCCGTGCGCAACAGTATTTACTTGAAAATACATTGTCCACTAGACTACTGCGAAGGTAAGTCTGTGTAGGTGCATGTCCAGTTGTGTCAAAGAATTGTGTGTTACAACCACTACTTAGCTAAAGAATATCACAAAGAAAACTTTTAAATAACGTGTATTGTTTTGTTATTGTTTTTTCCCTTCAATTCAAGCAATTGCAGAGAGTTGTTACTATGGCACTGAAATCCCTTTACCGTGTATGCGAAATTAAAAAAAACTGTGGACCTTATTTTCAGTAGCTTCAGTGTTAGAAGTCAAAATCATTCATATAAAAATAGTATAGTCTTTAGGCTCGCTCGCCATTTGTGCTCAAGCACATCACTAGTTATATCTAAATAAACAAACATCCCCGATTTTCAATTGTGTTACCCCTGTAAGTGTCTCGCTCGTTACGCTCGCTCGCCATATGCATACACTGTAAACGGATTTCAGTACCATAGTAACAACTAACAACTCGCTGCAACTGTTTGAATTGAAGGAAAAAACAACAACAAAACAATACACTTTATTTAAACGTTTTCTTTGTGATATTATTTAGCTAAGTAGTGGCTGCAAAGCACAATGCTGTTAGTCTAGTGGACAATGCATTTTCAAGTAAATACTGTTGCGTATGGCTTATAACCATGCCAAAGAGCGCATTGACTTACCACCGCCACTAACTCGAATAGAAATGGAAGTCCCGTAAGTTTTCACGTTTTCACTGCACCCGTAAAAGAATTCAAAACGGTAAACAATTCAATTTCTAGGGTGATACGGGTACTGATCGATAAACAGAGAATTCTGTTTAGTGAAGTTTGGGACGGGGTCGACCACCGAACTAACACAAAAACGCGAGGGTCAAAGTACAAAAATGCCTTGCATACGTCCATACATACTGATAAACAAACATCCCCGATTTTCAATTGTGTTAACCCTGTAAGTGTCTCGCTCGCTAAGCTCGCTCGCCAATAATATGTATGGATTGTACGTATGCCCCTTAAACGCGCTACGGTACCGTTTTTTTCTCCTAAAAACACGGCCTTTTATGCTTGACTCTACTTTCTTCTGATACTACAGTAAGAGTCTTACTTGAAACTTGGGCTTCAAATTGTGGGATAATTCCTGCTAACGCTTGTTTTTCAAGTCCCAAGAAGTTACTGCGACTGGTTACTTGAAAACCCTTTACCAGACTTAATTTCAAAACTTCGTCGTTTTGGGGGGCTACTAAAATTGCCGCTTGTTGGTTGTCGTCAAGTGCGCTGGTAGCCAGAATTGATAATACTAAAGAAGCCACCATTACTTGGAAGAAGCTGATGTAAGTACGTAGTTCCATACTTGTTAGCTAAAATTACAAAAATAACTCTGGCTATTATGTTTTGTTAGAGCTGCGAGCTTATTCACTGATTACTGGTGACTGAGGTAGTCAGAATGGCTGAAATTGGATACTACAGAAGGTACCACTGTCAGAATACATTATAATAATGCTGAGGAAGCCACCACTACTAGAGGGAAACTGAGGTAAGTACTTAAATCCATATTTCTAAGTTAAAATCACAAAAATAACTCTGGCTTTTCTTCTTTTGTATAGTTGAGAGCTTGTTTTCAAGAGAGTCTGGTAATTCAGATAGTCAGAATGGGTTCAATTTCATACTACAGAAATTACTACTACTCAAGAAAATGAGGTAAGAAAGTAATTTTTTATTTGTTTGCTAAAATTAATTATCTTTTGTTTTGTAGCTGAGAGGTTGATGTCAAGAATTACTGGTAATTGAGATAGTCAAAATAGCTTAAATTTGTAACTACAGAAGTTAACAATACTCAGGAAATTGAGGCAAGTAGTAATTCCATATTTGTTGGCTAATATTACAAAAATAACACTGGCCTATTTATTTTGTAGCTGAGAGCTTGTTCGAGAATTACTGGTAATTGAGGTAGTCAGAATTGCTCAAGTCTAATACTACAGAAGTTACCATTACTCAGGTAAGAGTGTAATTTGGTATTTGTGTTTGCTACTGCTATTATACAGTTCTGCATGAATTAAGTTAAAATATAAATTCTGTAGTAACAATACTGTAATTTTAACTAGGCAGGCTCGTTCGCCATTTGTGCTCAAGTACACCACTAGTTTATTTATATATTTGGACGTACGTATGTCATTTTGTGCTTTGACCCTCGCGTATTTTTGTGTTTGCTCCGTGTTCGACCCCGTCCCAAGCTTCACTAAACAGAATCCTCCGGTTTAGCGATCATTACCCGTATCACCTTAGAAATTGAATTGTTTACCGCTTTGAATTGTTTTGGGGTGCGGTGAAAACTCAAAAACTTATGGGAGCTCCATTTCTATTCGAGTTAGTGGCGGTGGTAAGTTAATGCGCTATTTGTCACAGTTATAACCCCAACTCAGCAGTATTTACTTGAAAATTCATTGCCCACTAGAGAACCCACCACGAAGGTAAGTCTTGCGTAGGTATTTTCAGTTGTGTGAAAGTATTGTGCGTTACAACTACTATTAAGAATATCACAAAGAAAAATGTAAATAACGTGACTTGATTTTGTTGCTTCTTTTTCAATTCAAACAGTTGAGGTGAGCGGTTACTTTGAATCTCCTTTACCGCATATGCGTAATTAACAACTCGACTTTATTTTAGTTTGAATGTTAGTTGTTAAAATCAATAGTTTAACAATAGTGTAGTTTAAGGCTCGCTCGCCATTTGTGCTCAAGCACACCACTAGTTATGTGTGTATGGATGGTACGTATGCCCTTTAAACGTACGCAGGGGGAACTTTTTTCTCCTAAAAACACGGCTTTTTAGGCTTGACCCCAGTTTATTCTGAATACAGCATTAAACAAGCCTTACTTTAAACTTCACTTGTTTTTAAGACACAAAAAGTTGCTGAGACTGGTTACTATGGCATTGAAGACCCTATTCCAGACTTATACGAAGTGCAGATTGTTGGTAGTCAAGAGCCATTGAATGCCGTAACATTAATGCTAAGGAGACTACTATTACTCTAGGAAAGCTGAGGTAAGTACGTAATTCCATATTTGTTAGCTAAATATACAAAAATAACTCTGGCCTCTCTTTTATGTAGCTCAGAGCTAGTTGTTAAAAAAGTCACTGGTAAATTCAAATAGTCAGAATGGCTTAAATTTGATATTACGGAAGTTACCACTGCTCAAGGTAAGAAAGTAACTTTGTATTTGTGTGCAAAAATTAACTGTCTTTTGTTTTTGTAGCTTTGATCTTGTTGTCAAGAATTCATGGTAGCTAATTCAGATAGTCAAAATAACTAAAATTTGATACCACAGAAGTTATTAATACACGACAAAAATTCAAAATGCAATAAACATAGCTTTATGTATTTTAATTTATTAACATGGGTATATTGAATTCAAAATATTATTTTACCATTACGTGAAACTTTTATCAGAGCTATTCCACTTGAATTATAACCATCTGCAGGTTTTTGCAAGATCACACAAACTGGTATTTCAATTAAGTCTTGTTCTAACACGGAATAGAATAATCCACTTCCAACAATGTATAAGGTGGTTCCTGAATTAATAAATAGATAGGAGTATTTACCAGAATTATATCACAGTTACTATTTATATTGTATTTATAATAAGTTATTATGTCCTATTTTATCCACTCAGTTTGTTATAAATTTGGTACTATACTTACTATCTCCATCGTCTACTATTGTCATCAAAAAGTGAGTGGAAGAAATAAATTGGTCAGGATTTGCATCAAATACAATCATAAAATGCTCGTTTTCTTCCACAAGGTCATCTCCGATAATTTTAACACTTGAACAATATTGAGAATTTTCTTCAATTGATAGTGCTGAGATAGTCCATAAAACTGGTTCAAATGAATAATCTATGTTTACTTTTTTTTTAAGAATAAGTATACAAAAAAATTATTTAATATAGCTACGTAAATATCATTTTGTTTGAAGTGTAATAACTCTATAAGTATATAAGGGAAAATTTAGTTACAAATATTAATTAAGACAGATACTTACTTAAAAGTACAATTTTGCCTAAAATTTACAAATAGATACAGACAGCTCCTTTGTTCAAGATGTGCTTGAGGAATTTTAAACTGATTTTAGTTTTATCATTTATCTTAGTCTGCTGATTGCTCTTTAAAAGATTTCTGCTCATGCTTGTGGGACCACCCTCCTCCTGTCAAGGACAATTGAATGACTTTGGAATCACATTATCATGCACACACCTTGTTCTTGTTAATTATGTCAATAGAATTATGTACTTTTGCGTCAATGGTCTATTCTTTTCATTATGTGATTATCAGTTACACTACTTTCCCAGCCTGGATGGCAAGTTAAATATTCTTAGTTTTGTATCATTTGTTCAGTTCTTACCTTGTCCAGTGGTGTATACATTACCTTTACTCTTGCTTGAATTTGTTATTATACTAAAACGTAGCATGTTAATGGGGTTGTTTGTCTCATGAGAAGGAACAGAAATGAATGCATAATGTTAGTGTTCGTATTTTAATAATTTAAGTTAGTTGTGTGTGGAGGATGCTGAGGGTAGGTCTCCACCACAATTGTGTTTGTCGCATTATTGTTAATATTGGTTTTGTAACTGCTATTTTGTTTTTGTTTGTTTGCATGTTCCCTGTAGGTGCTTGAAGTCTTCTGCAGAAAGGAACTACCCCTGCAGATGTCGACAGGTGTTAGGCATCCAAGAGCTTGTAAAAGTCTGGTATCTTATAGCAGCGGGAGAAGTATGAGAAAGTCTTTAGGTCTACCTTGGACTAAGTCTAAGTCTACTGAAAGCAATAGTAGGCCAGGGTTATGGTTTTGTAGTGAGAATTTAGATGTACCTACTGTTGGGCAGGATCCTAGTCTTGAGTATTTTGAAAGTATGTATAAGGAAGTGTCTGCTAGTGTTGGACGTGTGTCAGAAGTAAAAAGGACCAGTACAGATCATGACAGTAGAGCTGGTAGTGGATTAACTGAGTCAAGAGAAGATAAGTTACTGCAGCTGATGGAAATGATGTTGACAGGCATGTTGTAGGAAAGGGAAGGGAGGGACGGAGCGACTGACAAAGCTAGAATGGTTCAGAAGATCTTACCTTATAGAGATGGCAATAGTGTTAGTGAGTTTCTCCAGTCACTTGAGATAGAGCTTCAGTAGCTTGACATGAAGAGGTCAGAATACTAGCGAACTTTTAATTTCTAAGCTTTTTCCAAAAGCAAAAGATACTTGTTTGGACTTGATTACCACAGATACTTTGACTTATGAGGATATTAAGCTAGGCTACTAGAAAGATTGGTCTTTGTTTACAGGAAGCAGAACTGAAACATTTTGTCAGTTGGAAAGAAGATAGTAAACAGGTTGACTGAGTGGAACAGATATTGATAGCTCAAAGCTTTTTGGTAGATAGGTTCTTTTTAGCAGCAGTGTCTGTGGAAGAGTGATTGGATTGGTTCGTCAAGGTCGGAGCAGAGTATAGAGATGTTTCATTTGACGTCATGAGTCTCGTGACCCCTGACCTCGAGCCTACACTGGTGTACAACCCGCGATGGTGTTGTGTGTAGTTTTTGGTTGCAGTAAGCGTTCTGGTAGAGATAAAGATGTCAGATTTTACAGAATCCCAAAAATTGTATCCAATAAGGGCCCAGATATTCTCTCCCTAAGCACTAGAAGAAGAGAAGGGTATCTGAAAGCTATTTCTAGAGTAGGCCTAACTGAAAAGATTCTCAAGAACGATCGTATATGCTCTCTACACTTTAGCTCTGGAAAGCCTGCAGACTTAATGGATGATAGCAACCCTGATTGGTTGCCCTCTCTTCATCTAGGCCATAAGAAGTCTGTTCGAGCTGCTGCTAACAATTCAGCAGAGAAAGAAAGGATAGCTAGAAGAGCAGCAAGAGATACCAGGAGAAAGGAACAAGAAGTAGCACAGAGCTTGCTGTTGCTTGGTGAAGCTGAAGAGCCTGGGTCAAGCTGTCACAGTGCAAGTCCTGATGTGGAGTGTTCTTTAAGACCTGAAATCGATAATGAACAGGGTGATGATCATATGGGCGGTGATGAAATTACAAACACTCCAACTTGCAGTATTGTGGATGAAACAGAAGAGTTGAAAAAGACTATTGATTGTTAAGTTAAAATCATCGAAGACTTACAACAAACAGTGCAGAATCTTACAATGAAGATAAGGCCACTTCCGTTCTCTGAGCAGACATTTAAAAGTGATGAGTGTGTCAATTTTTATACAGGCTTACCAAATCTAACCATATTGAAAGCAATATTCGAGCATGTTATGCCTGCCATCTCACTTTCCGAAAGTAGCAAGTTAATGCCATTTCAGGAATATGTTGCAGTTCTCATGAAGTTTCGCCTAAATAGCAATTATCAAGACCTGGCATATCAGTTAGGTGTGTCCAAGGCTACCATATCCAGAATTTTTCAGAAATGGGTAAAGGCAATGGATGTTCGATTACGGCCTTTGATTTTGTGGCCAGATCGAGATGTTTTACAGAAAACAATGCCAGCATGCTTTCAAGAATCTTTTGGAAAAACAGTTGCTGTTATCTTGGATTGCTTTGAGATTTTTATTGAAAGGCCATCCAATTTGTTTGCCAGAGCTTGTACTTGGTCATCTTATAAACATCACAATACCGTGAAAGTACTACTGGGAACAACTCCACAAGGTGTAATTTCTTATGTATCGCAAACTTGGGGTGGACGAGTAAGTGATAAGCATATCACTGAACACTGTGGTATACTTGACAAAATTATTCCTGGCGATGTAATATTGGCAGACAGGGGTTTTGACATAGCAGATTCTGTGGGTGTAATGCAAGGTCGTCTGCATATTCCAGCCTTCACAAAGGGAAAATATCAGCTGTCAGCCGTAGACGTTCATCAGACCAGAAAAATTGCAAATGTGAGGATTCATGTTGAACGAGTAATCGGTAATGTTCGTCAGAAATTTTCAATTTTACGTTCAACATTACCAATACAGTTTGTAACAAAACGAGAAGATGAGTGCCCAATTATTGACCAGATTGTACGTATTTGTTGTTGTCTATGTAATGTGTGTGATTCTATTGTACCTTTTAACTGATATATACTGCAATGTATGCATGATTTTTGACATTAAAAGTTTAATCAAGTATTAAATTAGAGTTATTATAAATAATCATAATACAAGTAGTTAGATCTCATAAAAGCAATTAATAAAATATAATGCACAGCAATTATAAAACTAGTCACAATGTTTTTGTCTTCCTTTTCTTAATAAACTGTGGAAGCTTCCTGCAATCTGGACAAAACCACTTTCCCTTCGGAGTACTTTTAATACTCAAGCAATCCCAGTGAAACCACTCAATGCTACATTCTGGATTGTCACAACCTATCATGTTGCCCTCATCAGGGCCCTTACAATAACAATACTCAATTTTTTCACTAGTGGCACAGTCCTGACTGTCTTTCTGACTTGAATTTACTTCAAAGGATACTGCATAAATTTTGTTTGATTTAGTATACCACTTTCCCATTAACTCCGGACGAATTGAGGTTTTGAAAAAATGTTTTGATTTTGAAACACAACCCTCTCACAGTTCAGCATTTTTTCGTACACGTTCTTGAAAAAAATCATCCTCTCCATCTTCAGAGAATGTACAGACACAAAAGTCACAATAATCTACATCACAAACAAACAACTGTGTTTGTATCTGGTAATATATCCATGGGAGCGGTCTAATTCTAGAATACCATCAGAATTTTTTTTAATACAAAAGTTCTTATCTTGAATGCAATCTTCTATATTCTGGCCTTTATGACAGTATGGACACTTGATTTCCATGACTCCCTTGCCACAGCAAGCACAAGATACTACTCCATCAGGGGTTGCTCCTATAAATGGCCACTCTGGGTTAATGACAAACCCACTGTTGGTGATGCTAAAGGCGGTATGTGATTTTTTCATTCTTTTCTCATAGTAATAATCTCTAGCAGCCTTTTCATGTGTACTTCCCATTTTGTCTGCTTGCTAGTAAAAGTATGCATTTGAGGATAGCACACTTGTTTAATTAAGCTTTGAGCAGGATTTGCAGGATTAGTATGACATACACTTTTCATTTTGGAAGCAGTAATCCTTCCTGCACGATAATTAAACCACACTCTTGATTTATATTGTTCCCTAGATTTTTTCTCTACTGCTACAGCCATTTGCTGAGATACATCTACACATATCGACTCACACTTCTTCAATAGTTCATGGTAATCTAATTTCAAATTATTAGGGTCATAAAGTAAAGAAAGTGGACGAGGAAATTCAGGAAGTGAATATATTGGGACATACTGGTCAGAAAATTCAGGTATAATTGAAAGTATACCAGGCTTGGATTTACTCTTGCTAATACTACTGTACAAACTATTCATTTCATTAGCACTGGGAGAACTGACATTCTTCGCTGAATTACCACTTAACTTGTTGATAGAGCAGGGCACTGCTGTGTTTGAGGCAGAGTGTATTGCATCATCCAGTTTAATCTTTTTACTCTTTGCTGAGGAAAAGTCAATATCCTTCACAGGTAGGTATTCCATATTCTTCTGAAATGTTGGCATTACCCACTCACATTGACGCTGAGTGCATGTTTCAGTGCCGTGTAGTCTTGACTGGGCCTCCAAGTAGAATAGGACTGCAGCTACATGGGTACAAGTCTCTCTCCCAGCCCTGCCATGCAGTTGCAGTGAGCACAACAAACTTCACCTGTCTCCTCCATTATAATCCAACAGCTTAATGGTGTGACACTGAATCGCTGGGAATGGCGTACCTAAAGTAACAGCTATTCAACTTTTATTATAAATATAGCTATTATTTCACTTACTTGTCCAGTTATGATAAACTTTCCAAACTTGTTCCAAATATTAACTGCTCTAATCCAGCCACACACAAACTGATTGTACGATTCTAGACTCTTGTGTGCCTTGAATTCCTTGGCGGTAAGGAAACTGGTCTGAAGCACTAAGTAGGACACAAGATCGCCAGCACTAACAGATGGAATGGCACTGGTAGGTTCTCCAAAACCACCAGCGAAAGGATCTCGACCTTCTATGACACTTATCTTTTCCAGGTATCGTTTTTTTGCCTCCGCGGGTCATATGTAGACAGAGACTCCATAGAGAAATGAACACCACCTGTACACCATGACTTTGCCTTGAGCATCGCGCACAGTGCGTTTATTCACGTGATGAAACATCTCTAAACAGATTTGGGGTCACCTTAGTTATTGTAACGCTCACAACTCGTCGAACTAGCCGACTGGACAGCACTCACATACACTACTATCACTTCCTATTTTGCGTATGATGTCATTTCCTTTTCTCGCATTTTTTTCTAATTGTAGCGCACCTTCCTTTTGTTGCTCATATGCGATTTTGTTGTACTGTTACTGTATAGATTATATCTTTGCCAATCGCTATCTAGACTAATCTAATAGCTATTTGCAATAGGTTATTGGCCCAGGCACATCAGCTTGGAGAGGAGAGGGAAAATGGCAGAAGGAAAGCAGTTCAGCATATGTGCTTATGTGCTCTAAATGGAACAAACTATCCAACATGGAAACTACAATGCAGAATGGTACTTATCAGAGAAGGCTTATGGGGAATAGTTGGTGGATCAGAAGAGTGTCCAGATCAGACTACTGAGAGGGCATGACCAATCAGCATAGCATCCTGAGTAGATGTTTCTTTGCTTGAGACTGGTTTGTTGATTTCCCTTTTAGCTGCTTGATCTTGAGCAAGTTTCCTACATTCCCGTTTAAAATGGCCAATTTTTCCACAGTAGTGACATGGAAACTATTTCTTTTTTACAAGAATCTTCCTCCCGTCATCACCAACTTCCCTTTCCTTCATCTTCTGCTCTTCCCTCAGAAGTTTTTCTCTGTCATTCCGTTCCACTCTCCATGGCTGTTACTAGCATGTTATAGCTGTCAGGCAGACAGACTTGCAAGCAGGTGCAACACCTGGTCCTCTTCTGACACAGGTTCCGCTGTCACAGTTTTTTTGGTAGCTCGAAAATTGTGTCGCGGCGACACAATTTCCTAGGATATTTTGTCGCTGACGTAATCCCAGCGACCTAATTTCCTGGGAAATTTTGTCGCAGTTAGGAAATAGTGTCGCGCAAGAGCAGTTTAGTACACGTGTCCCCAGCAGTCATGGAGGAGAGAGAATGCGCCAGGATTGTGTCCTACCATCAAACAAAGTTGCTGCCCCTTGGCTTGACAAAGAACCAGAGAGATTCTCTCAGGAGAAAATGCAAGCACTCTGATAAAATTAGTTGCTGACCTTCTCCATACCAGCAACTCTTCTATCAAAATCGAGTATGTGCAAGTCCAGTATCAGTGTGGTGGCAGTGATTGCGGATTGTTTGCCCTCGCAATTGCTTGTAGTTTGTGCCATCAAGAAGATCCTGCTGAACTTAAATATGATCAGAATGAGATGAGATCTCATCTTGTCCATTCATTAGAGGCACAGACCCTATCCCCGTTCCCTTGTAAATGCAGGTACAAGGCAGCAAGGGCACTTCGTGGAATCCAAAAGATTGATGTTTACTGTATATGCAGGCTTCCTGATGATGGCAGGAAAATGATCAAATGTTCATCTTGTAATGAGTGGTTTCACACTGATTGTGTCAGAGCACCAAGGCTTGCCATTAAAGACAAAAAACATATTTGGAAGTATAAAGACTGTAGTGTTATTTAGATTTAACTATAAATTATGTATAATATTTCCAGCATTTCATTTCCATCAGTATAATTACTCTAACAGGTAGCTACAAATTGGTGTCCACCTAAAACTGTGACACTATTTCCAGCAGTATTTTTTTCCTGGTAGAATCTACACTCAGTGTCCCCCAGCCTTCCCCCTAAAACTGACACTATTTCCAGCAGTATTCTGACCTGTATGTAGCTACAAACTCCATTGCTCCATAGAATTGGTACACTCGGTGTCTTAGAAGCTCCCCTGGCCTTCCCCCTAAACCGCGACACTATTTCCTAACTGCGACAAATTTTCCCAGGAAATTAAGTCGCTGGGATTACGTCAGCGACAAAATATCCTAGGAAATTGTGTCGCCGCGACACAATTTTCGAGCGACCAAAAAAACTGTGACACCGCAACAACAGCTGATTCTCTGAAAATTTCTGTCATGGCTTTGATATGATTGGATCCTCCTGGTGCAAGTTTCATGGAGTACAACTTCTTTCTGAGACACAGTTTGTTTGCCCAGGTTTTCTTCTGAAATTGCTTGGTAAGCTGCTCCCAAACAACAGCTGGATCCTCTGGATCACCTATCAGGTAGAGAAGAGAAGTATCTACAGCCAGAACAATGGTAGCCAGCCAAGGCGTTGTCCTTCCTTTTTTGGTAACTGGCATATTTATCTGCCTCAGCTACATCAGGTAAGAGCTGGGTAGTGGACTCCCAGGCTACCAGTATACATGAGCAATGACAGGAGTTCGTTTGCAGAGATGAAGGAACTGCAGCCAAGTGAAAATTTGTGTTAGGAGGTGGACATGAACTGGAAGCTACAGGAGAAGGAACAGTATTATTGGAAATGCTTCTTCCTAAGGGAAACAGCAGGAGTTGTGCTCTTCAGAAGGTATTGTATGTACCCAAGTTGGCATACAATTTAGTCAGCGTGTCCCCATTCTGTTCTGGAGTGTTGGGGATTATTAGTTCATGTCTGATCCCATTAGTTCATGTCTGATCCCACAGGGTTTGAGATGTGCCTGGAACTCATTCGAAGTGTACTCACCACCTCCATCAGTTCGGAGAGTCTTGACACATTTTTCAGTCCTAGTTTCAACCTCTGCTTTCCATTCTGTGAACTTTCTGTATACCTGGTCCTTGTTTTAAGGGGGTACACCCACACATACGAGTTTTGTCGTCTATAAATGAGAGAAAGTACTCTGCCCTTCCTATTGATTTCTTTCCCATCTTCCCACACACATCAGAGTGTACTAACTCTAGAGGTTCAGAAGACTTTGTGCTACTAGGTTTGAAGCTATTTTTGCACTGCTTTCCCCCAATGCAAGACTCACAGATTCCAACTCCTCCTGAAATGTCATAATTGAGTCTATGTACCATTTCCTTCCTTACGAGCTTCTTCAGATTTTCTTCATTCAGATATCCATATCATCTGTGCCATAGTCTCTCCTTACTTCCACTTTCCACTGTGCATACGGAATTCTTGCTCACTTCCAGATTATAAAGACTTCCCCATTTCATAGCTAACGCCAATCGCTATCTAAATTAATCTAATAGCTATCTGCAATAGTTATGAGTGCAGGTCTAGGGGTAGTGAAAAGTGTGTGGACAACTTGTCCACACACCTTCACTACCCCTAGACCTGCACTCATAACTATTAGACAAGATTGTGTGCTACTATTGTAATAAGCCAGGCCACAAAGCCCAGACTGTCCTAAGAAGAGGAATAAAGATGGTGGTTCCAGTGGCAAAAGTAACGCTAAAAACTTGAATCTTAAGCCGGGAGAGAAGTCAAAACATTTGGATTGGGTGGCTGTCACTTTTACTAATGGAACTATTCCAGGGAAGGTTAATGGGTTTACAACTGACTTAGTAGTGGACACAGGTGCAGAGATCACTGTTGTTCCAGGTGACTTGGTGTATAAAGGGAAAATTTTACCTGATACAGTAGAGATACTGGTGTTCCAGTTTCTACTAAGACAGCTAGAGTGGAGTTTGAAGTAGAGGGCATTTCCTTTGATAAGGTAGTTGCTGTTGCATCCCCAGAAATGATGTGTCGATGTGTCTTGTACTCTGTCCCTATGCCAAAAGGCAAGGCTAAGCAATAACTTGTTGGATGCATGCAAGTCTGAGGTCAGTACTAGTTTACAAGCTGCACAAGATGAGAGTTCAGAAGTCATATTTGTGACTAGGAACTAGAATAAGAAATCTGAGGTTGCACAGGCTCAAGACAAGGTGGTGGTGAAAGATGTGGAAGGTACAAAAGAGATAGAAGATGTTTTGTTACCGAGTGCTGTGGAGAAGGTTGTGAATGAATCCAAAGATGTAGACAGTAAGACTGTGTCAGAGAATAATAGTGTCAAACATGAAAGATGAGGAAACAGTGGTGCAAGGTGAAGAATAAGAAGAGTTGAAGTTGCGGCATCAGGAGATATGAAAGACACTGCATGCATGGTGGATATTAATAGTTTGAGAGATCAGTGCTTGAATGTTGAGTGTGGGAGTCAGAGTGATTTGATAGATATTTGTGGTGTAGACTTGGTTGTCTAGATTTTAGTAATGAACGTGAGCTTGCTTTACTAAGAAAGAGATTTGTGAAGATGAATCACTAAGCACTGCAGACAGTTAGCCACGAGCAATCCTATGGGATATAGTTGGAAAAATGGATTTTTTATATCACAGACAATGTGATGAGACAGATTGAGACTTGTGCTTCCAAACAATAGGAGGCAATTGGTAGTGAAGTTAGCTCATGAGTATGTGGGACATTTTGGTAGCAAAAAAACTAAAGATCTTGTCAATCATAGGTTTACTTGGCCTGGTTTAGGAGTTGATGTTGATAAAATTGTGAAGTCGTGTAATGAGTGTGCTAGATATAACAAGGCTAGGAACTAGACAATACAGTTGGACAGGCCCATTTTGACCGAGCCCTATGAGAGTATTGCTGTGGATATTGTTGGACCTCTACCTAAGGGTAAAGGAGGAGCCAGGTTTATCTTGACTATGATTTGTTTAGTCATTAGATGGCCCAAGGCTTTGCCTCTCAGGACTGCCTCTGCTACGGAAGTAGCTGAGGTCTGATGTCTATTTTACTAGAACTGGGCTGGAAAGTTTTTATGGGAAAGGTCTGCAAACGTTGATATTTTGGTGTGGATTTGATACATACTACACCTTATCGTCCCCAGACTAATGGGGCCATTGAAAGATTACATACCTATTTTAGCTAAGGCTAATGATCGGGGGGGGGGGGGGGGGGGGGGGGTTGATTGGGTCACTTTCCTGCCCATGGTTTTGTTTGCAGTTCGGCAAATTACAAATCGTGATACAGGATTTTCTCCACATTAGATGGTGTTTGGACACAGAATGAAAAGCCGTTTGGGTATACTATATGCTAGTTGGGCAGAGGATTCTTATCAGGATGTAGATGTTTCCAGTTGGGTACAGTCTCTACAGGACCGCCTCCTTACCTTGCGTGAATGTGCACACTCCATCGGGAGGATAGCGCAGTGCAGAGGTCAGCTGCCTTTAATCGAGGAAAGTCTTGCAGAATGCTTTATGTTGGTGATCAGACTCTTTTTAGGGTGCCAGGGATGCATGCGACACTTGAGGCATCTTGGGAGGGGCCCTACAAGGTTAAGGAGAAGCTATCTAAGGTTAATTATCACATCACGGACTTGGATGGAAGGATATCCAAAGTTGTTCATATTAATCATACGAAAAGGTACACCACCAGGTTAGCCCAATTGAGTTTTATCTGCATGGTTGCAGAGGAAGATGAACTAATGAATCAAAAGAAATGTACTTTGTCCAATGAAGTGTGTAAAGATTTTGATGATGTGTTATTGGCTCATTAGTTTGATGGGCTAAGGAACCAAAATGAGCTAAATTTTTGTGTTGCCCATACTCATTCAATGACAAAATCTGAGCCTTAGCAACCTTATAGTCTACTTCTTCCTCTTTATAATTAATAAAGAGTAATAAATCTAGATGTTTCACCTGACAATCCCAGCCTCAACACCTCTATCTAATACCTATTCACCCTTACTTGCTCACTATCAAATGCTCCTTCCAATCTTTCAAAGTATTATGTAATATAGTTTCCCCAACATTAAATTGCTCAATCCTACCATCTCCTAAGATTCTCTCCTGCAAGTTTTCTGTTTTGTTACACCTTTCTTAGGTTCCTGTCAAAATTAACTCCTCTCTAAGTCACTTGTCTTCTATCCAGCTCCTAAGATTCTCTCCTGCAAGTTTTCTGTTTTATTACACCTTTCTTGGGTTCCTGTCAAAATTACTCCTCTCTAAGTCACTTGTCTTCTATCTCAGGCGTGGCAGACATGTCAATTGATTCAGTTAATGCTGTGGGCCTTTCCTCGGCTTAACGGCAGGCATGCACCTGATGACAGCCCAATTTAGTTTCTGCCACCAGAGTAAGTATCTTCCTCTATTTACCTTGGGCCAAGTGTTAATAGCATTTTGCAATAGTTCCTTCCCAAGCTGAACTTCAAGACAATAGTAGGAAAAAAAAAAAATAAGGTAATGCAATGAACCAGAGATAATAGGTAACGCTTGCCGGAGATTGATTAAATAATGTGGTAACTTTACTTCTGATTGAATCTATATAATTATAAAAAAAAATTTTTTAGAGAGAATCAAACACTCTAATTTTGTTAATTTTTTAGCCAAGTTGTTAGAAAAGTGGATAATGAAATACACCACCCCTTCAGCTCATTCTCTAAGTCACAAATCCTAACTAGTGGTTGATTAGTTGATTAGTAAATACAGAACAACTAACACACATAACAGTCTGACTTATATAGATAAACCAGCAGCCCTTCTAGAACATTCGACATGTGTAAAGATGACCACAATCAACACCTGTCACATTCCCATTCAACACTCAATAGATCAAAGGACACAGAAACTCACACACACACACAAACTATTAATTAAATAGGACTCTGCTCACACATATACAAACATTCAGTCTCTTCTCTTCTCATCTTTTCTCTCTCTTTCTTGAACTTCCTCTTCTCTCTTCTCCAGCCCCACAGTTACTATTCCCTCAGCTTATGGTTATGGGACTAATATTTTTGCAGTGCAAACTGGGCTGCTTTAATCTATACCACTTCTGAATTTAATGACAAGAATTCTAATGATCACTGACAGATGAAGTAGTTCAATTCAAATCTATTATTTCCAGATATACCTCTACAAGAACACAGGAGTCTCAAATGAAACATGGCTTACTAGTTTATTTTGTAAGAGAAGAAAAACTAATACAATAATTAACACTTTCAAACAGTTATTTTACAAGGCATCAAAAAATACTGGGGAATTACAAAAAATATAGTTCTAATACTTACAAGTGGCTGAGTCTTCAATACTTTTTAGCAGTACAGTTACATTTCTCCGTAACAAATTTCTCCTCGATACATTTACAAATTGGAAACAAACTGAAATAAAAGTGAAAGATCCAAAATTTCCTTCCGTAACAGATGTGGGACTAGATAATACTGAAGAAAGTTGCACGTCTAAAAAGAATTATAGTTTCTCTATGAAGAGATAAAATGTGTGCACTTCTGAAATCCCCTGAATTAATTATGTTAGTCAGTTGTAGGCTTTAAAAACTAACTTGGAAAATGACATTTGAATACAGACCACTCTTACTCAATTAACTTGGTAGTGTGCTCGCAAGCACTTGTCTGAGTAAGTAGCTGCAAGTACTGTGTAAGAAGATGATTTTAAGTGGGGGGGAGGGTGGGAGGCTAACAACTACAATAATTATGTGCTTTCTAGAGATAGCATGCTCAACTGACCACCCCTGTAGGCAGGGGGGAACTCATGCAGGCTCACAGTGTAAGCCATATTTTTTAATTTAATTGTTATTTGATAATGTTTTACTTGGTTTTACCCATGTATTAGATTGTGGGTTGTGAAGTCAAATAAGCTAGAAAAACAATAGCATAGAGAATGTTGGCACATTCAATCCCATATTGCAACAACCTGTGTGCATGTGTGTGTGTGTTTGTGTGTGAGGCAGTGAGTGGTTGTTGATCATTTTTTAATAATGAAACTTCATAATCTTACCAAGCTTGGCAGTATGGGGCTAGCTAAACTGAATAATTACAGAATAGGAAGTATTTTTTATTTTAACAAGAAAAATTTACTACCACATAATTCGATTATGGAGTTGTTAAATCAAGTTGACTATAATGAGACATAATTAGTGCAATCTCAATTTGTATTCACAAATTCCTTCTTAGTAGCAGAACGTGGTTGAATTACATGCTATAAAAATTATTTATTCTATAATTATTCAGTTTAGAACCCAATACCGCCAAGCTTGGTAAGATTATGAAGTTTCATTATTCAAAAATGATCAACAACCTCACTGCCTCACACACACACACACACACACACACACACACACACACAAACACACACACACTTCTGCCCTATGCAGAAAATTGGTTTACTATCATTAGAGGCATTCTAAGTAGGCTGAGTTGTGTAGTTATATCCCATTGTTTTGGGGATTCTTTTTTGCTGGAACTGTAATTAGTAATATATCTTTGCATGGAGCTATTGGTAGCCTGCTAACTCAAGGACAGTGCTAGTGAAGTGTTGAAGCATGTGAAAAATATTATATTTTAATTCTGCCATTCTTCAACTTAAAGCGATTTTGGAACAATTGCAGGAGTGACTAAAAACTAAATTACATTTCTACTTGAAATTGTTACCACTGCAGGAAAAGATAATGGATTTAATTTAATATTTGGCAGTTAGAACGGGGTGTGTTTTGGTATTATTTTATTAAGCTAAGAGATGAAGAAAATAGTGGGGCCACACCACGTACAAGCAAGGTAGTATCTACAGTACTAATAAAGGCAACCAAGTACTTGTCAGAGTTGCCTACAGGTACAATACGGTTTCTTAAATACAATACAGCCACTAAATTGTGTATACATGTGTGAAATAAAATTCCAAATTATGCTCCTTGTCATAATTATATCTACTCCACTTAAATTATGTTGCAAGAATACTATATAATTGAATATTTGATTTCAAATTTTGTGTTTATTCACTATAATTTAAATTTCTTAAAACTTACTATCATCATCAATGAAGAATATAGTGGCTACTTTGTTCTTAAAAACAATTTCGATTCCCTCTAGATTCTGTTCTACTAATGCCACAGTATGAGTTCTGTTATATTCAACTGCACTGTTATCATTAGTTCTGAATATCAAGCAACTTTCACTTATATTACTGTTGTTAGTATGTGTTAAAAGAAAATTTGGAACGGGTTGAATAAGATCTTGGTATCCTATACAACAACAACATAACAACATAACAATAATAATTATTATGTATTTGCAAAGAAGTTATCTACAATACATCTATAATCTAAATGAAACATTAAAAGGTCATCTAAATAATTAATAATTTTAATTTACTCAAAATGAAGCAGAAAATGAAGAAATCAGCTAATCTTGAACAAATATTTAGAAAAGAACCAATTTTCTTGACTTCAGATATAATAATGGGTACGCAAGTTGTGAAACATAGAAACTGCATAATGTGACTAATTTACTAATTTTAATTTCATGGTGTAGTATTCTAGTAGTTTTATTTATATCTTGACAATCTCATAGCTATTTTAACAAGTGTGAATTTGTTTATAAGTAACCTAAGTATAAAGTGTACTGCTTAAAATATCGGACATCTTGATTGCAACTTACACCTTATAAACGAGCAGTAAAGTGTAAAAGATATTAGATTTTCAGTGAAAAAGTAAGACATTCAAATTAACTTATCACTTTGAATATTAAATTAATTGCTTAGTGTAATGGTAGCTACTGAGAAAGTGGATTAGAGGACTCAAGATGAAAGCCATAATCATTCGGAGTCCACTAAAATATACTAAAATATACTTCATAATTTCCTACATTAATGAACTGTGAGCCAGCCCTCTACCACTTATTTATGTGACTTACTGCAGCTTGAAACTTTATACTGAAATACCTTACATATGCGTGTCCATAACTCAATCCTCATTCCCATCTCATGGGTAAGCCTTATTTACCCTCTCAACAAAATAGCTCCTGATATTTCCTGAAGATCTTCTTAAACTAGCTCAATTAGATGTAGTCATTGTCAATTTTAATATTGCTAAGACAATCCCTCTATATCTAACCGAGTAAGTATTTTTTTTTTTACCTTTTCCTCAAATGTACCATAACTGGCTTACAAAAGACTCAGAGTTCTAATTAAAATTCACTGTGCAGAAGTATTTACGAAGTGCTATTTTTGTCTTATTGGAATGGATATAAGATAGGTGAAGAAAACCGATTATTTTTACTTGTATTTCTCTTATCCTAGATACATTTAACAAGTTACCATTTTGAGTTATGTTTGACGTGAATTCCAAGCTAGTACCATTTTCTAAAGAACCATTAAAATTTTGAATACAGAGAGTAATTGATCCATCACCCTCTGTAGTATTGTATTGAGCTTTTTGGAATCCTATACGTAGAACTGCAATAAACAATAATTTGAAATTGATATAAAAAAGCAAAACTAATAGTAAGTGTTTTATGTGATTGTGAGGTCAGACAAAATCATAATGAAAATACATATTATGTTCTTGCTATTATACACATGCATGTGTATATATAGTATAAAATAGTTTTCATGAAGCTAAATCAAAATTTATTTGTTAAAAGTTTCACTCATGATTGTCATATTTTATGGGAGTATTAAAGTTTTGTAAATTAGAATGTAAAAAGTATTTAATGTTTAGTGAGGTAATGAAATGAAGTGAATGATACAATTTGGTAACCCAGTAGGGTAGGGAGGAAATTGATGACATGCTGCAAGCTACGACGACAAGAGTAGTTACATAAACTTCATCCATCAAATGTAAGTTCAAGGAGTCCAAAGTTTTTTCTTATAAGACTCTGATGATAGACCTCTTCTTGACCAATGTTTCAGTAAAAATAGAAACACATTTCCTAAAATTTAGAATTTTTTTTAATTTTCCTAAAATACTAACCCATTATATCCAGGAATCTTAAACTCAAATTGGTATGGCCAAATTATAACTAAATAGTTCACGAACTCATTATAATATTTTGTATACTCAATTTTAATAGGGGATAAGAAACTAAAGAGCATAAGTTTAAATGAAATAAATAGACCAGCTGTGGTAATACACATAAGAAAAGCTTACTCAACATATACGTGTCCTATTTGGTTTTAAAATATTTGTGGTTCATACTAGAACAGCAACTAATTTAATATGATTAAGCTAAAATGCTGAGTTCTACTCACTATGGGTCATATATTGCTCATGAATGTTACCAGTACAAATGTTACTCTTACTTAAATTCAATTTAGCTACTCTATCTAAGTTAGCTACATGTATGCAAGTACCTTGTTGGCGTGATATTTTAACAATAAGGTTCAAAAGAAGTATAGAAAAAAACATGGCTCCTTAGCGACTGCTTGTTTAAAAATTTCGCTCTACTGGGTAAGACGCGGTACCCACTGCAGCCTTGGCAACCCCAGAAATAAGCGCGCGCGTTAAGAGTAGCGGCTCGGAGCGGGTGAAGAGTTGGTAGTTTCTTCATGTAAGTTTTACTCTCATTACATCATTTAACACAATTATAATTCCCTATAGAACACTAAATAACTAGTTGTCTCTTACAAACTTTTTATAGTCTCTTCTTAGTCTCTTCTAGCTTCTTTAGTGAGCCATCCCGCAGTTCTTATCAAAGAATTCTTCTGATTGGTCCCCTAGCCCTAGCCCTAGCCCTTGCGCGGCGCTATAATTGGTCACGCGCGGCGCTATAATTGGTCACATGATTTGATTAACCAATGAAATGAGTTTTTTGATAAAAACTGCGGGACTGTAGTCTTTAGTCTCTTTAATCTACTAGACGCTTTAGTCTTTTCTAGTCCCTTTTATACCGTCTAGTCTCTTCAGTATCTTCTAATCTCTTTAGTTTCTTCTGGTCTCATTATTTTCATCTAGTCTATTTAGTTTCTTCTAGTCACTTTAATCTTTCTTCTCTTTAGTCTACATAAATACTTTTTCTTCTATTTTAGTCTACTTTCTTTCTGTAAAGACGTTAAGAATTTTAAAGCAACAAAAAATGAGATCATCACGGTACAAGTATCGACTACCATGGCTGGCTCAAACCAAACTCAAGGTGTAGCTAGAAAGTATTACAAAACTTTACAAGGCTTATTACAATATTTCCACACAAAGTTCTTTCAAATTGATAGCTTGAATTTCGTCATGTAATTGGTACAATCTAAGCACAATTGAGTGGTACCCAATACCCCCAAAGTTATTCCTAGATCTTTTCTAGCCATGATTGGCCATGAGAGACTGTCGTAAGTCTAACAGTGTGGAACCTTAACCGTCACTATTTTGATTGATTACGGTACACTTGTGAGACTGACACTAAGCTAAGCACGCGCAGATTATTGTGTTGGTGCAATCAAAGCACAACTCCTCAGGATTACCCAAAAAAAAACCCAAAGTTATTCCTAGATCAATTCATAATGGGGGTCTGCTAAGGGCCTATCCCTCCACTCGACAAACTTGGAGGGAAAATGATGCCAAGTAACAGTAGAGAAATATCTCCCCCCCCTCCTTTCTCCACACCATTGAGACTGAGTGTTTGAGCCAGCCAAACGCACTTCACCAAGTCAATGATAACCATCACCAGACAGAAGAGGTCACGACTCTCTACCCAGCAAGGGAAAGTCAGCAAGAATCTGCTATGCCAGAGGACAATGAAGTACGTGAGTCTGGTTCCTACGGTGCAGAAACTGTGCCTCACATTGAGAGTGATGAAGAGGAGCCAGACGACGACGCTGGTGTATCCGACGATGAAGGATCAGAACTGGCTTCTTGCTATGAACTACCCACAGGAGAGGAAGAGTCATTGCCATCTACTGAAGAGGTGCATTTAACTTCTGTTTCAACTCCTTCCTCTTATTCCTCCTCATCAAGATCTTCGAAAAGTCGCTTTTTCACTTCAATTCGAGCAAAATATAGTCAGTTTACTGCCATCATGAGACGATTAAAGCGTCATTCATCATAACATTACAACTTATTCATGATAGAGAATGTATTGTTTTACTATCAACAGTAATACAAAATATTTTAATAAAAATGATAATTTGAGTTTACTTGTGATACTTTAAAAATTGTAACACATTGCCGGAAATCCTAATAATTCAGCGAACTGGCTAATTATTTAAACAATTGCTATTAAAAGATGTACACATTTTTATAATTCTGTAAGTTTTGCTTCATCTCCAATAAAATAAAATTGCATTACAAATATCCAGGCTTAATTCTGAACACAGAGCATAGGGTAAAGGAGGACAACACAATGCCAAGCATGTTCAGCAATGTCTGAAACCTTCTCATCAGTTCTTTTACTCTCTGCTCAAGCGTTCTAGTTGTTTCACCTATGTATACTTTACCACTACTGCAGGGTATACTGTACACTATGGATGACTCTGTGGTAATAGGTATAGTATCCTTGACTTTAGTAAGATGTGATCTTAGTGTCTTACCCGACTTAAATGCTGTTTTCATGTCAAAGTCTCTACACACTCTCTGAATGCTCTCACTCAATCGTGCTATGTATGGAATGGTAAGAATCAAACCTTTCTCTTTCATTACCTGTGTGATCTTAAGGTAACTCTTTAGAGCCTTCACTAATGGTTGCGTTGTCAAAACCATTACTTTGAAGTACTTTGTGTAGGTATTTCTCTTCTTCCTTCAAGTTTTGACTCATATTAGTTACCCTCCTAGCTATCTGATACAAGCATCTCACTATTCCTCACTTTACATGATTAGGATGATGAGACTATAGTGGAGGTAACTATCTGTGTGTGTAGGTTTTCTGTACACAGTGTATGTAGTAAGCATACCATCACTCTATCTCTTTAATAAGCAATCCAAAAAAGGTAGCTTACTGTCTTCCTCTGATTCCATGGTGAATTATATAGAAGCTCTTACAGACTTTAAATGGTCCGACAAACGTTTTTCACTTCCTTTCTTAACTATGCAAAAGGTGTCATCTACATATCTCTTCCATAATACAGGTTTACCTGGAGATGAGTTTAAATCTACTTCCTCAAAGTTGGCCACAACTGTGGAAACAGGAGAACCCATGGCTGCTCCATCTACTTGTTCATCAGTTCCCGTTGTACCTAAAGTAAGTTGACCTAAGGCAGGCCTCTAATAATTCTGTGATGCACTCAGGAGATAGACATGTTCTCTCATCTAAACTTTCATCATTCTGGAGCTTATCTCTGATCACAAATACTGCCTCGTCCATTGGAACATTGGTGAACTGGGAAGACACATCAAAACTCACCATCATTTCGTTAGATCTCAATTAACTGTTTGCATGAAATGTGTTGAGTTATTTAGGTATGAGTGTCTTACCAAACAATGGAGATATCAATTTAGATATGAACTTTGATAAATTGTAAGATGTTGATCCAATGCAGGAAACTATAGGTCTAATTGTGTATCTTAGGAAGACCATAAAGAAGAGGTGGTCTACAACCAGTTGGTCTTCACCTGTTGTACAACATAGTAGGAATTTTACCTTCCCTTTCTAAGTTCTTTAATATACGACCTATTTTAGTTTCCTGAGTCTTAGTTGGATCCTTCTTAACAAGTCTGTAAGTACCTGATTGTATTAGCTGGGTGAGCTTAGAACGGTACTCGTCTTTATTCGTGATGACTGTGGCTCTACCTTTATCAGCTGGAAGAATGGCAACATCGGACATGTTTTTTAATTCACTTAAAGCTTTTCGCTGTTGTTTACTCAGATCATCTTGTGGTAGCTGAGATTTTCTTAAATACCACAAACTCTACCCCTTAAATCATTTGCCTAATCCACACTAAGAAACTTAGTTACAGCTTCAACAGCAATTACAGTGTCTATAAGGGGGAGTTTCGTAGGAGCTGGTGCAAAATGTAAACCCAACCAAAAAAAAAATGGCGGCAGGCGACAAGCTCTTCCCGTGCGGTGTATGCGCTCAGGCTGTGGTTGATGACGATAAGGCTGTCTTTTGTGATGTCTGTGAACTGTGGCACCACATAGCCTGTATAGGCTTAGACAATCATGCCTATGAGGTCCTGCAGCGGGAGAGCGATGCTACCCAATGGTTCTGTCCTGCCTGCCAACCTGTATTGAACAACCACTCATCGCAGAACTCCACAAATGATGATTTGAGTGAGTCTCTATCTACATCAGAGAACTGTGGGAGTAGTCTGCCTGTAAATTCACCCAAAGGCCACCTTACTATATTCTACACGGACTGCAGAAGCTTGCTAACACAGCTTGATGAACTGCGTGTAATGGCCTCAACCTCCAAACCTACATTCATGACCTTCACTGAGACTTGACTGGATGACTTGATCAGTGATAAGGAATTGAACATTATAAACTCTATAGGCGTGATCGTAGCCGCCACGGTGGAGGTGTGTGTGTGTTTATGTGAGTGAGTCTTTCCAAATATCATCTGTCGTCCGGTCTGAGCTATTGGAGCTGATCTGGGTGCGTGTGCCTCGGGCTTGTGGTTGCACGCTGTTACTGGGGGTTTTCTATCGTAAGCCTAGCTCTAACGATAACCTGGATCAACTAGAGAAAGAGCTGTTTTCAATCAATAGCGCCTCAGACGACACGATCTTAGTCGGAGATTTCAACATTAACCTATTGGACTGCTCTAGTTCGCTATTGAGTTGTCTCAAATCCTTGATGCTGGGCTTCGGCCTCACTCAGGTGGTCTCAGAACCCACCAGGGTCACTAGTTCGGGGTCGTCTATGTTAGATCATGTCTACGTATCAGATGCTACAAGATTGCAAGAGCAGAACTGTCAGGTCCTACCTCCTTTAGGAACATCTGATCAATGTTGCATCCACCTCATCTTATCTTTGCACTTAGCTCGTGGGCTATCTGACAAGCCTCGGAAGGTCTGGCTTTATCGCAGAGCTGACTTTGATGTCATCAATGCCCGGCTGGAGGAAGCTATTGGAGAATGCCAACAGTGTATCACAGACTGTGTTGACTCGGCATGGGATTAATTTCACAACACCTTCCTTTCAGTCATGAAGAAGAGCATCCCAACAAGGTCTGTGTCTGGGAAGTCAAGCTTACCTTGGCTGACCCCACCCATTAGGAGGGCCTTGGGAAGGAGAAACCATGCCCATCGTGAGGCAAAAAGACGTAACCTCCCCGATCTTTGGCGTAGGTTCAGGCTGCTGAGAAATTGGGCTGTCTCAGTCTTAAGACAAGCCAAGAAGCACTTCCTTGACCAGCTGAGTCTGCTCAGAGACGACCAGAAGGCGTTCTGGAGACTTTATCGTTCGACAACAGCAGTTAAGTCACGTGTTCCTGCCATTCTACATCTAGGCAACGAGTCGGCTGGTGATGCAGTTGGGGAGGCTTCACTACTGAATCAGCATTTTGTTTCAGTTTACAACAAAAAGGTCTCCACCTCCACTGTCTTGCCTGAGCCACACCCCCTGGTGTGCCTAGACTATCCTCCATCACCTGTGACGTCGAGGATGTTTTCCACTCTCTTGCCACCATGAGACCAAATGTTGCCACTGGTCCCAACGAGATCTCCAGTGTGATGTTGCGTCAGACAGCCCACACTATTTCACCTTACCTGACTACCACCTTCAATCAATCTCTCTCCCAGGGGAAGTTCCCTACGAGCTGGAAGACATCCAACATCACTCCAATATTCAAGACTGGTGATCCTGCCTCTGCAACCAACTATCGCCCAATCTCACTACTGTCGCTAATCTCCAAAAGCCTGGAACGTCAAGTTCATAATGCCATCTTGGACCACCTGATTGCCAACCACTTGCTATCAGACAATCAGTTCGGTTTTCGTCCAAGAGCATCCACTCAGGAAGCAGTACTGAGTGTCACGACGGCCTGGCATCTTGCCCTGGAACGGGGGAACTGTGTAGCGTGTGTGTTCTTTGACATCAGCAAGGCATTTGATTCATTGTCGCACCACCTCATACTGCAAAGCCTAGCTCGGGTAAGAATCTGCGGTTCCTTGCTGTGCTGGATCCAGGACTACCTCTCTAACCGTTCTCAGCGTGTGGTGTTATATGGTTCTGCCTCTACCAAGGCTAGAGCGACCTCGGGCGTACCGCAGGGGTTAATACTTGGGCCCCTCCTTTTTATCATTTTCATGGATCCGCTATCCACCTTGCCTTTGTCGACCAATGCAGGTCTAACCAAGTTTGCTGACGACATATGCTACTACAGGGAAGTGTCGGTAGCTGCTGACTGCGCTGCTGCTCAGGCAGATGTCTGTGCTATCTCAGATTGGATGGAGGAGCGAGATTTGAAGATAAATGTCATCAAAATCAAGGCAATGACGGTGTCAAGGAAGCGGCGCCCCCCTGTTTTAGAGATCAAAGTGGGAGAGTCGCCTATCGAGTGTGTGTCTTCTTATAGATATCTAGGTATCATTATCACTTCAAACCTTTCGTGGTCGCTGCATATAACCAAACCTGCTGCAAGGCCAAGTGAATGGTGTGTTTCTTGTACCGCCAATTCCATCTCACAGCCTCATCAGACTGTTCAAGACCATCATCCTCCCAATTTTGGGCTATGGGGCTAGCATATGGGACCCCTACCGCTCTACATATGTCCGCAAGCTAGACAGAGTGCAGGAGTTCGCAGCTAAGGTGGTGACCAGGAAGTGGTCTGCTACGGGTTCAGACCTTGTCAACCAGTTGGGTTGGCCTAGGTTGCACCTTCGGCATCAACTGGCCAAGCTCTTTCTGTGTGAGAGGATCCTCAGTGGGGAATCCTTGATCCCAGCCTCAGTCTTCGAACCACACCCATCTACTTCAGTTCGTCATGCCAACTCCAAGCCCCTATTTCTACTGAGGGTGCACACAGACTATCACCGTGGCTCATATTTTGTGAGTACAGTCCCGCTATGGAACTCAATTCCAGACAGGATTTTAACATCCACATTCAGAAGATCATTCAAATTTCACTTAAGAAATTATTTGTTTAGTATATAAATAGCTAGCTTGTATCATAGTATCATATCATCCTCTTGTCTACTGGTCACTTTGCTTTTGTGTGGGCGGCCTTGATCATGTGGTTACCCACAGAATGCATAGAGAGAAAAAAAATCTTCCTGGCTTTCAGTTAAAGTTTTGTCAGAAAGATTAATAACCCATTTCTAGTCTATTAAGCTTGGATTGATGTCTGGCCTTCATTAAAGTAAATGTCTTCTCTGCTGATGTCTTACACAGAGAAATTATTCTCTCAAAATCACTGTGATGCATAGTGTTCATAAGGATATGAAACATAGAATTTTGTATTTTATTTAAACGTACCTTCATTCTGTAGGATTGTCGTACCCTACTCTCAGTAAGGCGCTATTTACTCTCTGTGCAATCCTATAGCCTTCCCTGGTTTTCAGTGGTGGAATAATAGGAAGGCATTCAGGTACAACATTCTCATCCTTACACCTTAAACTAAAAATGTGGTTGTTTTTCCTTTGTGAGAATGGTGATAGAATATGAGCAAATTCTACACAACTAGCCAAATGGAAAAACCATCCGTTTGAACTGAGTGTGAAAAGCTTGATAAGTAAAAACACCACGTTACCTTGGTGGTAGTGGCTGTCTATGGCCATAGTGTTCACTTAGGTAACAGATTTTCCTAGATTTGACAAAGGAATTTTAAATTATCAATGACAACATTGTAGCTATTGTTAGAATGATATTTGCAGTAGCGCTACTAAATAATAGTCAGACCCTTTCTGTACCTAATCTCTCCTCTTCGTTTTTTTTTTTTGTTTGTTTTTTTTTTTTCGCGAAGGTGCTGCGCACTACAGACCACCGCTACAACACTTTGCAATGCTTATTCCAATGTTTCCACAAAGTTCTTTCAAATTGCTAGCTTAAATTTGGTAATGTAATTGGTGCAATCAAAGCACAACTCCTCAGGATTACCCACAACTGGTAATTATAGATTGGCTATATGGGAGACTGAGACTTTCGTAAGTCTGACAGTGGGAACCTTAATAGTCCCACATTTGATTGAGTATGGTTCACTTGTGAGACTGACACTAAGCTTAATCATATGCAGGGTGAATGTCATTTTGCATGTCTGGCCATACTTCAACGCTCGGCGCCACAATTTGGGGCATGCTCACAACCTAGCGTCTAGAGTCTGGAGCGAGTATAAAATGAGCTCAACACTACGTAACGCTGTCACTTGGTTGGAATTGGGTTTCTTTACGGGTTGTGATCGTTTGTTGCGTTACTGTTAGGCTATTCTACGCTAATCGACTTCTACACTGTGAACTTTTACCTACTGTTCACTACTCCGCCATGTACGCGGGAGATCGTGAGAATTCGATTGTGGATCGGAGACAACTTTATCTCCGTTGTTGTTCTGAGTGTATGCCCTGTCCACAGGCTCTAGGGTACACTCTAGGTAAATCCTTGGAAAGCGGTACTTTCGCTAAGGTTAAGGCAGCCTGGTCGCCTTTTCAAAGTACAATGGTGAGACAATTGTGTTTTGTTAGCTAAAAATAGTTCTTTATTATTTAAATTTTACATTCAGATTGCCTTTAAAATAGTGAAGAAGACTGAGGTGACCAAGATTGAGTTGAACAAGTTTCTTCCAAGGGAGATTGCTGTTCTCAACAAAATTTCCCATCACAACATCCTGGATATCTACCAGATTGTAGAGACTGATGAGAAGTGCTTCATTGCATATGAACTGGCAGAGAATGGGACTCTAATGGAGTACATGAACTTAAGGGTTCGCCTTCCCGAACAGGAAGCTCGCTTCATTTTCCGCCAAATGTGTGAAGGTCTGTCCTATTGCCATTCACTAGGAATTTCTCATCGAGACCTAAAGATGGAGAATGTTTTCTTAACAAAACATATGGACATCAAAATTGGAGGTAAGTTTATTATTTGTTTTTATTCCATTGGTAAGTCATTAATTCTTATTCTTAATAGATTTTGGTTTGGCTCTGGACTCACAGCATCAGTTAAGTGACACCTGCTGTGGATCCTACAGTTACTGTGCTCCAGAAGTTCTCTTGGGAGGCCAGTACAATGCACTCAAAGCAGATTCATGGAGCCTGTAAGTATTTGAATACACTTCAAAATAAATGCATGTTATCACACTTTTATAATTAGTGGTGTGATTCTCTATGCCATGGTAAGCAGTCGGCTGCCCTTTGGAGAAGATTGCAGACTTCAGTATGGTGGATGTAACTATCGCAAACTTCACCTTGACAGCCACCTTTCAGAGGGTAAGTGAAATTCACACATTGCTGAAAGCTATTAATATATAAAAATTACTATTCACATAGACCTTCGAAATGTACTTCAAGCACTTCTGAATGTTGATGCTCCATTCCGTCCATTCATTACGGAAGTTCAGACTTGGAAGTGGGTGACGGCCTATCCCTCCACTCGACCAACTTGGAGGGAAAATGATGCCAAGTACACAGTAGAGAAATATCTCCCCTCCTTTCTCCACACCATTGAGACTGAGTGTTTGAGCCAGCCAAACGCACTTCACCAAGTCAATGATAACCATCACCAGACAGAAGAGGTCACGACTCTCTACCCAGCAAGGGAAAGTCAGCAAGAATCTGCTATGCCAGAGGACAATGAAGTACGTGAGTCTGGTTCCTACGGTGCAGAAACTGTGCCTCACATTGAGAGTGATGAAGAGGAGCCAGACGACGACGCTGGTGTATCCGACGATGAAGGATCAGAACTGGCTTCTTGCTATGAACTACCCACAGGAGAGGAAGAGTCATTGCCATCTACTGAAGAGGTGCATTTAACTTCTGTTTCAACTCCTTCCTCTTATTCCTCCTCATCAAGATCTTCGAAAAGTCGCTTTTTCACTTCAATTCGAGCAAAATATAGTCAGTTTACTGCCATCATGAGACGATTAAAGCGTCATTCATCATAACATTACAACTTATTTATGATAATAAGTATTATTTCACTATCAACAGTGTATTAAAATATTTTAATAAAAATGATAATTTAAGTTTACTTGTGATACTTTAAAAATTGTAACACATTGCCAGAAATCCTAATAATTCAGCGAACTGGCTAATTATTTAAACAATTGCTATTAAAAGATGTACACATTTTTATAATTCTGCAAATTTTGCTTCATCTCCAATAAAATAAAATTGCATTACAATTATCCAGGCTTTATTCTGAACACAGAGCATAGGGTAAAGGAGGACAACACAAATTACCATCTCTGAATAGAATAACAACGCTCTGAGCAGTATTATTGGGCAGGGCTTTGTTTGGCACTGAACTGCAATAGCTTTAGTGCACACACATTCAGTCAATAAATGTATGTAGACTCTAAGAAACTATATACACTGGAAGAGACTAAAGAGACTAGAAGAGACTAAAGAGACTAGAAGATACTAAGGAGACTAGAAGAGACTGACGAAATTGAAGAGACTGAAGAAAATAATAAAGAGACTAATGATACTAGAAGACTACAGAGACAAAATAGCTTACACAGACTAGAAGAGACTAAAGAGACAAGAAGAGATTAAAGAAATTGAAGAGACTAGAAGAGGTTAAAGGGGCTAGAAGAGACTAACTAAAAAGAAAAGAAAATTAAAGACACAAAAACAGAATAAAGAGACTAGAAGAGACTGAAGAGACTAGAAGACGTGAAAGAGACCAGACGAGACTAAAGAAACTAGAAGAGACAAGAGGCTAGAAGTGACCAAATTAGACTAGAATAAACTATTATAGAGACTAAAGAGACTAGAATGGATTAAAAGGCTAAAGGGACTAGAAGAGACGAATGAGAACAAAGAGACTAGAAGAGTCTAAACAGACTAGAAGAACATAACAGAAGAGAAGAGACTAATGAGACACCTAGTTAGCTATTTAGCTTATGTTAAAGGAATTATATTCTATAAGTAACCTTCAAAATGTTGTGATGAGAGTACAACTTAAATGAAAAACACCCACAAAACTCCTACTATGAAACTTCTGCTAGTGAACTCTCTAACAAGAAAATGATCTGTATTTAGTGGTTGATCCCTGCCTAAAATATGCATTGCTTATCCACCTCTTAAATCTAAAGGCAAACAACCTCATCATTGCAAACTGAAAGTTCTGGTCCCAAATTGTTCTCAGTTTAAAGGTTTACTTCAACAGGAAACAATGTGTGCCAGCCCACATGAAATGGAGAAAGAGATGCAGGAGAGGAAGATAAAGAAGAAGAGAGAGACGTCATTATGTGTGCATGAGTTGTGTCATTGTCATTGTCTTTTGTGTGTACAGAACAAATTAGTGTGTATGTGTGGTTAGTGCTGTAAAGCAGTTGTATGTATGTGTGTGTGTTACATTTGTATCAGAGCAGGAAGTGTGCATTATTTTGTGCTAAGTAGGTGGAGTCATTGTGTTGTATATATAGTTGAGTTTTGTGCCATGTGCTTCAGTCTCAGTTGTATCATTCAATTCGTTGTGTGTGCAGTCTCTTAATTAAAGTAATTTAATCTATCCTCATTATCCAACCTGCGGGTGGGTACTTGGTTAGCCAGGGATAGTTTAAGAGCTGAGATTCTGGTGGCAGCATACCTTTGCTGTCTCCAGGTGCGAGCTATTGGAATAGTGTTTCAACCGTTTCCCAAACCAGCCCACAAGCAACATTCCCAGCAACATTTTAGTATTCAACTTGAAACTTAAATACAAACATTTTTGTAATTCTGCTCAGAGCAAGTTGTGCACATAGCTCACATTGAGATACTGGCTGCTATGCTGAATTGTACACTATATTATTTTAGATGCAATCTAATTATAATTGTGGTATTAGCTAATTTAAATTCTAATTATAATTTATTGCTTTAATATAATAGGTTTTAATTCACTGCATTCTGTCACATTATTAAGTAAATGAGTATTCTGATAAATAAACAAATTTGGTGTTAAAAACATCAGTTTTTTTGTTCCAAATTCATAAGTGACTGCCATCATTCATACATGAGGATGTTACTGAAGTGCATGTCACATCTCTAGCATTGCTCCTCTTCAATGAACCTTCACATGATGCCACGCCCACCATAAGTGAAGTGATGCCCACCCTAAATGGCCTTTAGGAAAAACCACTTTGGGACGTGTTTTATGAAAATAAATAAAAACTCAATGAATAAACCTGATCAGTAACTTATCAGCACTATAGTTATAGCATATTCAGTTCAAGAAACAAATATTGTAGCTATAAGTGTGTTGTTGTTTTTCTCTCCATAGAATGGCTGTCTGACTAGTTGTTCTCAATATCTTGACCACAAGAGTTGGTATCATTGTGGTTTGTGCTGCTGCTGTGGTGTTACACCTCATCTTTACCAGTTTGATTTGCTCCAATATGATATTCACAAGGAAAAGGAGGAATCAAGGACATAAGAAAGGGACTACATGACACAACTCAAGAGATGATGATGCGATCCCATTAGCAGATATTGATGGTCCAGATTCATTCCATCCACTAGGAATGATGAGAAAGATACTGTTTCTACCGACAAGAGGGACACTGACCATATTAACAAATATGACAAAGATGATCTCAACACACACACAATAATTGGTAGAGTTTTTTAAATAGTGTATTTAATTTAATTAATGTTTTAATTTTCTGTTGTATCACACTCATGGTTCAATAACTCTATATATATATATTTTTTTTTTTTTAATATACTCATCATTATTGTATACTCCTCAATAAGTTAAAGTTTTAATACACTCTAATTTATTTATTTATGACAATATTAATTATAACTTAACCAGATGTTTCGACTTCTTGCCGAAGTCCTCTTCAGGGTCAACTGAGGTCGAACTCTCCTTACTGATATAATAGCCTGATATAATAGCACAAAGTAAATAGCAAGATTTCTGGAGGGCACGCTTACTGTTTATTATATCCTGGAGGGTGATTTGCATGCAGCATGGACAGCCAGCATCCTGGAAGCTCTAAACCTATGTTTCTGTTAAACTTGTTGTGGTCAGGTGTCATCTGTATGTGTAGAGCTTCCTTGATATTCAACTCACGATTCTTACTGGCTCTGTCTACAACTCTTACCTCTTCCCATTTAATGGGGTGATGCTGCTGCCAAGCATGTTCAGCAATGTCTGAAACCTTCTCAAACTCTCTTACAAGCATCCTGGTGTTCTTTTACTCTCTGCTCAAGCCTTCTAGTGTTTCACCCATGTATACTTTACTACAACTGCAGGGTATGCTGTACACTATGGATGACTCTGTGGTAATGGGTATAGTATCCTTGACTTTAGTAAGATGTGATCTTAGTGTCTTACCCGACTTAAAAGCTGTTTTCATGTCAAAGTCTCTACACACTCTCTGAATGCTCTCACTCAATCGTGCTATATGGAATAGTAAGAATCAAACCTTTCTCTTGCTCAGTACCTGTGTGATCTTAAGGAACTCTTTAGAGCCTTCCCTAAATGTTGTGTTGTCATAACCATAACTTTGAAGTACTTTGTGTAGGTGTTTCTCTTCTTCCTTCAAGTTATTGTGACTCATATTCGTTACCCTCCTAGCTATCTGATACAAGCATCTCACTATTCTTCTCTTTACATGATTAGGATGATGAGACTAAAAGTGGAAGTAACTATCTATCTGTGTGTGTAGGTTTTCTGTACACAGTGTATGTAAGCATACCATCACTCTATCTCTTTAATAAGCAATCCAAAAAAGGTAGCTTACTGTCTTCCTCTGATTCCATGGTGAATTATATAGAAGGTCTTACAGAGTTTAAATGGTCCAACAAACGTTTTCCACTTCCTTTCTTAACTATGCAAAAGGTGTCATCTACATATCTCTTCTATAATACAGGTTTACCTGGAGATGAGTTTAAATCTACTTCCTCAAAGTTGGCCACAACTGTGGAAACAGGAGGACCCATGGCTGCTCCATCTAATTGTTCATAACAGCTCGCGTTGTACCTAAAGTAAGTTGACCTAAGGCAGGTCTCTAATAATTCTGTGATGCACTCAGGAGATAGACATGTTCTCTCATCTAAACTTTCATCATTCTGCAGCTTATCTCTGATCACAGATACTGCCTCGTCTATTGGAACATTGGTGAACTGGGAAGACACCTCAAAACTCACCATCATTTCGTTAGATCTCAAGCATACACTATTAACTGTTTGCATGAATTGTGTTGAATTGTTTAAGTATGAGTGTCTTACCAAACAATGGAGATATCAATTAAGATATGAACTTTGATACATTGTAAGATGTTGATCCAATGCAGGAAACTATAGGTCTAATTGTGTATCTTAGGAAGACCATAAAGAAGAGGTGGTCTACAACCAGTGGGCCTTCACCTGTTATACAACATAGTAGGAATTTTACCTTCCCTTTCTAAGTTCTTTAATATAATTATGACCTATTTTAGTTTCCTGAGTCTTAGTTGGATCCTTCTTAACAAGTCTGTAAGTACCTGATTGTATTAGCTGGGTGAGCTTAGAACGGTACCTTTATCAGCTGGAAAGAATGGCAACATCGGACATGTTTTTAAAATTCACTTAAAGCTTTTCGCTGTTGTTTACTCAGATTATCTTGTGGTAGCTGAGATTTTCTTAAAATACCACTAACTCTACACCTTAAATCATTTGCCTAATCCACACTAAGAAACTTAGTTACAGCTTCAACAGCAGTTACAGTGTCTATAATGGGGAGTTTCGTAGGAGCTGGTGCAAAATTTAAACCCAACCTTAGTAGTACATCTTCCTGGCTTTCAGTTAAAGTTTTGTCAGAAAGTTAATAACCCATTTCTTATCTTTCTCTTCATTGAAGGCAACTGCTTTCTTAGTCTTCATATCAAGAGGTCTATTAAGCTTGGATTGATGTCTGGCCATCATTAAAGTAAATGTCTTCTCTGCTGATGTTTTACACAGAGTATTTATTCTCTCAAATCACTGTGATGCATAGTGTTCATAAGGATATGAAACATAAAACTTTGTTGTGGGGCCAGTCCCCAGCAAGTCAATGAGAAGAGAGTAGAAGAGAGAAGGACTTGTCATTGTAGTTGTATTGCTCGTGTGTTTGTTTATTAAGTGTATATCATTTCCTGTATGCTCCAATTACATGTATGTTTCCTTCTTGTTCTCACCCCCTTTAAATGTTGACCTCTGTATCATTTTCTGGAGACTTGGCCACATGGTCCTGCTCTGTGTTACTTTCTGTACTTGTGTTTCCAACTTATGACTTTATCTAGTTGAATCCTACTGCATACTAGCGCAAGCAGCTAACCGGCCTTGTCTCTGGGGGAAGTATACTACCATTTTGTTTCTGGTTTACGCAGTTCCCCCACATCCTGGTAGCAGCGGTGGTTGAAGCAAACGAACTTAGCCATCTTATCTAAGGAAGAAATTACCTTTGGATCCTTCTACCTGTTGTTCTATAACATACATCAGTGTAGTTGTCGAGTTTCCTGAAGTCGTGAACACTTTTGAGAACATTTAGTTTGATGCAACAGTCTTTGGAGTTATTCAACTAAGCTCGGTCAAAGTTGACAAAGCAGATTTGTTGAGTTGGAGAGCTATTCAAGATCTGGCTAACTGTAAGGTATCAACGTCTCGAACTTTGGAGTAACGAACATTGAGAGGACACATTTAAATTTCGTGGAGATTTAAAGCATTTGTTGTGAAAGGAACGATTCCAAGCATCCGGGATCTTCTGAAGAACAGTATCTGCAATTGGTAGTGGGCAGGTGGAAGTTGTCCCTGCCTGTGAGAACATTTTGGTTTGGTTTTGTCATTTCACTCGTGTGTGGTCATTTTTAGTATCTTTTATTATTTTTCTGTCTGTGTTGTAGTGCACACCTCCAGAACCTGGGATTCACTGCACCACTAGTCGAATGCCTCCTAAGAGAATTCTTCGGAGTAATACAGTAGAACGCACAACTGAGAACAGACAAGACTTGCAGCTCCCTTCAGTGGACTATACATCTTCGGAAGGAGAACTTGAGTATCTGAGTGATACCCTTAGTGTAACATCAAACGCATCGACAATCACTTCGTCTGAGGTTAATCAGGAAGTACCAGTTGAGAAGATGGAAGAATCTGGAGGTGCTGGGCCAGTGCAGTCAGCCTATCTCATAGAGTTTATGGAGCGTATGTTCAAACTCCAATGTGAAGAGAAGAAGGCCGATGATGAGCGTCGCAGAGAGGAACATCGTCTATTCCAAGACAGGCTGGAGAAATTGGAGCTCCAACGACATGAGCATGAACTTGCATTGAGGGTTTCAGCTCGTCGTGACAAGACAATTGATAAGATTGTCCCATATCAAAAAGATCGAGCATTTTGTTCAATCATTGGAAATTGAGCTCACCCAAAGTAAGATTCCTATAGCTGAATGGAAACGAGTCCTAACATCCAAATTGTCACCCAAGCTCAAACACCTTGTAGCAGATATCATTGATAACAGTGATTTGACCTATGGAGACTTGAAAGCCAAGCTGTATAGAAAGGCAGGTAGCACAACTTTAGAAGTGGGACTCAAGCTGTTTACGTCTCTTCCTAAGGATGTTCAGGGAAAAACTTTGAGGGATGTTGTGAGAGCTCTCTACAGCTTGTCGGAGAGATTTTACATTGACTGTGATACGAAGGCCGAGATGATTGACAGGCAAAACTGCGCTTTGCTCCGAACTATCCTGTTGCCCCAGCAACAGTCTATGATGGACGCCAGGAACATCAAGACGAAGGAAGACCTGATGGAGTTGGCTGACAGTTTAGATGCGATTGGTGTGGCTCAGAAGATAGAGAGGTTTGATAAACCACTGTTTAGTCAATCTCAGGGTTATGGTAGTCGAGGGTGTTTTAAATGTGGCAAACCTGGCCACAGGTTTTTCGAGTGCAGGGCGAGAGTAAGTATGCAAAGTCAGAGAGAGAACAACTCCAGCCCTAGAGTAGTGACTTGCTTTCTGTGTGGTGTGCAAGGACATAAGAGCCCTGACTGCCCTAACAAGATGGCTAGTGGTGAGACAGCTAGAGTGAATGTCAAGCAGAGCATGCCTGACAAGAAAGTTAACTTTATCTGTGCTGGTAGGGAAGGGAACTCTGTCCAAGGGTTTGTTAACGACTGTGAGGCTCACATCGAGTTAGATACTGGTGCTGATATTTCAGTAGTACCTGATAACTTTGTGTGTTCAGAAAACATGAATGGTGGCAGTGTCACCCTTAGAGTTTTAACAGGAGATCGTTATTGTGCCCCTACTGCTAATGTTGTGATCACAATTGGGTCTAACTCCTTTGAGGAGGAGGTTGCTGTTGTTCCAAAGACTATGTTAAGGGACAGAATTATTCTGTCGGTTGCCTTGGACACATCCAAGTTTCCCTTCATGCAGGTCATAAAACAGGTTCCCGCCCAAGCAGATAAACAGCAGGAGAAGGCTACTGGACCACTACACCAAGTTCTCCAGGTAGAAACCCGGAGTAAGGCCATGGCCCATGACAAGAATGAAGAGGATCAGATCCAGAGTGAATATCAGGGAGTAAAACCCAACCCAATGGATATTGGAGAGTTGAGAGATGTGGTTAGGGAGGTAGTTCAGGATGAGGAGTGTGATGTCGGTCAAGTGGGTGAGGTATATGGGGAGTCCTTGGCTGATGAGGTGGATTGCTTGGGAGAAGTTGAGGAAGAAGGTGTTACTACAAAGGACGAAGAGGTGAGGAAGGTAGTGGATAGTGGGATGTTGGAAAGTGATGATGAGATAAGAGTAAACATTGGTGAAGCAGAGGAGAATAGGGACGCACCTGAATTGTGTGTGCCAGATTTGTATGAGTCAGCTGACAAAAACAAGTTGTGTGAAGAGATTTTACAAGACCAAACATTGGCTACATGCAGAGCTTTAGCTGATAAGGGTGAGCGAGGGTACTTCTGGCGAGACAATTTGTTGTTTCATCGCCAGGTAGATGACATTCTTGGTGTGAATGAAAGATTGGTTGTACCTACGAGTAGGAGAAGGTTTATCTTGGAGCTGGCCCATGACCGCACTGGCCATCTTGGTACAAAGAAAGTGCGTGCAGTTGTTGGCCGTAAGTTTACATGGCCTAATGTGGCTAGGGATTGCGAGGACTATTGTTGCTCTTGCCTTAGATGTGGTAAGGCCAACAAAGCAAGTCACCCCAAAGCCACACTTGTGGAACGCCCCATCTTGTCTGAACCATTTGAGTCAGTTGCACTGGACATTGTTGGGCCTCTTCCCAAGGGTAAGGGAGGAGCCAGGTATATTCTTACAATGATTTGCCTTGCCTCTAAGTGGCCAGATGCAGTAGCCCTCAAATCTATCACTGCCAAGTCTGTGGCTGAGGGTTGTGTTGAGATGTTTTCCCGTACTGGTCTACCACTACGTATTTTGACAGATCAGGGGAGACAGTTTGTGAGCCAATTGATGAAGGAGGTGTGTTCTCTTTGCGGCATTGATAGAGTACAAAGTACACCTTATCATCCTCAGACCAATGGTGCTCTTGAGCGCTTGCATGGAACCCTTAAACCGATCTTGACTAAGGCTAGAAAGCAAGGTCTAGACTGGGTATCTTTTCTGCCCATGGCACTATTTGCTTTGCGTCAGGTTCCCAGTGCCGATCTCGGCTACTCGCCCCATGAACTTGTGTATGGTAGACAGATGCGTGGTCCATTGGACTTACTGTATGCGGGATGGGTTGATGACACATTCAGACAGGTTGGTGTTAGTCAGTGGGTTGGAGAGTTGCAGGACAAATTGGCAGTAATTCATGATTGTGTGCATGTTAGAGGTAGCTTGTCGAGGCAGATACGACAAAAATTGCATAACAGAGGTAAAGTTGAGCGTTCTCTTGATATTGGTGATAAAGTTCTATTGCACATACCGGGAATGGTGAATGTTTTAGAAGAATCCTGGGAAGGGCCATTTGTCGTGAGACTTAGCAAAGTAAATTATCGTGTGGTGGAAGAAGGCAGCAGGAAGAGAGGTCGTGTGGTTCACATTAACAACTGCAAGCTTTACAAAGTCAGGGATTGCATGATTGGCAGTATTGTTGTGATAGCTGAGGAATGTGTCAATGACAAAAAATGTCCTTTGTTGGAGGTTAAATGTGATGGTTATGATGACATACAGTTGAAATTAGTGCTAGATGAGTTTCAGGATGTTTTCAGTGAGATTCCTGGCAATTGTGATGTAGTGAAAATGTCAATTGAATTGGACAGTGATGCTAAGGTGCTATCTAAACGCCCCTACCAAATCCCAGTACGGTTGAGGGAAGGCGTGAAGAAAGAGATCGAGTCCTTGCTAGAGCTTGGCATCATTGAACCCAGCAGTAGCTCGTGGTCCAGCCCTATTGTTCCTGTCTCCAAGCCGGATGGCTCGGTCCGTATTTGTGTTGATTTCCGTGGTTTGAATGACATTACACCACAGCAGCAGTGGTGGATTCCAACACTAGATGAGATTCTTGAGAAGGCAGGGAATGCAAGAGTTATGTCTAAACTCGACCTTGCAAAGGGATTTCACCAAATTCAGATGGATGAGGACAGCAAACAGTATACAACCTTTGTTTGCCCATTTGGAAAGTTTTGTTTTAAGAGGATGCCCTTTGGGTTAAAGAATGCCCCGGCAGTTTTTCAGGCTGCTGTGGAGCAGGTTTTGAGTGAATGCAAAGCCTTTTCTACTAACTACATTGATGATATTCTTATCTACTCAGAGTGTTGGGATGATCATGTTGTCCACATACGCCTTGTGTTGGAGGCATTGAGAGGAGCGGGGCTTACAGTCAAAAGAGGCAAATGTGAGTGGGGTGGTCGATATATTGACTACCTTGGACATCAAGTTGGCTGTGGTCAGTTGGCAGTGCCAGACCACAGAGTAGCTGCTCTGCGTGACTTTAGACAGCCTAAAACTCAAAAAGACTTGCGTGCATTTTTAGGGTCGGTCGGTTATTATCGAAAGTTTATCGTGGGGTTTGCGAACTTGTCTGCCATCCTTACTCCAGCAACCAGCTCTACAGCTCCAAGGGTGGTGCAGTGGACCCAGGAGATGGAGGCGGCATTTTGTGAGTTAAAGTGTGTTTTAGCTAACCATGTTGTTCTCAATGTCCCTCAGGCAGAGGACCAGTTTATTCTCCACACAGATGCCTCTGGAGTTAAAGTTGGTGCTGTGCTGAACATCATAAAAAATGGAGTGGAAGTGCCGGTCGCGTTTTATTCACGCCAGCTCAGGGGGGCTGAATTGCGATACTCAGTAACTGAACTGGAGTCTTTAGCAATTGTGTGTAGTATAGACCACTTCACCCACTACTTGTATGGACGTCAGTTCATAGTAGTTACAGATCACAAGCCATGCTGTGCCCTCCTGTCCAGCTCTCACCTGAATCGTCGCCTTCGAGGGATGGCTCTCAAACTCCAAGGAATGTCAGTGAAGATTGTACCGCCCAGGGACAGATCATGCTAATGCTGATGGATTCAGTCGTCAATCCTAGTCTGACATTGCTGGTGACGGCCTGGTGACTTCCTCAACTGAACCAGAGGTCCAGTCTTGCCAGGGGGAGATGTGGGGCCAGTCCCCAGCAAGTCAATGAGAAGAGAGTAGAAGAGAGAAGGACTTGTCATTGTAGTTGTATTGCTCGTGTGTTTGTTTATTAAGTGTATATCATTTCCTGTATGCTCCAATTACATGTATGTTTCCTTCTTGTTCTCACCCCCTTTAAATGTTGACCTCTGTATCATTTTCTGGAGACTTGGCCACATGGTCCTGCTCTATGTTACTTTCTGTACTTGTGTTTCCAACTTATGACTTTATCTAGTTGAATCCTACTGCATACTAGCGCAAGCAGCTAACCGGCCTTGTCTCTGGGGGAAGTATACTACCATTTTGTTTCTGGTTTACGCAGTTCCCCCACATTTGTATTTTATTTAAACGTACCTTCATTCTGTAAGATTGTCGTACCCTGCTCTCAGTAAGGCGCTATTTGCTCTCTGTGAAATCCTATAACCTTCCCTGGTTTTCAGTGGTGGAATAATAGGAAGGCATTCAGGTACGACATTCTCATCCTTACACCTTAAACTAAAAATGTGGTTGTTTTTCCTTTGTGAGAATGGTGATAGAATATGACAAATTCTACACAACTGGCCAAATGGAAAAACCATCAGCTTGAACTGAGTGAAAAAAGCTTGATCAGTATGTGAGAAGATCTGAAGGAAAAAAAACACCACGTTTCCTTGGTGGTAGTGGCTGTCTATGTTCACTTAGGTAACAGATTTTCCTAGATTTGAAATGCATTCTAAAAGGAATTTTAAATTATCAATGAGAACATTGTAGCTATTGTTAGAATGAAATTTGCAGTAGCGCTACTAGTCAAACCCTTTACCTAATCTCTCCGGTTCGTTTTGTTTTGTTTTTTTCACGAAGGTGCTGCGCACTACAGACTACCGCTACAACACTTTGCAAGCACAAAGTTCTTTCAAATTGATAGCTTAAATTTGGTAATGTAATTGGTGCAATCAAAGCACAACTCCTCAGGATTACCCAAAAAAAAACCCAAAGTTATTCCTAGATCAATTCATCATGGGTCTGCTAATAGATTGGCTATATGGGAGACTGAGACTTTCGTAAGTCTGACAGTGGGAACCTTAATAGTCCCACATTTGATTGAGTATGGTTCACTTGTGAGACTGACACTAAGCTAAGCATATGCAGGGTAAGATTTGATTGGTATTGAAAAATATACTGTCATTTTGCGCGTCTGACCATACTTCAACGCTCGCGCCACAAGTTGGGGCATGCTCACAACTTAGCGTCTAGAGTCTGGAGCGAGTATAAAATGAGCTCAGCACTACGTAACGCTGTCACTTGGTTGGAATTGGGTTTCTTTACGGGTTGTGATCGTTTGTTGCGTTACTGTTAGGCTATTCTACGCTAATCGACTTCTACACTGTGAACTTTTACCTACTGTTCACTACTCCGCCATGTACGCGGGAGATCGTGAGAATTCGATTGTGGATCGGAGACAACTTTATCTCCGTTGTTGTTCTGAGTGTATGCCCTGTCCACAGGCTCTAGGGTACACTCTAGGTAAATCTTTGGAAAGCGGTACTTTCGCTAAGGTTAAGGCAGCCTGGTCGCCTTTTCAAAGTACAATGGTGAGACAATGTGTGTTTTGTTAGCTAAAAATAGTTCTTTATTATTTAAATTTTACATTCAGATTGCCTTAAAAATAGTGAAGAAGACTGAGGTGACCAAGATTGAGTTGAACAAGTTTCTTCCAAGGGAGATTGCTGTTCTCAACAAAATTTCCCATCACAACATCCTGGATATTTACCAGATTGTAGAGACTGATGAGAAGTGCTTCATTGCATATGAACTGGCAGAGAATGGGACTCTAATGGAGTACATGAACTTAAGGGTTCGCCTTCCCGAACAGGAAGCTCGCTTCATTTTCTGCCAAATGTGTGAAGGTCTGTCCTATTGCCATTCACTAGGAATTTCTCATCGAGACCTAAAGATGGAGAATGTTTTCTTAACAAAACATATGGACATCAAAATTGGAGGTAAGTTTATTGTTTGTTTTTATTCCATTGGTAAGTCATTAATTCTTATTCTTAATAGATTTTGGTTTGGCTCTGGACTCACAGCATCAGATAAGTGACACCTGCTGTGGATCCTACAGTTACTGTGCTCCAGAAGTTCTCTTGGGAGGCCAGTACAATGCACTCAAAGCAGATTCATGGAGCCTGTAAGTTTATTAATACACTTACAAAATAAATGTATATTATCACACTTTTATAATTAGTGGTGTGATTCTCTATGCTATGGTAAGCAGTCGGCTGCCCTTTGGAGAAGATTGCAGACTTCAGTATGGTGGATGTAATTATCGCAAACTTCACCTTGACAGCCACCTTTCAGAGGGTAAGTGAAATTCACACATTGCTGAAAGTTATTTGTATAAAAAATTATTATTCACATAGACCTTCGAAATGTACTTCAAGCACTTCTGAATGTTGATGCTCCATTCCGTCCATTCATTACGGAAGTTCAGACTTGGAAGTGGGTGACGGCCTATCCCTCCACTCGACCAACTTGGAGGGAAAATGATGCCAAGTACACAGTAGAGAAATATCTCCCCTCCTTTCTCCACACCATTGAGACTGAGTGTTTGAGCCAGCCAAACGCACTTCACCAAGTCAATGATAACCATCACCAGACAGAAGAGGTCACGACTCTCTACCCAGCAAGGGAAAGTCAGCAAGAATCTGCTATGCCAGAGGACAATGAAGTACGTGAGTCTGGTTCCTACGGTGCAGAAACTGTGCCTCACATTGAGAGTGATGAAGAGGAGCCAGACGACGACGCTGGTGTATCCGACGATGAAGGATCAGAACTGGCTTCTTGCTATGAACTACCCACAGGAGAGGAAGAGTCATTGCCATCTACTGAAGAGGTGCATTTAACTTCTGTTTCAACTCCTTCCTCTTATTCCTCCTCATCAAGATCTTCGAAAAGTCGCTTTTTCACTTCAATTCGAGCAAAATATAGTCAGTTTACTGCCATCATGAGACGATTAAAGCGTCATTCATCATAACATTACAACTTATTCATGATAGAGAATGTATTGTTTTACTATCAACAGTAATACAAAATATTTTAATAAAAATGATAATTTGAGTTTACTTGTGATACTTTAAAAATTGTAACACATTGCCGGAAATCCTAATAATTCAGCGAACTGGCTAATTATTTAAACAATTGCTATTAAAAGATGTACACATTTTTATAATTCTGTAAGTTTTGCTTCATCTCCAATAAAATAAAATTGCATTACAAATATCCAGGCTTAATTCTGAACACAGAGCATAGGGTAAAGGAGGACAACACAATGCCAAGCATGTTCAGCAATGTCTGAAACCTTCTCATCAGTTCTTTTACTCTCTGCTCAAGCGTTCTAGTTGTTTCACCTATGTATACTTTACCACTACTGCAGGGTATACTGTACACTATGGATGACTCTGTGGTAATAGGTATAGTATCCTTGACTTTAGTAAGATGTGATCTCTTAGTGTCTTACCCGACTTAAATGCTGTTTTCATGTCAAAGTCTCTACACACTCTCTGAATGCTCTCACTCAATCGTGCTATGTATGGAATGGTAAGAATTAAACCTTTCTCTTTCATTACCTGTGTGATCTTAAGGTAACTCTTTAGAGCCATCCCTAATGGTTGCGTTGTCAAACCATTACTTTGAAGTACTTTGTGTAGGTATTTCTCTTCTTCCTTCAAGTTTTGACTCATATTAGTTACCCTCCTAGCTATCTGATACAAGCATCTCACTATTCCTCACTTTACATGATTAGGATGATGAGACTATAGTGGAGGTACCTATCTGTGTGTGTAGGTTTTCTGTACACAGTGTATGTAAGCATACCATCACTCTATCTCTTTAATAAGCAATCCAAAAAAGGTAGCTTACTGTCTTCCTCTGATTCCTTGGTGAATTATATAGAAGCTCTTACAGAGTTTAAATGGTCTGACAAATGTTTTTTTCACTTCCTTTCTTAACTATGCAAAAGGTGTCATCTACATATCTCTTCCATAATACAGGTTTACCTGGAGATGAGTTTAAATCTACTTCCTCAAAGTTGGCCACAACTGTGGAAACAGGAGAACCCCTGGCTGCTCCATCTACTTGTTCATCAGTTCCCGTTGTACCTAAAGTAAGTTGACCTAAGGCAGGCCTCTAATAATTCTGTGATGCACTCAGGAGATAGACATGTTCTCTCATCTAAACTTTCATCATTCTGGAGCTTATCTCTGATCACAGATACTGCCTCGTCCATTGGAACATTGGTGAACTGGGAAGACACATCAAAACTCACCATCATTTTGTCAGATCTCAAGCATACACTATTAACTGTTTGCATGAAATGTGTTGAATTATTTAAGTATGAGTGTCTTACCAAACAATGGAGATATCAATTTAGATATGAACTTTGATAAATTGTAAGATATTGATCCAATGCAGGAAACTATAGGTCTAATTGTGTATCTTAGGAAGACCATAAAGAAGAGGTGGTCTACAACCAGTTGGTCTTCACCTGTTGTACAACATAGTAGGAATTTTACCTTCCCTTTCTAAGTTCTTTAATATACGACCTATTTTAGTTTCCTGAGTCTTAGTTGGATCCTTCTTAACAAGTCTGTAAGTACCTGATTGTATTAGCTGGGTGAGCTTTGAACGGTACTCTTCTTTATTCGTGATGACTGTGGCTCTACCTTTATCAGCTGGAAGAATGGCAACATCGGACATGTTTTTTAAATCACTTAAAGCTTTTCGCTGTTGTTTACTCAGATAATCTTGTGGTAGCTGAGATTTTCTTAAATACCACAAACTCTACCCCTTAAATCATTTGCCTAATCCACACTAAGAAACTTAGTTACAGCTTCAACAGCAGTTACAGTGTCTATAAGGGGGAGTTTCGTAGGAGCTGGTGCAAAATGTAAACCCAACCAAAAATAAAATAAAAAATGGCGGCGGGCGACCAGCTCTTCCCATGCGGTGTATGCGCTCAGGCTGTGGTTGATGACGATAAGGCTGTCTTTTGTGATGGCTGTGAACTGTGGCACCACATAGCCTGTATAGGCTTAGACAATCATGCCTATGAGGTCCTGCAGCGGGAGAGCAATGCCACCCAATGATTCTGTCCTGCCTGCCAACCTGTATTGAACAACCACTCATCGCAAAACTCCACAAATGATGATTTGAGTGAGCCTCTATCTACATCAGAGAACTGTGGGAGTAGTCTGCCTGTAAATTCACCCAAAGGCCACCTTACTATATTCTACACGAACTGCAGAAGCTTGCTAACACAGCTTGATGAACTGCGTGTAATGGCCTCAACCTCCAAACTTACATTCATGACCTTCACTGAGACTTGGCTGGATGACTCGATCAGTGATAAGGAAGTGAACATTGACTCTTATAAACTCTATAGGCGTGATCGTAGCCGCCATGGTGGAGGTATGTGTGTGTTTATGTGAGTGAGTCTTTCCAAATATCATCTGTCGTCCGGTCTGAGCTATTGGAGCTGATCTGGGTGCGTGTGCCTCGGGCTTGTGGTCGCACGCTGTTACTGGGGGTTTTCTGTCGTAAGCCTAGCTCTGACGGTAACTTGGATCAACCAGAGAAAGAGCTGTTTTCAATCAATAGCGCCTCAGACGACACGATCTTAGTCGGAGATTTCAACATTAACCTATTGGACTGCTCTAGTTCGCTATCGAGTTGTCTCAAATCCTTGATGCTGGGCTTCGGCCTCACTCAGGTGGTCTCAGAACCCACCAGGGTCACTAGTTCGAGGTCGTCTATGTTAGATCATGTCTACGTATCAGATGCTACAAGATTGCAAGAGCGGAACTGTCAGGTCCTACCTCCTTTAGGAACATCTGATCACTGTTGCATCCACCTCATCTTATCTTTGCACTTAGCTCGTGGAGTATCTGACAAGCCTCGGAAGGTCTGGCTTTATCGCAGAGCTGACTTTGATGTCATCAATGCCCGGCTGGAGGAAGCTATTGGAGAATGCCAACAGTGTATCACAGACTGTGTTGACTCGGCATGGGATTAATTTCACAACACCTTCCTTTCAGTCATGAAGAAGAGCATCCCAACAAGGTCTGTGTCTGGGAAGTCAAGCTTACCTTGGCTGACCCCACCCATTAGGAGGGCCTTGGGAAGGAGAAACCATGCCCATCGTGAGGCAAAAAGACGCAACCTCCCCGATCTTTGGCGTAGGTTCAGGCTGCTGAGAAACCGGGCTGTCTCAGTCTTAAGACAAGCCAAGAAGCACTTCCTTGACCAGCTGAGTCTGCTCAGAGACGACCAGAAGGCGTTCTGGAGACTTTATCGTTCGACAACAGTAGTTAAGTCACGTGTTCCTGCCATTCTACATCTAGGCAACGAGTCGGCTGGTGATGCAGTTGGGGAGGCTTCACTACTGAATCAGCATTTTGTTTCAGTTTACAACAAAAAGGTCTACACCTCCACTGTCTTGCCTGAGCCACACCCCCTGGTGTGCCTAGACTATCCTCCATCACCTGTGACGTCGAGGATGTTTTCCACTCTCTTGCCACCATAAGACCAAATGTTGCCACTGGTCCCAACGAGATCTCCAGTGTGATGTTGCGTCAGACAGCCCACACTATATCACCTTACCTGACTACCACCTTCAATCAATCTCTCTCCCAGGGGAAGTTCCCTACGAGCTGGAAGACATCCAACATCACTCCAATATTCAAGACTGGTGATCCTGCCTCTGCAACCAACTATCGCCCAATCTCACTACTGTCGCTAATCTCCAAAAGCCTGGAACGTCAAGTTCATAATGCCATCTTGGACCACCTGATTGCCAACCACTTGCTATCAGACAATCAGTTCGGTTTTCGTCCGAGAGCGTCCACTCAGGAAGCATTACTGAGGGTCACGCGGCCTGGCATCTTGCCCTGGAGCGGGGGAACTGTGTAGCGTGTGTGTTCTTTGACATCAGCAAGGCATTTGATTCATTGCCGCACCACCTCATACTGCAAAGCCTAGCTCAGGTAGGAATCTGCGGGTCCTTGCTGTGCTGGATCCAGGACTACCTATCTAACCGTTCTCAGCGTGTGGTGTTATATGGTTCTGCCTCTACCAAGGCTAGAGCGACCTCGGGCGTACCGCAGGGGTTAATACTTGGGCCCCTCCTTTTTATCATTTTCATGGATCCGCTATCCACCTTGCCTTTGTTGACCAGTGCAGGTCTAACCAAGTTTGCTGACGACATATGCTACTACAGGGAAGTGTCGGTAGCTGCTGCTGACTGCGCTGCTGCCCAGGCAGATGTCTGTGCTATCTCAGATTGGACGGAGGAGCGAGATTTGAAGATGAATGTCATCAAAATAAAGGCGATGACGGTGTCAAGGAAACGGCGCCCCCCTGTTTTAGAGATCAAAGTGGGAGAGTCGCCTATCGAGTGTGTATCTTCTTATAGATATCTAGGTATCATAATCACTTCAAACCTTTCGTGGTCGCTGCATATAACCAAACCTGCTGCAAGGCCAAGTGAATGGTGTGTTTCTTGTACCGCCAATTCCATCTCACAGCCTCATCAGACTGTTCAAGACCATCATCCTCCCAATTTTGGGCTATGGGGCTAGCATATGGGACCCCTACCGCTCTACATATGTCCGCAAGCTAGACAGAGTGCAGGAGTTCGCAGCTAAGGTGGTGACCAGGAAGTGGTCTGCTACGGGTTCAGACCTTGTCAACCAGTTGGGTTGGCCTAGGTTGCACCTTCGGCGTCAACTGGCCAAGCTCTTTCTGTGTGAGAGGATTCTCAGTGGGGAATCCTTGATCCCAGCCTCAGTCTTCGAACCACACCCATCTACTTCAGTTCGTCATGCCAACTCCAAACCCCTATTTCTACCGAGGGTGCACACAGACTATCACCGTGGCTCATATTTTGTGAGTACAGTCCCGCTATGGAACTCAATTCCAGACAGGATTTTAACATCCACATTCAGAAGATCATTCAAATTTCACTTAAGAAATTATTTGTTTAGTATATAAATAGCTAGCTTGTATCATAGTATCATATCATCCTCTTGTCTACTGGTCACTTTGCTTTTGTGTGGGCAGCCTTGATCATGTAGTTACCCACAGAATGCATAGAGAAAAAAAATCTTCCTGGCTTTCAGTTAAAGTTTTGTCAGAAAGATTAATAACCCATTTCTAGTCTATTAAGCTTGGATTGATGTCTGGCCTTCATTAAAGTAAATGTCTTCTCTGCTGATGTCTTACACAGAGAAATTATTCTCTCAAAATCACTGTGATGCATAGTGTTCATAAGGATATGAAACATAGAATTTTGTATTTTATTTAAACCTACCTTCATTCTGTAGGATTGTCGTACACTACTCTCAGTAAGGCGCTATTTGCTCTCTGTGCAATCCCATAGCCTTCCCTGGTTTTCAGTGGTGGAATAATAGGAAGGCATTCAGATACGACATTCTCATCCTTACACCTTAAACTAAAAATGTGGTTGTTTTTCCTTTGTGAGAATGGTGATAGAATATGAGCAAATTCTACACAACTAGCCAAATGGAAAAACCATCAGCTTGAACTGAGTGTGAAAAGCTTGATAAGTAAAAACACCACGTTACCTTGGTGGTAGTGGCTGTCTATGGCCATAGTGTTCACTTAGGTAACAGATTTTCCTAGATTTGAAAAAGGAATTTTAAATTATCAATGACAACATTGTAGCTATTGTTAGAATGATATTTGCAGTAGCGCTACTAAATAATAGTCAGACCCTTTATGTACCTAATCTCTCCTCTTCGTTTTTTTTTTGTTTTTGTTTTTCGCGAAGGTGCTGCGCACTACAGACTACCACAACACTTTGCAATGCTTATTCCAATGTTTCCACACAAAGTTCTTTCAAATTGATAGCTTAAATTTGGTAATGTAATTGGTGCAATCAAAGCACAACTCCTCAGGATTACCCACAACTGGTAATAGATTGGCTATATGGGAGACTGAGACTTTCGTAAGTCTGACAGTGGGAACCTTAATAGTCCCACATTTGATTGAGTATGGTTCACTTGTGAGACTGACACTAAGCTAAGCATATGCAGGGTAAGATTTGATTGGTATTGAAATTATACTGTCATTTTGCGTGTCTGGCCATACTTCAACGCTCGCGCCACAAGTTGGGGCATGCTCACAACTTAGCGTCTAGAGTCTGGAGCAAGTATAAAATGAGCTCAGCACTACGTAACGCTGTCACTTGGTTGGAATTGGGTTTCTTTACGGGTTGTGATCGTTTGTTGCGTTACTGTTAGGCTATTCTACGCTAATCGACTTCTACACTGTGAACTTTTACCTACTGTTCACTACTCCGCCATGTACGCGGGAGATCGTGAGAATTCGATTGTGGATCGGAGACAACTTTATCTCCGTTGTTGTTCTGAGTGTATGCCCTGTCCACAGGCTCTAGGGTACACTCTAGGTAAATCCTTGGAAAGCGGTACTTTCGCTAAGGTTAAGGCAGCCTGGTCGCCTTTTCAAAGTACAATGGTGAGACAATGTGTGTTTTGTTAGCTAAAAATATTTCTTTATTATTTAAATTCAGATTGCCTTAAAAATAGTGAAGAAGACTGAGGTGACCAAGATTGAGTTGAACAAGTTTCTTCCAAGGGAGATTGCTGTTCTCAACAAAATTTCCCATCACAACATCCTGGATATTTACCAGATTGTAGAGACTGATGAGAAGTGCTTCATTGCATATGAACTGGCAGAGAATGGGACTCTAATGGAGTACATGAACTTAAGGGTTCGCCTTCCCGAACAGGAAGCTCGCTTCATTTTCCGCCAAATGTGTGAAGGTCTGTCCTATTGCCATTCACTAGGAATTTCTCATCGAGACCTAAAGATGGAGAATGTTTTCTTAACAAAACATATGGACATCAAAATTGGAGGTAAGTTTGTTATTTGTTTTTATTCCATTGGTAAGTCATTAATTCTTATTCTTAATAGATTTTGGTTTGGCTCTGGACTCACAGCATCAGTTAAGTGACACCTGCTGTGGATCCTACAGTTACTGTGCTCCAGAAGTTCTCTTGGGAGGCCAGTACAATGCACTCAAAGCAGATTCATGGAGCCTGTAAGTATATTAATACACTTACAAAATAAATGTATATTATCACACTTTTATAATTAGGGGTGTGATTCTCTATGCCATGGTAAGCAGTCGGCTGCCCTTTGGAGAAGATTGCAGAGTTCAGTATGGTGGATGTAACTATCGCAAACTTCACCTTGACAGCCACCTTTCAGAGGGTAAGTGAAATTCACACATTGCTGAAAGCTATTAATATATAAAAAATTACTATTCACATAGACCTTCGAAATGTACTTCAAGCACTTCTGAATGTTGATGCTCCATTCCGTCCATTCATTACGGAAGTTCAGACTTGGAAGTGGGTGACGGCCTATCCCTCCACTCGACCAACTTGGAGGGAAAATGATGCCAAGTACACAGTAGAGAAATATCTCCCCTCCTTTCTCCACACCATTGAGACTGAGTGTTTGAGCCAGCTAAACGCACTTCACCAAGTCAATGATAACCATCACCAGACAGAAGAGGTCACGACTCTTTACCCAGCAAGGGAAAGTCAGCAAGAATCTGCTATGCCAGAGGACAATGAAGTACGTGAGTCTGGTTCCTACGGTGCAGAAACTGTGCCTCACATTGAGAGTGATGAAGAGGAGCCAGACGACGACGCTGGTGTATCCGACGATGAAGGATCAGAACTGGCTTCTTGCTATGAACTACCCACAGGAGAGGAAGAGTCATTGCCATCTACTGAAGAGGTGCATTTAACTTCTGTTTCAACTCCTTCCTCTTATTCCTCCTCATCAAGATCTTCGAAAAGTCGCTTTTTCACTTCAATTCGAGCAAAATATAGTCAGTTTACTGCCATCATGAGACGATTAAAGCGTCATTCATCATAACATTACAACTTATTTATGATAATAAGTATTATTTCACTATCAACAGTGTATTAAAATATTTTAATAAAAATGACAATTTAAGTTAACTTGTGTCACTTTAAAAATGCAAATACATTGTCAGAATTCTTAATAATTCAACTAATTGGCTACTAATTTGAACAAGAGCTATTAAATGATGTACATACTTTAATAATTCTGTAAGTTTTACTTCATCTCCACACAGAGCATAGGGTAAAGGATGGTCACACAAATGACCATCTCTGAGCAGTAATAACTATGCTCTGAGCAGTAAAAATTGGGCAGGGCTTTGCCAGGCACTGCAACTGCAGTAGCTTTTAATGCAGGCACATTCAATCAGTACAATTGTAGACTTAGAGAGATTTAGCTTATGTTATAGGGAATTATATATATTCCATAAATAAACTTTAGAATGAAGTAATGAAAGTAATACTTACATAAAGAAACACACACAGAACACCTACAATGAGAGGTCTGCTGGTGAACTCTGGAAGAAGCAAATTATCCCTATTTAGTAGTTAAGTTAGTCCAATCAGATTGCAGAATCGTTAATTAAGCAGTTTATTCCGTGTTGTTAGCTATGAAAGATTACGTGAGATGAAGAGCGTGTCTAGAGAGTTACAGTGCCGTACTTACTTCCAGAGTTTGCCACTTGTATATGACTAACTCCATACCCAAGTATGAACCATTATTGTTATACTCATGTATTTGATACTAAAAGCTACCAAGACCCTTTCCTTCCTCCCCGCCCACCAATTTAAGGAAGGAAAAGGGTCGGCGCCACCAGACTAAGGGTTTATTGCAACAGGAAGAGATATTCCCAGCGAAATTTTAGTATTCAACTTGAAATCTTAAATACAAACCTTATAGCTCACATTGGGAGACTGGCAGCTATGCTAAATTGCACATTGGTGCAACAGTTTTAATTATAATTGGGTTTTTCATTTAAATTCTTGATTATAATTGAATTCTAATTATAATCGAGTATTAATTTTAATTCACAGCATTCTGTCACATTAATAAATAAATGGGTATACTGATAAATAAAATTTCAAAAAATCAGTGTTAAAAAATCAGTTTTTTGTTGTTTCAAATTCACAAGTGACTGCCATCATTCATACATAAGGATGTAACTGAAGTACATGTCACATCTCTAGCAGTGCTCCTCTTCAACAATCCTTCACATGATGCCACGCCCACCATAAGTGAAGTGACGCCCGTATTAGGAGAAAACCCTAAACGGCCTTTAGGAAAAACCACTTTGGGACATGTTTTCTGAAAATAAATACATAAACTCAATAAATAACTCCGGTTAGAAACTTATCAGCATTATATATATTAATAGTATGGCGCGTAAGTTGCCCATTCAAAACTGTATGGGAAAAATCGCTGTTCAATTGAAATCGCACGGGGAAAGTGAAATTTGCGTAATACCTCAGTAACTAAGCGGAAAACTAAGTGAAATACCTCGGTAGCTAAGTATGGGAGTGCGCACGCATAGAGCGTTAACCTTGGAAACGTACAGTTTGAGTAGTTGCTCGTTGGGGACAATGTCCTTCTTTACTTCAGAAGCTCTACCCGTATTAGACGGAATGTTTTACAACAGATTAGGAGGAGTCGTATGTTGAAAACAAAGTTCCAGCGGAAGCTAATCCTGAAATAACGACATAGTGAGTGAACGATACAGTATAGCTACAATTGCAAAAGACGTTTTTAAAAGCTGGCCTACTATTAGCAAGTGATAGCACGGGTAACCTGTGCTATTAGGGGTCAATAGCACTTGTAAAGCAATTGAAACAACACTCGGCTTCGCCTCGTGCTATTTCAATCGCATTACTCGTTATCCATTTTAGTAGTAATAGCAATAATAATCATCTTAATAATAATAATAATAATAATATTAATATTAATAATAATAATAGCAAATTTTCTCATTCTAACAGATGAGAATGACTAAATCATCATCAATAATAATAACAACAAACAACAACACTAATAATAAAATAATAACAACAATAATAATAGTAATAATGATAATAATAAAAATTAAATGTATTGCTGAGAAAGAAATTATGAAATAATAATAATAATAACTAGCAAGTACCCGGCCACACGGTAGCGCTTGACATATTGAAGAATGCAGTAGCATAAGTTACTTTTATTCATGGCTACAGTTGGTTAAGGTTACAATCAGTTTCACTCTCCTGCTCTATTTATTCTTGAACTATCTCATTTTTGTATCCCCCACCTTTCTTTCTTTTTTTCTTTCAGCTCTTCCTTCTTGAATCAAGGAGTCCTTTCTCCTCCTTTATCTACCTCTCCTGCTTGTGAATCTTTCTGTCCTTCTATCATGATTGTGGACTTAGGCTAAGTGAAACTTTTAACTTCTGCTTTTCTACTTTCACCTTTCTTTTAGAATCTTACGCTGCCATTACTCGACGATTCGATTCCTCCCGCTTTTTAGTACAATATTAATCGTTCCTTTTTGCCTTCTCTTTCGTAATTTCTCCCACCACCTTTCCTCGTCGATTCCACCGATTAACCGCTTTTGCCTTCTCTTTCACATTTTTTTGTTGCAATTATAGTAATCACGTACTACCGATTGTGCCGACACTTTACCCACTCTCCGGTTTGTCTGCCACTCTCGTCTTCTTCCACTTAATCATTGTACCAGGTTAGGTAGCAAACGAATTTGCCTACCAGTAGTCTAGCGTAGCCAACCACTTCACTTCTTTATAACTGCGTTCTTGGTTTACTCGGTAATTCAGCGCTAGTTCACGAAAACCACGCTCCTGTTTTTCTGCCACTCCCACCTACTGTCCATTTATTTTGTGCCGGGTTTGGTTGCTAACCAGTTCTGCGTTGCGCTCTAGCTTTACCCGGTAATTTAGCGCAAGTTCACGAGTATTGTGCGTCTGCGCGTTCTAGCTCATTAGCTCATGAATTATTCATGAATACGTACATCGTCGTCGTCGGTCACGGGTATTATTATATAGATAATAATAATAATATTAGTAAAAATAATGAAATTAACATTATATAATAATACCCATGACCGACGACGACGACGACGACATACGTATTCATGAATAATTCATAAGCTAATGAGCTAAACGCACAGGCGCACAATACTCGTGAATTTGCGTTGAATTACCGGGTAAACCTAGAGCTAGCACAAGGCGAACCGCGTACCAGTTAGCGACTAATCCGGCACAAAAAATGGACAGTAGGTGGGAGTGGCACAGAAACAGGAGAGCAGCTTTCGTGAACTAGCGCTGAATTACCGAGTAATCCAAGAACGCAGTTGTAAAGAAGTGAAGGGTTTGGCTACACTAGACTACCGGTAGGTGAATTCGTTTGCTTTTCTTTCGCACACTAGCCTGAAAACTACGCTGCGTATCCCTGTCTGTTCCACCCACTTTTAGTTACAAGTACAGCAACCACTTACTACTGGTCGTGACGACACTTTACCCATTCTCCTGTTTCTCGGCCATGCTCTTCTTCTTCCGTCTATCGTTGTACCTGGATAGGTTGCAAAAAAAGCAGTTAATTAGCCGGTGGAATCGACGAGGAAAGGCGGTGTAGTAAAAAGATGAAAGAGAAGGCAAAAAAGGGACTATAAAGCAGGTGGAATCGAATTGTCAAGTAAAGCCAGTGTAAGTTTCAAAAAAGTAGAAAAGCTGAAGTTGAAAGTTTCACAAAGCCTAAGTCCACAATCATGATAGAGGGACAGAAACAGGAGCAGGAGAGGTAGACAGAGGACAGGGACTCCTTGACTCAAGAAGGAAGAGATGAAAAAAGAAAGGTGGTAGATACAGAAATGAGATAGTTCAGAAGAAAAAAAAAAGAGCAGGAGAGTGAAACTGATGTAACCTTAACCAACTATTGAGAATGTTATAATGAATAAAAGTAACTTATGCTACTGCATTCTTACTCTGCAATACATCAAGTGCCACTGTGTGGCGGGGTACTGCTAGTAATTATTATTATTAATAAGAATAATATTGAACAATTAAATTCTTTACCAGAATGTGTTCTAGCAGAGATCTAATCCATCCTCCATGACTAACTACCAGCACACGCAGCTGCACAGGTGCAGAAGTTGCCATAGCATCACTATGTCCATCACCAAGGAGACCCACAGGAGTGGATGAGGACTCAGAAATAATAGTGGAACATTGACTGAAACAAGAGCAAAACAAATGATGGGACAAACAAATCACTTGTTGACCCTCTCATCAGGAAGTACATGAATATCTATATAATAATAATAATACCCGTGACCGACAACGATGTACGCATTCATGAATAATTCATGAGCTAATGAGCTAGACTGTGCAGACGCACAATACTCGTGAACTCGCGCTGAATTACAGGGTAAACCTATAGCGCAGGGCAAACCGGTTAGCAGCCAAACCCGGCACAAAAAAATGGACAGTAGGTGGGAGTGGCGCAGAAACAGGAGAGCAGCTTTCGTGAACTAGCGCTGAATTACCGAGTAATCCAAGAACGCTGTTGTAAAGAAGTGAAGGGTTTGGCTACGCTAGACTACTGGTAGGCAAATTAGTTTGTAACCTAACCTGGTACAATGATAAACGGAAGAATGGCCGAGAAACAGGAGAATGGGTAAAGTGTCGTCACGACCAGTAGAAAGTTATTATTGTAATTGCAACTAAAAGCGGGTGGAACAGACAGAGATAGGTGGCGTAGGTTTCTGAAAAGAAGGCTAAAGTGCGAAAGAGAAGGCAAAAAGCAGTGGAATCAACGAGGAAATGTGGTGTAGTAAAAGGAGAAAGTACGAAAGAGAAGGCAAAAAGGGAACGAGTAATATTGTACTAAAAAGCGGGTGGAATCGAATCATCGAGTAAAGGCAGCGTAAGTTTCAAAAAGAAAGGTAAAAGTAGAAAAGCAGAAGTTAAATGTTTCACAAAGACTAAGTCCACAATCATGATAGAAGGACAGAAAGATTCAGAAGCAGGAGCAGTAGACATAGGAGGAGAAAGACTCCTTGGCTCAAGAAGGAATAGATGGAAAAAAGAAACGTGTTAGATACAGAAATGAAATAGTTCAGGGAAAAATAGAGCAGGAGAGTGAAGCTAGTGTAACCTTTACCAACCAACTGTGTTAATGATATAATGAATAAAAGTAACTTATGCTACTGCATTCTTACTCTGCAATACGTCAAGCGCCACTGTATGGCGGGGTACCTGCTAGTATTTAATACACACATGTGTCAGTTACTACGATGACATGTGCAGTCATGAATACTTCATTAGCTGGGCCGGGTTGGTAAAGCGTCACTACAAACTGATTGGGTAAAGCATAATCATGAACTGGTTGGGTAAAGCATCGTCAACCTAAATGGGTAAAGCATCGTCAACCATAATGGTTAAAGCATCGTCAACCTAAATGGGTAAAGCATCGTCACCAACTGAACCGGTAAAGCGTCATCACATTCAGTATGACAAACAACTATAGTAGTTAAAAGTGGGTGGAATCGGCGAGGAAAGGACAGCAAATGTTATACAAAGCATTCAGAAGGGAAGGCAACAGTTCTAGAATAAGTCTACAATTATATAAAAAATAAAGCACCAAAGGTGTGAACCCGCATCGCTACTAAACACTACCTAGCTATTACAATATAATCTCAGACTAAAAGAACGAGTAATCAATTAGCTATTTTAATCAGGCATCAATGAATAGTGGTACATAGAAACCTGTCTTCATAAGAGAAGAAGCTAAACTAGCCAGAAACACTCACAGGTATATATTTTCAATGCGAAACTTCACTTCTTTCAACTCCGTTAACTTCCCTGAGTATATAGCAAATTACACTGCCGACCACAAGAAATTATTTGCTGACGTGATCATGACATGACGCTAGGGGGCGGTACCTACATGGTGCTGAAAATTTCATGTTTTCTCAACAATTAGCCCGAAATTTAAAAATTAGCACAATGAAAGGTCCTAAATCTTTGTTCTGAGTAAATTCACACCTAATTCAACAGTTAATCGTCAGTAATCTCCAAAAGCAGCATGATAGACAGACAAACAGACAGGACGACTACCATAACCCTCTCGCACATGCGCACTGAGGATTAATAAAAGGACAAAGAGACTGACAAGCAGGAGTAGATAGACAAATGAGGAGAAGGGATTTCGTGACTCAAGATGAAAGATTAGGAAGAAAGACAGCAGGAGAGGGAAACTAATCTAACTAAACCAAGTGGTAGAGAATACTAGTGATGTGCTTGAGCACAAAGGGTGAGCGAGCCAGTGCACAAATAAAACACTCCAAAAGAACCTATCAGTCCATTTCCAAACGCATGGCTAAGTACGTAGCCGTTGTGACCATTATATACTTTAGCTAACAAAATACAGAACCACTTTCTTACCTCAATTTCCCGAGTATTAGTGTTCTCTATAGTCTCTAATATGTCATTCTGACTATCTGAATTACCAGAATCATTTGACAACAAGCACTCGCAGCTACTAAAAAAGACCAAGTTTTTTTTAACGTCTGGTAAAGGGTTTCAATACCATAGTAAGCATTCGCCATTACATTTTGCGACTTGAAAAAACAAGAAGTTTAAGAATTACGGCACAGTGTAGTTTTTAAGACATAAGTGTCTCTTGTGGCATTCAGAAACAACCTAATACGAAGGGGTAATTAATTAATTTAATCAATTTCCTTGAATGATACAGATATGGGATTGCTAAACGAAAAGATTCTGTTTAGTGGAGATATGGGAAGGGGTAGACCACGAAGCAAACACAAAAATGCGAGGGTCAAAGTACTAAATGACATACGTACATCCACATATATATAAACAAACAAATATCTCCGATTTTCAAATTGTGTTATCCCCGATTTTCAATTGTGTTACCCCCTGAGAGTGACTCGCTCGCTTCGCTCGCTCGACAATAAGAATAAATTTAACTTTCTTCCATAAAGACATTAAGAATTCAAAGCAGGTTAAAACAAACATCTACTGATATACAAAAAAAAAAGATATCTAGTCCATACAGAGAAGAGCTGAAAAATTCGAACTTTGGCAGACAAAGGCTAGATGATAAGAATTCCTACAGCCTTGCACAAGCTGATTGGTTTAAGGCCTCTCTCCCACAGGGTATTTGGTAAGGCAATGGACTGCCATCCGTTAAAAAAAAATCCTACATCAAAATACCAGTGCTCTTGTTTTATTATGGAAGTACTACACCATAGCAACATATAAAGGAAAACAAAGGGAATGGAATATATTGAATAATGGACTTTTTTTTTAACAAAGAATTGTCAATTAAATGCAACGTGCCATGTTGCCAGTGAAAGGGTTAATAGACAATAACTCAGGATGATGAGATGAACAATGACTCATTATGATGGGACGACGACTCACGATACAGACAATTAGTCACTGGACGGCACTACATCACAGTCACTGTCCCCACACCTCATCATAATCCAACATCCTTACTCCTCCCACCACATTACTATGTTGGGTATGCATTGAAAACTTGGTAATATTGGACTATGAAACAGTAGGTTGAGGAAACAGTAGGCGGATATAATTCAACGTTACATTGAACAGTATAGTTTTTGGAGTAATTGTGACACATTGCAAAAGCAGTCCACATGAAATGGTGATAGCTAGAATGTGTAGCACGAATGCATAGAATTTTTAATTTTCAAAATTTACGTGAACATCTCACCTTTACTTTGTCATGTGTGTGGATCTGTGTACTACTACTCAGTTGCAAAGTTTAGTATGCACAGCATAATTAATTTTGTTTCACAGGAGTCCCACGACAATTAACACCATTCACAGAAAACCCATTCCAGTATCTTACACTATCAGTTGAGAGAAGAAGTCCCTTGCTCTGCCCATTAGCTGTGAGAGTGATTCCCCACCTTTTGGAGTGAACTCATTAGGTCGTAACCCATTGCTTCTCGCTTCTGAAATGAATTCGGCCACAGTACGGTCTTCAAATTCACCCAATGCCTGAATATATAACCAAAAACATGGGAAATGATGGGGAAATAGTTATTAGACACATTTAAGTACATATTATATAAAGAAAATAAAAGCATATTCTATACAATAATATTCTTATGTGTCAGTAACAACGATGACAACTTAGCCGAGCAGAGTTGGTAAAGCGTTGTTACAAATTGACTGGGTAAAATGCCATTATATTCAGTAGGTGATTAACGAAGTAAAACTGATGGAAACAACGACTATTAAATCTAAAGAAGGTGAAGCTGAAATTCACTATCATGATTGAAGGACAGAGTGATAGAGAAGCAGGAGAGATAGACAAGGAGAAGGAGGGACTCTATGACTCAAGAATATGGGGTGCCAAATGAGACAACATGTCACTCATGTCTCTCTCCAATGGTTAAAGTGTCCCTGCATCACTTTTTTCTACTGTCGCTCCACTTCTTTTTTAGTGCCTCTCCACATTTTTTAGTCTCTTCATACTTAAACTTAAGCTCCTAATATACATATATAGGAGCTCCTATATATATATTTATCATGTACTGAACTCAAGTACTCCCATAGAGATTAAAACAAATGAAACTACCCCAATATTTTCCCATATTGCGTCCCCTTAGGCATTCTAACAAGTGTTATTGCGTCCCCTTAGGCTAATTTTATATTTTTAGGTTTTTTGTTAAATCTTAATAATAATACATTAATTTGATATATCTGTCTATTGCTATGTAGGTATGTATGAATTGTAAATCTCTTCATTTGTGGTTGTGTGTCATTAGGTGCAGCGGACATTGTGGTGAAATTTTGTGTTTGTGTTGTAGAATATGAAGAAGATGGATTAGTTTCAGGCTTTTTGTATGAGCTCAAGACATGAGACATTTCCTTTTGCTGTTGTAGTGATGCTTTTTTATAGCTATTTAGACTTTGTAGATTTTTATGCCCAGTTAGTTGGATTATCTGTGTTTCTGGTACACTATTCTTGGTAAGACATGTAACCATTGTTTTTCGAGCTGAATGATTTGTTTTTTCCCCAGACAATCCAGCACTTGCAGCCATCCTTTTCATTATTGTATTGATTCTATCCTTCCCCATCTTCTGTTTTTTGTACCAAATGTCATCATTGGAGTAATTGTAGTTCACAGCCAGATAAAATAGGGATTCCGATTTGCACACTTCAACTGGACGCTTTTGAAGAAACTTCATCGTCCAAACACACAGAAGAAGATGCTTCTTCTACGTACTTAGTTTCCTCCGTTTGTCCGTTAGTATAGACTGGATTAGCAACAGTTGGTTCTATAGGGAGTTTCTGTAGATATTCAGATTGTTTCTCAATCATTTCAAGAACTTCGTCATCGAAAAAAATCCTGTAATGAAATATCTTCAGCAATAACAACGTTAGCTTACTGGTTTAGCTCCAGAAAAATTGTCGTTGCTAAGATTAAGTTTGCGCATGCGTACATGATAAATATGTTATACTTGAATACGCGAAATATCACTCGTCTGATTGGGGTATTGGCATTCGTGCCTGCGGCACTCGTCCCAATACATCCGACAGACTCGTGATATTTTGCAGTATTCAAAGTATAACATATATATATTTATTGCAGCTTTGATATTTTTACTTGAATATTTCCGCATCACGCGAGCGTTCTGTATTCTCCCATATTGTACGGTTTATATTGTACGCTACTTGTAGCGCGCGCGTAGCGAGTAAAATCAATGAAAATTGTATTGTAACCGGTTGAGAAAATTTTCAAAGAAGCAATAAATCACTTATCACACTCGTCGTACAATATGGGAATGATATTTTACTCTCACGCCACATTTTCACTCGCCTTTGGCTCGTGAAAATATTTTGCGTGCTCGTAAAATATTTTCCCATATTGTACTCTGACTCGTGCTATAAGTATTATATATTATTAGGTACTGAACAGAGCCTGATAACTGTTGCCACATAGAAAATGCATTAAAGTAAACAGGATGTGGCTTAGGGCAATATTTTTCCATATCACCTGTGTTCATAGTTATTACGTTGGGTTATTACGTCCCCCTAGGTAAATGTCTTGTTACCAAGGTATTCGCGCATGAGCAGTACCTAATAAATTTATTATCCATTGGATACCCGAGAATATCACTCGTCTGATTGGCGGTATTTACGCTCGTGCCTGCGGCACTCACGTAAATACTAAGCCAACAGACTCGTGATATTCTCCTGTATCAAATGAATAATATATATATATATAATATAGGAGCTCTGATATACACATAAAGGAGCTCCTATATACACTATAGGAGCTCCTATATATGTATATAGGAGCTCCTCTATATATATATATATATATATAGGAGCTCCTATATGTTATAGTTATAAACCAAAATTGAGGTTTGTATGCGATTTATAAACTCCGAGACACGAGGGCGCAGCCCGAGTGGCGAGGATTTATAAATTGAAATACAAACCTAATGATTTTGGTTTATAACTATTTTATAGCCCAAACATAAACAACGAGCAAAGAGTAGCGTTAGCTATCTTAGTAATTGTATTAAGTACCCAAACTCTTCATTATTCCATTTTGCTTTGATCTGCCCTCCATCATAATTATGGTTGCTAAGAACTATATCAGACTTTTCCCCGCTAATACATTTTCTTACGAGCATACCAGACTGTATCCGATTTATAGTTCTTAACGACAAGCGCGGTCGCTCGGGTAACGGGCTATAAACACATAATATAGGAGCTCCTATATACATATGCGTGTCACAGTTTAGATGAATCTGGGTGCAACCTAATGTTTCTGCAGTTGATTTTACAGATGACCCCCCCCCCCCCCCTCCTCCCAACTTTAAACCGCTTTTGCCACCTATGTATTTATCATTTTTATTGGTGATTTTTTTTTAATTGTTGTTATCTAGCTAGCTGCTGACATAAAGTTAAAATCCATGATATCATTGTTAAGAGGGGAGCTAACTTGTGATTTTTATTGACTGTTTGAATTTCAATAATTCAGTAGTATGGCCATGGCAGCGAAATATGGAGGGTATACTTGTATATAGCTAGATTTAAAGTTGTTTTAACCATTCTTGAGATGTTCTCATTCATATCTACTGATGGCAGTGACAAGGATGGCAGTAACTCTGGTGGTAGTGACGAGGAGTTTGATGACAGCAAGAATGACTTCAGGACTGATGGGTGTAGTGACTGCAGTAGTTACTAGATGGTCAAGGACTCTGACGAGAGAACGGAATTGACGATTCTGAAAAGTAGCGATTTCTACAGGATTTTTAACCACATTCTTTATAGCAATAAGTAAAAATAAATATTGTTATACAACAGGTGAGACTGCAGGGAGCCCTCTGACATATACTTCTATTATGCTATGACCAGTTGCGCTTGATAGTAAGATCACCAACTATTCTGTCAACAATGCAGCCTACCAGCACATCAAAAGTAAAGACACCTTGGAATACCAAACTGAATACACTCAAATATTCTATCTTTTTTTTTATGTACCTGTTTTCATACACAAAAGCCATAAAAAGCTTCTCTGTTCACAAAATGTATAACAGATTGCTCAGTTCAAAATAAACCACACCCTAAATAAATATCAACAAATTCTTCCTGAATGTAAGACAGATGTGTGCAAAAACACTTTCTCTTACCTCTATGATCAAGTAGCAAACTGCTTCAGCCATGAAACCATACTTCCAACCTTACTAGTGTGCTTACTAAGAGCCTCAGTGTGATGCCATAAATGTTTTAGCCAAACGGTGCAAGTACTTTTGTATTTTTAAGTCGGGAACTGCTCCTTAGCGTCGAATTTATGCTTTCCCAATAGCCTAGAGCGTACTCTATCGTTCGATAATACTGTCCCCGAGGCAATCTTCAAACGTTCACCTTCTTTCTCTCGCTTAGTGTCACCCTCCCACCAAGCAATCAATCCTCTGTGTCTCGCGTGCGCCCGTGACCGCATTACGTAAGGTGCAATTAAAATTATTATTCGCGTGTAATCGGTTAACCATGGAGAGAGACATGAGTGACATGTTGTCTCATTTGGCACCCCATCCAAGAAGAAAGAAGTGACAAATGGAAAGAAGGAGGATAAGTAAAACTGATATGGCTCAGCAAGAAAGAGAGCAGGAGAGGGAAACTGATGTAGCTAAACCAAGTGGTAGATAATAGGAATGGATTAACACATCTTATGCTACTGCAACATTTGCAAATGTTAGTACATCCTTACTCTTTCTCTCAGTAAGGTATCCGTAACAATATCTTTCTTCTCCTTCAGATGAGTCACAATGGCGTCTGCTGTCTACAGATACACACAAAACAAATGAACTTTAAAAACACTGTTTATTAGTAGTATTAAAACCCACACACGAACGCAAATAAATAGTACAATAAGAGACTCATTAGGAAGTGTCAGAATAGCTTTCTGGACTACCTAGCTCTCAGCTACCAAAACCATAAGAGTTTTTGAAACTATTCTGGTAAAGGGTCTTCAATGACACAGTAACTGCTTGTTACAGCTTCTTGTAACTTGAATAACATAAATTGATAGTGAACAAGTAGGATAAACACTGATAAAAGCTAACTTTACAAAATCTGTATGCAAAAATAATTGAACAAAACACAACAAAAACGGCGAAATTTTTTTTAGTAATACATGTATTAGTTCCCATCTCATCAGAAAGGCATCATTCAGTCCACTTATTTCTAAAAGAACAAGTAGCATTTAGCATTTGACCAGCACAACTCAGAATTACCTCCTTACTGAAGATTCTAAAGCCAACCTGACTACATAAATCATTTTTAGTTCCTGACAAAAAGTCTGGTAAAGGATCTTTAATCACAGTAACCACTCACAACGTAATACTCTTTAGCCTGTACCCAGGGCTTCATTTGACAGAGGGGAGGAGGACAAAAGAGGCATTTGCCCCCCCCCCCCCCCCCCCCAGAAGAGCTTTCTCCACCCCCCTTCCCCTCAAAATTCTCCTCCATAATATCAAATCTAGTGTGCTATAGAAAATATGTAAATAGATTTAATTAAACATTGAAAAAAGTACCTAACAACCATATATATTCATGTAGCACACTCGTTAGGGATTTTGAAAAACCGCATGTATGTTGCCTAGCAACAAACCACAAAAATTTAATTAATGTTTCATGATATTTACTGAATTATTTTAATATAAAAGTGATAATATTATACAATTAGATTTACATCTAGATGATTGAATTATATATTTATAATGAAAAATCTAAAGTTTTACAAAAATGTTGCTTATAATGAAAAATCTAAAAAAACAGCTACATTCAGGTGCAACACGTAAATGGACCTTGCAAAAGGAGCATTGAATACGAGATTACTATGCTCTATTAGCTAAACCTAGAACTAACTATCCTTGCATTGCTAAGCACAACTATCTAAGACATGCCCAGTGTTTATGACTCACCTTCAGCATCTGAAGATTCAGACCCATTGCAAGTGCTACCTACCATCAGAACAATGCACAGCATCTTCTAAAGCTTCCACTTCCCTAAAAGTAACTGTTGTAGATCCAATGAAAGCAAAAATATCTGTACTGCTCTCTTGTAAGTCCCTTTCATCGCTCTCCGCTTCAGATAATCCAAACTCGTCGTCGAACAACAAACTAACAACACCGTCTGCACTCAGCCACGAAGCCATGCTACTGCTGAGTAGGCTAATAAAATTCGACAGAATAATACATCACGGTTTCCTTAGTTACCGTATACCTGCGCGTTAATAAAAATTATATGCAATAAGGCTAAGATTAAGCTCTATTTTGGTGTTTAAAACAAGTCGATAGTGTGAGCGGTTCATTTTTTATACTTCTTTTTGTGTCGATGGGTACCTCGACCGCCATATGGCGGTTATACCAGTGAAAGGGTTAAACAAGTATTAACTTGTAAGTATTCGTACAAAGCTGCAAATAACATTATTGTCAAATATTTAAACTCCTTTGCGCCTTCTTCAGTGACAAAACTCATTAAATTCCTGACTTACATACTCGGCAGATATTTATTAGATGGAAACACTAAAAAATTAATTATGACTCATCTGAAATTAATTCACCTGCTTAGCTCGACTCAGATCACTGCTGAATACCAAGTCAAATCCCATTCCCGATGACTCCTCCCACCTCGCCAGGCGCGAGGCCACTAGTTCCGCCTGATCCAGACCTGTCGCTGAGAGAGGGACGTCTAGATGACCCTGTACCACTTGTAGCTTGTTGTGCTCTGTCTCTCCACTGAACACACACAGAGAGAGAGAGACAGAGCAAAGATTTAGATAGTAATACACACAACCACACCACAGAAACAGTTTAATCAGAAGTTATGTCACTCAAAAAGTGTGGTGAAAAAAAAAATACAACTCATATAAGCAATGTGTAGGGATACTGGAGAAAACTATCAGTTAAAAAGGAGTGCATATCCCACCTTCACCTGCATGTAGCTATTAGTCTTCCTCGTACTTAGTACTTACACAATCACACATGTAAACACACATGTACAGAGACTATCGTGTATTTGAACGATATATCATAGTACAAGCCAAGCCATAGAGCTCAGCCAAGGTTATGGCATTTTAAATTTTAGGTATGAAAAAGTCAAAAAATCATTTAATTTTGTTCACTACAAATATCTACCAGTGCAGTATCCCCTAAAATAAGAACAATGTCCAGATATAGGTTCAGCCTTAATCAGGAAAGCATCCTATCAAATATTGTTACAATAACCTTTAAAGTATTGACCACAGCATAGTTCTACCAGCAAGTTACCAGAATAAAAATAACATACGTATTAGTCAGATAGCTTTGTGGATAACTAGCATAGCTAGCTAGAGGACACTAAACCAGCCACAAAGAGACCCGTCCCATGTGTTGCGACTTACTGTCGAACTATAACCAGCTGTAAATATTTCTCTTCAATTGTTACCCCGGGCTCTAACTCCATAGTTCACCAGATATGACACGCCGTAGTAAGTACTTATTCGTCGTTGAGGTTTGTTTTCTACTTCGTGATAGTTAGTATAATTTCTTAATGGCGCCATCCAACTGCGCGCGCGTACTCAGGTGCTTTTCAATATTTATAAGCTACTCCGCCACACAAGAACTTTCTTCACATCATTGTACAGTAAACTGATAAAAGCCCCCCACCCCCTCATCCCACTTTTGAATTGGTCACTGGCTTCAAAAAAGTATTATAGTTACAGAGCAAATCGAGGGTCTCTCTCTCTGCATAGCACCATATCCAAATTTAATCTCTCCCCCTACACACAATGTGTGTCACACATGCACGCACATGCATGCAAACACACACACACACACTTACCAAAAAATTTAAATTTCGCGCGAAAGACCCGGCAATCTTAACCTGTATGGTAAAGGAATCAGGGCATCAGGGAATGTGTGGAGCACATAATGATATTCATGATGTGGGGATAGTTCAAAAGTGAAGGATCCCGCCACATGAGCTAATCGTCGCAGACACAACAACAGCGTATCCAGCTCGTGCTGCAGGGAGACGTCAGAATAAAGTACTCGCCGGATTCTGAAGACACTGTTTCATTCTACTGTTCTACTGGCGGAGTCCTTTTTCTAGGCTGCGGCAGCGATAGTTTGGCTAATCTACCAACGAACAATTATTAGGTGTGTAAATAGTTGTAGTTGTTTCGCCGGCAGTGAGTATGTTGGTTTGTGGTAGAACACGTTTGGCTTCGTTAGGATTGGTAGTAAGCTAGATTGTCGAAATAATATATTTAGCAGGTATGATTCAGTACATGGACAATTGATTGGTGAATATGTAGCTTTCAAACCATTGCTAGCTGAATTATAGCCCAGGCTAGCCAGTATTATAGCTAAATTGTGTGTATGTTTTTTGTTGGGGTTTTTTTGTGTTTTAATCTAAAACCACATAGAGTTGGCTTTGGCTGTCTAATCCATTGTAATTTTTTGTTGTTGTTGTTGTTCTGATGGAGTCATTATTTTCTTCCTCCTCTGTTCAGTGTTTGTGCATTAAAGACTTGGCAGCGTATAAGTTTTAATAAGTTACCATGGTTACTCCAATCTACGGTGACTATATTATTCTTACCAAGGTGGATGGAGCAGCCCTTTAAGGTTTATACTCGTTAAGTAAATGGCCTGAGTGAGTCAATTTGTGTGTGTGTGTGTGTGTGAAAGAGAGAGAGTTTGATGGATGATATAACTTTGTTTCTCCCATTTTAAAAGTTTGATAAAGACCCTTGTAAAGGGCAAGCTGCAATGTCCCTAGAAATGATGCAATCAGGCTTATTGATTAGTCTGTGTACAGCTAAAGTCTAATGACCAGACCACAACTATGTTCCTTAATTGCCAGCTTTAGATTCAATACAAGCTTGAATCAATAGTGCTAAAATAAAGCTATTGGAGTGACTGATGTGCTAATTTCTACTGCCTGAGAAAGTTTATACAACAATGGTAGTTGTGGTATTTGCAATCTAATGCCTGGCAGGAGCTTATGGGTTTTACATCTCCTTTCAAATTTCCTTATAACTGGTGTGTTCACTGGGGAAACTACATGGGTATTACGTAGTTCTAATTATTACAGAACATATATCTCATTCAGAGAAGAATTTCCTTAGGAGGATTATGTTTAGTTAGCTATTGTCATGGCTTGTCATTTTTTCTCCTGCAAATTACCATCGAACTTGCTCTTTTGACCTCCAGAATTAATTATTTTTAGCCTAAACCAGTCTATTATTGTCAATATTTTTTCAATTTTAGACTCCATTAACGAGACATCATGAGTGCAGTTGGACATGTAGGGGGCGTGACTAGCCCCACCTCTTCCTGGACGTCAGAAGCTGCTTCGCGTCCCTTGAGCTCCGATTCCATGCTACGTATTGAGCTGTCTCTGTCCAGTCGGCGGAGTACGGCGGTAGTGATGAGGTGCACTGCAAGACTCTACTCTTTGGAAGTCCTGCAACAAACTCCTAATACTGGCAGTAAAGGTACGTACAGCCAAAACTGGCACAGTAAAAAAAATATTTTTTTATTTATTCATGTAAGTACACAGTCATCAAGTTTAAATTATTAGAATGCTTGTGATAGGGTCACAGTATTGTATTTGATTGTTCACTTTCTTAACCAAACAAATTCATGCAGTCTTTGTGATTGTCTCTCTTTTCTTTTTTTAATTCTTAGGTTGTGATTTGCTGGAGTATATTTAATGTACGATACCAGCTTGTTTCAAAAATTTTAAATTCAGTATATATTTTTAATCTTTTCTGATTAATTTTCACAATTTGCAACGATTCAATTTGCTTGTTTTTAGATGTTTGTCAAATTCTTGTTAAATTAATTTGTAGTTGCAATGTTTTTCATGTCTCTTAAAAAGTGGCTTGTGTTAGTATTTCTGTTTCTCAGCGGCGCGGTAGACTCGTTAATTATGTAGGAATGCTGCACTTAATTAACATCTCCATGGTAACACATGCATATATTGTGATTAGAAACCTAATTGGATTGCTTGGAACGTATCTGAGTAACTGAACATTGGTTATTTGTCAAGAAAAAGTTGTTGCGCAGTCTTTTTGTGTTTCAACATAATCTTGTCTGTCTCGCTAGTTTAATAAAAATGGAATAAAAAATTTGCTGATACCACTGGGATTGTAATTAATTTTTTCTATGAAATGATGTGAAAGGTTTGAAACATTACAGGGAATTTGGAGGCCTTTTGGGCGGGGCCAATTTACCTTCTCCCAAATCCCATTTAAAAATGATTTAGCCCCTCCTGAAAATTATTATGATGACATTTTGCAACCTAATTTTCACCAACTGTACGGAAATGATAAAACCCCTGAAATATCAAAAAGTGGATTTGACCTCAATCAAGTTTGGTTCTAAAAGGATACCCTGCTAATTATACAATGTACATTAATGTAACCTGGTTGCTAGATTGCCACTGATGCTACAGTGTGTATGTTGATATGCATGGGTATTGGCTGTGATGAATCGTGTGGCAGACAAGAAGGTGGTACTTGTCCGCGTGAGAGCAGACATTGATCCACTTCTTGTTCGCACCTTCAGTCCGTCTCGCTCCAGCTCTACTCCCACTTGTTGCTCTCATGATGTCGTACAGTGATTTCGCTTTTTGTTACCAGCCATTAGCTAGAATACTAGAGAACATAAACCTGATATGAATGTTAACACATAGCCCATTAATTTTCCCACAATTATCTATTATTATATAATATGGTGTGCGTATTGCAGACAAGTGTGTGTGTGTGCAAATGTGTTTGTGTATGTGTACAAATGTGTTTGTGCATGTGTGAAAATGTGTTTGTGCATGTGTGTGCAAGTATTTTCGTGCTATGACAGCCTAAATTTTGTTCAATGTAGAATAGCTGTAGCACGCCTTAATTTCTACCACAACTTCTCCTCTTACCACTCTCTTGTACTTTTTTCTCTACTCTGAGCTAAGCATGACGGTGGGAACAAAGTAATTCTACTGCTCAGGATTCTATTGGTATCAAGGAATTATAAAGTTTAGTCTGCGAATGGTAATATTACAAGTTGTACTAAATAAACTTGTTTATGGTGAAGGCAGAATTGCCATCAAATGATATTCATAAGGTTTACCAACAAGCTGTAATCTCAATGACATGTAACCCATACAACCTCCATGTTAGGTTACGGCCCTCCACAGACACTTACTTACTTACCTGAAGCTTGACTCGTTTGTTGGGTGACTTTTAATAGAAATAGATGTGCAGACGCTACCTGTGGTTGTTGTGTATACTGTCCTAGCTATGTACTTTGGTATTATTCATTGACACAGATGTGCACTCTTAGCGGATGTAAATCTAAATTCATCATTCTTGTTGCTCAGCATGTGGGGGGGTGGCGGTCAGGAAGAGAGCATAATGTCTGGTTTCACAGGCTAGAGGGAGAAGGACACAATTGAAGTTAATGTTGGTCTCTCTTGCCAACGTAGCCGATTTTAACGTACGTAACTTGGCTATTGTTAATGTATATTTTAAAACCTACTAGTCCAACTATCGCTGAGGCGTGGCTTAAGTTATTGTAAGTCGAGTAGTTTTGAGAGGTTTAGAATTACCAGCCCAAGGGCATCAATTTTCCAGCCCACTCTCAGCCACGCATGCAGCAACGTAACACTGTGCATCACTGATCTGGTGGAGATTGAAACTCTATACACAGCTTGCCTTATCAGTTCCATTGGCATGATGCACACAGATTGATGTTTGCTATCAGGTCCCCTTTGTTGTGAAGTTGTTTGCTTTTTTTAAATATGAAGTTGCACACACACACAAACAAACAAACATGCGAACAGATCTCCCACAAGGTAGGTATGTAGGTCTCTTGTTGAAGAATATCATTGGGCAGTCAATCATAAGTGCTAGTTAATAGCTCATTTATCAGATTTCATCTTCACAGAACCATCATCAACCTCCCTAGCTCCTCCTCTACTCCCACTTCTAGTACGGTATCTACCATTGCACACTGTATTAAGAATAGGCCAGCAGGAGTCATTATCAATGTCATTCACATTAGTCTGACTTAGACATGTGCTGCTCTAAATTTATTATCTTTCAAGATAATCAATCCCACACACTCACATATTTAGTTTTGTAGTCAATGTTTGCTTTTACATTTAGTTCAGTTAACACTGGCGCAGGGAATGGTTTGGCTAAATAGCTAGAATGCCACATACTTCAATTTATAACTGGTAGGTATGTTGAAGCTGATGTAATATGAGTATTCCACCTTCTTCTCATTCTTTCCTCCTCTGTTGTTTTGCCAGGTGACTCAGAATGGAAGGCTATGGCCTATGGCGTTCCTTGTATCCAGATCACTAGGGAAACTACTGAACCCAATTCTCCCTTTAATATCAAGATAGTGATGGCTGAAGTTGAATCAGGTAAGGAAGTAATGCTCAAGAATTGGTATCTAGAGAGTAGTGTGTGCACACGTATGTAATCCTTTAAAGCTTAAGGGATGGAAAATGAGAGTTAGTCTTAGTTTGCATGTTAGGTATGAATGTAACTAAACAACTGAAGAGTTGCTAGATTGTGTGTTTCCTCTAGATTGCATTTAGAAATATCAATATTTATGACCGGCAGATTAAATGTGCATTCATTTTGTTTCCTCATATGTATGTCATGTCCCAGGTATCACTCTGTGGTCTTGTCAGTTGACTCCGGACTGCAAGTACCATGCCATGCTCAACAACTTCCACACTTTCACTATTGAGGGGAAACCCCACTCCATCCAGTTTACTATGTAAGTCTTGTGAGATAGTCTATTGATGTTTGTTTTAAATAATACTCAAAGATATTGATGACATATATTATTTCAATTGTCTGGAATTATTTTCAATGGCATTAGCGAGGTTATTCTAATTTTATTGACATCTATTTAAAAATTTGCACATTGTGCGTAGTTTTTTTTAAACAGAAATCAATGGCATTGTGTTTAGTTAATCCAAACTCACGGTGGACATTACTACACTCAGGACAGCATAAGATGAGTGTTGTTGCTGTTTGTTTGTTTTTTGGTTTTGTTTGTTTTTTATTTTGTTTTGTTTGTTTTATTTGGTGTTTTTGTTTTGTTTTTTTGGTGTTTGTTTTTTGTTTTGTTTTTTGTTTGTTTGTTTTTGGTGTTTTTTTATACTTTCTGTAGGAAGCATTAGTGTGCAGCATGTACTAGTGCACACTTTTAAGAAAGGTTTAGTTTGACTGATTGAGTTATGCCTGGGCGATGCCATGTTGATGTGGGTGGGTGTACATAGCCCAAGTTGCTAGGAAATCAGGAATGGTGCGAGGTCTCTGGCATTAACAAGTATTCCTCATATGTATGTATGTACGTATGTAGCACTAGTCTATAGTTACTGTAGAAGCTTCTATTTTAATTGGAACATCTGGTATCAAACACGATAAGACTACGGAAAAAAATACCCAATGTTAGCATACACATTGATCACAGTTAGAATACCCAATGTTAGCATACACATTGATCACAGTTAGAATACCCAATGTTAGCATACACATTGATCACAGTTAGAATACCCAATGTTAGCATACACATTGATCACAGTTAGAATACCCAATGTTAGCATACACATTGATCACAGTTAGAATACCCAATGTTAGCATACACATTGATCACAGTTAGAATACCCAATGTTAGCATACACATTGATCACAGTTAGAATACCCAGTGTTAGCATACACATTGATCACAGTTAGAATATCCAATGTTAGCATATACACATTGATCACAGTTAGAATACCCAATGTTAGCATACACATTGATCACAGTTAAAATACCCAATGTTAGCATACACATTGATCACAGTTAGAATACCCAATGTTAGCATACACATTGATCACAGTTAGAATACCCAATGTTAGCATACACATTGATCACAGTTAGAATACCCAATGTTAGCATACACATTGATCACGGTTAGAATACCCAATGTTAGCATACACATTGATCACAGTTAGAATACCCAATGTTAGCATACACATTGATCACAGTTAGAATACCCAATGTTAGCATACACATTGATCACAGTTAGAATACCCAATGTTAGCATACACATTGATCACGGTTAGAATACCCAATGTTAGCATACACATTGATCACAGTTAGAATACCCAATGTTAGCATACACATCACAGTTAGAATACCCAATGTTAGCATACACATTGATCACAGTTAGAATACCCAATGTTAGCATACACATTGATCACAGTTAGAATACCCAATGTTAGCATACACATTGATCACAGTTAGAATACCCAATGTTAGCATACACATTGATCACAGTTAGAATACCCAATGTTAGCATACACATTGATCACAGTTAAAATACCCAATGTTAGCATACACATTGATCACAGTTAGAATACCCAATGTTAGCATACACATTGATCACAGTTAGAATATCCAATGTTAGCATATACACATTGATCACAGTTAGAATACCCAATGTTAGCATACACATTGATCACAGTTAAAATACCCAATGTTAGCATACACATTGATCACAGTTAGAATACCCAATGTTAGCATACACATTGATCACAGTTAGAATACCCAATGTTAGCATACACATTGATCACAGTTAAAATACCCAATGTTAGCATACACATTGATCACAGTTAGAATACCCAATGTTAGCATACACATTGATCACAGTTAGAATACCCAATGTTAGCATACACATTGATCACAGTTAAATTTTTTAGTTTGAAGAATTGATGAGGATATTGTTTTAATAGTGATAGACTTAAGTAAGGTCTGTGTTACTCATTTTCCATTATTGTTTGGGTTTTCCCCCTTGGTCTAAACCTGTTTGTTTGCGCATCACAACACGTCACCTCCAAATCTCATTTACATTGGACGGTTAATTAAGCATCGTGGTGTCTCTCTCGCTTGACCCTGAAGTCATCCACTCATGAATACGTTTATAACTTGATGAATTTAGTTATCCACTTCTCTGGAGAGCCTGTAAATAGTGTGTGTGAGTGTATAATTATACACTGGTTGCCTCGGTGACTGCACCTATACACTAATTGTGAGGCTTGCCTGGGGTCAAGGGTTAAGTGGTGGTAAACTTGATATTTAGATGGTGCAAGCTCTTTGCGCTTCAATGCACAGTTAAAATTAAGGCCAGAAATGCTGAAGTTGTGCACACATGCGATGAGACTGATCTAGCTATATGACCTTCACATGCTGCAGTATCAGAGTGCTTGGCTAAACATACAGTAGTAACTGTTTGTTTGCTTTGATGATTCCGTTATATTGCTGACTGTACGGACATCCACTCTTTACTTAATAATTGGTAGCATGATGGTACGAGATGATAGGTGTTTGGATGGATCACTTTCCTTGGATATGCATAACCTGTTGCAGTGTAAAGAGGCATTGATAGGATAATACCATCTGTGGTGGTTTTAAAGTATGTGACATGTACAATGGGCAATCTGTGGTAGCGGTCTTTCAACCATTTGAAGTGGGATATTATTTATAGTGTTCAAACACCAACACGTGTATTTATTAAGCATGTGTCAAGTAATTAGCACTATGCGTGACCTTTCTTGTATTCTCTGCCCTCGTAGTGATACAGAAGCTGTTCGTTTCCTCGAGAGTGTGCAAGATCTTCTCTTCCAGAAATATCAATCTGACTCTGCAAAGACCAAGTCTGATGAATCCCTTTTTAAGAAGATCAAAAGGAAGCTTACAAAGAAAGACATTTCAGCACCGTGCAACTTCAAGCATGTATCAGGTATAAAATATATGTGCTGTTGTTGTTGTTGTTATTTTCTCCTTGTTGATTTAATGAGGCAACTTTATAAATGAGTATATTTAGTAATTAAATAATAACTTCGGCACAATTCATTTCTGGTATGAACTTTCAGTACAAGTTAATTTGTAGAGAATTTTTCTTTATCACGGGTGTCGAAAGGAAGCTAAGTTAAATTGTTGTTGTTGTTTTTAATTGGTACCACTGGGGAATTGAACTCAGAACTCCTGATTTTTGCCACCAACGCTTAGCTTCAGAGCTATGACAACCCACGGCCTCCAAGCCTTCCCGGTTTACCCTTATAATACTGAATAGTACTGCTTGCTGCAGTCTCATACTCAACAGACTACCAATTACATGCCATCAGAACACCATTTCATTGTCAGCTTCTCAACTTGACTGTGAAATGTTATGGATGGTTCAGGTATAACGATGCAGCGTACTAGGACTTGTGAGGATGAGCTTCGAGGGACGATGCAGCGAAGTGTCAGGTCCATGTCTCTGTCTAGTGCCACAGGACCAAAGAAGCCACAACCTCAAGGTAAGTGGCATACACACAGTAGTTGGTCACAGCAGATTTGTAGTGTTGATCATCTTTAAAGAGATCAAAGTATGGCCTTTTTCCCCCTGTCTCTGATTCATGTCTTTTTACATAATAAGGGTACTATATTATTATTAGGAGGAATTATTAATTACTTGATATTCCCTCTTTACTTTTTCCACTTAGTACATTTTGCATTGTCCTTTTCCTACTTAAAAGCTGCTATGGTAACATAATCAAGGCTGAAGTATTTAGATTCAAGGAAATATAAGTTGGTATATACGTACTTCTATGGCAACCATGTGTACATTCTGGTGCTAATTGGCGACATAGTTTGGCTCAAGTGTTGACAGAAGTTCCTATATTTAGATGGAATGTGGGTGTGGTGGTAGGAGATTGAGTGGCTACAGAGAAACCAGTTGGACGTAGGAATGAATGGATTAGTTGCTTGCGTTTATATGTTCTCTAGCAACATTTTTTGGTGTTAAAATAGTATTTTGCAGTTCTGTTGCTAGAGTTTACTTGTAATTAGCAAGCAGCTGAAGATTTGGTGCAGCAGAACCAAAAAATGACTGGAGTTGTAGGAACCTTCAAAAGGACTCAGTAGTACTATAGTCAAGCTAATGAAGTGACATTCTAATGAACTCCTGATAGAGCTTCTTCATTCAAACAATATAATATATCAATTTTTAAACACTAACACAGGCATCGTTCTCATCCTTTTAAACTTGTTATCCAACTCCAAATCAAAAATAGCTATTGCATGTGCAAAATATAAAGTGTGGATTTAATATAATGTGTAGAAGTTTTCCCATTTATAGTTTTAATTCATGTTTCAAATGACTGGATGTTCTGAATAGCAGTTCACTGTCGCTATAATTTGTGTTTTGTATTATAAACTGAGGCGAAAAATATCACATGTGTATATACATAGACAACTGGGCTTGATCTTTAATTTCTCACCCCACCACTTTCTGTCCCTGCAGATATATCATAAGTAGCTTTTCATGAAATACGGTGAACCCAATACGAACCTGAGTAATTATATAATGTATTTGTAGGTGTCAAGGGTATGTCTTCTAGCACAGAGCACCTACCCCTCAAGGAAACCAGCAGCACTGATAGTGAAATCTCCCCAAGCAAGTCGGGGAGGAACAGCAAGAGCAACCGATCCTTCAGGAACAAATTTGGCTCATGGTCAAGAAAGAAGAAGAAAGCTCACAGTAAGTTGACTTGAAACATATAATAGTCACATGACAATTGCTTCACCACATCAATGTATTCTAAATAATCTACGTATGCTACTGACCATTGTATTTGTAGTCCCACAATCACATATATAGCACCCTACCATAAATTTTTCGCTGAATTGAAGTCATGAGCTTTTAAAGAGAGACAATTTTCACAAACGACTCTTATGATAGCTCCAGGTGTTTTTTGTTGTTGTTTGTTATTACACGTGACCTTTTTAGGTTTCCAATGTATAGCAACATATCTTACACTGTTTAAGAATTTACAGTGTATTATTTAATTAGAATGTCTTGCATGAGCTTTTTCATCATTCATGTCACAGGATTTAATGACAGAATTACTACATATTTCAGTGACCACAAAGCTTAGCTTGATTTAACATATCTAGCTACATAGTTACATGCCCAAGATTAAAGGAATCCGTTGACAAGGTTTCGAGTGACAAAAAGGTTAAAGTCTTCTTGTCATCTCAGCTAGCTGAAAATCTGCTTGTGTTTTTACAAGATACTGACCTTTACACTCTCCTTGTCGTGCAGCACCAGTAGCAGTGACGGAGTTGTCAGGTGACAACGTTCCATCTAATGACTTGGCCGGCAAGTTCATCCGGCACTCGGACGGGAGGCGCTCCTTACCCGCCAGAGTGAACAGTAAGCGCCAGAGACCTGCTGTCAATTCCAACACTTTCATACCATTTGGAGAAGACAATAGACCCTTGAGTCCTACCAGGAAATTATCACAATCATCAGGTACGGATGAATCCCAATCAAGACATGATTGTTTATTGCTGAAGTACTTTCTTGTAAGGGGTGGGTCTCAGTGGGGATAGAGGTGTTAGCTCGTATGTGCAAGTGAATGATTATGTACAGAACAACAGAGTAGTAATAAACTCAACTCATTTTTGGGTAGGCCTAGTTTTTTTGTTTGTTTTTTTTGGTTTTTTTTTTTTTTTCTGTTTTAATAAAAACCAATAATTATTTTGGTTTAAAATAATGTATTGTAGTTGAGGTACAATTAGTCCAATTTTCTTACATCCAGTTTAGAGCTAGTGGTTTGTCAATAATACTGATCAGTTTGATGAGGTTTATGTCTAGACCATTACCACCTCTCTCCTGTATGTGTTGAGCTATCCCAGGCTCTGCACTAGGCAGGTCATAGTGTATGTACAAATCCTTTTCTAATTATTTCTACAGTAACCTTTCAGACACTGCTACTAATATTTTAATCCATTTTCATACTGTGCCAAAACAGAAGTAATTCGTTTGTTTAAATTTTTGGAGTTGTTACATGTAGGAAGTTACTGAGTTTGTATTGTAACCTTGGAAACCATATTCCTGATGCTGCTACAATACGTGTACATTATCGCCTTGCTTCCAATAGAATAAATTTGATTAAAAATAAACCATATCAAAAGAAAATTCCTGGACTAATGGCAATATGGCTGATGCTGGCTAGTATTATGTGCCTTTTTTATTTTTATTTTTTTTATTTTTTTTTTTTTATGAAATGAGCATGAAAGCCAATGTTTCTTAATTAAAGCCTCTGGCCAATAGAATATTCACAGTTATCCTCAGGCACTCAATAAAGCTCTGTCTGATGATGTCCAGACTCTATGGCAGACTTGTTTTTTCCCCAAGCCCTATCAGATTTCTTTTCACCAAATCATAGCCAGATGAATTCTGTTTAAAAGGAATGATTTCAGGTTTGCTGCTGAAGTGATAATATTCACGGCAATAATAACAATATTCGGAACATGCACAGTTTGAGCTTGTTTGGTATGTGTGTGCTTGAAGGCGGGGTGGGGGAGGGGGGGAGGTTGTTGAAATTATTTTATTGTGAGGGATTGTGGTGGTATATGTTTTATCATTACCAATATTTAGTATGTTTGTATCGCTTTTAGGTAATTTAGCATCTTCTGGTCGTGGCCAGCCTCAGTCTCGCAGTCAAGCCCCGCCCATACCTGTCCCGGCTTCATCTCAGGACAGACAACAACCCAAACTAGTTAGACGTCACACGATGGGCAGTCAGAGCAAGAAGAACAACGAGGGCAACCGTGACAGCAGCAACTACAGCTACACGCCTTACAGCAAGAGCACAGAGGGAAACTTTAAGAAGAGATCTGCCATGGACCTGCAGGCTAATCCCAGTGGTACGGCATCTGCCACTCCCAGTCACGCCTACCAACAGCAATCTATTGGACAAATTGGTCGTCAGTATTCCTCCGATATGAACTTAAGCAGGAATCCAGTGGAATCGAACAGAATGGGGTTGTCTGGAGATAACGAGCGGAAAGTTGCCGCACATACGCAGGCGGGGTCTCAGACTTCGCATCAGTTTCACACTTTGGGTCGTAACTTCCGACTGTCTGGTGGATCGTCACGCAAAGATGCTATGCCGACCACCATCGAAGAGGCCAGAGTATCTGCTAGAAACGGTGCACGTCCTGCAGAGGGATATGTTCAATTGTACAAAACTCAGAGCATGCAAACAGTCAGTGAGACTTTCCAAGTTCCAGTTGGGGGTATTGTTAATGCTCTTCCAATTACTGCATCCACGTTTGCTCAGACTTCACCAAGTTTTACTGTATCACAGGCCCACGCGCCGCCACAGAGTCGAAACATTGGCCAAGCAAGTGCCACGGAAGTACAAAATGGATCCAACCATCCTGTGTCATCTGCTTCAGATGGACAACAGGGCTATTACAAGTCTCCTCTTTCAAATCGCAAGTTAATTTCCAGCGAGTTCAACCTCCTCAACCCACCCATCAGAAGCAGCAAGCCTATTCCTATCAACGTACCCAAGGTTCCGCCCACTTCTAATGGATTACATCCTCGTTCTGTAGACTCGACAGAACGCCATATGAGACCAGCTCCTCAGGTGATTGATTATCGGGTAAACCATTCCAACGGTACTCCAGGATCTGCTCAGAACCAGACTGCGGCACAGCTTAACCAACATCCCAATGTTCAATCCCATTCCAAGTATCAATACCGGAATACAATGGCATCCGATTGTCTGAGCTCTTCCATTCCTGTCCAAGTAGCGCCTCCAGTAGTCCCAAGTACTATTAATGAAGGTACTTTATCTTATCCTAGCTATAAGTTCACTTCATCAGGGAATGGAAATGCCACTCACGCTAATAGTACGGCCATTGTAACTCCATCTTATGGAAATGGTACTGTTCCCTACCACACTTCTAAGCAAAATGATAACCCTTCTCAAAACAGCTCCTTTGATAGCAATGACCCAGAGACACTGGCATACACAGAGCAGATGTCTAAAGCATTGGAACAGTTTTCTTTGCTGACGAAAAGGCCTTCTATAATTCAGACTTCATTTTGAAACTAATTTCAGCTGCTGACATTAAACTATAATGAACCTCTCATTCTGCTGTATTGATTGACTTTATAATTCATCAGAACTCATATATTGTCAATAATATTGTCCAGAACTCATGTAATAATGTATTACAATTATAATAATATTGTCCGATTATGTTAACAGCACAATATTAAAATAAGATGATCCTCAGTTTGTTATCAAAGGTCACCCATTTTGGGGCATGCGAAGTTTGCTGAGTAAAGTGATGTTGCAATAATACGCTCATATGCAAGGACCAGCCCCACCTACTGGAAGTCTTGTAGGCATAACCTAATGAAAGCTAGACCTGAATAGGATTCATTAGTTGTAGGTAAATGCATGGCAAAGGGCGGGGCGACATGCCAACGTATTTCAGCCCATGTGTGGGATATTTTAAAGGAAAGTCAATAAGATTAGCTATTGTTTGTATATTGAGAAAGTGACCAAACATATTGGCTGGATTGCTGATGCATCATCCAGCATTATTTTAAGTGTGTCTGAAAAAGACCATATAAAAGTGATAAAGAGATAGAGGAAATAATGGATTTATAAAGGGTAGATGAAAAGTCAGTGTGTAACCGGTTCTGTGTTCATACTGGACGAAGCTTTTTAAGCTTCCACCTGCTTGTAAGCTCATGGAAGCTGTCTGCCCCACAGTTGGTACGTAAAGATGGGATTAGTTTGTGTAACTTTTGATTGTTTATCCCCGCCCAGTCTCCTCACTGTCTTAGTTCTGTGTGCATTCATCACTTCAAAACCCAATGTTACTGTTACTAATAATTTAAACTTACATAGCTGCTGCAAGCTCAGCATCCAACTGCGCTCTATATGCTCTAACTTTACCTTCATAAGTATAGTTTATCTTATTTTTTAATCTGTAAATATCTATTTAAACATAGCTGAGTATTGCAATAGATAAAGGAAAACAAATGAATATATAAATAAATAAGGAACAAGTTCAGTAGCCATTGCTGCTCTAGCTTGTGCTTAGCACAGCCAGCCAGCTGTGATGTCTACTCATGATGCTCTTTCTAGATAGAGCTGTTCCTTGGCATTGTTACTCTCCAGCTGCAAGGTGTCTGACAACCATCAAGCACAATGAGATTGTAACAATTGGCAAATTGTAAACGAGCAAAATAATTGACTTAACATGAATGTTTGATGATTTTGTTTAATGTCTTCAAAATGCCTGTCATTGTGTGTGACTGCACTTACCAAGTCTTTTCCAAACTTGCTTGTATCAGAGCAAGAAAGGTACAGTGAGGTGGTGGACAAAATCAACGAGAAGATGAAATATATTATACTGGGGAAATTTCAGCATGAAGACTTACTGAGTTGATCAATGAGGTTGTAAAAGAAAACCCAATTCTTATAATAGAATAACAACAATGAGCGAGCAAATATTGACAAGCTATCTAAACAAAAAATAAATGCAACAATGGTTTCTCTGACACTCCTGAATGCCTTATCTCACTACACCTCCTGCATCTCTAACTGACATGTTCAGGCAGAGCATGAAGCAAAGATGTGCAATGTGAATACTGAGGGAATGCACTGTGGACCTTCAACAACATGAGGAGAAAGTTTGTGTCATGTGCAGAGTCCTAAAGTGAAAGCTGAACAAAGAAAATTTATGACACAAAGTGAAGAGTAGGGAATATGAAGATGAATACCTCAACGAAACAGCAATGGTGGATTGTTGGGCAAAAACCAGCAGTATTGGCAGGAAGTAAAGGTATTTGATACAGCCGATGATGCAAGAATGTAAGGAAAGGAGAAGTAGTGAAAATGAAGAGATGGAAGGAAACCATAATAAGATGCTAGACAAAGAAATGAACATGGACGAGGAAGACGCGAGGAAGCTGAGAGAAATTTTGGTGACATAGTAAGATTGAATGAAGATAAACAATTTAATGAGGGCAAAGAAATTGATGAGAATGAAGATAAAAACTGTTTTGTGCACTAAAACAATGAAATTACCTTATTATTGTATTTTTTGGTTGTACACTTTCATAGTCACCATAACCACAGAAGGCTCTTCAAAGCCAAAACATTCATTAGTACAAAAAGTTACAATAATTATGAAACAAATTTTGACAATTAAGAAACTGGCGACGACCACAAATTTGGTGAAAATTTTTGGCAAGGACCAAATAATTTGACAAGGACCAATAATTTGGCAAGGGGACCAACACTATATACAATAATGATGATTTCACTAATGGCAATTCTGATTCAGCATAGGATAAATCGATGCAGAATGTGATAGGAGCTGATCTCTAGATGGCTACCATTTCTCAGGTTGATCAGTTCATTGTTCTCATAATGCTTGGACATCATGGTCTGATTAATAAACTTGACCATTTCTCTTTCAAGTATAATAGATACTGAGATGAGCTTGGTTGAAATGAACCGCTCCCTAATAAATCATTCCAATATATGTTTTACACACACACACACACACACGCACAGATACACACTGGAAAAAGTTGTCATTTTGTGGCATGGTAGTTTTGTACTTGTGCATAGCAAGGCCACCTCTGCTTCTCAACCGTCTCCTACACTTGCTGCAGCCCACACTCACCACACTCTACTGAACCGTGCTGCTCCTGAACCATCGCCCACACTCACCACACTCTACTGAACCGTGCTGCTCCTGAACCATCGCCCACACTCACCACACTCTACTGAACCGTGCTCCTGAACCATCGCCCACACTCACCACACTCCCTAATACCATTCCAATATATGTTTTACACACACACGCACAGACACACACTAACCTTAGTCCTTAGGTCACCACTATTAATAATTGGTCATGTAACCCTCCAAGAAATATAAGAGTGTGGAAAAAGTTGTCATTTTGTGGCATGGTAGTTTTGTACTTGTGCATAGCAAGGCCACCTCTGCTTCTCAACCGTCTCCTACACTTGCTGAGCCCACACTCACCACATTCTATAGAACCGTCCTGCTCCTTCACTGGCTTTGCCCTCTCTTCCATACAACATTTTTGTCCAGCCTTATGTGCTTCTCTTCTCTAAAAAGCTGCCTGCACACACACACACACACACACACACACACACACACACACACACACGCACACACACCTTAGTCCTTAGTCACCACTACCAATGATTGGTCACATCCTCCAAGATATATGAGAGGGTGGCAAAAGTTGTCATTTCCTGGCATTAACTATCCTCTCTGGTAGTTTTGCATTTGTGTACAGCAAGGCCACTACCTACTTCTTAACCACTGGTTTCTCCCTCTCTCTATACTTATGTCTCTTCAAGTCTCCGGGTGATGTGAACCTACCAGTGATGCTTAACTTAGGTCTGCAGACTGATGTGAACCTACCAGTGATGGTTAACTTAGGTTTGCAGACTGATGTGAACCTACCAGTGATGGTTAACTTAGGTCTGCAGACTGATGTGAACCTACCAGTGATGCTTAACTTAGGTCTGCAGACTGATGTGAACCTACCAGTGATGGTTAACTTAGGTTTGCAGACTGATGTGAACCTACCAGTGATGCTTAACTTAGGTCTGCAGACTGATGTGAACCTACCAGTGATGGTTAACTTAGGTCTGCAGACTGATGTGAACCTACCAGGATGATTGTTGCTATAAACCACAGTTGTCACTTGAGGCTACTAATATTGTGCTTTTATCCTTAGCGTCTGCTGATAGAAAAAATACTATCCTGATATGATGCCGTGGTAGACCAGTTGTCTATTTGATTTGTTCGGTATGCAATAATTAACTTTGATACCTTTACTAGCTCATAGGGGGCCAAATAGGTACAGAGTGACTGCATGTGCAGAGGATATATAACGAGCATAAAAATTTTCACTTTGTCCCAAGCGAAGTATTCATGCTTAATGGCATCCATAAATATTATATAGGCAGACTAGCTCATGCTGCCAAAATCTATCACACCAAGGAGTGTGATAGAAGAAAATTTCAAGGAAAAAAGCATATTTTGAACGGGTGAGATAAAATTTTATTGAAACAAATCAACAAACATAAGCAATTGAAAGTGACAAATACATCATTATAAATGTGTGGTGGAACACAACCTGGGCTACAACTTGTACCTGCCTGCACAGCCTGAAAAGGGTGTGGCTGGTTTAGCCCAGCCCCCAATTCTATTTCAATGAAAAAATATTTTATAATCATTCAGTCAGCAAATACAGACTAAAACATTAATTTCCAGCCATGATTACTCTGTACTCTTTCTTAAATGTTTCTTGAATAATCTATTTGTAGTGACAAAAAGCAAATTAAATGACATTAATTTAAAGGTGTCAATACTAATAAGAGTCTACAGAGAGAGGGATTGTACTGGCAACATCAAGGCCTATATGATAGAGTGGGAAATCCCTCTAGAAGTTTCTGAAGCAACCAGCAAAGTGGTTGGGTAAAATAGCGTTATTCTCCAGGCCCTTAGCGGAGTTTGGGGTTAATAGTAATTTCCCTTTGAAATTAATGATACTCATAGCTGGACGATTTTGCTTCTCTGACATACCAAGTTGTTGTGTAGCCAACACGTTGGTAGGTTATAGCTTTCTCCTAATATTGTATTCAATGTTTACAGATGCATTAAAAGATATATATTGCAGCATCCATGAATACTGGAGAAAGTGATGTGGAGATGAAGTGGGTGTAGTGAAGTGGAGATCAAACAGGTGTGGTTTTGTGGCTAATCAGTGTGGATATAGATCAGTTCTCCCTTTGTCAAAATCCTGGCTACAGGCCTTCCCTCACAGTTATAGAAGAAAGGTAGGAAACTTTTCTGCTTGAAATGTCAGCGTTTTATGTATGGAATAGTATGAGTGTAAAGTCCTCATGTTCCTCTGCAATGGGATTATCATCATTGGAATATTATTATTATAATGATTATTACATCAAATAATATACTCATTGCTTTAATAATGAGGCACACTTCACACAGTGCCAGTCACAAACTTTATAGTTCTCAATATTAATGTTCACGCATCTTCCATGAAATCACGACGAACACATGTAGCACTGGATCATGCCACCCTCAGCTTCTTGTAAGTCAAATGGCATTCTGCACAGGCAGTGGATGTCGATGTCCATATAAATTTTTACTCGACGGGACATCACCCTTGACTGGAAAAGGCACCATCTTTTTCCCTTTGAGGAAGCCGACCAGATGTGACCTAAGCTTTCCAATATCCCATTGAGATTTTGCTGGGTCTTTATTGAATGCAAGATCGGTAGCTATAGCGATAGCATGAATGCCACAGTCATAAATGTTCCTTTGACGCATTACATCTACGATATTAAAATGCAATTTCTTTGTAGGGACTTCAGAAAATGGCAAACTTGCTTGACTACAGCTGTACAAACCTTCTTTGGCATTAAGCAATCATACACATAAGTGTCATCCTTCCTCACAAGATCAGAAGAATGTTTGTTGCTGACGACTACCCAGTGGTAACAATTAATGTTCAGAATTTGAATAAATGCACGTCCATATCGAACTGGCTTGAATTGTAGCTTGATCCCACACAGTGGTGACTGCAAACCATATGAATCAGTTTCCTTCTTTAACAACTCCTACACTGCTTGAATGATTCGATCGATTCCCTGCCTTGCCTTGTCATGCAGTTTTGAAATTTCTCAACTAGGCATATTTCATAAAAGTCAGTCACATAAGAGAGTATAGATATAACCTTAGAACATACCATGCAATGGAAGAAGCTTCCCCTGAGAAGAAGCACCATTAACCTCAGGTTTGGTCGAACCTGATAAAACGTTTAAGCACTGAACATGGTCTAATACTGGTTGCCACATAGGTTAATGCAGGGTTATTACACCCCCCCAGGTTATACAAGTGTTACTATGGTATTCACACATGAGCAGTACATAATAACTTTTTATTCATTGGATACTGCAGACAATCACTCGGCTGATCGGTTGTATTTACGCTCGTGCCTGTGGCACTTATGTCAATACTAAGCCAAAAGACTCATATCGTGTACCACGTAGTCAGTTGTCAGGGTTTAATCCTGTTGGGGGTTGGGCGGGAAGTGGAAACTTTTCCCACAAACTTCCCAGCATTCACCTCCCTCCTGCCTTCAGGAATATTTCATAATATGTGCAGTGTGTTGTTGAAGTTGAGCCCAAACAAAATTAGTCCATTCACAATTAAAATACTTACCAGAGGAAGGGGTCGCCAAATGTTTGGCTGAAACAACCGTGGCCACTTCTTAGCATCTGAAACAGCTGATCAGAATCAGGATGTGATTTACCATATACGGTGCGTGCTACTTCACAAGTAGGGGCTACTATAACTTTGGGATATATAGTCAGATTTGTAGTTCACAGCAGCATTTTTGAGTGCTATTAGGTGCTGTAACTTATATATAACCAGAGCTCAAACTCATAACCACAAATTAATGAGTTATATTCTGTTGTGCAGTTAATATCAACCACAACTATCCTGGTTGGTGGCAAAAGACAGCCCTACATTTCTGTTGTACAGAATGATTAGTGAAATACAATAAATTACACAATAGGTTTAACTGGGAAGGAAATTGTAATTAGATGAAAATATTGCTGGTCATTTCACTTGCAGGCTGTAATTCACTTGTCTTGGACTTCTGAAATAAAAGCTCAAAATATCCAGTATAAACAACACATTTAGTAGTGTGTGTGCACACAGGCAGCCTAGACCAGTGGCAACAAAACAAATTAAAATTGCCAGATACTCACTGAAGCTACTGACTATGCTTGTATAACCCTAACTGCCTGGACCCTGAAACTCTAGTATTTAAAATGTGAAGTGAGCAATCCATTTCTACTCATGACAAAATTATTTCCACAAGCAGATTTATTCCATTACTCAATAAATAAGGTGTTTTATAAGAATATGTCTGAACATTCAATCTTTAAAACTTAATGAATGGACATACTTATGCATACCTGGCGAGACAGTGCGTGGTGATGGAGAATATGCTATTTGATAACCAGCTACAGTAATATTTCAATAAGAAATGTTCACAGTTACAACTATATTCCTTGAAGGTATTCTAGCACTTGTGGTGTATTGATTTTAATACTGCTGGAGTTCCTGTGAGGTGAGTTTTACAGCCTTCGAAAGCTACAGCAAATGTAGCCAAGTTCTTCTAGCTAAATCATTAAACTAAAAAAAATTCCTTTCTTCTGCTCTTTTAAATTCATCATCACTGGCTCCTCTGTAACAGGCTCTTAGAATTTTATTAAAATCAGTAAAACCCTAATAGTTGCTTTTAGCAGCAGTCTATCACTTTTAAGCAGAGAGCCCCTGCACAAACATAGCTACAGTTATAGCAGAAACCAATTCATCAGATTCAGAAATCTATGGAAGGCTCTCCTACCTCAGTTTTCCTTTGTTATAATTCCCTTACTTTTATTAGGCTCAGCTCTAATCCTATAGCTGCCTTTGCAGTTTTTTAATTTGATCACTGTGAGCTCTTCCCCACCCTGTCATTCCTTGTCCATACAAAGTGGAAAGAATCTCATTTGTGTCTGATGGAAAGGTCCTCTTAGACCCACAGCCTGAACCACAGCCAGATTCACTCATTGGGCTTTTAATATAGCTGTCTTCTTCAAAATCCATTTAATTGTGGCGCAGGGGTAATAGTGAGAGAGCTAATATACTGCGCGCAGCTATAAGCTAGTCTCTGGCTTTCAGATGCGCGTGTCGGTAACCCTGCCACCTTTTTGGTATCAAAGGTGTGGGGGATACTTTACCTAGAGAATAAGGTAAGGGGTGGCATTAATTGTGGTTGCATACATCAGCATTCGAATTACTTATCTTGTCTGCTGTCTAACGACTTCGTGAGCGCGGACCGGGTGGTTTTTTGCGTACGAAGTTTATCGGTTCTCTTATAGCTGTCTTCTCTGGTCGCTCAGCAACTTGCTCCGTGGCGAGGGGCAACGGCTCCACCCTCAGAGCTAGCGTTTGTTTACGGTAAGAGGACTTTGGGTCCCACGGACGGGAAGCTGCTATATTCACGGTCGTGAATTAACTACCTTCTAATTCTGTAATGGCCGGGAAAGAAATACACTTCTCAGCAAGAATGGTGAGCTGAGTGAATGTTTGGTGTAGCTTTATATCTTCTGGAGTAGTAGTAGTATAGACTGTATTTTGTGTAAGAAGTACAAGCTATATGTCTTATCAACTACATAGTTTAGCTTGTATCTTAACTGTAGGGTAATAGTCACATGGTATTAAATGTGATTATTAAGTTTATGAGTTCATCCACTAAATTTATGACATTTTAATTTGGTACAAAGCAAGTGTGTATTGTGATTATATAATTCCAGTGCATGAAGCATGAAGATATGTAAATTTATTGTTTTATTCTTCTGAATGGATTTAATTTAAATGTGCTTGGGTATTTACAATGCCTGAGTACATGTTGTGCACTAATTAGAAATTATGGATCCTATCTGACCATGTGTATCTCATTGTCACCAATCAACACTTGGTATTACCCACTCTTGCTAATTGAGTATTAGATTGCATGAATGCTATTGAGATATCATTGTGTAATTAACAAGTATTTAGTAGATAAAGTGATATACATGTTATATTGCTGGTTTGGCCATTACAATTAGTGGTTGTTAGGTTCAACCACACACTCCACATGCACTCTTGGTAGCCCACTGGAAGTCAGCCACAACTGATAATAACATTTAGATAGACAGTTTATGCTGAAGTAAGCTATTTTTATTGAACAAATTTTTTTTTTTTTTTATAATAGTATAATAGGAGTGTTGCAAATAGTCGACAACGGGGTTGGGTGGGGTCAGCAGTTGACCTTTTTAGATCTAAGCAATATGTTTGAAAGAAAGGAGTGTCTTAGTAAAATTAATGAGTTTCTCAGGATGAACTAGTTCTGCCTGGCTGGCTGTAACCTGTTAATGGAACCACTCTAGAATCTATTGAGGAAAAATGATAGGTTTTCATATGAGTGAAAAACTGCAGCTGAGCTTGATATCATCTAAAGCTGTTGTTAGATATTATAGCACTTAGTCACTGACACGCACAAAGTCTTTATTTCAAATAAAACCTTTTATTCATGGTAAGGAGAGAGGAACTTAGCTACTGTAAAAGAGAAGGGTGCCTCTAATAGTGTATTGATAGTTAATTATTGATCCCTATTTGCAGGACGTGGAAGCATCATTAGAGAGTCCAGACGGTAACTTGACGTCTGATTCTCTGGACGAGAGAATGAACGATAGTTCTGTTTTCACGCTCCTGTTCCAGCAGTGTGTTGCACCGGGGGAGACAGCCGTCGATATAGACAAATTGATGGATTTCATTCAGAAGTTACGGCTGGGCGAACAGAAGGAGGGGGAGGAGGTGTTCGATTCTGAGTCTGTAAGTCTTTTAGTTGGTCAGCACTTGGGTTTGTTATTTGATACAATACTTGGCAGGGTTTCATACTGGGTTTTTCAGTGGTGGGAAACAGTGTGTGTCTGGACAGCCCTCAGTGTGTGTGCTTAACCACACCCTTTTTTAAACCCATACTACTTAGATACGCATGCCTATGTGAGAATGTGTGCTTAACACTAATTAATGTTGATCATACATTCATGATTTTTATAATCTTACTACTCGTAGAATTCAACGCTAGGTAGGTAATGTGTACATTGTTATCTTTCTAAAGATCCGGAGAGGGAGGGGGGGGGGGTAGGTTTTGAGATCCCAAAGCCACCCAACCCCCCCTCACCCCTTTCAGTATGAAACCCTGACAGGGTGATTTCAGTCTTTTCTGCGTGACTAATTAGTGGATATTTGTCACCCTTGTAGTGCACTTGGTCTTCTTTTATTTCAAGCTCATTGTGGTAGTATTCTGTCAGTCTGTAGTATTGTTTGTGCTATTGTTCTGTTGTCTGCTATTCAGCCATACAGTGTCTATTCATGTAGCTATTGTGTTACTTGTCTCAGCTCCATTTTCACCAATCGGTCTTCAGTGTTAACACGAAACTAACAAAAAAAAAACAAAAAAAAAACAAAAAAAAAGATTAGCCCCAAGTGAGTGAAAATAAGCCTTCGAGTGACAAGGTGACATCAGCCTACGAGTAAACTATCTGACGAGTGTAACAAAGGGGTTTAGTCTATTCTAGTCTTCACTGCAGTAAATGTTTAAGTTACTCCTCATCTTCCTCGTGGTGTTGGTTGTTTTGACGTAATGTATTTTCCTATGGCTTTCAGTATAACGAACATTTCACTATAATGAACGCCTTATGGTCTCTAAATGTTCATTATACTGAGGTCCTACTGTAGTATACTGCTGTCCCTCCTCCTCGTCTATATTTTATACTAAATATCTTCCTCACGGTTGATCCTATCCAGATGGCAGAGGCACTAGAACTAATAGACCTTGTGTTTATATAATTAATATTAAGACCAGAGAGTGTGCTAATCACTCAACAATGTCCTCGATCATATCTATGCACCCTGGTTGCTTTAGTTATTCTCTCTCTCTCACTTTTTTTTCCTTCCTTTTTTTCTTCCCTTTTGTTTTGTTTTGTTTTTTCCTTTCTCATTTATCTATGTAAGTGTGTACATGCTTACATAATTGCATCTGATGTTATGTTCATGTGTTTCAGTCCTCCAGTGGTGGTATGAGCTATGATCTGGCCACCCTCCGGACCATGTTTGAGTGTAACTGTGACGAGAACAAGAAAGTGGGAGAAGACAAGTTCCTGCACATCATCACAAAGTGGGTGGCTCACGTGAGGAAGTCTGCATCTAAGAATGTCACACAGTCACCATCACACGAGGTGAGCGAGACCATCAGATAGAGTGGCCGTGTGGGGTTATTTTAGTAGTGCATGCATTTGCTGACCACTTGCATAGCACAGTGTCGTACATTCTGTTAACATGCATGTTGGTAGTAGTGTTGTGGCTCTGACAGCTATTCACACCTTGTGCCCATGTGCAGCGTTGACTCAAACGGTCATAGCAAGTTAATGGCATGTCATCTCGGTCTGGTATGGGCGTGATAATGGTGCGGTTTTGGCCCATGTAAGATAGTGCAGCTGCAGAGAGTGGGTCACTGCTTCATACCACAGCTGTTGGCATTCCTGTGTTAATACTGCACAGTATAGCTATTGATTCAGGCATGAAATGTTCGACCAGAACAGCATAAGGAGCATACTGTATTACATGCAAGGCTTAGTGATATATAACTGATATGAGGGCATCGATAACTCAATAGAGCATTTAAATCCACAAGCCATGGCAGGGCAGGGAAGCAGTAAATCTCATTTTACTGAAGCAGGAGGAGCCAGATTGATTCAGCTACAATAGAACAAGTTTACTGATACACTTTTGCTGCATTTCCTAATTTGCAAGACTTTGTGCATCATGTGCAGCTGTGTGGAAGGTTCTCTATATAATAATAATAATGTGCTTCTGTATCAGAACAACAACGAATGTGTGTTGGCTGTGTGGGTTGAATTACGCATTGCTACCAATTGAATTTGGTAAAGTGTCATCGCAACTTGAATGGGTAAGGCATCATCATGTTTGTTGGACGGTGTTAGGAGGACAAGCTAGCCAAAAGCAAAGTGAAATATTGAAGAAATGACTGTTAAAGTAGGTAAAGAAGGAAAGACAATAGTTTCCCAGAGCCTAAGTCCACAATCATGGATAGTGGGACAGAGAGGCTGAAGAGCAGGAAGAGAGACAAAGGAGGAGAAGGGAATCCGTGACTCAAGTAGAAAGTGCTGATGAGAGGAAATGGCTCAGGAAGATGGAAGGGGGAGCTGATATAACTAAACTATGTAGTATGTCATATTCCTAAACTATTAATCACATCCTATGAAATGGATGGAGTATTTTTAGCTAATTTCTCCATTAGGTGGTTTGAAAAGGGGAGGTGGTGGGACTGAGAACAATGGCTATCAGTAGGTGCTAGCGGTCAGACAAACTTGTGCCCGGGTTCCACTGCTAAAAGCACGCAATCACAGTGTCCGTAGGTCCTTCTGTGATGAGTGGGTTACATTTAACTATGTAAACTTACATATAAACTTGAACATTATTATTTCAACCTTGAATATAACTGAATCGTAAGTGCTTCAATTGCTGTTGTTGAATTTTAGTTGAGCTATAGGCTAGCATCAGTGTATTGATCTGTTCTCTTCACTCATTTTGTAGATAATCAGCCTCACAAGGTTTTTGTTTTTGTTATTGTTTAATTATGAATGATGTTTTCAGACTATGATGACTCTAATTACTTTCACTTCATGTGCAGTGTCTCCAATTAACAAAATATGTAGTATTTCGTGGCATTTCTTACATAGTTATGGCTAATTGACTTGTGTGTGTGTGTGTATGTGTGTGTGTGTGTGTGTGTGTGTAGGTGACATCCATGGTGGAGGATTCTCCACTGTCTGATATAAACGAGGAGAGGGATTTGTCCTATGGATCCTACATAGACAGTAGGACCAGTGAGGACACAAGTAGACGGAGTTCAGCGAGACATGAGGCGTACGTCTAGTGATTGTTTACTGTTTGTTGTTGTTGTTTTTTGTTTTATTGTGTGTGTGTGTGTTTTCTTCACTAATTTATGGATTGCAATTATAATGAGGTTAGGGTTTAACTTATGAGCAAGATTTTAATGTTTTCTTTTGTGTTTGCATGGTTCTTCTTGCTCCTGTAATGAAGTGTTTATACTCCTTGTGGTTCCTTTTCTTGAACAAAGTGAATTTGTTTCTTTTCTGTATGTCTCTGGCGTACACAAGAAGGCAGCAGTTATTTTACAATGAATGGTGTCTGAAGGTAGATGTTCGATCAAATTTTGTGTAGCTGTACAGCTGCATAATTTGCTCGCCATATTAGCTGATGTTGTTTGTTCTCTCTCTTTTCTTTTCTTTTTTTTTTTCTTTTTTTTTTTTCCCTGTGAGAGATGGAGTGAGAATACAATGAGGTTCTATGTGGGTTCAGTTTTGCAAGTGTACAATGGTGACTATTGTCTGCTTCTACTGGAAATGAATTAGAGCTGCCTTTGTACATTATTTATATTGATTTAGTAGATATGTCTACCTTTTTCCTTTCCTTCTTTTCTTTGGTTGCCATTCTTGTGTAGTGAGGAAGCCATTACCAGACTGCAGCACGAGATCAAGTGTTTGAATGACCGCAACAGATCGCTGCTACGTCAGTACGATGGCAGTGAAGAGGCTTTGAGAGACTACCAGCAGAGGAACCAGACACTGCAGAACAAGCTGGATGAGTAAGATACAGGGCCTAGGCTGGCTAGATCAGGTGGAGGTTCTGAACAAGTTTGAATGCAAGCTGGTTGCAAGATTATAGGAAATATATTTTTACTCAAGCTTAATCTTGTGGGTGTCAGAACTAATATTTCTTTGGGATTTATGTTATATTGTGTATGTATGTACGTATATAGTGTGCATGTTTTTCCATTCATATGTAGTTGGGAAATATTTATGTACTAAAGCCATCAGTAATATTATTTTTTATCCAGGGCGGTGGGGAACTTGGCCAAATTGAAAGAGCTCGAGTTTGTGAATAGCGACTTGAGCAAGATGCTATCGGAGACAAAATCTATGAACGAGGACTTGATACGTGCAAAGGAGCGTCTGAACCGTGAGGTAGAGAAAATGCGGACGGATTATGACCATCTTGATGGAACTCTCTCCTCCACTAGACTGGAGAGAGACAAGTGCAAGGAACAGCTCAAGACCACTCAGTCTTTCCTCTCTCATGTGAAGGAGGAGGAGGTGAGTTAACCGGTGGTGGGTGTGGTCTATTAAGATGTAGGTAGTTAGAGCTATGCTTGAAAAGGATGTCATTATGAAGAGAAATAGGTGCTGTTTGCCAAGTATATATGTCTCCACATTGAACTCTGACCTCTTTGATATTCCATATTGAGTTGACCTCTGTATCCATCTGACCCAGGGTGTAGTTTAGTAACAAGTGCTAGTGGCCAGGAATAGGTGAACAGTACTTGATCCTTCACGAGGACAATATCTCCAACACGAAAGTTCCTGTGCGTTGATTTCCATTTGTGTAGCTTTTAGAGTATCTGCAAGTACTCTCTTGACCACCGTTGCCAGAACTCAGCCGAGACCTTTTGGCAGAGATTCCATCGCTTGACAGATGACATAGGCAAGTCTTTCAATGAGAGTTGAGGTAATGCTGAGAGGTCTTACCACCAAAGAGTGCTGGAGTAAGAACTTCCAATCCATCCTCAGGTAAAGTGTTTAAGGGACACAACGGACGACTGTTGAGAATAGATTCAACATCAACAAGGACAGACCAGTGGGTGTGGCCGCATCTCCGTGCTGCTGTAGTCGACGTCTTCTGCCTCCCTCGGTTTGGCGTCGCCGAGGGAGGACTTACTCTCTGTGCTGATCTTGGGGTGGGCATGGTCACCGCTTTCCCTGATCCACTCTCCGTCCCTAAGGACTTCGAGCTTCTTAGGTAACAACGGTGGGGGCCACGCCCACCACCACTCCTCCTCACCGGGGAGGCCCAACCCCTTCCGGAGGCACCCCTGTTGTCAGAAGACGAGCTTTTCAGGGCACCACCCTTCCGGGGGGGTTGATTGCCGAGACTTATGTGTGACACCGCTCATGGCCAAAACTCCACCCACTTGATTTAAAGTTAGACTTTTAATCAAAATGTGAGTGAAGGACTCGACTTTTCGGGTTGGAGACTCCCTTGGAGCACGGATCTCGCACCTGGATCTCGCACCTCTAACGCTGGTCCATTGCCCGGGACTGCCACGCCCCCTCATCAAAGAGGCTCTACAACTCCAAGACTACCCATTCACGCCTAGGATTACCCTCAAGCCCCCCCAGTCTTCAAAGAACTCTAACCACGAACAAATTATCACCCACAAACAACAGGCATTATCACAATCCATCTAGCAGATCAGCAAGAACCTCACTTGGTCACATTCACTCCTGACGAAGGAGGACTTACGTTTTCCTTGAGTACAGTAGAGGTCAAAAAAAAGTTCCCATAGCGACCAGACTTTTTAGCGACTAACAGAAAAATAGTCTCTAGGGTAAGGAGACTTTTTAACGACTTTATATCAACCAATGCCGACTATACAAGTCACCAGCTGCTGAACCCGACTTTTAAGGGTGGCCGCACATAGCAACGCGCACTGCCTGTAGATCCGGACATTAATTTATTCCCCGCCAATACCCCACCATTTGATAATACGCGAGCAGAAACTATCGCGCAGTAGTAGCAGAAGTATACTTTGCGAAGTTGTGGTGTTTTAGTTTAGCTTCTTGTTGTCTCATATCCGTTTACAGCAACTCTCCATACGTCGTCTGAACTCACGCAGCAAGGTGCACCAGGCTGCCTCTCCTCCTGTAGCCGTTCTCCGGACTCTGCGTACCTGAACTCAAGCGGATGGATATACCAGGCTCGATTTCTGCGGAGCGAAGACTTCCCAAACTGCGCAGATCTAATACCTTCACCTATGGCTATCTCCAATAAACTGCTCTCTCTTCTGACTCTCTTGTTATTGTTGTATTGATGTTTGTTTACTCTTGATATAGGCGGGCTCTTTTTAGAACCAATACAAACTAATTGAAAAAAAAATTGCTCGCGTACTCGTAGTACGAGATATGGGGGTGGGGCTATTTCTTAAGAATTGCGAGTGGAATAGAAGTATCCAATTTTGAATCAGTTTTTCTTGGAATCAAATAATGAGAACGACTATATTTTTTGCCCACGTGTAGAACACAAAAAAAAGAAGGGCACCACAACTTGAATTTTTCAAAATCTTATAAAAGGAAAAAAATGTAAATAAATCATAAAGTAATATTGAAATGGAAAAAAACTCGTTGTCTTGCCCTAGAGTATCGTCTTGGCTAGCGGCGTACAAAATTCTGGAGCTCCAACTTGCCGCACCGCTCCAAAAAGTTGTTTCAAAGTTTTACATCGGGGCCATGATATTTCCTTCAGATTCACTCCAAAGTCGGTGTGCAGTATCTTCGGCAGGTACTTTATCCTTCTAGTATAGTAGAGTAGCCCTGCAAATAAAGAAAGTAGCAGAATCGTGCTTAGCAACCAACCGGTAAAAATTCGGCCACCCTTAAACCTGTTGTTTATTCTTTTAAAAAATGGTTAGCAGCCTAGTTTTAATCTGATTTTGCAGCTGCTACACACCAAGCAGGTGCTGTCCTGTACTTGTTTAACCACAATAACTGAAGTGCTCTAGAAGGGTTCTGCCCCTAACCTTAACAAAGTCAGACTCAGAAAGGTCGCTAGAGAAAAAAGTCGCTAGAGAAAAAAGTCGGTACAAAAAAAAAATTGCCAAAAAAGTCTGGCTAAAAGTTGCACAAAAAAATCGTGTCAAAAGTCTTCCCTACAGACTTTAGAAAGTCGTTAAACCGTCACAATGGGAACTTTTTTTTGACCCCTACTGTAGTTTGTGTCTATCCCGGTAGTAGATGTTGGACAGCCATCGCATGATTCGTCTCCGCGTGTATCCTCTCTCTAGGAAGGCGTCAGCCAGACGTCTTAGGTCTAGGGCAAATTGGTTAGCGTTGCTCGTGTTCCTGACCAGCCTGGTCACTTCTCCCATGAAGATGCCCTTGAAGATGGAAGGTGGGTGGGCTGAGTGGTATGGGAGTGGCGCCAGGCTATCACACGGCTTCCTGTAGAGTTTGCATTCCAATTGACCGGTAGATGCGAACTTCTCGCCTTTGAAGAGGGTGAGGTCGAGGTAGTCTACTGTCTGGGTGACTGTAAAGGTGAGTGGTGGGCGGAGTTCAGTGCAGCTGTGAAGTCGTTGAGCAGTTCCTCGTTCTCCCAGACGCCGAACACATCATCTATGTATCTTCGCCAGTACGTGGGCGTCGGTTTTCCTTGACGACGGAGTTTGAGGAACAGTCGGTCTTCTATGCAAGATACAAACAGATTGGCAAAGGCCGGAGCGCACTTGGTTCCCATTGCCACACCCTTGCATTGTCTGTAGAGCAGGTCCTTGAAGCTGAATACATTGTCCTGGAGAATCACCAACAGCAGGGATCTCATCAGGTGCTTGGGTGTGGGAGGGGGAAGGGGTGAAGCATAGATTCTCCGTAGGACTAAATGGATGCCTTCCATCTGTGGGATGTTTGTGTAGAGGCTCTTGATGTCTGCTGTGAAGAGCAGTGCATCTTTTGCGAACCTGGTGCATGCTTTAGCTTGGTCAAGTTGGCCTTGGCTCTTCCTAGATCCTGCTGGACTGGTGCCGGAGGGAGAGGAGGATCTGGTTGCGGGCAGATGAGGGTACGCTGTTTTCCTTGAATTAGGAATGATCTGTGAGAGCCCTTGACCGCCCGGTTGTAGGCTTACATAGTCCAACTCAAGTACATGACTGTCTTTGAAATATGTTTACTCTCACTATAAAAAATTAAACTATGTGGTACAGTATTGTTTCTAACTGTCATTCTAACATTACAAGGTTTTCTTACTTGTACACACTGTAATTGAAGAGCTTCCGAGCCATTCAGTCCGGTGTGCCTTATTTAGAACTGTTATATCCATAGCTGAAAGTGCAATGTATATTATAGCCATAAAGCTTTTTTTATCCTCTTCAGTTGAAATTGAAGAATCAGTATATTTGAAATATATTCGAGTATTACAAACACTGTCTTTGCCCTAAGATAGTGAAGTTTATGAAAGTGCAGTGTGGCTTGTTGTAAACTTTGTGGTTTCAAGTGTACATATTGTAGGGAGTGTAAGTTTTGTGTGTTGTTCATTGGTACTTCTAGCGTGTGGGTGCGGTTATTGTCTAAACCTTGGTCACTCGAGTGTGCTGATTGGATCGAGTGATTTTGAAATGTGTGTGTCTGTATTTGTAGAGAGTTGTTCGGAGTGAGTTGGAGCTGAGGCTGAATGAGAGCAAGTCACAGGTTGTGGTGAGTTGTGTAGTTGTATGTATGTTGATGATTTTCTTCTTGGGGGCATTTACTGCTCCAAGTCTAGTGTTAGTTCATCTAACATGGTAGAATTGGCTTTCTATTATTAATACTGACTAATCTGATGCCTATGTCTAGTTAATATTTAGCCCAATATTCAAATTGCTTGACACTTTTAGCTTCTTGGCTTAAATCAGACATTGTTACCTTGAACTCTTATCTAGCCCAATTAGTTAGATATATCTGGAGAAGATACAATTACTACAACTTTGTTTTAGTAGGTGTTAGTTGTTTTGTTGTTGTTTTGTACATGGACCTGTTGTTAAGCTATTGATTATTTGTACCTCAAGTATATCAAAGTCAACTTTCTCCCATCTTGACTCATGCAGCTTATGGCCAATGATCTTGAGGATGCGGGGTCAACAAACGCTGAGCTCAAGGCCACCATTCAGGATCTAGAGGGTCAGCTCCACCATCTCAAGTCTGACAAAATCTTCACCAGCACTCCATTCCGCGGCAACAATCGAGCCGTCTCTCTGATGGAGGAGTTCCAGACGCGTGAGGATGTCATTGACGAGGAAGACGAGTCAGGGCCGAATTTGAGTGAGGTGTTGAATGAGGAGGGGCGGGGCAGTGTCTCTCCTGATAGCGAGTCGCCTGATGAGGGGGAGGGCGAGGTCCAGAGGCTGCGCTATGTGGAGTCTCACGAGTCCCCAGAGGTGGAGAGCTTCAAGAAACGTGTGAATGAAAAAGTGAGGATTGCTCGCTTCAGTATCTGTGTGGTTGGTTGTGAGGGGGTGTGGCTTCTTTACGATATGTAATCGGTTTTATACAGTGTGTGTGTGTATTGGAGTATGTCTTAAAGGGAAGCTGCTTCAATAAGTATATGCACACAAACTAATACATACACTGTAATGTTGATGTTGTATAGTCTCTGCTACACAATACTCCATCTCTATAGTGGTTGGTAGTGATTCTGCTTGTACTATATATGTTACCTAGACATATGCACATACATATGTACACATTTCTAGATAAGGTTATGTAAACATGAAAAGTCAACTAGAAGCCGCGTCGTATAGCTACAGGGATGCACGTGTGTTACGTAGGTTACATAATGGTTGTTGTTTGTTGTTGTTTATAGGATGTCAAGATCCAGTCTAAGACATCCGCCATCATGCAGGAGATCACTGATATTCTGAGTCCAGACGTGAGTTCATCCTTCACTTCCACTTCTTTTATCTCCACTTCTGAGGATCAGCACATCATTAAGGAGAAACTACAAGGTAAGGGATGCAATATTTAAACCATGCATTTGAGTTATTAACCCTCAGCATGCATGCACGAGAGGGTTATAGTAGTAGTCCTGTCTGTCTGTCACACACTCTGATTTTGGGCTTTCAGCTCGGTGTAGGTACTACCTTGATGGGTAACGCCCCCTATCATCACATCATAATCACGTGAGCAAATAATTTCTTACAGCCCACACTTGCTTTATCCTGCTGGGAAGTTTTATGGATTTGCTGGAAGTGGAGTTGTTTCACGCGTCTACATGTGCCGTTCATTGCTATTATGATGGCTGATTAGAATAGCCAATAAATATTTCTTTTGGTCTGAGATTATTTAGTAATAGCTATCCGTGGCTATTACTGCAGCAATTATTGCATACTTAGCTTGGTATGTAACACCTGGTCATGCAGTATGGGTGTATGCGATATGCATTGATGTTAAACTTATTTAAAGGTTTTGTCTTCCTAATATTTATTTAACCTCCAAGTAGACACTGACATTAGCAAAGTGTTAGGTCAGCAAGTGAGTCATGAAGCGTGGTATTAAGTTTGGTAATGGTTGTTTGGTGTTAATGCCGGAAGCATGGTATTAAGTTTGGTAATGGTTGTTTGGTGTTAATGCCGGAAGCATGGTATTAAGTTTGGTAATGGTTGTTTGGTGTTAATGTCAGAATCATGGTATGTTTTGGGGCATGTACTATTATTACATTCTTAAAGACAAATCAGTTGTGGTCTATTCGAGGATTTCTAACAAATACAATATACTTTGCCACAGCTACTGCAGGCTGGCAATGTCTATATGACTGTATGCTTGAGGGGATACTTCATTACTTCATTACATGGTGTGTGGATTTGGATAAGTCACTGAAACAATTATACTATTCTTATGATAGTCTAAATTGTTGATCATTTTGTTGTTGCGGTGCAATTTCAAGGTTTTTTTCCCCCTTCCTTTTCTCCTGTAGGTACCCTGAAGGATAAGGTCAAACTAAAGAAAGCAAATAAAAATCTCCGTAGAGAAAATTCTGACTTACTCATTCGTCTGCATCAGTTGGAGGCCTTACTGAATGACATGCAGGTGAGGCGAGGTTATTTTATAGTCAGTAAAGAGGAATTTTGGCTTTATTATGTAGGTGGGCATTTTTTCCCCTGACAATGGTTTTACTTTCCCCCTGAAAAGCCTTTGTGGAGACCTCCCCTATCCCATCCCAAAATTTCAAAATTATTGATTTGATATGTCTGAAAAAATTTCATAGAAAAGCCTTGAATGAACCATATCATGAAACTTTGGCTTATTATTTCCAGGGCAGTCATGGCTTTGGCCCCTCCCATCCTATCCACCAAGGCATCGAGGAAGATGGAGCACTGTTGCCACGTGTGTCCACAGATAGCTTTCTTCCTTCTGTATCCCGGCAGAATGGTTATGTGGCTACATCACCGCGTGACCACGCCTCCACCAGTCAGCAGTTCGACAGTGAGCACGAAACATCGCCACGCCTGCAACAATCGGGCAATACCAGTCCTATTCGTGACAGTGTGTCAGACCTCATCAGTGGCGTTCAACCCGATCGTACCAATCTGCCAACCACGCCTCCACGATCAGTGCCACCTCAGGATAGCGCCGGGTTTGTCCCCGCCCACTCGACTCACGAACCCGCAGTGCATGAGCGAGTTCGCCGTGTGGAACATACTGCCATTGAGAGTTTTTCATACACTTCTCATGAAGATATCATGCCAAAGACGACAGGATCTACTGACACTTCGTCTGTTTTGGACACAGTTACTCAGGTTCATAGAGATCAAGTTGTTCCATATTCTCTACAAAGCTTGCCTGTAACAGGTGTCCAGGCAGCTCAAAGCACTCAGTCTTCTGCCTTGCTCTCTCAACCTTCTCCAAGTGTTGGCATTGTTTACTCCACCAATGTCGACTCAGTCCTGTCCCATTCTCTGACCAGCTTACCTTCTGCTGATGCTAGTACTACTACTTCTCAGCCAGCTCTTCACACTTCTATGAATAAAGTATATACAGTTTCTCCTCAAGGAGGTACCAATATTACTTATACTCATGCTCCTGTGTTAACCGAGGGATCGGAGTCTGCCAGTTTTACCACTGCATCAGGGGCGGCAGCCTCGTCTATATCTCCACTTGCATCTCAAGATTTGTCATCGATTGCCAGCGATGTCCAGTATACCGTACCAGGGTACAGTTACGTCATACCATACAGCGTGTCGGCCACCACTAATGCTATACCTCAGTCTTCACTGGCCACTCATTTCTCTGCTGCTCCCGGAGCTATGACGTCTCCAGTTGTGAGCATGCAGGACAGCCTTTCTTTGGAAGATCGGCAGATTCAATTTGCAATAGGAACCACTGTGATGTCTTCTACCGTTGATGGCGGGCAAAGTTCGTCTAACTTGGTGGGCCAACAGGACTCTCCCGTGGCCTCCAGACCTCAGGTTTCTGGTGCTTCTACTAATACCAGTACCACGTGGGATAATGCCAGTCATACGGACCAGGAGAACATCGGCAAGGTGTCTCAGGAGGGACCGGTCATTAAGGTCTCGCCTCGACGCTTCGTTGTGACCTCTAAGGACCCCAGTGAACACACCAATGGAGTTCTCGGGGAGAATTCGGACTTACCTTTGGCGAGTTCAAGTTCCTTTTCACCAAATGAGGCTATATTTAGAACCGGACCGGTTAAAGTGGAGACAGGTTCCGGATCCAAGACGGATTCATTCCTGAACCAGCCCACTCCACAGAGTAGGTACCATAGGAGGACAAAATCCACAGGTTCCACAAGTACTTCTCTCACTGGTTCTAACTTGCAGTCGGAGCTCGGCAAATCTACTCCTGGACGAGTGGTTGAAACAACCACGCCCTCTGGACTGAGGGTTCGTCGCTTTCAAGTGCTCCAGTCTGAACCAGATTCCTTTCAGAAGGACGTGGTGGGTGTGGTCAATATCAAGCCTGAGATGGGCAGTCGAGAGGAAGCTGGTGCATTTGATGAGGCTGACGGTGGCAATGAAGAGAGGGATGTTATATCAATCAGTCATTTGGTAGATGGCTCGTATGAGGATCATGCAGATGTGATGCCCCCCACTGAGGTGCGGGCTAGACCTCAGACTGTGGATAGTTCTACTACTACAGAAAGGTATTTTTAGTGTGATTATGATATAATAGTCTAGATTGATTAAGGAGTACATATTTAGTAAATTCATTCACTCAAGCTGCCTTTCTTTTCTTCATCCTGTATAGACTAATTTTTTATAGTACTAACTCACATGTGTTATAGAATCTTTGGTTGTTTCATACAATTATCAGCAGCAACTGCCCTTTTGTTTGTGGTGGCACAATTTTTTTTTTTTTTTTTTTTAATATTATTAGCTTTGATTTGATTGTTGTTGCTTTTTGTTGTTGTTGTTACAGTGTTTCTTGGGAGCCCACTCCACAGTCATCAAGATGGTGAGTAACGGACTTAAATAGGATAGGGGGAAAATATTTCTATTTGTACGTTTGTTTCTTTAAGTAGCATTAATTTTCTACTTAACGTTGCATGACCAATGGTTTTCTTATATTTACCAAACCCAATCGAAGTCCAATTGGACATTCTTGTTTCAGTCTAATCATTTATATTCTCTTCTTCTCTCTCTCCGTGTAGTGTCAGCTTGTCAGGCATCTTGTCCAGCTCACTGATGGTGCTGTTCATCATTGTCTTCATCGTGGCTCTGCTACTACTCCTGGTGCTGTCACAGGATGCCCTGGAGAGGTGTGGCTCCTACTGCCCCCACTCCCCCATACACCTTCTTTATGCAACATTTGAACCCTATTTTCAATATTCCAAAGTCGACACACCTCTGTAATATTCACACCTCTGTAATATTCATTTTTCAGAACAGGATTTATTTTCTGTGAACTGACAATCAGGCATTCTGTTATCATTTAACCTCTCATGCTTATCACAGTTTTTCCTTCTTTTCCTTAGTAGCCATTTATTTCTCTCTTAGCTGCTATCAAAGATTGAGCAATGCTGATATTTGTGAGAGTGGGGTGGATTACATTAGAGCGAAAGTTTGTGTGTTGTTGTATGCAGCTAGCGCAGGACTAGCAGATGTGCCTTGATCTTTCAACTTAGTTCCTGGCCTGGCCAAGGAGGGGCCATAGCTCCTTTGTGCTGTGTATATTGGCAGAGGTGCCAAGGCCAACTGGTCCTGCCCCTTGGCGGGAGTGAGCCAGGGGATAGTACTGGGGGAGGGAGTTTCCCCCCAGAACCTGACACTGGTCACATCCTGGTAAGTAGTCCCTGCCTGTATGGAGTGTGTGAGAAAGTGGGTGGGTAGGCAAAGGCTTTTTTCTCACTTCAGTTAGTCCCTGGCAGTTCACATGGAGAATGATGCCTTGTGTAATACATACGTGCAGCATATAGCTGTTGGAAGGGGTGGCAAGGTACTCCCTGTGTAGTTGCTTCAGTGAGATGGGTGTTAGGTAAATACACTTAAAAGGTTTATTCTACATTGTACATTATAATATGTCTGAAAGATTGTTCTTGTACCAAATATTTGTAATGATTTTTCTTTTCTAAAGATGCTTTGTGAAATAGTATGTAATGCTTCACAAATGGAGTGGAAAGTCAAACCTTTAAAGTTACTCTATTGTTGCAGTGAATGTCTGTGTATACAATAAAAATAGTCTTGGGCTTTTCATCAAATCTATATAGCAGCTTTTGCGCAGAAGTGAAAGTGAAGTGGGTATTTTTTGTCTTCTTGAAACCAAAAGGTAGGAAAAGAAAGTAATTGCTAGCTTATTGTATTCTTGCAATAATAACAACTATAGATTAGTATTCTTAATGCAATTATGATTCTTAATAGCTAGTTATGTGAAGCAGGTAGTAATTGCTAAAGTAATTATCAGTTTCACTGTTTTTCACATAATAATTAGTGAGTATATCAGCTAATACTTGTAATTGCAGGACTTCAGGTAATGTGGATAATTCGAAAGGAGCAAAATATGTACAATATGATGTAAATAACAAAATGGCTGACACAACATTTATGAGTAAATCTCCTGCAATACCACATCTGAGTCAATACACACCAGAAGGTCATAGAATAGTACCACAAAGCATGCAACAGGTACTCTAGTTGCTAATATTTAATGAAATGTTTAAGTCAGGAACAAATTTCCAATTATTGCTGCTCATCGTTAGTCATGGTGCAATTCCTGAATGCAAAATTTAAAAAAATACTCTTTATACTAACGGTGACTCTGCAAGTATTGGCTAAAGCAACTGGCTACCAATTTTCTAGTCAATCAGCTTTTGTTTTATTAAGGAAGGGAACTTTAAAACTAGATGATGAGTAATGTATAAAAATGGCTGAAATGTTCTTAATGTAGAATACAATAATATTAATTATAATGAAAGTTGTGCAAACTGAAGGATATTTTGATTAATGAAATAATCAGCACATTTGGTGTATAATATAATAATAATTAATATCCTCATTCATAGGGTTATATCATTGATCATCCAACTAATGTTGCCCCTCCCACCACGATCCTAGAAAATCGCCTGACGGAAGTTCATGTGTCATGCCCTACTAGTTTCTCTCCAAAGGCACAAGTCGGACTAATTTCAATAGCTGGCCATTCTGACACCTTGCCACCTCAGACATCCCACAGTTCAAGAATGGCTTTTTGTTCCGGCTGTCAAAATATGACAACTCATACAACTTATGGCAACAATATCAGTGGTGTGGTGCCAGTTCCATACAACACTACTCAACCAGGGAAGGTGGCAGTTGCTCATCCTTCTTCTCCTAAGCATGTGGAGCCGCAAACCTCCGTTCAATCTGACAACAGTTATAATTTAGTCTCTTATTACGGTTGTGTACCCAGAAGATGTGAGGCAATGCCTTCAACAGATCCCAGGTCTTCCAAAACCCATACACAGTCTTTGAATATGGTGCATAGTTCTAAAATACATTCATTGCAACACCCGCACAGTCCTGTGCCCTGGCAGGCAAGCTCCACTCCATGCAATCAATCTTCAAGTATACACACTGATTCTAATAAGTCATCTTTTTCTACCTCAGCAAGGTTGCAGAGAAATGCAAAGGAGTCAAGCAAGGAATGCATTTCTTCGTCTAACTCGCACAGTTCACAATATGTGTATGGTACCTTTCAGAAAACAGACCCCTCATTAAGCGATGGAGATTGGTCTTCAGATATTTCAGGTCCATCCCACTTACTGCTGGCCCCTGTTAGTGGCACTCACAATACTGCATCATCGCAAAACAGCTCCACCACCCAGCCAGATTATGCTATTAGAAAAGGTTATCACACATGCTACGCTGGCCAAATCTCACATAGCTCCTCCCAGGGTCATTCTGCTGACCCACGAAAAATTCCCATTTTAGTTGAAGTGTGTCCTACTACACCTACTGCAACGCTTAAAAGTTCGAATAAGCAAAAATTGAAGCCTGACACGTCCATGACAGACTTGCATTATTCCTCATCTTCACAAGTCCTATTAACCGAGATAAGTGATACTATATCGTCAAATGATTATACATCATCTATTTCTCAAGCACACAGCAACCAAGGTCGACTTATGGATTCTTTCATACTCATTAGTGATGATTCATTTGTACAAATTTCTCCATTGTCCTCTTCTGACAGTGTAAGTTGTGGGCCATTGACTGATTCTGAGGCTACAATGTCACGAGATTGTCAGACACAAACCCTGGAGGAAAGTTCATTTCAAGCAATGGTATCACAAGAATGTCAAACTCAAAAAATGGCATTGATGAAGACAGAAACACAAGAGAGTCAAACTCAGCCTAGTCTGACACAAAGTGGCTTGACTGAGCTTCTTGGTTCCTTACCAAGGTTACAACGTGCAGACAATTCTCAAATATCAAGGGATAATGACATTGGTTCTTCTAATCAAGATAGTGCAGATCTTTATCCAGAATCACCAGAACCTTCACCTAGCACGTGCGCTAGACTGTCAAGTTTGACTTCATCATCAGATGAACTCACTCAGACACATTCTGAGTCTTCACACGCATGCCTAGTTCACGCCACTTCAGACTCCATCCAAGCACCCAACTCCAGTCTACACCTTCCTCACCAATGTTGGAGGAGTGATCCTTCGCCTCTTGGTAGCACTTCTTCTGCGGTGACAGAGCAACATGTTAGCATGGACCATCTTTCATCTTCGTATCCACCACAGGATTCTAGTGGTCCACAAGTTCTGCTATCAAGTGTTAATTCTACATCTGATGATGCCTCAGACAAACCTACGACTTCATCAGTTACTCCAGGTCTGTCTGATGATGATATGGAACAACCAACAGCATCAAATCTTCTGTGTCCAATGCATTCCCCTGGACCAAAACCACCACAGATGTCAGGTGAGACCTCTTTATCTTCACATGGTCAAATAACATCCAATGTGCAAGCTCAACATCAAACCTATTCCTTGCTATACCCATCACACAACTCTGAACAACTTAGTGCCATTTCTTCAGCTGATGGTACCTCATCACCGTCTTCTCAAGTCACACAACAGCTAATGACTTCACCCACTGCATGCCCAGTCCATGCTAGTGCTTTATTCCATAAGTCTAATGCAAGTAAGACTTTATCTTCAAACAATTCCTCATCGTCTAAAGCACAGGGACGTTCAATAAACAGTGATTCCTTACAAGAATGCAATATTCCACAATTCCTTCATTCCAGCTTAAGATCACATTCTGGCTCACCAAATGCACCTGTTTCACCAATGCATTTAACCCAAGTAAAATTAGGCTCTTCAACTCCTTGTCCCTTACATGCTTCTACTCCTACATGTATTAAACATGCTTCTGCCATTAGCAAGAGTGTTTCTTCTGACAAACACACAATATCTGACAGTCTGGGACTTCCTGCTAAAACTGATCGTCAATCAAAATCAGATACGTCAAACAATTCAAAAACATCTAAATGTCAATCTTCAGAAGGAACTTGTGTAAGACTGACAAGTCTTAGTTCTTCATATGAAAGTGCTCGCAATCCATCCAAGCTGCAATCTTCAGAAGGTAAGTGTGTAAGACTGAAAAGTCTTAGTTCTTCCTATGAAAGTGCTCGTAATCCGTCCAAGCAAGAATCCTCTAATGGATGTGTAAGATTAAAAAGCCTAAGTTCCTCACATGAAAGTGCTCATTCTTCTAATATGCAATCCTCAGAAGGTCCATGTGTAAGACTAACTAGCCTTAGTTCCTCTCTTGAAAGTAGACCATACCAAACTTTTTCTGAAAATCATGCAATGAATTATATTGATGGAAAAGAAGAAACAAATACGAGTGTTGAAGCTGCTTCACTGCCCCATCAGAGTCCACGTGACTATGGAATAATGAAATCTGAACTGAAAGATTTCAATGCTTCTACTGCCACCAAAACTAATAAAGGTTCCCTGGATAATTCTAAAACTGGGGAATCTACAATAACAGCACAAACGTTCTTCAAAGTGACCATAAATGAGAAAACGGACTCGCAGACAAGTACTACCATTTGTAGTTCTAGTCACAAAGAAGATACTACGGTCAAGGACTCCACAAACTCTTCTGCAGTATCTAGAACTTGTACACCTGCCAGTACTACTTGGAACAAGGATTGTCCTGTTGAAAGTGGTTTTAATGAAACCTGTAAACTTCACTCATCTAGCCTCGGTAGAGGGAGGAATCAACGTCAAGTCCTCAAACTTACGTCTCCAGGCAAATTAACAAATATCACAGATGGAAGTCCTTTGACATCAATTTGTATTTCATCTGATAGCACTGACTGCTTGAATGGTAGCAAAGAGTTTGTTAAAGGTGTCTGTATTCAGACACCACTCAAGCCTCAGAATTCCAGTTTTACTTCCATGTCAGAGAGCAGCGACTTTGGCTTGGGTGCCCAAACCAATAGAGCAGTCAATCCACACCATGTGTACAGCTTACCCTCCATCACTAGTATGCGCGGCCCGACTGATACTTCTCCTCAACGAAAAAATGTAAGAAAGCGCTCACAATATCCTCAAGCTACCAGGCTGACACCTCAACGCTTTGTGGTAACTTCAAGAAATCCTTACACGCCCGTTGGAGGGATCACACAAAAGGATTCTGAAGAACCACTTACCGGTTTTGACCAGTCTGGTAGTAGCAGTGACTCGTCATCTTCTGTTGCAACGGTTTCGTGGAGAGGTATGAAACATGACGCAGAGCTCGTCTCAAAAGACTCCTTCCTCAGTGCATCCAGTCACTGTCTTTCACATAACACTTCTCACAAACAGTCTCATTTGAGTGACACCTCTTTGGCTGATAACTCAAAAACTTCAAATACTAATGAAGATCAAGTAGGTTTAGAGCCTGATAATGAAGGCGATGGTAATATCGAAGACCCAAGACAAAGTAGTCATTTTCATGATCCAGCAGTTGAAGGAGGTACGCAGCAAACAGTGTCTACGGATGACTCCCTGCCAATTGGGAAAACAGAAAGGTAAATAAAAAATGTGCCAGGTGTTTTTTTTTTGCAATATAGCTAGCTAGCTGGAATATTGAAAATGATACATTACTTTTCTGAGTATAACTACAACAAACCGGCTATTAGGGAGCATTAATCTGATGTTTATGTGTGCATGTGTGGTACGTGTGATGTGGTTATAATACTCGTCATGAAATGTTAGTAATTCATATTCCCTTTACAGCGCTGCATTATTTCAAGAAGTCATACAATCAGCAAGGTAAAACTTACTATTTAGTGAATTGTAGATAAACTATTTTATTTAGCTAGTAGCTAGCTAAATAAGGTCAAACTAACAAGTACTTCGGGCAGTATAAGCCAGTACTATTTGAATGTGAGGAACTGCCCAATAATGCAGTCCAGTACGACATGCAATCTAATTAATGGTTTCCTTCAGGGGCAAAAGTTTGTGTGTGTGTGAGTGAGTGGGTGGGTGGGTGGGTGTGGTAAAGTAGTATCAGTCAAGTATAATTATCATTTTAAATGAATAAAATAATTTCAGCTAATGCGTGCAATCAATTAATAATTTATTTACTCATTTTAATGTTGTGATTTTTTTTGGTAGGAGTCATAGTTAAAAGTTAAACTCCACATTATAGCAGACATTCTTCCTATCTTTCAATTCTTGAGTTGCACATGCTATTGTTCCTTACCTTCTTTCCTTGCAGTCCTAGTCTGTCTAGAATTTTATTTCATTCCATAATGATACTCCTCATCATCGTCCTCATCTCAGTCCTGCTGCTGGTTATGGTACTGTCACAGGATGCCATGGAGAGGTGTGGCTCCTACTGCCCCCACTCACCCGTACACCTCCTCTACGCAACATTGGAACCTTATTTTCAATATTCCAAAGTCAACACACCAATATAGTAGCACGTTATAGAGTGTGTATGTTAGTTCATATTTGTATTCTCTGTACTATTGTGGAGCATTTATTGTTATTATTACTAAACCCCGCCACACATTAGCACTTGATGCACTAAACACAGTAGCATAAGGTTCTTTTTTTATTCAGATGAGCTTGCTAGCTAGGCACACTAGCCTTTTAACGTTATCACTGATGACACTTTACGAACCCATTTAGGAATTCGGCGAATAAATTATTCATGAACACACACACACCATCATCGTCGTTACAAACACACAAGCATATTATTATATAGATTATTTTAATGACAAAAATTGCACTTAACATTATTACAATACCATCACACAAATAACAACCAACAGTGAGATCATAAAATGGTGAATCAGTACAGAGAGTTCAGAGTACATTAATGGAGTTAAGACAATATTATCAGTCAACAGATGTGCCGCTGGGTGGTACGCTGATCTGGACGATAACGTGGTCCTCACTGGGTACATCACTGTCGAAGTTATCCTAATAACAAAACAGGTAATGGTCGTCAATAGCAACATGCTGAGTTTAAATAAGGCAATGGTCGTCAATATTCCTAAACCCAAAGAATAAGAAGTGAACCATTACCAACTATAGAAAATAGAAACAAGAAATGGTCGTCAATATTCCTAGACCCCACAACTACACAAGAATAACAATGAATGGTAGGCAACCTTTATCTAGTTCAAATCATGGTACCTATTTACTATAAAGGCAACGGCCACTGAAAACATAGAAAACTTGTGTCTATTCAGCAGAGACAAATGCAAGCTAATTCATTTTTAATGAATGATACACACCTAAAATCTAAGAAGTTGTTGTTACCCTTCCTACATAGATTCAGTATCCACATACAACCCTGGAAAGGATGGGGTGTTACATACCCTAAAGTGAGCAGTGTTCCGTCAGTGAGCTGGATGTAGCAGCATCATGGAGAGGGTGACCGAAAAGAAACATTTTAGTGGGTTGTAATATAGTAAGTGGCAATGAGAGTAAAATGCAGAGTCCGTTATGTATAAGAGACCTAGCCGTGGTTAGTAACATATGCAAGCTAGTCAATTACATGATGTAATGGCAAAAATAGTACTAAAAGATTTCTAGCGGCAGGTGGGAGCAAATGTCTGTCTTCGCTCACCCCTTAAATACAGACCTGCCTTCTCAAAATTTCAAGCCTATTCTCCCCTATTCTCTACCCCACTCCCCCCCCCCCCCCCCCCCCCCCCCCCCACCCACACACTGACCCAGCCTCCGTGGTCCTCCATCCAATCCTCCAGAGAGGTTTGTCTCATGACATCAGAGAGATAGTTGCCTAAAGTCTGGACCCTGTCTTGTCCTGCACTCCCAGCTTGCTGCTGCTCCACCTCGTGTACTGCATGTGCATAGCCTAGAGGAATAGTAATAACAAACAAGTAACTTACTTACATTGGGGTCATAGGTCATAGGTCATACATCAATTCTAAATAAAGCTCAGCTAAAGTGAACAGAGATATCTAGAGGATTGAAAGGAGAAAGAGAAGAATGCAGGGAGAGAGAGGGAGGAACAGGGAACAGAGAGCCTGGACCATAAACTGCAGGGATTCATACAGGATTTTTCGCTGGGGGGGGGGGAGGGGGGAAGAAATTTTGTGGAGCCTAAAAACTGACAAGGAGGGCATCAAAGCTTCATATTAGTGTCTTAAATGCACATAAAGTGAAAGGACTAGAACTAGTAAGTGTTGATTTTGAAGGAGTGTTGGGACATTGTTATATAAACTAACCTTAGAGTAAAGGCATCATCTTGGGAAATCCCAGGGCTCCAATAGTCTGTATGAAACCCTGATAGTGGTTTGTTTTCTTGTTCACATGAAATTATAATAATTAACTCTTTTTACCCACCCCTAAACCTTACCCCCCCCTCCATATCACTGGAACACTTACCAGTATGAAGCAAGTACACCTGCTGCCACCCACTGACTTGGGATCGCACACGTGTCAGTGAAGCTGTGCACACGTGCTTGAACTCTTCATAGGCCAGCGTGAACAAAGAGTGTTTCTTCAACTCGGCTGCAAATGTCTCCTGAAAGTCTCTCTCAATAGATTCATTCAATCTGTCTCCTAATTCCCTCAGGCGAGCGGCAATCTTTATCAAACACAAACACTCTGAATATTAAATGTTCTTCAGTTAAAAAAAATTCCTTTATTAATTTAGCCATCACTGCTACACACTGTTTCAGGGAGAGGAAAAAAAAAAGAAGAAAAAAAAAAAGAAGGAAAAAAAAAGAAGAAAAAAAAAAAGAAAAAAAAAAAGAAGAATAAATAAAAATAAATAAAATATAAAATAAAGATCATTTTGCACAAGTTTGATTATTCCTAGACAAGCACACTGACAAACCCTTCTGCACTATGGTGCATATGCAAATGTCTCAATATTTTCACTGCATGCATTGAACAAGTGGATTATCTTCCTCATCCATCAGATTCCATGCTGACATTTGTCTTTTCCATCCTCTACTGGCTTCATACATGTACAAAAGCACTCGTTGCCTTGGGAGAACTCTGTCTCCACAAGTCAGGATTCAAGTAACAGATTATGTAACACAAACTTCAACAAGTGAAAACATACAACAGGAAATTTCTTCTCCTCTGGCTGTATACCAAACACTTCAATGAAATTCTCATATTATAAGAGTTGCCTTTGAAAGGCTATTACATGTTGTAGTGCTACGTATGTGGGATGTGTACAACTATAAATGGACTTGATACACACCCACTCAGCTAATACTGACAACTCCATTTAGAGAATCAGTTAACGATGCATGCCCTACAACAAAAACCACACCCACACAAACAACACAGGCACCCTTTACCTTAAAAGTGTGATTATACTAATATTTTAACTCTAGCGAGTCTTCAAGGTAACAACATTCATCAGCTGTAATCTCTCTTAAAAGAAATACTTACCTTCCCATCGTTTAGACTTGAAAAAAAAAAAATGACAGCAAGGAAAAACAACAACACCAAACTAAAAACATAACTCACAAAAATGTTTTTGAAGAAAGAATAAGGGGACTACCTATTTTGTTATGAGTATCAGGTGATGCCACTGGCAAGCTCAGATAGACATGTACATGTAATACCCATGACTAGTTGTGGTTGCTGTGAAGTTCCCCAAGAATGCACTGTAAGCACAAAGTTTGTAAACAAGCACTTCCTGTTTCCCAACTCCCTCCCTCCCTCCTCAGGAGATCTCTCTCCAAAAGCAGCTGGTGGTGTGGCATGTGTGGAATTAGCTGAGCATGCACTTGTCATGCTTGGTGAGATCCATAACCTGGTTAGCTTCAGAGTTGGTGGTTGAGAGAGAGAAGGTACAAACAGCTTCAGAGTTTATGCATCACTGTTCAGTTATCCTTTTGTTCACTTTATAATCCTATTTATGTCAAATCTTGTTCTCAAATATGTAGCTATAAAGCTGGAGAAACAGATAAAATGACTAAAAAGTGGCCTAGTACATGAAGTATTTGTATATGCTCATTTCTGGGTCTCTGAATTACTCCACACACAATCTTGGCTGCTAAAGTTACATGCATGGGGGCATACTTTTAATTGATCCTTCATCCAACGTACGTACACCACGAAAATACGACAGCATAAGTTTAATAAGCTAACTAGGCCGGCTGGCCATTATCGGTTGGTAGACAATAATTCACTGACATACGGACAACCCGCATAATCCTATACTCAGACTGGCCACACCTCTGTTTCAAATGGTAAAGTACAAACTAAGATTAATGCCTGCTTATCCATATAAACTGGTGCAGTTTTCAGGGCATCCAGCCAACCATTAGCATGCCAACACACCTTCCTTACTGTGATTATAGAGTTGATGCTGGCTACTATGTTCTAAGGAAACGTCTGAGAACTCAAGATAAATATGGACGGAGTCTTGCAAGTTACCATTTAGTTTTAGTACTAAGATTAAAAACAAAACAAAGCAAAAAACAACAACAACAAACTAATACTCATGAGTCTATCCATCAACCCTACCAAATGTTAGATACCTATGACAACTACTTCCTGGCCCTGAGCCATCCCTGTCACATATGACGGCAACCAAATAAGTGTATAAAATTGATTGCTGGTTGCAATATTGGCAAAACACAGAACCTTGTGCTCTGTGTAGAAACAATAACAACGACAAAAAGCATTTCAGGAAGACAAAACAACAAAAACAAACAAACAAAAAACAAAATAAGGTAGACCAAGGCATATATAAAGCTCAGCTCCCTACTGGTTTCTTTCAGACCATGTAGTTGTCACTTCGTGTTGACAGACACAGCTAACATAATATCTCACCTGTGACGCAGGGTCGTTCGCTACGGGGTCCGCCGCTTCTGCTCCGGCCGCCGCTTCTGCTCCTTCCGCCAGTATTCCACCAACACCTTCATTGTCTTCCTCACCTCGGCTCAGTCCAGGCATGGTCGCCCTGACAGTTGATTTCACGCCACCTCTGGGTTTCTCTTTTTTATACTTCTGCCGATAAAACGCCAGGGCAATGCCCGGGGTTCGTTCATACACTTGCTTCTGAGCCATGACTGAGTAAATGGGATTCCGAACGTCAAAGTACGGCTTCAACCGAGCAACCTCAGCTACTAGACTTACTCGCTTTACGGAGTCAGGGACGAGCTGACGTTTTATTTGTGGGGCCGGACGGTGTATGTATATCGTAAACCACGCCCTATAAAGGACGTCAGCCAAGTTCGGAAATCCCCCAAGGAGGCACTTTACCAACTATTGATGATATAATTTAGCCTGGAATAAATATTTATTCCAAGCTATAAATATCTTCACAATTTTAATTTTAGGGATGTGACCCTGAGATAACTCACGTGTTATCTCAAGCTGTATTGATGGCTAGATATTTCACTCTCAGGCTTTATTTCTCTTACCTCTGTCTTGTGAAGATAATTTAACCTGCTCCTGAAATATTTTGCCATATCACACTACTGCAACCCATGTAATAAGTACTATGTATATATATAAAAAATATATAAATATATATATAATACTTATAGCACGAGTCAGAGTACAATATGGGAAAATATTTTACGAGCACGCAAAATATTTTCACGAGCCAAAGGCGAGTGAAAATGTGGCGTGAGAGTAAAATATCATTCCCATATTGTACGACGAGTGTGATAAGTGATTTATTGCTTCTTTGAAATTTTTCTCAACCGGTTACAATACAATTTTCATTGATTTACTCGCTACGCGCGCGCTACAACGAGCGTACAATATAAACCGTACAATATGGGAGAATACAGAACGCTCGCGTGATGCGGAAATATTCAAGTAAAAATATCAAAGCTGCAATAAATATATATATATACACACACACACAGCTATTTGTTTAATATTCCAATATCATTTAAAATGCTTGTGGGAAAACAAAGAGGGGGCATGGCAGACTGTTACAGAATCCTAAAGTTAATATGCAATATACTCAGGGGTTAGAAAAGGAAAGTGTATGTTGACACCTACACTTCTCAATTGTTTATTGCTGGGATTAGCCTCACAATGGATATTGCAAAGAAATGATTGGCATATCAATGATTGTTTGTCTGCCAACATTGCATATAATTGACAATACAAATAATTTCAATATTGTGTGGTCATTCTGCATGACAGCTATCTTCAACAAATCTACTCTGCACAAGCTGGGCATCATAATAAACTACAGAGGGTCAAAAGTGTCCATTTGTAAGCAAGTTGTACACTCCTATGCTTCTTGCATATGATCACCTAGCCCTACTTGGAACTTAATTTGTAATTATTTGCATTAACATTGAATTACAGGGGGATAAGGGGACTTCTTTGTGCATTTTAGTTTTAGTCAAATAAAAAACAAAACCAGAATGCATGTGTGAAAACTATGAAATAAATGACATCATCAACAACAGAAGCATTGATTGATTATCACAAGACATTTTAAGATTAGAATGAGGGTTACCCCTAAACGTTACACTAGTAGCTATGATGTTTTGTTGGTTTTTGTTGTTGTTTGTTTCATTTTTGGGCAAGTCACATGCGGTAACTACAGGCATATATTATGCTCCTTTGTTTACTTATAGTTCCAGTAGCTAAGTGACCTAGAGAATGAATTGCAGTTTATAAACTCACAAGAGAGAGTTGCATAACAAGCTATGAATGAATGCTATCTTATGCTCAGGGGATAAACCTTAAGTTTTGAATACATGATTTACTGGATTGAAATTGCTATTTAATTTTTCACATGACATTCTCTCATTTTACCACTGCCATTTGTCTGTTTCTACGGTTATTCATTGTTTAATTATTTATATGGGTATTTTTTTTACACGTGTGGGAGACAATTGGCTATCACAACGACTTTTTCAGGGTGTGACTCTGCTATTTAATAGACATGAGAGACTAGCTATGGTCGATTACTCTAATTTGCGCCTTTGGTCTTTGTGGATATTGTGAAAGATAGAGTAAGCTCATTCAACATAGCTTAGATTATAGGGAATCAATGCTCACCAGAGAGTGTCTTCATTCTACCAACTTCCCACCAAAATTGCCTAGGCGAGGCTTTTATCTATGGTCACAATCTTTGTACAACTGAGGTTGGGGGAAGTCATCAGGAAAGAACACCAGGTTGTGCCCATACACACACACACACACACACACACACCTTGACCTTGAAAGGAAGCCACCCATCGGATGATGCTTCTCTCATAAGTGACAGATTAAATCACAGTTATTAATGTTTCTGACGAGTGGTGACACATCTGCGTCTATTAATGTCTTGCTTTCGTCTGAATGCTCTCTCACACACACTACACTGGTATGGCTTTTCTGTAACTGTACTGCTACCACTGTTCTCAATACTGTCTTCCACACGTGTCCTTCTTCTCCTCTCATCCTCTGCCACTCTAGCCTCAGTCACATCCTCGAGTCCTGTCCTGCATGCCATCATGCAAGGACCACACTACTCTGAGCATAGTGGGAGGTATACCACACTTCTTCATAACACTCCACAGAGATTTACGAGGGACAGAGTCGTAGGCCTTCTTGAGGTCCACAATGAGTACAAACATCTTGGTGTTATGCTCCAGAGCTTTCTCTATCAGTTTTCTGGCACAGAAGATCATGTCAGTACAACCTCTACCACTTCTGAACCCACACTGTGTGTCAGGCAACACTCGCTCTGCCATTGTCTGCAGTCTTTGCTGGATGACCTTAGCAAACACCTTTCCACATATATCCAACAGACTGATGCCTCGCCAATCACACTGTGACAAGTCAGACAAGTCACCTTTCTTGGGAATAGGAACAACCAGAGCATCCTTCCATTCTTGAGGCACTTCCCCATTAGCCACACATTACTGAACAACTCCATCAAATACTCCAGCAACTCTGCACTGCAACACTTCCACACTTCAGGCAATAATCCATTCTTCCCCCCAAGCCTTGCCATTCTTCAGCTTCGCCAATGCTTCTAACACCTCATCATCAGAAGGTGGAGCATCCAGGCTTTCATCTACGGGGTGGTTTGGCATTTCGCTTATGGCATCTTCCTGGTAGGAGCTCCTAATATTGAGCATGGTGCTGAAGTGTTTATTCCAGCGACACAACTGCTCACCACGGCCTACACACACCTCTCCACTTGACTTCCTTACCACTCTATTCATCACTGGTCTCATTCCGGCACTTCCCTTCTGAATCTATTTCATGCTTCGCCAGCAACCCCCGCTCGTATGTCCAGACAACAATCCCCTCTCTACTTCCTCAGCCTTCTTCTGCAGCCACTCATTCTTGGCCTTCTTCACTGCCCCAGCCACAATTCTTCTCTGGGCCACATATCTCTGACGATCACTGACCTTCCCCGATCTCAACCATCTTCCAAACAACATATTTCTCTTATCAATGCCATTCTCCAAAACAGAGATACTTTCCTTGAACCAATCTGGCTGCCTCTTGGTCTCCCATCCCAAAACACTCTCTCCTACATCCTTTAGCCCATCTCTGATGACCTCCCACTTTTCTGCTGTATCTTGGTCTCCCATCCCAAAACACTCTCTCCTACATCCTTTAGCCCATCTCTGATGACCTCCCACTTTTCTGCTGTACTAGTTGCTGACTGCCACTTCCTGGCCACTCTCTCACTCACCCAAATCTGCTGCAGATCTTCTCATCCTTCAATGCTCCCACCTCAAACCTCTTCCTTAAAACTAGTCTAGGCTTCTTCACAGGTACACTCTGATTCTCAGCTGTCCTTGCAGTAGCTTGTGGTCCATCCAACAGTCAGCAGATCTCAGCACCATCACATCACTACACATGTGCCTCTGACACTGCCTCATGATAATGTAGTCAATACAGTGCCAACTCTTACTACCAGGATGCTGCCAAGTGCACTTGTGTATCTCCTTCTTCTCAAACATCGTATTCATCACCACAAGACTGTTCAGTGAGCACCAAGCCAGTAACTCCTCACCACTTGAATTCATCTGACCGACTCCATGTCTGCCATGGACACCATCCCATCTGTCCCCTCCTATCCGTCCACTACCTACTCTAACATTGAGATCTCCTACTATCAGCAACACATCCTCTGCACTCACTCCATCCACCACAGTCTGCAAGTCAACATACAACTTGTCCTTATCAGCCTGGCAGGCCCTATGAGTAGGTGCATACACACTCACAACAACTCCATACACTGGACCACTCCTTCCCCTTGATGACCTGGCCACCGCCTTCTCGCACAATCTCAATCTGGCTGTCACAATTCTAGAGCTGACTGCACTCCATACCTCACCACACTCTCTCCAGCTCTCAGCCATGTTTGGATCCAGCACTAGCCCCACCTCTTCATTCCTCTCCACTCTTTCATCATCACCAGTCACTGGCCGTCCAGAATGCAAGATCAACTACCCATCAACATCGTACAGTGCATTTCCAAACCACTTCGTCTCACTTATGCCCACCACATTCATCCCAAACTTACAAAACTCTTGCACCATCAACCTAGACTTCTTGTCCACAGCAACACCTCTTCCACCTTGTCTGGACACTCCTGTAGCAATGCTACCATCTGACTCAGTCAATGATCTCACATTCCAACATCCAACATTCAGTTTCTTACTACATCCACTACATCTATTATTAACCATAATTAGCTTCTTGTGCTAAAGTTACAAATGATCTTAACACTGAGGGCTAGCAAAACCACTGCAGTGTTTTAAACATAGCCTTTCACTTAGCAACTGACAAAATCAGTACGAATACTACAGTGATCACTAAAGCTGCGCCAACCAGTCATGTTAGCGTTACCCCCCAGGCATGCACAACGAGGAGGAATTTTGCCCGACACACACACACACACACACACACACACACACACACACACACACACACACACACACACACACACACACACACACACACACACACACACTTTTTAGTGAATAATATTTGTGAGAAGCTAAGCAGCCACGATCTTCTGACTAAGTGCAAGAAGGCTAAAAGGCCAGAAACAGAGGCTGGCTGGCCCATCTGAACTTGTGTAACAAGGGGAGGGGTCAGAGTTCATAAAAAATTCTGGGGGTGTAGTCAAAATTCCTGGGTGGGGTGTGGTAGAAGTTGTTTGAGAGCTGGGCTCTCACGTACGGCCGGTGTCACGTAAAAATGGGTATCCCCAAAAATGGGTATCCCGCATACCCATATTTCCGGAAAAATGGTTACCCCCGCACCCATATTTCCGCAAATATAGGTACCCCCATACCCATATTTACGAGAAATATGGGTATCCCTTCGAAAATATAGGTATCCCCTGGTATGCTGTCCGAGAAAGCTGTGCGCAGCCTTTGAAATAGTCGTAAGCTAATGGCAGTAATAAGGGGAAGGAATCAGCCAGCTCTGACTAGTAAGTCAGCCTTCTGAGTGGTACCTAAAAGATGTTAGTAGACAAAAGAGAGAAGAGACTAGAATAGACCAATGAGACCACAAAAGATTGAAGAGAACAGAAGCTACTAAAGGGATTATAAGATACTAAAGATGATAAAAGAGTCTAATGAGACTAAGCAGAGAATATATAGGCTAAGAGAGACTAAAAAGACTGAAGAAAAATAAAGAAACTAGAAGAGACTAAAAGGGACTAGAAACTTAAGAGACTAAAAGTAACTAGAAGAGACTGAAAGATAAATTAGAAGAAACCAAAAGAGTCTGAAGAAACTAAAAGAGACTAGATGAAACAAAAAGAGACTAAGAGAGATTCAAAGACCTAGAAGAGACTAAAGAAACTAGATGAGACTAAAGAGACTAAGAGAGACTTATAGACTTAAGTGATTGAAGAGACAGACAAGGCTGTAAAGAAACTAAAGAGAGTGGAAGACACTAAATAGTCTAGATGAGACTAAAGAGACTTAAAGAGAATAAAGAGACTAGGAAAGCTAGACTAATAAGACTAGAAGAGACTAAAGAGAATAAAGTGACTAAAGAGGTTAAGAGATTAAAGAGAAAGAACAGACTACACAGAGACTGGGAGAAAAGCTAGAAGTGACTAAAGAGACTAGAAGAGATAAAGAAATTAAGAAGATAATATGATACTAACGAGACTAATATGACAAAGAGACTAAGTATCTAGAGACTAAGATACTAAAAAGACTAAAGAAATTAGAAGAGACTAGAGACTAAAGAAGCTAAAAGACTACAAGAGACTAAAGAGACTAGATGAGACTGACATAGCTAAGAGACTAGAAAAAAATAGAAGACAAAAAGACTAAAGAGTATGATGAGACTTTAAGAAATGAAAGAGACAAGAAGAGAATAAAAAGTAACCAAGTTTTCATGCATATGGACTTTTGGCACAAGCTGAAAAATTAGTTCTTTATTTGTCTTTTTTGTCATATCTAGTAATTTCTTATAGTCTCTTTTTAATTCTAATGTTCTTAGTCTCTTCTAGTTTCTTAAGTATATCTTCGAGTCATTTTAATCTCTTTTACTCTCTCTAGTCTCTCCTATTCTCTTTAGTTTCTTCAGTATTGTCTAGTCTCTATAGCCTTTTCTAGTCTCTTCTATGTCTTTTTATAGTCTCTTCATTCTCTTCTTGGTCTCCTCTGTTCTTGTCTCTTTATCCTTTTTTTTATCTCAAACAAGAGTGTGAACTCTGTTGGGGTGGTACAATAGTTTGAATAGTTACCGCGTTGAAATAGTTACCAACAATTGCTTATGATTCCACTGCCTAAACTTAATAACCAGTCTACTCAGCTGATACTGATACATTTTTCATGCCTAACAGAAAAGTAGAAAAGTAAAGGTCTTCTCTTGGTCTCTTTAATCTTTTCAATTTTCTTTTGTCTCTTAGTCTCTTTGTCATATTATTAGTCTCGTTAGTTTCTTTTAGTGTCATATTATCTTCCTAATTTCTTTATCTCTTCTAGTCTCTTTAGTCACTTTTAGCTTTTCTCCCAGTCTTTGTGTAGTCTGTTCTTTCTCTTTAATCTCTTAGCCTCTTTAGTCACTTTATTCTCTTTAGTCTCTTCTAGTCTTATTAGTCTAGCTTTCCTAGTCTCTTTATTCTCTTTAAGTCTCTAGTCTCTTCTAATTTCTTTAGTCTCTTTTAGTATCTTAGTCTTTTCCAGTCTCTTTAGCCTTAGCCTCCTTTAGTCTCTTTAATCTATTCCAGTCTTTGAATCTCTTCTAGTTTCTTTAGTTTTTTCACCCCTTTAGTCTCTTCTATAGTCTTTTAGTCCCTTTTAGTTTCATTAGTCTCTTTATTCTCTTCTAGTCTCTTTAGTTTTTTTGTCTCTTTAGTCTCTCCTAGTCCCTTTAACTACTCCCAGTCTCTTCTCTCTTGTTCTCTTTATTATCTTCTAGTCTCTTCAGTATCTCTAGTCTTTTTAGTTTCATTAGTTCATTCATTTTTTAATCTCTTCTAGTTTCTTTAGTTTTGTCTAGTCTCTTTCTACTCGTCTAGTCTCTTTAGTCTCTCTAGTTTTTTTTAGTCTTTTCCATTCTACTTCACTTCTAGTCTCTTCAGTATTTATTAGTCTTTTCAGTTCTGTAATGTAGTTTTATATCATTATAGCTATAATGGGATAATTCTTGAATATTATGAATCCATTATTCGGATATGAATCCTAACAAATTGCACTGAATATCAACTTCCATTCACATATCTTTCATATCTAAAAAGACTAAGTAAGAAGAGAAAAAAGACTAAAAGGGACTAAAGAAATTGAAGAGAATATGAAGAGACTGAAAGACTGAAGAGGCTAGTAGACATTAAGACCCTAGAAGAGCCAAAAGAGACTAAGAAGAGTATAAAAACACTAAGAAGCGAATAAAAAGACTAAAAGAGACTAAAGCGACGAAAAGAGATAAGAATCAATTAATAACCTCAGTATGTAGCTATGTATACCCCACTTCACTACCCCATCAGCTATGTATGTCTTCTATCATAAGGAAAATGTATGGCTATGCAATCCACTTGTTCTTTTTTTTTCTAGATGATTTTTGTTTAAATATATGTTATCTTTTTTCTGAATATTTTTATTTTTCTAATATGAACATTTAGATTTATCTGATGAAATGGTTATTTTAGATAGTAAGTAGCTATGGTATTCAGATACAAACTTTAGCTTCAAGTTGAGCAAGATGTTAAAGTGCAAACTTATTATAGCTAGCTAGCTATCATTGAGCTGTAAAGTAAAAAAAAAACTGCTATATTCACCCCATAGTTTACACTTTATTAGATAAAACAAAAAATAATAGTCATTATACACACTTCAAAGTCAACAATAGTGAAGTTCAGACGTGTTTACAAGATAAACATTTCCATAAACAAGATGATATCTCGAAAACCTCTCTTGGTATATTCGCACATTTCTGATGAAACCAATTGCGACAATGTCTGCACTGTGCCAATCCACCAAATTGTGTTATATCTTTTCCCCAAGGAAGTCTACACGTGCAATAAACGGCTATTTTCTTCGAGCTTACAATGGCAGTGGTGTGACGACGTTCTCTGTGGCATGAAGGAAAGTCAGATATCATTCCCTTTTCGAAACACAAACTTAAATGCTTTCTCATACGAGTCTGATTAAAAGTGTATTGAGAAGGGTCCTTGTTATTGCACAAAGCAGCTGCAAATGCAATTGCGAAAAGCCCACAATCATTCGCTCCAGCTTGTTGTTGAACATTCATATACTTGACCACAAAAGAATCTTCAGGAGTTTTCATTATTGCTGCCAACTGATTTGTTAAACTTGTAGAATAGTTGGGATACAAACTGTCATACACACAGCAACTATTAGGTGGACATCCTATGTTAGATGCGCAAACCCAATGATTACCACAGACATTTATAATTTGTATGAAATCTGTATTTGATGATTTCCAAACTAAATTATGGTATAATGGTAATGGTGACAAGAGACCATTTTGAGTTGGGTATTGATTTTTTAACAACTTTGATGCCGCATAAACATGTGCATCACTTAACCAGCCACCATTCTGAAGGTTCTCTTTATCTGTTTTAAATAAAAGAAGAGTTTCAATCCAATATTTCCCAGCATCTTTTCCATTACTGTCGTTTATTTCTGCATCAAGATGTTTCACTTTTTTCTTCTGAGGTTCTTGATTACCACTAATAACATCATAATTTTCATACCACATTTCCTTCACTTTTGAATTTCTCATCATTGTTCCTTGCTCCTCTGAAGATATCAACTTTACTGGTTTCACTTCTACCATTGTGATCTTTACTTCCTCTTCTAATCGTTCAATATTTTTTTCTTCCTTCGATTTATTACAGCCCGTTTCAATTACAATTTCTTCTTGTGACCTTGCAATCTCCATTCCTTCCTCCACTGAACACCTAACCTTCATTGCTTTCTCTTCCATTGCAATCTTTAGTTCTTCTTTTTCCAACTTCTCAATATTTATTCCTTCCTCTCTTGATTCAGGTCCTACTTCTATCACAGTTTCTTCTTCTTCTTTCTCCTCTGACTTCCACTTGTCATCTTCACAATGTGCAGGTATTGGAATCATAGTTTCACCGTCTTCTGATATCCTACTCTTATTATCTTCACTGCTCTTACCTGTTGTTCTGTCTTCAGATTTAGTACTAAAGTCTATCTCTTCAAATGTTCTCTTTCTATACAATTTCAGCCGACCAATATTAGCCTTATTTTTTATCACTTTACCATTCTTCGACAATTCGTATAGGCCCTTACCCAAACTCCTGGAAATCACATAAGGCCCAAGCCATGCTGACTCTAGCTTGCCCCCTTTCCGCTGTTTTTGTGCAGTATTCTGCAAAAGTACATCAGATCCTATTTCAATTGTTGCTACTTCATGCTTTTTATCGTACAAATTCTTTTGTTTTTCTTGAGCTTTGATAATACTCAGCTCAGCATCACTAAACACTTTCTTTCTTGATTCCATTAATGATGTCATAAAAATGTCAAGCTGAACCTCATCCTTGCATTCTTCTTCTGATATTTTAACATCATTGTCAATTGGCAATCTCATGTGCTGCTGAAAGAGCATGAAGTATGGCGAGTGCTGAATTGAACTTTGAAAAGAAGCTCTGTAACCCATAAGTACACTGTCTATATTATCATCCCAATTATTTTGCTCTTGATTACAAAGTTTAGCCAGACAACGACACAGGGTTTGATTAAAACGCTCAGTGAGCCCATTTGTCTACAGAATCAATAATATATATATATATATATATATATATAATATATATATATATTACATGAATATTCCTGTCCTAATTAAAAAAAAAACGAAGTTAGTGATACCAGTGGTTGCTTTAGCATTTAATAAATTGCTTACTGATTATACATTCTAATTCATACACGAAAAACCAATCAGTTTATTATAAGTTTATTATATGAGCATACTAAAAGTACCACTGATATTTTCTTCACTTCATTTTATTTTACTTTGCTTTGCCAATTGTATAACATTTTTATGTAATATTTTATTTTTATAGTATTGAAGTACTGTAGGTAGCTATAATTGACTAAAAGAGATTAAACTGAAGTGTTAATCTAGTTTAAACTCATAATCTGCCATTATTACTGCTACTGAAGTTCTGTAAAATCATGCACAGGTTAAATAATTCATGCCATTTGTTACCTCCAACAATAATTGCAAAGTTTAGCTTTAGTATAGTATAGTTTAACAGCAAAGTATTAGTTAAATTGAATACTTTCATGCAATTTGATAAGTCTCAAACAATTTCAAATATTTAATTACACTCTAGCTTACCTGCGGGTGGTAAGCACTGGTTATTTTGTGACGAGTTCTTGTGATTGAATAAAGCTCATTGGATAATTCATTTATAAACTCCCTTCCTTGGTCGGTGATCAAAACCTGAGGGCAACCAAATCTGCACATAAACTACAAAGAAAATAAACTTATCAGAGAAGTAAGCAAAAAACAAAAAATACAATACCGAATATATGAATTTGCAGATGCCTGCTGCGTGTTTAGAGGGAAGAGGAGCTGCTTCTGCCCACTTAGAAAAATAATCCGTTAAAGTAACAATGTACTTGTTACCTCGTGCAGTTTCTGGGAGCGGGCCGATTAAGTCCATTCCAACCTGATAAAAAAGCTTCGATGTTACAGGAATAGGGTGGAGTGTGCCCACTGATTTATTGAGCTTATTTTGACGTTGACAACGGTCACACGAGTCAACCTAAGGAATACAAGACATCATATCAAATCTAAAACTGAATCACCCTACCCTCGAATAATATTGCCTCCCACCATTATTGTATCAGATCCTGAGTTAGGTGTACATATTATATACTTACATATTTTTTAACATCAGTGAAAAGACCAGGCCAGTAATATTTGCTTGATACTATGTCATTGGTTCGATGGAGTCCAAAATGACTCAAATCATGAGAGGCAGCTACAATTCTTTTTCTCTTTTCAAAGTCTTCAATAACCAATCTTGAAGTTCCTGACTTTGCTGCATTGACTTAGAAGAGGCAAAAAATAAGTAAAAAAATTAATACATAATACAAAATACTTAATGAATTAAATTATAACCTGCAGAAATTAAGTGCAGAGTGAATAGTGACCAGATTGCAGAGAGAGTTTCTTCTTTCAGTAATATGGTCATTATCAGCTCAAATAATTATAATAATAGCAAACATTGTTTTTTTTTTATCAGCCACCCAACATTAGACTTCTTGTAAAGTCCTTTTCAGGGGTCTCCATGGTGATACAATAAATATGATAGAAGCAGCAAGAATTGGAAGGTACATTTACAGTTTATCGTGTCCGAAGGGTGATTTTCACTACTCAGCATAGGTAGCCAGCGTCCTGGAAGCTCTAAACCTTTGTCTCTGTTAAAGTTATTGCTGTCTAGTGTGTGTGTATAGCTTTATTAATCTTTAACTCACGATTTTTACTGGCTCTATCTACCTAGTGGTTTCACCTCTATATCACAACTGCAGGGTATACTGTACACTATGATGGCTCTGTGCTGATGGGTATAGTATCCTTGACTTTAGTAAAATGTGGTCTTAGTGTCCTACTTGACTTAAATGCCGTTTTGACACACTCTCTGAATACTCTCATTCAATCCTAATATGTAAGGCATAGAAAGAATTAAACTTTCTCTTTTTCAGTATCTGTGTGATCTCTATAAGGTAACTCTTTAGAGCCTGCCCTAATGTTATCATAACCATTTGTACTTTGTGTAGGTGTTTCTATTCTTCCTTCAAATTATCACTCATATTAGTTACTCTCCTAACTCTCTGATACAAGTATCTGACAATTCCTCTCTATGATTAGGATGGTGGGACTCAATTAAAATGAAAGTATGTCTGTGTGTACAGGTTTTCTGTACTCTCCAATAAACAATCCAGAAAATATAGCTTACCATTTTGTTCTGATTCCATGGTGAATTTATACATAGTTTAATGTTCTAACAATTTTTTTTTACTTCCCGTCTCACTATTCAAAGGGTGTCATCTACATCTCTTCCATAATACACCGGAGCATAGTCTAATGCTACTTGCTCATAACTGTTTTCATTATACCTAAAGTAAGTTGATTTAAGTCAGACCTCTAATAATTCTGTGACACACTAGGATAAAGACATGTTCTCTCATCTAGACTTTCATCATTCTGGAGCTTATCTCTGATCACAGACACTGCCTCATCTATTGGAACATTAGTGAATGGGGAAGACACATCAAAACTCACCATCATTTCATCAGATCTCAATCACACACCATTAACAGTTTGCATGAAATTGTTGAATTATTTATGTATAAAATGTGTCTTACTAAACAATGGAGATATCATTGTTGATATGAACTTTGATAAATTATAAGATGGTGATCGGAAACAATGGGTCTAAGTGGGATTCCTAACTTGTGTATACATTTATCAGGGACTCTATGTGATATCAATAAGTGCTATTTCTGTTGTTAACTTAATAAAGTGAAAAAAAAAGTTGAACATTTTCTCATTGTAGTAGTAATAACCACTACAGCTGAACGAACCTTTTAAACTCTACGACTCAAGATATAGCTACCTTCAATTAACCTTACTCAACAAAATTTGAAAACTTAATGACTCTGCATTCACATTATAAAAATATGACAGGCAAGATTCTTAGAAAGAATTATTGTGATGCATACTAAAATTTAGCTATATATCACTTGTTTTTGATCACTAAAATTTGACTCGTGTTTTGTTTTAATTAATACCAACCTTACTATCACAGTGTTAAATAGGAGTTGAGTTTGCCCCCCCCCCCCCAGGTAAATTTATTTTTCTCCACCTATGTATAGAGCTTCCTTGTTCTTTAACTCTCTTAGTGAAGATGATGCTAATGATTTAAAGGGTACAGTTTGTGGTATTTTAAGAAAGTCTAGTCCTTAGTCTCCCAATTTCAATAGTTTAAAATATTTACTGTATTATAAACTTGAATTTATATAGGGAATATAATGCAGGCGTTTTTAACTTATATTAGTGTGGTTTTAGGTATGAGAAGCTTCAAAACTTATAAACTACTGCTTCCTGTTTTTTTGTGTGAAAAATAAATATTTCTAGCTGATTAAATTGACGTGTTTACCACCGGCCACTTTAGGGCCACAAAAAAAAATCTAGTTCGCGAGATATTAAATAATGTCACCTATGTGAACACTAATTAGCTGGGAGACTAAGAATTAATAAGGAAGAATACCATTCTGAGTTCACCCAGTTAATACAATCTCAGCCACTTACAGACTTGTTAAAAAGGATCCAACTAAGACTCAGGAAGCTAAAATAGGTCGTGTATTAAAGAACTTAGAAAAGGAAGGTAGAATTCCTACAATGTTGTTTAACAGGTTACCTGTTAGGTGTAGACCACATTTTATTTATGATTTTCCTAATTAACTTTGACTTAGCTCTGGATGCTCCGGAGTAAAAGTTATCATCATGTCAGGAAGCATTTGGAATTGTATTTCCAATCCAATGCGTCTGTATACTGACACATTGTTAAAACACTACAGCCTTTAGTGGTTAGTTTATAGCCATTATACTAGCGTGCTCTAGGTGTTTTCATGTTTGCACTTTGATCGACTCAAAAAAGATGAAAAATTACTAGTGCAATTAATAATGATGTGTTAAAGTCTTCTGTTACCACATATTGATTGAATGGAAACTGAGGGGTGCAAAACCCTATATACAAAATCTAGCCCTAGCCCTAGCCTCCTTGGTTCCTCCACATATGATACAGACGATACCAGACTATTGGTTCAACAGAGACATTAGTTTAGAGCTTTCAGAAAGCTAGCTATTTATGCTGCCTGCAAGTCACCCTTCAGGACATATAAACAGTAAACATACCCTCCAGTTCTTGCTGTATCACCACAGAGTTCAACCTCAGTTAACCCCTGAAGAGGACTTCACAAGAAGTCGAAACGTCGGGTTAATGGTAAGTTCTCCTTAGCCATTAAATAACAGACATCAAACTTTAGCTTTAGCCTAGTTAAAGCTACTTCATCAAGAGTAGCTACACATCAGCCTAAGCTGTGCTATCTGTAGACACACCGTGATCCTTAGCACTGTTGGCTCTCATTGGAGACATGGCCACCAAGTAATGTCACTTCAAGCTATATTCAACATATCACTCAGTTTCAGATTAGTCATTTCCTTCTGAAGATGAAGAACTCAGGTCCAGATTTGTATTGATTACACACACCACTACAAAGATTCAATGGACAACTTTCCTTTCCGATTCACTCAAGTGTCAAGTAATGCATGTCCATAATAAGTTAACTAAGGAGGCAATAACTAATAGGCCTTGCAAGAACTTTTATATAGATTTGTACCAGTGGGTTTAGGTAATCAACCACCTTCAGATTAGAAGTTATTGGTTTAAACCCCACTCTGACCTACCTCTAAGTTAGATTTTTTTTCCTTCCTTCTTCAAGGAATAAAATGGAAAAGAAAATAAAAAAAGCAAAAAAAAGTCCCCTAGAATTTTTTTTTTAATATTGTCATTATTATTATATTTACTAGTAGTAATAGTAATAGTAGTAGTAGCTTAGCAGCATTTTCTTCAATTCAGGTGTTATTAACACTACTAGCAATTAATAATGACAATATTAATGTTTAGAGAGGGCCACAAAATATGCCCTGAAAGTTTGTATTACCTCCTCCAATATAAGTCGTCACCATTAATCTGGAAATACTTCGATCGCCGCCTAAGCACAGTTTTTCCACTCTTATCCAGCCCAACTGGATAGCTACCATCACGTAAGTAGGCGTATATTTCAGACAAAGCAAACCTTCCTTCGCCACCACCGCCACTCCCCTGGTTGGCCATGATATCCACGAGGGTACTTACAATTTATGAGGGGATACCTAAATTTACGGAGACATACCTATATTTCCGGAAATATGGGTATGCGGGATACCCAATTTTACGGGATACCCATATTTACGTGACACCGGGCCATAGTGGGTGCATAGCGAGCAGACTTTGGGTAACACCGCATAATAGTAGAAGCAGTGCTTATATTGTGCGTGTTTATGAGCGGCTCATTTATTCAAACAGCAACTCCGCAAAGCCACACCCCTAGAAGCTGGAAGTCGTGTTTTTGTCTGTTTGTATCTCTTCTTATTCCACCCAACTATGGGAAATTCGTTTGAAAAAGAGAACCAATTGAGCGAGGAGTTAAATAAGGAAGATGTTAAGGCGCCACAGTACAATGTGCATCTGGAATACCTAGGATTGCTATCATCATCTATCGAATGTTTGGGAGGGGAAATAGAAGGTAGGTTTTCCAGTACTGAACATCTGCTAGGCTATTTGAAAGCTCAACCTGAAGTTGGTCTTAAATTTTCATCAGTGACCTACCGTCAACTTTACATTGAACTAACTGATAACCACAACAGTCCTTTGCACATAGCTAGTGCCATGGGAGATGTAGAAAAAGTAAAAAAGTTGTGTTCTTTCTATTATATTGGTTCTACCAATAAAGATGGAGACACGCCCCTTCATATAGCATGCCGTCTGGGTCATGAAGAAATCTGTAAGTGTATTGTTGACTGGTCATTGGCAAAGGTCTCAATAGATCCTGAGAAAATTTACCTCACTAACCTAAATAGTTTGTGGAGAATACAATTAAGCAGCATTTTAGACTTATATTATATGGGTATTGTGTTAGTAGCACAGAATGTTCCATCTATGTTAATGGAAAATTATAACCATGAAACACCATTCCAAGTTGCAATAAAGTCAAACAATTTTTCATGTATTAAAAGTATTTTGAACACTCCAAAAATTGACAGTATTTATATCAATATGAAACGTAAAATGATTTATTTGAAGGAACATTTAAAGGATAACAATGAATTAAGAATATTATACAAGCAATATTTAATTGAGTGTACTAATATTGCTCATAATCATAAACAGCATAATTATTGTGAACTAGTAGCCTACATTGGGTTTATACCATGTTGTAAGAATGACAGTGAACTGTTTCCACTAGACACATTTATAAAAGTTTCAGAGAAGCGTGTTCCAATAATTTTTGAGAGTATGACGGAATGTAATCGATATTTTTGGCATAATTTCATTCAAATCAATTATGATTATTTCATTCATATTTGTGAAGAGTTTGACTTATTTACATTGTTTAAAGAAGTGTGGAAAGAAGAGTGTAACAAATCTGATAAGGAGAACAACTTGCTTCTTCATTATATTTGCAAAAATAGAACTGACCAGAGAACAGCAGAAATATTTTCACATTGTGATGTAAACAGAATAAATAATATTGGTAAAACTCCTTTATGGGAAGCTTTTTCCAATGGAAATTATTCAGTATGTGCTTGGCTTTTGTTTAATAAACAATGTGATATTTATTGTTATCATGATCGATTGAAAATGAGTGTCCATATTGGTAATCTATGCAACAAAATTATGGAACAATATTTTTGCATCACTGAAGTCACACCAGGTGACACCTTACTTCATGCAGCAGCAGCTAGTGGAGCAAGCAATGTTATATCATTTGTGAAACGCTGGATGAAATTAAACACTTTGAATTCTAAGCAGCAATATCCTCTTCATGTGGCATGTAAATCTGGTTTATCCATAGAAGCCATTCACTTATTGAGAGAATGTGATATAACTCACAAAGATATTGATGGCTATACTGCTCTAGACTTGCTCTACAAGCATCATCCTAACAGACAGGACTTGATGGCATGTGCTATGGGATCTTCTTACTATATTCCCGGAGAAACATCTTCACCTTGTAGCAAAGAAGAACTAATTTCAACAGAATGGTTTTATGACCTTAGTTTTGAAGAGCTTGATCTACATCACATGTTACATAACAATGCTCTACACAAAGCAGTATATAATGGATCCATAGCATTGATTGAAGAATTAAAGAAAGATCATCCTGACTTATTCCACAAATTTGTACTAGAAAAAAATTTATATCACTATTTGCCACTCCATTATGCAGCATTTAATCGCAACATAAACTCTATCAAGCTATTAAGTGAAGGATGTGATGTTAATTCTGTCAATATATTAGGCCATACTTGTCTACATGAAGCATGCAGGAGTGCAAGCAACTCAGATAATGACTTGGAAGTGGTGCGATTTTTAATTGAAGATTTAAAAGTTGACGTAAACATTGGCAATAACATTGGAAGAACTGCATTACATCTAGCTTGTGAAAGAGGAAAAACTCGAATTGTAAAATATATTCTTATAACGACAACAGCAAATCCAGACATAAAAGATGGCAATAATTGCACTCCACTGATGTTGACTTCCTTGGACAATCATGACATCATCAAATTACTGATTGAACATGGAGCAGACACTAGTCCCCTGTATGACACGTACAAGGAGTTCTTTAAAACGTATCAGTCAGAGAATCCTCTACCCACTCCTCTCAATATAATAGTTGCTGGGAAACCTTCATCAGGAAAGTCTACACTCATCAAAGCTCTGTGTAGTGATGGCAGTCAAACTATAGTGCAGGCAGAACCCCACACTGCCGGAATCATTCCTTCTTCTCATGACAGTGAAGAGTTAGGTTGTGTATCCTTCTATGACTTGGCAGGTCAGAGTGAATACTATGCCAGCCATGAGGCAGTACTACACACAGTCATGGCTTCATCAACTCCACTCATTCTGTTACTAGTCGACTGCAGGAAAAATCAAGGCCTCATTCAACAAGATATTTTATACTGGCTTCATTTCTTCAAATGTCAGTTACCAGCTATACCTAGAGAGAATCAGTCAAAGCAAACGATGCCACAAGTTATAACTGTTTTCAGCTTTGCAGATTTAATTCCAATTGAAATAGTTCAAAAGAAAGGCACTTGTAGTAGAATGGCAATTGGCCATTTATTTACGAATAGCGGTTTTCATTTAGCACATAGCTCCTTTATAGATTGTCGAATTTCAACCTCGAACGAGATAAAACAACTTCGCAGCAATATCAATGAATCTGCTTCAATTTTACGTGATACATCTCCTGTTGACTTTCTTCTGCACTGTTTTTACACTTTGTTGTTGCATAGTTTTAAATTCCTGCCTATGGTAAGTATTAGAGATGTGGTCAATGTAAGAAAACAATGGGTTTTATTGGAAACTGATTTCAATGTTTTGAAAACCTCTCAGAGTGGCAGTTCTGATGAAGAATCAGATGAAGATAATGAACATACATTCGAAGAAGAGAATCCAGCTAACCTGCTTCCAGATAGCAGTTCACATTTTGTGAAATTGTCAAAAAAATTACACCAAAAAGGTCATATAATATTTATAAAAAATCATTCGAATTTAGAAAATAGTTGGATTATAATTGACAAGGAAATCCTTTTAAGCAAAATCAATGGAGAACTATATGCTAACATAGTTTATCCACACCCAGACAGCATTGTGAGTACTAGCACTGGAGTAGTAGCATTGTCAAACCTAACAGAGAGATTCCCACAGTATGATATCAGTATGCTTCTGGAATTGCTGTTATACTTGGAGTATTGTCAAATAATTACTGATGAATGTGTGCTTCTGCTTCTTTCGTTAGAGTCCAAATACAGTTCAGACACATACTATTATTTCCCAGGACTAGTGAGTATAGAGAAACCACAGAATGTGTGGAATTCTCTGGCAGGACCAGTAGTGCAGTGTGGTTGGATACTGCGGGTAGAAGATGCGACATCATTTTTCACACCTCGTCTTATTCAAATATTGCTACTTAGAGTGGCATTTCAAAATGCTTTTCCCGTGAAAAGTTGGAATCGTGGTTTTGAATGTCCTAGTATTTGTCGTTCTTGTTGTGTTTGGAAGAATGGAATCTTTTGGAGAAATGAAGTCGGAACAGAGTGTCTTTTAGAAGTTGCTGAACAAGGCCAGGCAGTTGTGTTGATGTTTCGTTCATTAAAAGCTAACCTTCAAGAGAATAATCTCAAGAAATTATTATTTGTACGTTCTTCTGTGATATGAACTGTTTTAAAATGTGTTGAGGAAATATGTCCATCTTTGAACGTGCTAGAGTATTTCTGTCATCCAGATCAAGTTCATTATCCTCCTAAGCCTTGTGAAGAAATGGCTTTATACAGTATCGATAATATGGCCAAAGCTGTATGTCAGAGATCTGAGATAGTCATGTGTGACAATCCTAGTTTTGATAATTTGAAATTATCTGAACTGCTACATTTCGAACCTTTTATGAGTTGCTGCTTTAAAGAAATGTTTGATGATGCAAATCAGAATAATCTAATATCTGAAAATGATATGGAGACAATCTCTGAATGTGTGAAGAATGAGAGAATGTTTATTGCACTCTCTGATCGTGATGGTGAGAGTGCGGATGGAGTCATACTTTATTGGAAAAGCAAGACATACCGAGAGTTCAGATGCCAACTGGCCAAGTTCAGTGTGTTTGGTCTAAGAGACCCCAAGGTTAGTAACTGATTGGAAATTTACTAGCTAGCTATTTGAAACATGATTTTATTAAATACAGTGATATAGCTGCTATGTTATTTCACCAAACTCATTAACAGGTATCACAGGACGTTTTATTGCAATAATTCATTTGTTATTGCTTGGTTCTTAGATACTTGGAAGTTGCTCTATGGAGGAATTGTCTTCAGGAGCACTAGCCAAGGAACATACTTTCCTATCAAATTCAGATGGTATGTCATCTATTTAATTAACTTTAGCACTAAAAATTTGACTGTTGTTGTTCATTTTTAGATTGTGCTACAGTGTTTAGAAAGTTTTATCCAGTATTAATGAAACGACTACAATTCAGCATCAGCTCTATTGCAGATTATTGCTATAGCAAGAATCTTATATCAGATGACACTTACAGTGAGATCGTAGAATTGAACATATCCAAAGCAGGCAAGACTAGAAATTTACTGATGGATGTAGAGCAGAATATTTCTTCAAAAACAGAAGCATTTGAAGATTTCTGTGAAGTTCTGGAAATCTGTGAATTCAGTGATTTAGTAGTTTCTCTTACGTTGAAGACTACTTAAAGTTGAACAATACATCTTTAAAAGTATTACTGAGACTATTACAGTCATTGGTCATTCATTATTATTGTGAGAGCTTGCTGAATAAAGTTAATCCATTATTCAGTGGCACTAGACAAGTTCAGTAAATTTGACGTATATTATTTATCATGCAACCATTACCCCTTGTCATTTATTATTCATTACCAGTCAGTCAACACTCATTTTTGTGGTTATATTGATTTCTTGTTTCCTGTTTGTGCATGCATTTAACCGTGTGGTAATAAAAATTACAACAGTTGCTGCGAATATAATTGTATAGTTTGGAGGCTATTACTGTACGTGTATGTATGTCCCATTAAACTGGATGACAGTTGTGGGTAGGGTATAGCTGCTAGTTGTATGCAGATTGTAACCAATAGTTGCAGCTTATTAGTAAAATAAGCACCAAATTGTAATGAGGATAATAACCACACCCCAAAATTTAAGTTATCCCAATGAATTTTGACCACACCCCCATGCATTTTGGTCTAACTTCCATGCTTTTGAACCCAAGATTTTGATTTTGTCCCAGTATTTTGACCAATTAAAACTGTGTCACATAAACCACCTCTTTTTCTGGCTTTTTCACCATTAAGGATGAAGCTTTCATATTGCTTTTAGATGATTGTCACTGAATATAGCTAATGTTAATTCTAGCATTATGATTAGTCATGATGTGATAAGAACCAACCATTAGCTATAATAAGTGAATCTCCCTAATAATAATAATAATAATAATAATAATAATAATAATAATAATAATAATATCTTTATTTCAAATATCTGGCACAAATACTTGCACTGCTTGCAGGCATATGATTTACTTAAGTGTACTGCTGGAAAATCTGTAGTGTGCTTGAGAGGAAACTATGTAGTAAACTCTTATTCTGGAACAAAAAGTACACTGGATTGGTAAAACATGAGTAAACATAGGAAGTTGTACATGTGTGGTTTGTAGTTTGTTCCAGAATTAGAGTTTACCACATGGTAAACTATGCAGTAAATTTACAGTAAACTTCGGTAAAACAAGGACTGGCAAGCAGTGTTGAACCTCCTCACACACGAGTAATTCTACCATTTTTTCCGTCTCCACATTAGGATTAACAATATTGAGTCTCAAACTTGTCTACCTACAATGAACATTCACTATTGAATATGAAGTACCATTCAATTGGTGCTGTACAGGTACCATTAGATCTGTCATACCTGGCTATGGACAAACCGATAATGGGTGGAATGATGGTGAGTGGATGTGTGGCGTTGATGCTAGAAAGTGATCTCTCATCTTGACTTTCCACTAAATGGAATTTAGCACGACTATAGCACCAGTGCATCCATACGAATGTTCGACTGATACATGTGTGATGTAATAGTCACTTAGAGATGAGCTCATATCACTTTCTGCATCAGTTTCTCCAGTCATCAACTCATCATTGTTGTTGCTACCTTCACCAGTCGATCTTGTCATCCTCGTCACAGTGTTAGCCCCCCTCAGATAGTTCATCCTCATCAAATTGTTTATCCTCGTCAAATTGTTCATCCTCTGCAAGTTATTCATCTTCATCAAATTGTTCATCCTCATCAAAACTGTTGGTCCTCATTAAACTCTTGGCCCTCATGAAAATTTTTGGTACTCGTCAAATTGTTTGTCCTCATACAATTGTTAAATGGTTCCTCTTCATGCCCTAACAAAATTCTTTGTTTAAGTGAAATTGTTTGTCCTACTCAAATTAATCATTCAGTTTCTCCATCTTCTTCAACCGTTTCCTCATTCCACATAGCTTCCATTGACCTATTCATGTCTTTCCTTGTCCTTCATACTTCAAATGACCAGGTGGTGTAGTTGAACAAAAAGATAACTGCATTTTAGAGGCTTTAGCAAATCGTCCACGTTTATTAGTGTTTGTTGATGTCTTTCCTCAGACAGCTTGTTAATTTTGGCTTGCAAGATACAACTTCAATTTTCTAGCTGCATTAATAATTCTCTGTAAAAGCCACCCAAATTCGATTAATTATAATTAGCTACCCTAAAAAGAAAAATTATAATGTGATTTCAATCATTACACACAAGTAATGTTCAATTGATATAGCTAATGTCTCGAAAATGTTTTCTACAGTCTGCGGTCTTCGTTTGTTTGTTTTTTTACCCTCGAACATGATGTGTATTCTTAGCTTTGCCCCGTGGAGAAATCTCTAGCAGTAAACTGAAGCTCCGGGCTGCTTTTATCGCAAAACACCTGGCGCTATAGCAACAGTTTAAAACTGCTTGCAAAGCCCAGATGTATTTCTGTGCGGCGTTAGAACGGTGATGAGTAACAACGATGAGTTTATTCTCGCCCCACCCGGCATGCTGGATAACGCTGCTGGTCCAGACAGCAGCAGATTTAAGTCTAGGGGGACTAATAAGCTAGATGAAATCAAGATCATTCAACCGGATCATACGTTGCATTCATTTAGGCTACCCAAACATGCACTAGGAATTGACTGCATTGATAAAGTAAGTATTTCATCCGCTGCAATACAAACTTTTATATATATAGCTATTGGCCTTTATGGCATCCACTGTCTTTTCAGATCTGTGATGTTCTTGGCATTGTAGAGAAGGAATACTTTGGGCTCTATTTTATTGATACAGATTCTGGATATAAAATTTGGATCAACAAAAGAATTCAAATAAAAAAACAGATCAAACAAAAGCCTCCTTTTGAACTACACTTCGGGGTGAAGTATTACACTCAATCAAATTACTTATTGCAGCCCCAAACAATGTAAGTCTGTATTTTTTTTTTTGTTGTTGTTGTTGTTTTTTGCTGGTTTGTTTTTGTGTCCTTTTTTTTTATTTTTTTTTTTTTTAATCCTGCCATGTTTTTATACCATTGATCAAAAAAAAAAAATTCTTGCAGTGAAGCCTATTTTCTTGATCTTCGGCAGCAAATCAAGAGGGGTGATATCCATGTACCTAATACCAAGAAGGCTATCATAGGAGCCCGTATAGCACAGGCTGAACTTGGTGATCTCAATGAGCCTCAGGGAATGCTGTACTCCCCATACTTTCCCAACTGGAATAGTGGCATTGCACACATTATTAGAAAAGAACATAAGAAATTAAAAGGTAAAAATTTAAACATGATAATTTTGTTTAATTCATTTAAAATGATGTAAATATTATATTCTTTAGTGGTGTGGGAACAATGATGCAGTATTATGCTGTGCCTCAAAAATTAAAATAAATTACCGGTTTAATTTCACTCGTAACATACTAATCCCTCATTTAGTGTTTGTCTTGCATCAATAAAAAAACAACCCTAGTTACCGTGGGTATTACTTACACAGTAGCTAAACCAAAGATTTTAATGCTGCAATATGTTTGTATATGTATTTAGGAAATGGAAAGAGGCAAGCCCAGTTGCAGTTTATACAGTCTGTATATGAACTAGAGAATTATGGCATGCAATATGTCAGAGCTCTTGTTAGTGATGAAAATGTCATCATTGGAATCGGCGCCAAATATATACGGATCTTTTCCCTCAACTGGAGATGCAAAACCAGGTTAATCCAAAAGCTGATACCATTTTTATGAAAATATCAAAATATTCCATAATTATGTCATCTCAAGCTTTGTAGATCAGAGCATGCACGAGAAAAGAAAATAGCTAATTAGATGTGATAATATACAATTGTTTCCAATACGTGCAGTTAGCCAATTATACCAATAGACAATAAATTGTAATAAAGTATTGAAGTTTGAAAAATTAAATGTTTTCGTTCCTTTTGTTTGTTAGGATTCCATTTGCTGCCCTAACTCAAGTAGCATTTGGTAGCAAGTTCTTCTCATTCCAACATTTGATGAGGGATAGCGACAGGAACACTGTGGAGAGGAAGATCACATGCTATGTATACAACCACACACTGGCACGGTCTTTGTTCCGCATGGTCACAGAGGATCAAGTGTTCCACTATCAACCTACGGTGTCCCCAGTGGTACGCAACCATGCCGACAATAGGGAGTCTGTTTGGAGGATGTTCTGCAGGAAGGTGAGGTGTAACCATAAAAAGTTCTTGTTTTGTTTTTCAGTGTAATAGCTTTTTATGTCTGTGAGTACAAATAATTATATATTAAATTGTTCTCTCATATCAATGTTTAATGATAGTAACGATGTTTCGACAGTCCTACTGCTGTCCTCATCAGGTTACAAAAATTAGTGAATTTAATTATAATTATAATTATTGAGTAGTAGAGCTAGTGAAAGTCTAAATTGGATATGATATTGGTGAGCAGGTGAAAAGAGAGACAGTATATAATAATTGAAAAGTTGTAGGTTTATATGCATGAACGTAACAAAGTCCTTATTATAAGCACGGGAAGGGACGCAGTTTCTTTCTAAAATTACAGTTTTTGGCTTACCAGGGATAGAAACGATCCTATAATATTTAAAATTCAAAATAATTTGGAACAGTTGCCATGTTCTAAGTTAATTAAATGATGCACAGCCATCGTGAACTACCGCATTTAGGATCCCTCAGGCTCTAGTGTAGTGTCCTCGCCGAGGCGTTCGGGTCACTGCAACCTAGAGCCTTTAGGACCCTAAAAAGCAGTAGTTCTCTCTGAGACAGCGCATATTATTTAGGTGGCATATCATAACTGGTAATTTCATTTGCATTGGTGCTCAAGCACACCACCGGTGTGTAGTATATATGACATGACCATTTTGTTTTCTTCAGGTATTGAAAACTAAGTATCCCAAAAAGTACTATTATGACATTGAGCGCACCAAGAAGGAAGTGTTTAGGAACAACTGGCAACTTCTGAATCAAGTGGCAGATTCTACCTCAGTGCCTGACGAACCTCCAGTCATAAGTCTCCACATACCAAAGTAAGATACCAAGTGTGCTTACATATAATATGTCAATCTGTTTAAAATTCATTCTCTTATTTGAGAAATAAACCATAATTATTATTATCAGTGCTTATAGAGGTATTGTAAAAAACAACAACAAAAAAAACAAACAAACTATTCTAGTTAAGCATTTGTTTTTATATCCAAATTATATTTTAAATCTTGCAATGTGTACTTATTCTCTTCTATTGATGTTCCAGTCAGCAAAATGAAGGTGAAGAGGAAGACGAGAGTGACCCAGAGAAACTGAAGAAGAAGGCGGAAATTTGGTGGGGACTGTCTGACAGCAGCACTAATCTGGCCAAGGAGCTGTTGCCTTCAGATTTCATCACTCTCAGTCCATCTCAAGACCTCAGCTTCTTCGAGCACGAAGAGACGCCCGACACACCTGATGCAGGACCTCCTGTACCCCCTGCTGAGAGTGAACCAATCAACGAGAGCGGAGTGCTGGATACAGAACAACTCATCACCAAGCATGACAGCAGTCTTTCATTGGTTACTATGGTAGGCCCCTCCCCTTTACAATTACCAACTTTTGTTTTACCAGCCAAACATAGGGGTCTACATGTGCACTGCACAGCGATCACATCATTTTTTTTCTATCTCAATATAACGATCAATCAAATTTCATTGTTGTTTCACACTGCATTATCATGCCAGCTTCACGCCGAGCTATACGCAATAGTCACTATGCATTTCTTGCTTTCACTAAATTTCTGTCTTTCCTTTTTGCTTTGTTATTTTTTACTCCTTTTGTGTTGTTCTCAATGCAGTTCCTTTTTTTATTCACACATAACAGAACATTAAACCTACACAGACACTCACATATAAACAGAACATTTCACAATCAAAAGCTACACAGACACCCACATACTTTACCACATACATCCACACAAACCTACAACAATGAATAATAAGCGCAATATATATTTTCACACGTTATATGCAGGAAGCGTTAGGTCAATCATCCTCCAACTGGATGGATGATTGACCTGGCCCTTTTTTCTTTTATTACAGGATGAACCCAAGCCTCTGAGCAAAGCCCAAGGACGAAAAATGTACAAATTCCTGATGAAGATCCAGGATGAGAAGGTGTGTAATGTGTGCATGGACGAACTCATCTCTTCCGTGTTCTGCCCTTGTGGTCACTATGTAGCTTGTACCAGATGCGCTAGGAAACTTGACAAATGCCCCGTATGCCGGGAGCCTATCGGATATGTCCAATTTGTATATACGAAATCCTCATAATAACTTATGAGCAGAAATGTAATAAAAATTATATATTCATGAACATTAAGACTAAATAATTATATTTAATCATGTTTTTTCTTACATATAAGTGATCATGATGACTTCTTAAAAAAATATTGAATATCAATTATCAATTGTTTTGCTACAAAAATAGATGGCATCATAAAGAGAAGTAGGTGTGGTCAATTGCTGATTAGTGGGTAATATGTGTCCTACAATACATTAAAATAATAATTATTAGTAAAGCTGGGCTGCAAATTAAACTATGAAAACCAAGACTGACACAAAAATCAATACACTGAACCTCCGAAATGAGAAGAATTTGGGACCAGGACTTTTAGGTCATAAATCAGAGGTTGTTTTCTTGAAGAGGTAATAAAAATGCCTTCTTTTTTTTAAATTTTTTATATATTACAGTGGGCAAGTGGAAGTTCACGAAGTAGAGAATTCACTATTAGAGGTTCCACTGTATGAGTATATACTTCAAAACCGCCCCATGAAAAGATGCACTGTGAATTTTTTAATGTAACACTTACATTTGCAGTATCCCAATCCTGAGGATTCCTAGAACAAACTCTAGTGCTAGTCCAAGCAGTGCAATAGATATGAACACTAGCTCTATACGGAGCCTGCAACAGAGGAGAGTTAGTGTAACTGAAGGTGTGAGTAGGAGGTGTGACTACAGAAGTGAATGTGTGTGGATTCACGGAGCATGAATGTACACAACTGAGTATGGGAATGAAAGCAACAACAATGTATGGGATTGTTATCTCAGCATAGAGCAGGAAGAATATGTTCATAGAAAGAAAAGGTATGTAGAAGAAAACAACTAATAAAGCTTGGCTTCCACGGATTTGGAGTATTAAAAGTTAATATATCTTCCAAATTCAAAGTTTTTGCTTAATTTTAACATTAACAAAGTGCATACAGATACACATGGATAATTTAATTTATAAGATACTAAATAAATAAATAAATAATAAATAACCAAATAAACAAGCAAATAGATAAACAAATAAACAAATATAGTTTAAATGATTTAGTATGAACCAACAAACAATATAAATAAATACTATAAAAACGTTATATTCATAATATCCTGTTACAGTGTAATTCTATGTTAAACACAGACCATGTAGGTATAACACATTTCTGCTCACAAGCTAGGTAAGTGGGAATTTGCACATGCCTGTTGAATGTATGCATATGCACGTATGTGTGAGTGTATGTATGATGTATGTGTGAGTGTATGTATGATGTATGTGTGCATGTGTGTGTAGGTTTGTACATGTGTGTGTATAGTGTACTCACACGTAAGTCTGCCATATGGCCAGGTACAGGTAGCCAAACACGAGAGGGAGGATGAAAATCAGAGAGATGAGTAGAGCCAGCCGTCTGCCAGTCAGGTTACCCTTACACCCTGCACGCACACACATACACACAAATCACACTCCTTACATCAACTGTTCACTCCAAAAGTAGTAACTGAATTTTTATTATAGTGTTGATACAAGGAGCAAGTCAAGCTCACACTGCCTCCACATACAACCTTTTATTTTGGTACTACAGTAGTAAGTATTAGGCTCCAAACTACATGTGATAATTCTTTAAAAATACTACTATTTAGAAGTCACTAAAAACTGTATCAAGTGGTTACTATGGTATTAAAGACCCTTTACCAGATTAAATTTTATAAAATCGTCGTTTTTTTTTCCTTTTCTTGTAGCCGAGTGCTTTCTGTTAGGAGCTACTGGTTATTAGAATAGCTAATTCTTATAGCAGAAGCTACCACTACTTAGGACAATGAGGGTAACAAAACAATTTTTTATTTGTTAGCTATAATTAATGGTAAATGACAGCTGTGTACTTGTAAATAAAATGGAGCTTCAAAAGCTACTAGCACTCCACATAGTAAGACAGCAAATTAGTACTGCATACATACATACATACATTACATATATACACCTGAACATCTGCTGAAATAACACCCCCTCACATTCTATACATGTAAGTCCTGGAGTTAATTCAATTAAGCTTATTGGGTTGGGGAATGTGGGGGTGTGGGCAGAGGAGAATAGACAGGGGCAGTTTAGTGATGAAACTGATATCCTGTTACAGTGTAATTCTATGAGAGAATGAACCAATAGGGCCAGCACCTCCACAAGTGCAATAGCCCATCCCACAGATACATGTGCCATATACTGCAATAGTGCATTCAATTACATGACCTGGTCAATATCTAGGAGTCCGTCAAGTGCATCAAAACTCCTACAACAACTTGCTATTGGATTTCACACGAGCAGGAAGCCATGACTAAACACACTGAGAGAGAGAGAGAGGGAGGGAGGGAGGGTAGTGATGGGTAGAAGTGGCCAATCCATATGTGTAGCACCATACGTTGTTGGTATAGTTCAAGAGTTACATGTTGATGGTGAAGCATTGCAGTTCAGTAAACAAAACACATTCAACTAACAAATGTGGATAATTATACTGTCTCACATCCTTGAATGGAGAAATTCAAGAGTTAGGAAGTTCCAGTAACAATTGCCACCTACGCATGCTATTGCATACAGGCATATATTTATTTGTTTTAAGAATATATTTGAATTGATAAAAATTAATAAGTAAAATTCTATTCATTCTACACCAATTCATGAAGATCACAGCCTATGAATCAAATGCAATGATTATGCAGCAAGACGATCACTGATGTGGCAATTCATGGCAATCAATATCTCCAACGCTAACACGTGTTTATAACTTCTCGTCACCCACACCACCGCAGGAACAATACTCTCAATAACTTGGACAATCACAACTAATGTGTTCGTTCTAAAGCAGCCTTGCTTACTTTATTCCGGAGCTCTCTTAAAGGATAACATACGGAATAATAAGTAATCCCAACAGATTTTTTTGTTAATAATGAAAGGATAGAGTATACTTCTTGGCTTTACGCTTTAAATGCTATCAGTCTATGCTATTATACTTTGTCACAAACTACTTTAATACTCCCAACAAGGCAAATGACTGGTAAAGATGCATCATCATCTAGATGGTTACAATGTTTACAACAATCATGTTGGTAAGCATTATAGATTGTGAAACACATTCGTGAAAATAAGAATCTACAGTAATTAATTACAGTAGGTGAGGTTATAGCGCTGGTAGCTATGGCAAGGGGTGACAGTCTACACACACACACACACACACACACACACACACACACACACACACACACACACACACACACACAAACAGAGAGTTACAGAATTTCTAGTGGTGAAATATTGGAGAATTGGATGGGAACTATAAATGATATACACACTCTCATAATTTCTGGCCACTTTCATTCTAGAAATACATGTTGACATGCACAACTATGTTCCATGAGCTATGTGTGAAGGTACCTGTAGAGTTTTGCACTACAAAATGATTACAAGGTCTCTGATGCAGTTAGGGTGTGTTCTAAACACGCAGAACAGTGAGCTAGTGAGCAAGCTAGCCTAATTATTATGTAGTAAAGGACATGCGCAAACTGATGAGGCTTTAAGCTCAAATAATATAACTTCTACCCAGAAAATGGAAAGGGTTGCATTAATTTTGGAGTCAATATATACATGTATATATATATATATAATACACACACATACTTACATACAAGGTGTTTGGATCGAGGTGTCTTGACTATAGTACAGTCAATACATTAACATGTAATCCAGTAATATACAACAAATTAATTGAAACTGCAGTTTTGCTACTGGAGTTAAAAATACTCACTCAGTAAATGTACAAGATTACTGTCAAGTCTGCTAACACTATGCTACTTGTAGTGCTGCAATGTATTGTCAACCCTTTACCAAATTATTTCAGTTCCTGTAGCAGCAAATACTAGTCTGCTCATACTCTATAAATAACGTCCAAGCTGTACATATACACAAAATTGTACCTATACCCACATCCTCAATTATTTGAAAGGTTAGATTTGAACGAGGGAGAGTGAGAGGTTGATAGACAAAACTAGTATTGCCGATTCTTACCATGGAAAATTCTGACAAAGTCCAGCAGTATCAGAAAAGCCAGCAAAATGACTTCAGCAGCAAGGTTTCTGGATGGGTAGGGAAGTGATAAAGCTGCAAAAACAATAACAAAAGAAGTGGTAGCCAAAATGTCAGGTTCCGTCGCTGCGGTTTGTTTCTATAGCAACAGCTAACCATATAGCTAACCTAAGCTCGTATTTACCTTTGTATATTATTAGAGAAATTTCAGCAACGTAGAACAGTACAAGGTACCAGCCGCAGAAGTACAGCACCACTTGGAGAGGGAGTGAGATTAACTGAGCTTTGGTCCTTGCCATTTGACATCTCCCACCCAAGTTTCACAAACTTGCAACGTCAGCACTTTACAATAGGTAACGGTCGTCAGTGGTAGTTCATTCCCCGGATATCCGTGAATTTTTTTTTATATTCATATTCCCATACCGATAATTGACCTTGCAAAAATATTTGTATTATGTCCTGTGGGGAGAGGCTGTAGGTTCTGTTAGTTTGCCTGCCTTTACTTTAAACAAAGACACTCTTACTGGTTGCTGTCAGCTTTAGGACCAGGTACTCGGCGCTCTGCTGTGGCTCTAGGTTAAGATGGCTTCGGGCGGTCGGAGAGGCGCAGGTGTCGAAAAGAAAGCGGAGGAGAGGTTGCCGTTGCTAGAAAAACTATACCAGGTGAGGCACATACGCCCAACTTATGTTTCCAGTGTGGTGTGGTGTGGTTAGTAGCCGTACTTCTTAGTCCAGAGTTGTGTTTGTGTATGAACTGACACTTACTGTAATGTCTTTGGTACACTAGCCACCAATGATTTCATTGTGACAGCTATGTTTTACAACATAGTATATGTATGTCGAAAGTTTCAGTTGCTCACTGACCACTACCACTTACATTATGAAGTTAACTAGCTCCTAAATTATGTGACAATTGAAGTACAGTGAAGAAATTAGGAATAATTACCATAGTTACTTATTTCCAAAATTCCCGTTCTTTTTCGGTATACGTTTAGACCCATACGATCAATGACCATGACACTTCCCTCAGCGTGGAGGCCTTACTGGATGCTCTGCTGGTTCTCTATGACGAATGTTGTAATTCCACTTTCAAGAAAGAAAAGACGGTCATGGATTTTGTTGAATCGGGTGAGTCTGGACATTCATTAGTGTGGTGGTTTCAAAATGGCTGAAGTGCTAAGCGGCATTTTGATTAATGTTTAGAATGCATGTGAATATTTTTTTGACCTCTACACTTGCTAATTGATGTAATATTGTTGTGAGGTTGATTATAGTTAACAATGACCATTTCAATGAATCCCTACAGATTGTATTGTATGCTTAGAATAATAGTGAATTATCAGAATATTTGAGTATGGGGCTCTAAGAATTTTTTTTTTGTATAACAATTCGCTTTGACTGGGAGAAACCTGGCAAGTTTACCCGCTGGTTTGAGGTTTCACTTGTATTAGGTCATTCATTCAGGTCAGTTACAAGCATCCACAGAGCAATGGTTTCATAGCAGAGCTCTAGAATGGATGGAAATTCAGTCCTGTCTAACAACACACACACACACACACACACTCACACACAACAAACACACACAAATGCATACAACAAACGTACACATGCAAACACACACACATTCACACACACATGCACACACACACACACACACACACACACACACACACACCACTTTTCCCAACAACTTAGTGTTGTGTGTGTGTGTGTGTGATTGTCCTTCATCTGTTAAGTATCTAGATAAACACGTTTAATGAAGGATGCATGGATTGTGTGCTCCCTGGCACTAAGTGTTCCTTTTATAACTATGCTATCTATGCGTTCCACATAATAGTTTCCCTCCCAAATATTTATAAATAGAGTAGCTTTCAAGCCGAGATGAAAGAGTAGCATGTGGTGGTATGTGGATTCAATTTGTGGCAACTGTCTTCTAGTTAGTGTCAACTGAGCAGACTTAATTCGTTTTGTTCTGATACAATATGGCCGAACAGCACAAGGTGTTGTTATGGAATGGTTATGTTTGAAGACTTGTGAAGCATTATCTAAAGTATCCCCTGATGGCTGAGGCCCGCAGGCTAAGTCTGTATACACATACTGTTTATACAGGCCAGCCACAGATAAGCTACTGTGCTAGGAACCAGTGGATACGATCAGATGAGTACTAGTGACATCAATGGGAGGAGCTGTCTGAGATGGTAGCCTTCTTTATTTTTATTGAAGTTGTAGATATTGAGTGTTTCCCCATGCTCGTGTTGGTGTAAGAGCATCTGTTGCCGGTTGTTGCCATGGCAGTGACCTTGGTGACCAATGGATGTTGTCCTTTCTGCAGTTGGGTTGGGATGTATGTGTGTGCGTGCACGTGTGTGTGCAGTGGCATGTGTTTGTGTGTTAGTTTGGACTAATGTGTGTTTGTGTGTTAGTTTGGACTAATGTGTGTTTGTGTGTTAGTTTGGACTAATGTGTGTTTGTGGCCAGATCAGTCCACTATCGATCCATTTCTTCCTCGCTGCTGTATGGTCCTCCAAGACTTTGAATTGTTTATACTGAAGTGTCAGGAGAGATGATTGGAGATTGTTGTTATAGCATGCTCACACACATACACACTCACAGCGGGCATAAAGCTTCCACTGTTGAGTCCCTTTTATGTGACTGGATGTCACTACGTTCCATATTAGGTTGCTTGTTTGTGTTTACTAGTTAGCAATGCTATTATCACTCAGCGGGTGTAAATTGTTGTTGTTTGCTGCGTGTGTGTTCATGTGTTAGTTCATATAAGGTGTTATCCCATGGGCTATAATTGAATATTTACTGAGGATTCTAGCGATGGCTGACTAAGAATGTGGTGTGGAGCGTAATTGCACTTATGGGCCCACAAAGGTGGGAACTTATTAGAACATTAGAGGTCAGGTTACTTTTTTTTCTTTTCTCATTTTTTTCTTCTTTTTCTCCTTTTTTTTTCTTCCCCCTTTCCTTTCCTTTTCTCTCTCTCTCTCTCTCTTTTGTTTTGTTTTTGTTTTTGTTTGTTTGTTTATTTGTTACAAGATTTGTGCAGATTGAACCACAGTATTAGGAGGGGTCTCATACATAAAAAAAAAGAAGAGTATGTGTACTACGTTTATCTGTGTATTTAGCTAATCTTTCAGGGAACAGCCCAGCTGTGGTTACTCTCCCACCTCAGCTGTCCTTATTGTGTTAGTGTTGGTCCAGTCAGCTGGACCAATGTCTCTCTCTTGTGGTGGAGGTGGAGACAGGTGATGTGAGAGGTGTGGTCAGATTGGGCTACTGGGCATGTGCAGTATGCAGTATCATTGTTTTGTTGAATTGGGTCATGACTTCCTCTTTCACTTCTCTTATTTTTTTCCTTTTCTTCTCTATCTCCTTCTCTTTTTTTAGCTATTTAGGATTCGACCGACCTCTTCTATCACATGGTGTGTGCACATGGTGTGTGCACATGGTGTGTGCATGTCTATTTGAATAGGCTGTCCCCACATTTCTCTCCTTCAACTGTAATACATATCACTGAATGTCATTTTAAAGAATCGAGTACATGTAACAAAACTTTATGGTCTTTTCCTCCTCTTAGTAAACAATGTTAGACTACTATGTACATGTTGTAGAACATCTAAAGAATTCTGAAAACATTTTGAACATCCCTTATGTATCGTACTGTACTTGTGCCTTTGTAAATATGCACTTTTAATTACTGAGCTTCCTGACTGGAAGGACAAACTGATAGGCATTATAATATAGATATGTACATATACATGTTTATGTGTGTGTGTCACACATTTAATGTGTAGACCCATCAACTCCAAATCTTCATCAAATTTCAACCCGCACCAATAGTGATAGAAGTCCACCAATAAAAGTAATGGGTAAAGAAGGTGATCTACCCAGTCATGGGCTGGTATGTGTGGTGCATATTAGATTGGCAGTGAAGAGATGGTTGTGGCCAGGTTCACTCTCCCTTAACACTGCAGGTTGGTGTTGGAAGACAAGTGGTTTGTATTGTAGAGAATTGTTCGATAATGTCAGACAGACTCAATATGCCTGCATTGTAACACATGTGTCAGGGTGCATGCTGATGATGTCAACTTGTATTGTGGCGTAGCTTGAACTGGGAGGAACTTACATTGATACACTGTATGGGTATACAGTACATGTGCATGTGTGGTTGTGCACATCGGTGTGTATGTGTGTTTGTTTGAAATTGGGTGTTGAAATGGGTTTTTTCTTGAGTATAATGGTGTGGTGCTGACTGAGGTGTGATGTGTGTGTGTATGGTTTCTCTCACCCTTGACCATAGTTTCCTGTTTGTCATAGTTGTTAAAAGCTTTATTGTAAAAATATATTGTCTGCATTCTGCACTTATACTTGTATGTATGTAATAGAGTAAGTAATAGTTAGAGCATAAGCGCGCATGCTCTAAGTATTTTAGATCCCGTTTACGCAATTGCCACTAGCAACTTTGTTTATCAGCATTTTCGCAGAAATGGCTAAAGGCAAAAAATAGTGCACACTTACCAAGTTAGTACACCTAGTAACAATATAGCAACGGGATCTAATACTACATAGTTTTCAAGAATGTTATAATAGAGAGAGAGGGAGGGAGAGGGAGAAAGAGAGGGGGGAGAGGGAGAGAAAGGAAGAGAGAGATGTAGGCTGTGAGTGGTTTTGTTATTTTAGCTTGCTAATGGGGGTGCAGTGTAGACTTTGTTATGGTGACGAGTTGGAGCTGAACTCCTTATTGACGTAGTGCAAGAATTTGCTGTTACCAGGTAACACTCAGCTACTCCAGCTCGTTAGTGTTACAGATGGCCGTGTGGAATTCCTCAGGTAGGATTTGGTGATGGTGGATGCAGGTAGAATTCCTTCTTTGCCATATTAGTTGGGATGAAGTTGGATGGAATGACTCTGTGAGGTACTTATTAGGGCCCAGGGATGAGTGTGAGGTGCAAGAACAGCCAATAAAGGAGGAGGGATTTGTTTATTTGATTGTGTGTACATATGTTTGTTGGGTGTTTATGGGTAGTTGTAGGCGTGTCCATGGTGGTAGTATGGACTCAGAGACAGTAAAGGTTGTCTGATTATTATTCATACTATTATTATTTTTGTTGTTGTTGTTGTTGTTGTTGAAGGGGAGGGGTGAGGGGCGGGGAGTCAATCGGTAAACTATGTATTGAGAAAGTGTACAGCAGTATGTTGCTTATGAAAGTGGGTGTGGCCACACAGTCGAATTATAACCCTTTGGTATGTGTGTGTCCAAGGTGTGTATACACACTCATTAGAAGCAGCTGGGTTACTCTAGTAAGAAGTAAAGACATAGTTTTAACATTGGGATAACAGACTAGAAACTCATTAGCCTGTCGTTCATTTGTGTGGGTCACTGGGGGAAGTCAGCAGCAGCTGCATCAGGTGGACAATTACTTGTAGCACGTGCTACAAGTCATAGAGCGTGGACCAGTAACACCTATGTGTAATTCTCTTTCGTTGTTTTAGCTAAGACAGGAACGATCACTTGGCCACACCCCTCATTATGGTAGATTATGGTTTCCAATACTTTCCTGAATATTCATAAGGTTCAAGTTCCCATATCATAGTGCGTGCTACTCATGTGACAAAAGGAAGACTGACTATCCAACCACAAGAAGGAGTTTCCAATGAGTAAAATTATTTAATCCATTCTAAATTTTGGTGACACATTCCTTGGGATTTTCTATAGGCCAAGTAGAATTCCAAGGGACAGCTTTTATAAGTATCTGGTGCATATTTCCTTGCACTCTATCTTGTTGACAGACATATACATGCATGTGACATGCATGTGACATGCCCATATATGTGACACGTTCACATTAGGTTTGCTAGTCTTGGCACATGGTCTCAGGTTAACAAAAGAATAGTTATACATAGTTTCAAGTTGCTAGGGACAATGCTGCTGGTGGTCAGAGTTTAGCAGGGTGGGGGCCAGCTGAGGTGTGAAGTCATAGGTGGTGTGTATGAACCTGTAGCTGTATGCTTGTACAGATTTACATTTGGTGTGTTCTGATTGGTTGAATTGCAGTTTTTTTTTACAGTAGGTGTATCAGGTGTGTGTGTGTGTGTGTGTGTGTGTGTGTGTGTGTGTGTGTGTGTGTGTGTGTGTGTGTGTGTGTGTGTCCCTACTCTCAGACCCTTTACCTGCAATAGATGTAGTCGGTCATTTAGAAGGGGCCAAGATATAGCTAGACACAGATGCGTTACAACAAGACCAAGAAAATGATTAACCACTATGTAACTGTCAATCTGCTTAGCAGAGGAGCATCACCCTTTGAGGGTGGCACCCTTCAAGGTTCAAGGTGTGTGTGTGTGTGTGTGTGTGATTGGGGGGTGGGCGGTGTCCAGGTGGCATCAGTAACTTACAACATTGGTAAAGTGTTGTACTATCCTGGCTGTGCAATTCACTGTTGCATGAATCAAACCATGCAATCTTCAGTAAACCCTGACTCAACTGAAGCCTGGTCAGTATCACATAGAGACCAAGTTGGGAATAGATTAATTGCAGACCCATTGGGCCCTTTAATCACTGGCACACCTTCCTGCTCAAAATATAGGAGGCTCCCAAGTTTAGGCCATGTAGTGGGCAACAAACTAGAATGCTTTTACATACATACCATGTGAGTCTTTACAACAATAACAACTAGCATTCACAATACCTTCTGACGCATTATACGTGCACATACAGATGTGTAGCTATGTGTGTTGGCGTGAGTGTGTGTGTGTGTGTGTGTGTATGTAAGCTAGCTGGTCCTGGTGAAACGTGATCTGGGCCAGTAATGTCCCTAGTCATTCCTTCAGCTCCAGATGTTTTACATACTCCAGTGACCACTCATGACACGGGCCGTACAGTTACTTTAAACCTTTGTAACTGAGCATGTGCAGGAAGTGTCGCTACTCGTGAGTGCTTAGGTATGGCACGGGCCTCTGAGGCATGGATTGAGCTATAGAGGGATTGCACGGGTCGTTGAGTTGTATGTTGGGTTCATTGAGCGGAAGTTATGGCAGATTAGCGACAGATGAAGATATAGAGCATGCTCAGCAGGGTACTTAGATGTGGAGGAGTGGTTACTGATAACCCGTTATGGAGGTCACTTGCTTGTGTGTGCATGTTGTGAACAAGGTTTTATCACCTAATTACTTCTTGTTGAAATATAGTGGCTTGAGAAGCCTAAAGATAAATGGGGAAAGGTTGGGTGTAGGCTTATATATAATATGTTTACTATGTAATATTGCATGTAGATACTGACATTATGCTTTAAGGTTTCTCAATCAAGTCCACTGTTGCGAAAATATTTGCATTTTTTCCCCTGTACATAAATGTGTACTCAAGTATATATTTGAATGGTTATATCTGGTTTTGAAATCAGGCCAGCAAGCTATAAGTGGTGATCTAGAGCCATCACTGTGGCAGTCTGCAGGCTCTGTGTACTTGTTGTGTAACTGTCACTAGTTCTCTGGTAGTCTGATAGCTCTCTTCATCTTTCTGGGCTTCTTTCCTCTTTCATGTTGACAACAAAGCACATAAATATGTTGTGCTGAATATACATTTATTTGCTTAGTAGATACACAATAATCTCGCAGCTTGTTGCAATTGTTGAATGCTATGTAGTAGTTGACTCGTATTTCTTGAGAGGAGTAGGTGTGGCATTCAATACCAGGTGGGAGTGGCAGTTTAGAGCTGATGTATGTACGTGTGTGTGTGTGTGTGTGTGTGTGTGTGTGATCCAGTCATAAATACGTTCATTCAAACCTTTGGATGTATGTCAATACAGTGTTCTCTTGTTATTTGTATCTGTAGTGAGTTGTGTAGTATTTCTATTCTTGTGTGTATACAATGTATAATAGAGGCTATTAGGGTATGTGCATAAGCTGAAGTCTGCTTTCACTAGTCACAGCTGTGTTTTGCCCGGAAAATGTACCGTACTAATAGCGGAGGACAACTGCTAATTTGGCCACACCTACTGCACAGTTTTATTGCAAAGAGGTGCTCGGTCTTTTGTTAATTGCAGGAAAGTATGAATTAAGTTTTAAATAGGTGTGTTCAATTTGTTTTTCCATTGCTGAGGCTCAAATCTCATCCATGAGACACACTTGTAACTCTAATCCACGTAATGGACTATCCTGGGTAGGGTACCAGTTGGTCCAGTGATTTATCTGGTCTTAGCATACACTGATGGTAACATTGTAATTATATGTCACATACTGTACCTATGTATGTACTTCACCCCACCTGGAAATTCACTTTTACACTGAGGTTGGTAAATTTATAACGAGCGTACGTATATTCATGGCTGCATGAAGAAGTGATGACAGAGCATTGACAGCCATGTATGTACGTATGTATGTATGTATGTATGTATGTATGTATTATATATGTATATGTGACGTATGGAGGTAGAGGTGTGATGTCATGTTCAATGTATGCCTAGAGGAAACTGCAATTAGTGCAACATACCCAGAGTTGGTAGAGAGTGTGTTCAGTGAATGACACTAACATCGCTTACTTACATAAGTGTGATTTACAAAATACTTTTTTTTTTTTTTTTTTTTTTTTTTTTTGTAATGGGTGAGTACGTATGTACTATGAAAATGTATTATTTCTGTGTGTGAATTATCGTGAGTGTGTGTACATGTGTTTTGTCTTCATTTGACATGCAGCGAAGCCAGTGGTAGACAGGGTGACAAAGCTACGACTCTCTATGGATGACTTTGACACTCTGGAAATTATCGGCAGGGGAGCATTCGGAGAGGTCAAGGTGCGTATGTCTTGCAGGCTCTAAGAAGTGTTGGTTGGTGCTTTTATTGGAGTGTGTATGTATGTACGTGTGTTTGTGTGTAGGTGGTGAAGATGAAATGTTCTGGTAAAGTATTTGCTCTGAAGGTACTCAACAAGTGGGAGATGTTGAAGAGACACCAGGTGAGAGGTCGTTGCCATGGTAACAAACATTTTGGCGTGTGTACTCTATAGTATAATTTACATGCTGTAATTTCCTGATTCTGTTCAGTAGCATCTGATACTAGTCTTCATTAGCTGTTAGACAGTCTTTTACATTATCTTGGTGTTTATTTATTATGTACATCTTTATTATTATTATTATTATTATTATTATTATTATTATTATTCTAGACTGCTTGTTTCCGGGAGGAGCGAGACATTCTAGTATTTGGTCCAGAGCAATGGATCACTACGCTACACTACGCCTTTCAGGACAAGGACAACCTGGTGGGTGTGGTTGTTATCATGGTCGTAGTATAAATAAAATGATTTTAAGAAACAATTGTTTGTTTTTTACCTCATAGGAGGAAAAAACAAGTTACTCCAGAGTGGGTAGTTTTTTTGTTTTTTTATGGTATATTTTTATTAATTCTGTTATCATTATCGTATACATGCATCTTTTGTTATGATGTGTGGGTGTGCTCAGTTTTCTCTATTCTGTCAGGTGCATGATGTTACCTGTATGCATACATATGTATACATGGCAGTTTGTTGGTCAGCCCTCCAGCTGTACATGCGTACATACATTTGATGTGGTTACAGTGACCTTGAGAATCATGTTGCCAGGCAACAGTGACATTGGTGTTCGGATTGTCTGTGTTTACAGTGTGGGGGCGTGTTGGTGGAGTATTAATGATGACATCACTGTGCAGACATGTGTGTATTTACATGTGCATGTGGTGTGTGTGTGTAGTAAAGTAGTGAATGTATATCGTCCATTCAAGAGCAGTAACTTGTACCAGTACAAATTACTGACAACTCTACAACCCATTGAAGATACAAATTGGAGGGGGGGTCTTCCGTTAAGTGGCCGAGATGATATGTTTGTGTGTGCATTGTTGGTGTGCTAGTGTGTGTGTTGTTGGTATGTTTGTGTGTGTGTTGTTGGTATGTTTGTGTGTGCATTGTTGGTGTGTGTTGTTGGTATGTTTGTGTGTGCATTGTTGGTATGTTTGTGTGTGCATTGTTGGTATGTTTGTGTGTGTGTTGTTGGTATGTTTGTGTGTGTGTTGTTGGTATGTTTGTGTGTGCATTGTTGGTGTGTGTTGTTGGTATGTTTGTGTGTGCATTGTTTGTGTGTTTGTGTGTTTGTGTGTGCGTTGTTGATATGTTTGTGTGTGTTGTTGGTATGTTTGTGTGTGCATTGTTGGTGTGTTTGTGTGTGTGTTGTTGATATGTTTGTGTGTGTTGTTGGTGTGTTTGTGTTTGCATGTATATGAAGTCATTTAAGTGTCAGTTTTGACAGTGTGTGTCGTGTATGTGTGTGTGTCGTGTATATGTGTGTGTTTGTGTGTGCTATCAGTGTGTTTGTAATTTTGTATGTACTGAGTCATCCAGGTGTCATTTTTATGTGTGTGTGTTTGTGTGTGCAGTATCTGGTCATGGACTACTATGTGGGAGGTGATGTCTTGACTTTGCTGAGTAAGTATGAAGATCACTTACCGGAGAAAATGGCTCAGTTCTATGCGTGTGAAATGGTCCTGGCCATTGATGCTGTGCATCAAATGGGATATGTGCATAGGTAAGGGACATCAGTTTAATAGAACGGCACGTACAGTGTAAGGATTATTATATCGTGCCTGCACCTCTGTACATTCATGCATGTACCTACATCTTTTGGTTGCAATTTGTATGTGTAGATATATATTTATATATTAAATATACACGTATTTACACCTTTATTGTTAGACCTAAGATGGTAATAGTATTATATTCGTATTTATATTATTACAACTAATTAACAGTATCCTGTCACTTGCATTGTTTGGTTTCCATAGAGACATCAAACCTGACAATGTTCTGATCGACAAGGATGGACACATCAGGCTGGCGGACTTCGGGTCGTGTCTGAAGATGGACGGTAAAGGGTTGGTCACTTGCACCACTGCCGTGGGGACTCCGGACTACATCTCTCCTGAAATACTCACGGTGAATACACATCATGTGACATGAGTGGACATGTACTTACTTAATGCCATGTGGGGGGGGGAGGGGGGGGACATCTATTGGAATGCACATGTAATATAGGGTTTATATGGTGAGAATCAATGTGATATCACACATACTAAATGTTATATAATGGTGTTTTGTCTAATTGCTGTGTGCTGGACACTCTGGAATATTTGGAAAATTTTTTTTTTGAGTCTATTAATTTTTACACATTGTTCTTGTGTGTTGCTAGGCAATGGAGGATGGTAAAGGAGTGTACGGTAAAGAGTGTGACTGGTGGTCTCTGGGTATTTGTATTTATGAGATGTTGTTTGGGGAGACACCATTTTATGCTGAGTCTCTCATTGAAACCTATAGCAGAATTATGCAGCACAAGGTGAGTAAGTGTGTGAGTATGTATGTGTGTGATTGTGTGTGTTAGAAAGAAAGATATATTTATTATTTACTTACACAGTAAATTGGGTATCGGGATGCAATGTTTTGGTTTGTTTTTCGCCAATATACAATGTAAATGTTCGATAATATCAGATATTCTTTCTATACAGAAAACAGTAAAAATGAGTCTAACTACATATTATGATACAAGTATATGTGTGTGTGTGTGTTGTAAGTGCTGTAGGAATTGATCTAGCATAATGTGCATACATACATATTTATTTGTAATTATGTTTGAAAAGCATACGAGTTTTGTACTAGAATTGGAGACGGTATAATATAGTTAACTGTCGGTACCAATTACCACCGATTGATGAGGTCACAGTATGTTGATCTCAGGGTTACTTTGTCTTGATGTGTTTTCCTCTGTCTTGTGTAACGTGTAGTCTCGGTTCAGTTTCGCTGACGTCAGCTACGAAGAAGTCTCAAAGGATGCCAGAGACCTCATCAAAAAGTGAGACCTCGTAGTAATAGTAGTAGTAGTAGTAGTAGTAGTTAATGTAAATCAGAGTAATGACTTATTTTACCCGTGAAGTGGAATTTTCTGTATTCAGTCCCCTTGTAATATGACAGTACCCCCATTGTTAGTAGCTAATGAGTTTTTTTGTTTTTTTTTTAAAGGGTGGGTGTGGTACTATTATATTAATAGTATTCATGAGCTGGCCCCGGAGCCTCATGTTTCAGTAAGAGGGCAGAGTTCAGTACAAGTTGTTCAGTTTGTACTCTGAATTCTCTATCATCTGTTGCATGTAAGCATCACTTCCTAATTTAACTTCATACGCCAGTGGTAACAGTCAGCTTACTGTAGTTCTCTTCAATAGCACTGCTCGCTCAGTTCTGTACATGTAGCTCAATGTCTGTACCAACAGATATGTAGTAGTGGTGCCTCAATGGAATAGGTTAATCACTGATTGCTTTATTTAAACAAACTGCCCTGTCTACATATCTTATACTAACTAAAGCTGTGTTGTTGTTGTTGTTAGTTGCATTCTGAATTAATTAATGAGTATAAGCAGATATTATTGTTCCCACAGTATAGTGCTTACCAAGATGAAGTGTATTAATTGTATAATTTTCCTTATTCTTAGACTTATTTGTGAGCCCAAGAAGCGTCTCGGTCGCAACGGTATTGAGGACTTCAAGAAGCATCCCTTCTTTGCCGACATAGACTGGGATGATATTCGAAATGTCAAGCCTCCTTATATCCCCGAGTATTCTAGCCCCACCGACACAAGGAACTTTGACCTTGTGGATGAGGACGAAGCCAATAATAGACACCACTATGTAAGGGGGAGGGGAAAGGGTGTGGCAGTGGGTGTGATGTAATATTGAGGAAGGAAAATTAATTTAGTCTTACATATTAAATTAGTCGCTACTATGTCAGGTAAAGTCACTCTATGCATACAGTAATGTCCCGTTGTTCCCTGTTCATTGTATTAATGGTTTTCTTGCACTAATCTGTCTTGTACTTCTCATCTCAATTCATCCTTTCTCTCTATCAAATAATATAATGGCAAGAATAAACTTGGACAGTAACAACAACTAACAACAACATGCCTACATGTAGTGAGCACAACACATTAATGTGATGTGTACATTATAATGCACACTCTGAGAGAAAGTATTCCCCCTATTATGTGTTCATACAATCAATAACCCTCGTACTTACATACCCCAGTCTTCTTATTAATCACTAATATTCTCCCCGCCCCCTGCCCCACCCACCCCTCTCTCCCAGACTGACCCCATGCCCACCAATAAAATGACGGCCCTCACCGTCCACCTTCCTTTTGTTGGCTTCACCTTCACCAACAGCAGCAGTCTCAGTGACAACCCTCCTGCTTCTCGAGGAGGCAAGGGATCCACCAAGAGTATATCAGATGCCAGCTCTCAGGTGAAGGAGGAGAACAAGAAACTACTGGCTGAGGTGGAGGAACTCAAGAAACAGCTGTCTAGTGCCACTGGACTCAAGGCTGACCGTAAGAGAGATGGGATAATAGGTGGGAGGGGCCAAGACAATTGAGTGCACATACATGCGTACATATATACATACATACATACATACATACATACATACATTCATACATACATACGTACATACATACATACATACATACATACATTCATTCATACATACATATGTATTGGGTGGCTAATCAATAGACAGCTGAGGATGTGTAATATTCACAGCAGACACAGTCAGACATATTATTCATGACGCCAATGTTTGCCTTGAGGCATCTCTGGAATGTTAGGAATTCAACTCATCGTGAGAATCAGGAAACTACACAGCTAATGTATTTCCCAGAGACAACTACTGATAGCTGACACTCTCCTAGTTAAATTATTGCTGAATACATACATGTTAATTAAATTCACTTTTTCTTTGACCATCGCAGACATAAAATTTGCCAACTTTGCAATTTTGACTATAGTGAACTTTTAATATCAACGACCACTTACCAACCCATTTTCTATTTCAGCTGAGCTTCACAACAAGTTGCGAACGGTAGAGCGAAGTTTACGGTCAATGAAGTCAGAGAAGTCGACTCTGCAGGAGGAGATCACTTCACTGCGCTGTCAGGTGTCTGATAGAGACAAGGAAGTGCGCAAAACCAAAGAGGACCTGATGGAAATCCAGGATGATGTGACTCACCTCACAGACAAACTCGCTGACGTCAGACAACAGAAGGTCAAGTTTGCCCGTCTGGCCAGGGAAAAGGGAGAAGAAATAGGTAAGGTGTGGTTATTGATGGGGGAAATGTGCTGAGTATTTATACTCACTTTCTTAATTTGGGATACACC